>ERZ772917.639-NODE-639-length-23669-cov-5.192640_pt1 | contig 23669 bp, 15 predicted proteins | sample MGYA00511187_ERZ772917 | MGnify/ENA primary metagenome ERZ772917 (study PRJEB29015, sample SAMEA2737925) | human oral metagenome | biome: human oral; feature: human-associated habitat; material: dental | place: China | collected 2012 ...
CGGCGTTGGCCAGCATGTCGGCGGTGGAGGCCTTCTGGACGTTGAGGATCTTGCCGCGGATGGGGAAGAGCGCCTGGTAGTGGCTGTTGCGCGCGGCCTTGGCGGTGCCCAGCGCGGAGTCGCCCTCGACGATGAACAGTTCCGTCTCCGCCACGTCCGCGAGGCGGCAGTCCGCCAGTTTCGCGGGCAGGGACGAGGTCTCCAGAGCGTTCTTCTTGCGGGAGATCTCCTTGTGGATGCGGGCCGAGACACGGGCCTTCATCTCGCCGACGACCTTCTCCATGAGCTGGGAGGCCTGCTGCTTGTCGTCGCGCTTGGGGGAGGCGAGCTTGGCGCCCAGCCAGTCCCCCACCACTTTGGACACGACGGAGCGGATCTGCGGCGTGCCCAGGATCTCCTTGGTCTGCCCCTCGAACTGCGGCTCCGGGAAGCGCACGGTGACGACGGCCGTCATCCCCGCCAGCACGTCGTCCTTCTCGGGGCGCCCGTCCTTGGCGCCCACCTTGAGCTTGCGGGAGTTCTTGTCGATCTGGGCGCGCAGCACGCGCAGGACGGCCTGCTCGAACCCGGCGACGTGGGTGCCGCCCTTGGGCGTGGCGATGATGTTGACGAAGGAGCGCACGGAGGTGTCGTAGCCGATCCCCCACCGCAGGGCGATGTCGACGAAGCACACCCGCTCCAGCTCCGTGGCCGTCAGGTGCCCTGTGTCGGCGTCGAGGACCTGCACGGTCTCCGTGTACGCGCCCTCCCCCGTGATGTGCCACGTGTCGGTGACGGGCCCGTCGGTGGCCAGCCAGTTCGCGAAGTCGACCACTCCGCCGTCGAAGCGGAAGGACTCGGAGCGCTCCTCCTCCCCGCGCTCGTCGACGCAGTTGATGGTGAGGCCGGGCACCAGGAAGGCGGTCTGGCGCGCCCGGGCCAGCAGGGACTCCCAGGAGAAGCCCTCGGTGGCGGGGAAGATTTGGAAGTCCGCCCAGAAGCGCACGCGCGTGCCCGTCTTGGTCCTCTTCACCTTGCCGACGGTCTTGAGCCTGGACTGGTCGGTGAAGGGGGTGAAGGGCGAGTTGGGGGTGCGCTGCCTGGAGTCGTCGAACTCGCCGGGCTCGCCCCGCCTGAAGCACATCTCATAAGTCTTCGAGCCGCGGTCCACCTGCACGTCCATACGCGCCGACAGGGCGTTGACCACGGACGCGCCCACGCCGTGCAGACCCCCGGCCGCGCCGTAGGAGCCCCCGCCGAACTTGCCGCCCGCGTGGAGCTTCGTGTAGACCACCTCGACGCCGCTCAGGCCGATGCCGGGGACCTCGTCGACGGGGACGCCGCGCCCGTTGTCCGACACGGAGGCGGAGTGGTCGGGGTGCAGGCGCACGTCGATGGTGTCGCAGTGCCCCTCCAGCGCCTCGTCCACGGCGTTGTCGATGATCTCCCACAGGCAGTGCATGAGGCCCTTGTGGTCGGTGGACCCGATGTACATGCCGGGGCGCTTGCGCACGGCCTCGAGCCCCTCCAGGACGGAGAGGTGCCGGGCGCTGTAGTCGGATGCTTTGGTCTGGCTCACGGGTCTCATGGTAGGAAACAGTGTGCGCATCTGCGCGCGGCCCGGCCGCTGCCAGGGCGAATGTGGGGCGTTCGAGGCGGATCGGGGGCGTGCTGGCGGCCCGCGCCTTCGGAGACGGATCGCAGACCGTTCGGCATGTTCCGGGGCCGTTCGGGCACCCGGCGATTGCGCCACCGGTGAACAACCGTGCGGCCGGGGCGGTCGGTGGTGTGTGATGGGGGCATGAACGCTTCGACTCTCGAACGGACCGCAGTCCCCGAACCCACTTTGACTGCTGCCGACCGCTGCGACGCCTGCGGGGCGCGGGCGTGGGTCCGCGTCACCATGCCGACGGGCGGGCGCCTGTTCTTCTGCGCCCACCACGCCAACGCGCATCTGGCGGCCCTGGTGGGCTCGGGCGCTGACATCCTCGACGAGCGCCAGCTCATGACCGCCTGAAGGCGGCGGGCACTCGTTCCCACGCGCCGGGCGGCCCGTTCCCGGGGGGGTCGGCGATTCGTTCCGAAACAGTGGTCGGCCCGTTACCCAAGCGGCGGGCACTCGTTCCCAAGCGGCATACAGCTCGTTCCCGGGCGGCGGGCGCCCCGGTGCCGAAAGGCGGTCGGCCCGTTACCCGAGCTGCGGTCGACTTCATTCCCAAGCGGCGGGCGCCCACTCGGTTCATTCGCACTTCCCCGGCCCCGCAGGCGCTGCCTGCGGGGCCGGGATCGCGTGCGGCATAACCTGGTTCTGCCTCCGCCGGGGAGCAGAGCCCGCGCCGCCGCGGCCGTGCGCGGCACTATCTAACTCTGGCCCTGGCCCTCCTGGGCTTTGAGCTCGTCGAGCGCCGGGTAGTAGGCGTCGATGCTCCCCACGTGGTTGACGGTCATTCCCGCGAGGCGCCACTGCCCCCGCTGCCACACCAGGTCGAAGGTCACGTCCTGGGTGGCGTCGATGGTGGTGTCCCTGCCGTCGTTGGTCGTCCAACGGTCGGCGTGCGACAGGTAGACGCAGCGCAGGCCAACGGCCTGGAGCTCTCCGCCGCTGTCACTGGTCCGGTCGACGACGGGGCACTCCACGCCGCGCGACTGCATCCCATCGGTCCTCGTCCGCCCTGTCGGCACCTCGTCGATATGGCCGATCTCGATGGAGCACGCCTCGCACTCGGGGGTCATGAGGTCGCTCAGCGGATGGGTGTCGGACGTGTTCCTGGCGTGGTCGATGGCCGATATCGCGTAGACGACGGAACCCGTCGCCCCTTCGACCGTGCGATCTGTGAGGGAGTCGGAGCCCCCGAGAGCGGTGCCCGGGGATGCGGCACCGCCCGTCCCGCTGGATCGGCCTCCGCCGCCGCTCGCCCCGTCTGTCGCACCCGGCCCATTGGATTGAGCGGCGGATCCTGTGCCGCCGTGCGCATCCCCGCTGCCGCGCACCGGGCGGTCCGCGATGTGGAGGACGGCGTAGACGACGAGTATGAGGACTGCGGTGATCACTAGGGGCAGCAGGAGGACTGCGCCAGCCCTCCTCCGGCTGGCCTGGAGGTCCTCGCCGCCCTCAACGGGTTGGGCGCCCTCCTGGCCGTCGACCGGGTTCACCGACTGCGGGCGCGCCGATGCGGCGCGGTCGGGGTCGGGGTCGGAGTCGGACAAGTGTTTGGGGCTGCTCATCTGCGCCACTCCTTCGTGCTGGGGATCCGCTTGCAGGATCGTGGGGTGTTCCATCGAACGTAGGCCCGGCTCCGACACCGTCACAACGTGGCCATCGGCGCTTGTGGACGCAGAGCTGAGGGCATCCGCGCTTGTGGATAATCCATGAGAGGAGAGCGGCCTGTGGACAAACGGAGGAGCATCCCGCCCCCCTCAGAGGGAGGCCCCGGACGGATCCCCCGGGGCCACGCCGAAGAGCCGACCGGCGCGCTCGAGCCCCGCAGAAGGAAGCCTCGGACGGATACGCCCGGGGGTCACCATCGGGAACATCCCACCGCTCCCGCAGAGGGAGGCGTCCGGGATGCCAGGACCCCGGCCTCGGGCACTGGGCGCGCCGTCGAGGACCACCGGCACTGTTGGCACTGCTACGCCGACGCGCGTTGTCGACAACCTGCATGGGATATCAGCACCGACGCGCGTTATATCCCCCTCACGGTGACAACAACCCCCTCACAATGTCGACAACCCCCTCGCGGTGCCGACAACACACGTCCGTGCGGGACGCGCTCGAGCACCCCGTGCTCGAAACCCGCCCACCCCTAACAACGCGCGCCCGTGCGGGGCGCGCCATTGCCCTGCGAGCCCACTGGGCGAATCCCCCGGTATGGTGCCGCTCCCCCCGGGTTACGCACACAAGGACCCCGATTTACGAAACACCCGATGCACACAACGGCTTGATTCCGCCCTTGTGTGCGGCCCCGTGTTTCCTAATTCCTTCCCTTGTGTGCGACACCAAGAAGAACGCGCGCCCCGGCCGGTGAATCCGCGTCCACGCCAGTTTCAACCGCGCCCGCGCGCTTAGCCGCTGCCACCCTGCCCGGGGCACTACTATCACGGCGGCGGCCGCCCAGCTCCGCATCAGGCCCCTGCCCCGCTGCCCGGGGCGCTACCCCACAGTCCGCGCGCCACGGTCGGGCTTCCGCCTGACGCTGGCGCGCCGCCCAGCCCCATCTGCACCGTGCGCGTAGTGTGGGAGCCGAAAGCGACGACGGGAGGCACCGATGGGCAAGGGCGCGTCATGACCGAGTACACGATCCGGACCGTGCATTCGACGATGGGCAAGTTCGACGCCTACGACTTCGACCAGACCCCCGACTCGATCGCCGAACAGGTCGAGCAGCACCTGCTCAACCCCGACTTCCTGGACGGGGAGGGGTGGTTCGCCCTCAGCGTGCAGCCCGCTCCGCCGGACGCCGGGCTCCGCCCGCCCGACCAGTACCCGCCTCCCACGCGCTACCTGCTGGCGGCGGGCAGGGCCCACGAGATGGCCCTGGAGCTGTACCTCACCCACCCGGACGGCTCCACCGGCACGTACGTCGTGGCGCGCGAAAGGGTGCGCGACCCCGACGAGCGGGTGGCTTTGAAATGGCGGATGGGCCCCCACGCCATCAACCTGGTCCACGTGCACCCCCAGGAGGTGTTCACCGGCGAGCAGGCCGTCCCCTTCTTCCGGGACTTCATCATCGAGGACCGCGCCCCCGATTTCTCGCTGCTCCGCTGCATCCGGGGGCGGCGCATGCCCAGGCCCGCCCGGCCGCATTGCCTGTGAGGGGTTTCGCCGGGCGGCGGGGTCCGTGCTAGAACAGAGGGACCGCACCACCCGCGCAGCACCCAGGGGGCCCGCACATGCCGACGACTGTTTTTGTCCGGTTCGACTCTCCCGGCGAGGTGCCCGCCAGCCCCAGCAGGCTCCACGCCGCTCTGGCGGCCGTGCTCGACCTGCCGCGGGGCATCAGCCCGGGGCGCGCCTCGTCGTTCCCGACGCTGGCCCACCGGCCCCACCACGAGAGGCCGGGCGCGAAGCCCTACTGCCTGGGCGAGCTCACCACCGGGCCGGGGACCTTCGGCATGGAGGTGCGTTTCCTGGACGACCGCCTCGTCGAGACCTTCGACGCGTGGCTGGCGTGGGGAGGCGTCCTGCGGGTGGGGGGCGCCCGGGAGTCGGCGACGCTCATCGCTTTCGAGGGGCAGGTGGTCGCCGAGACCACGTGGCAGGACCTGGTCGAGCAGTCGGAGGACACGACGTGGGAGGTCCGCCTGGTCACGCCCACCGTGTTCTCGTCGAAGGGCGCGCACGTGAGGGGGATCCCGCCGGTGTCGCTGGCCACCAGTTTGCAGGGGCGCTGGCACCAGTGGGACCCGGACACCGCTCCCCCGCGCATCGACCGGGCCGCGATGGCGCAGGTGCTCACCACCCAGGACTTCACGACCGAGGCCAGGGTCTCGTTGGGGATGCCGCGCGGGGACAGGCGGGGCAGGCTGGCGTCGCGGGCGATCACCGCCTACGAGGGGGCGCTGCGCATCAGCGGGGTCGAGGGGGCGCCCCAGACCGCGGACTTCTCGCGCCTCATGGCCCTGTCGGCGTACACGAACGTCGGCTCGCACGCCGGGTACGGCATGGGGGTCATCGACGCGGTGGCCGTGGGGTGACCGGAGTGGTTCCGGTGTCTGCACTGCCGACGAGGAGGTCCGGAGTCCGGTGTGTTTTCCCCTGCCGGACATGTGCTACCACCCCGTGACCAGCGCGGAAAGACGGGCCCTTGCGCATCCCGATGAAAGTGGTCTGTCAAACCCATCGACACGCGCTCGCCGCAGTGCTAGGGTGAGAGGCACCGGATACTGAGAAAGCTACCGAGGAAGCAAGCATCAAAGGAGAGCATTGATGTTCCACACGCACTGGCGCGCAAGCGCCCCTATCCCAAATGCCTCCGCATTGATCGCGGCGCGCACCTAGCGGCGATAGCACAGGTTCCGAGGAGCAACGCCCCTGGCGTGGATTCACTAGAGTATTCAGGAGAAGAAAGGGATCCCTGATGAAAAGGGAGAGGTGCATCTACTTCATAATAGCTGCGATAACAATTCTGATCGCCGCTATCGCTGTCATCGAGTACACGCTGCACAGGAACGAGGTCTGGGTGTCGATCGCCGACGACTTCGTTTTCCCCGCCGCGTGCACGATTCTCGGGGCGATCACCGTCGCATTGGTCGGCGCGGCCACTGCATCACAAGTCTTGAACAGCAGGGGGAGAACAGGGGGCGGAACGGAGGCGCGGTCAGCCAGCCTGAAGAGTTGCACGTACAGAACTATCGTCATACTCACTATCAGCGCCACAGCTATTGTCGTTCTCGCGTACATCCAGTACAGAGATCAGAGCTGGGTCGGGATCGCCAAGAACCTCCTCTTCCCGCTCAGCTACACAGTGATCGGAGCGGTGATCGTGACATGGGTCGGCATCAGCATCGCCGACGAGTTCCTCGACCACTACAACGAACGCCTCAAGGACGGGCTCACAAATCGGAAAATCCACTTCGAAGGCGACCCTCAGACCATCGAGAGCGTCCGCGACGATCTCAAACGCTCCTCCCTGATCAATGTTGACAACTTCAGCACGGACAGCATCACTCTTGCTGAATCGGACCTTGCGATCCTGTGCATAGACAAAACCTACGGCAGTCCGTACGCCAAACCAGAAGACTCTGCCGCGAAACGAACCAGGAGGCTCTTCCGCGCATCGAAAGGAGGAAGAACAGCACCGAGCGAGGAAGAAACTTCGGAGTACAAGAAATGGAAAGCGCGCGCAACCGAGATGGTTGAGTCACTGTTGGCACAGATAGACAGTAGCGGACAAGGCACGGCCCTGATCGTGTACACCGACGGCTGGTTTGAGGACAAGACAAGGGACCGAATCGGAGCCCGCCCCTTCACCGCCCTCGTCAACACCCGCGGCCGCATTGTGAGCGACATCCATTCGCTGCTCACAACGCTTCCACCCCGTTCTTGATCCACGTCGTCCACTGCTGAGGGGTTAACGCAAAATGGACAATGTCCTCGTCATGCTGCAGACGAACAGCAACCAGGCGTATATCTATTCGTCGCCGCGCCTGCGCGAACAGATCGGCGCTTCCTTCCAGATCACTCTGCTCTCCCAATGGGTCGACGAGGAGGCGAAGGAACTGCTCGAAGTCGCCGAGGGAGAGCTGCCGGACTCCTTCTGGGTCTCCCGCTCCTCCGGCAAGGTGATCGTGCGCCTCACCGGGAACGACGGGGAGCCCAAAGCGCTCGCGCGCAGCCTCATCGGCGCCGTCACGCGCCGCGCGTTCGAAAAGGCACCCGGCCTCGACGTGACCGGCGTGTTCACGCCGCCCGAGGACGCGGACGGCACACACAACGGAATGACCGATGACGAGGCCGTCACACAAGACAGCTTGGACGCCCTCGACCGCGAGTTCAACGCCTACTCACTCAACAGGCCCCCGGCCGCAGCGCGGTTCCCGCAGCTCCCGTTCCTGGAGCGAGGAGCCGAGTCGGCGCTCCCCGCAGCACACAAGCTGTCTCCTTCCGATCTGAATACCATTCGCGAACGCGCAAGAAAACTGAGTACCCCCATACTCAACGATGACAAGGATGGCACTCTCCCCACTCAGACCAGTCATGATGCCCCGCTCCCCCTCTCCCTGCCGTCGAGAGTCAAGCGCGCGTGGTCACGCGCGGCACGCCGCCATCAGCTCCAGGACGTGATCGAACGGTGGCCATCAGACCGGACAGCTCCCACAAACATCGAAGTCCTTTTCGAAGACCCCTATCAGTTAGAGAGGGCGTTCCAGGACGTTCCTGTGTCTGATGGCGTTACCGCACCAAACGCAGAAGGCGATACGCGAGGCGATGACAGGACCTCCTCGACACCCTGTGAGCTCTCTTCCGTCGGCGTCATCCACATCGACGGCAACGGCGTGGGCGCGGTCATGCGGGATCTTCAGAAAGCCTATTGCAAGGTCCGGGAGCAACTGCCCGCAGACATTTTTCGAAAACTAGTGGAGCGCAGTTCAGACCACAATCCTGCCAGTTTCACGTTCGACGACTTCCAGTGGTTCATCATGGAAGTGAACCACCGTCTCGACAAGGCTGTGAAACGGGCGGTTTCCAGGGCGTGGGCGGACGTGGAAAAGTATGCTAATCCCACCGGCCTCAACTCCAGTGCGGCCACCGCGAATAAACCACATGTTATCCCCGCGACTGACTCCGGATTCCTCACCAAGAGTGGCAGAAAGTACATTCGAATCCCCATCGTCCCCGTCCTGGTCGGTGGTGATGACCTGACCGTCTACATAGCGGGCGACTACGCGATTTCTTTCGCGGAAGCGTACATTCGCCATTACGAAGAACTCACGAACGCCGATGAAATTCTTAGGCACTTGGCGATAGTGGTCAACAAACGTCTCCCGGACGCGAAGCCCGGCCCTCTCACTGCCTCGGCGGGCGTCGCCATCGTGGGGCGCAACTTCCCGTTCCACATCGCCTACGACCTCGCTGAGAAGCTCGTCTCCCGTGGGAAGAAGCTCGGCAAGAAGAAGGGGGAGGTCCAGTGCTCCACACTCGACTTCCACATCCTGCGCGACACGACGGTCCTGGACCCGGACGACACGCTCAAAGAGTACAAGGACCGCACCCAGCGTCCTTTCCTGATCGGCCACTACTCCGAGGAACGTATCACCGGGACCGCGCACGCCGAGTCCGGAGCCGCTGACAGGACTGCCGGACCGAGCGCCAACGACGGCCAGTGGAAACAGATCCTCAGGGCCGTGGTCGCTTTCAACGGCCAGGATCCGGACCAACCGGGCGTGTCCCTCACCGACCCCTTCCCCCGCACGCGGGCGAATCGCATTATCAAGCTCCTCGCTAAAGGAGACGAGGGCAAAGCGCTCAGCGAGTGGAGTGACGTTCTGAAGAACACCTCCGCGGCGCAACGCCTTTATTCCGAACTGAGCAAGCTCCCTCCACGCGTTCCTCCGAAGGATACGTCGGCCTCACATGGACAAAAGGAGGGCGAGGCCGTGAACGCCCCCGCGTCCACCCCCGACGCCGTCGCCCCAGCCGAACCATCCTCTCAAGCGGAGGAGACTCCCAGCAGCGATTCCAGCACTGCTCTCGAATATATGAAATGGCTCCTGGACATCTTGGATTTAGCTGAGAACCTGCCGGCCGGGTACGTCCAGTCCTATTCGGCTCTCCACGAGACCGGCCTCGGAGAGGATGCGGCCAGCGCATCTGACGAACCGGAGGCCCCACGGCCCGACGACGATCCGCGTTCCACCCCGTCCCCTGACGAAGGAGCTTCGAAATGACTGCCGAACCTTCCATACCGCCAGCCGACGGCCACGTCACGATCGTCTTCACGTCCGACTGGGGAGTCTCGACCGGTGTGGGCGAGGCGGGCCGCACCCACTCCACGCTCGAGAAACAGGGCGACCTGCCAGTGGTGCGCGGGACAGTAGTCGCGGGCGTCCTGCGCGAGCAGGCGATGATCGCAGCCCGCGCTCTCGACGCCGCTGCGCCCGCCCCCTCGACCGGCCGCAAGGATTCCGACTGCTCTGGGGGCGATTCTGAGGGGGGCCCGTGGAATCGCTTCGCCAAGTGGCTGTTCGGGGACGAGGGGAACAATCCCCGCCACGTCGTTTTCTCCGATGCCCTTCCGGTTCGGTATTCTCAGCGAAACGGGGAACTCAACCAGGAGCCGTATTCCCTCCCCGTCCACGACGCCGTGTCGCTCTCCATTGATCCGACCACGGGGGCCGCGCGCGACCAGATGCTGCGCTTCACCGAGCGCGCCGCTCCTGGGGTCCTCGCGGGAACCTACCGTTTCACCGACGAGGCCGGGGCCGCGCCCCGCGAGTACGCGCACTTCCTGCTGGGCGTGGCCGGGCTGATGGTCCGGGGCATTGGCTCGGGCCGCAGCGGGGGCGACGGCGAGTGCACGGTGATCGCCGGTCCCGAGTGCGCGACCAAGCTCGCAGAGTCGAAAGAGCCAACGGAGGGGAATAGTGCCCTGGAGGAAGTGGCGGAAGGCCAGAAGGACGAACCCGAGTACTCGTCTGACAGGCTTCGCAAGCTGGCTGAGAAGCTGGCTGATGAGCTGCGGGAAGCACTATTCGCGCGCCTGGACGGCCCATCCTTCGTGGAGCAGCCTCCCTCTTTTCCGGTTGGCGGAGCAAAGGACAACACCGGCCCACTCGTTTCCGTCGCTGCCTCCCGGCACAGCTCCGAGGCCACGACCGCTCTCGACCCGGCAAACTGGTTCGAGGCGCCCCTCGACATCGTGCTCGACTCCCCCGTCGTGTCCTACGAGGTGCCGTTCTCGAACGAGGTCCGGTCCCTGGACTTCCTGCGCGGCACTGTGCTGATCCCGTGGCTGCACAGGCAATTGCGCGACTTGGACACCCGGGCCGATGGGACTCCGCTTAATGCGAGTAACAAGGACCTGGACCTCATCAGGTCTGCGGTCGTCTCGGGCGATCTGCGGGTGTCGGACGCCCTCCCGGTCTACCAGGGCACACCGGGCCTGCCGGTGCCCCTGGTCTTCGAACAAGAAAAGGTGCCTGAGGACGAGGTACCCGCGGACAACGAGAAGGATCCCCTCCAGCCCGTCACCCTTTTCAACCGCCATATTGAAACCGGCAAGCAGCACTGCGGTGAGCACACCGTTCCCTCACGCGGCGCCTACGTGTTCCTCGACGAGAAACAGCGTCCCGCTGACACGAATGGCGCCGCAACGGATGAGGGCGCTGGCCTCCGCGGCGCGGCCCCGGCCTCGTTCGCTGGGCGGATCGGGAAGCCCTCACTGATCGGACGACAGTCCACGGCCATCGACCCGCACACTGGCGCGGCGTCGAAGAGCCAGTTGTTCCTGGTGCGCGCGCTGCCCGCGGGCCTGAGACTGCGGGCGAAGGCCGTGATCTCGCAGAGGCTTTTCGAGGCGCTGGCCGGGGCACCCGTTTCCGACGCCGACGGGAAGGCTCCCACCCTCGACCTCGAGATCCGCGGGAAACACGCATACTTGGGTTCCCGCAGACTCACGGGCACGTTCGGACAGGCCACCTGCAGCCTCGGGCGGTTCACACCCATAGGCGTAGAGGAGGCGCGGAACACAACCCCGTGCCAATCCTCTGAGGATGCAGAAACCACTCAGAGCTCCTCCGCGTCCGCGGACAAGACGATAACCACATCCCTGTGGTTCACCTCGGATGTGCTGGCCCGTTCCGAGGGACTAGGGCCCGGCGGGACCATTGCGGATTTGCAGCTGGCATTCGACCGGACTGGAGCACACGTCACAGTAGCTCCCAATGATGAGGAAGAGCTGGAAGATTCCTCATCAGACCAGAAACCCTCGCCGTCCTGCCCTGACGACCCCGCAGAGTCTTCAGACGGGCCCGATGAGCGCAAGAAGACGAAATCCCCAAGGAACCGCAAGCAGGTCAAGACCGCGATCCGTCACCGCAGGGTGGACTCCTGGTCGGCTGCCGATGGTGGGCCCCGGGCGACGCGGATGGCGATCATCGCCGGATCCGTGGTCCAAGTGAAGGTCCCGAGGAACGCTGTTCCGGCGTTGCACGTCCTCGGGCGCATCGGTGTCGGCGAGCTGACTCCACAGGGATACGGGCGCTTCGAGGTGAACCACCCGGCCCTGCGCGAACCGGTCCTGCCGCTCGTCACAACGAAGAGCGAGTGCTTCACGGCCCCGGAGAAAAGCGAGGAGCCCGCTCAGGAAGGAGAAGGCCGATGACGATCTACCGCTACGAGATGACGATCCCCGTGAAGGTGGTGTCAGCGCTGCACTCCGGCGGCGTGGACGAGGCGCCCGAGCGCGAGTACGTCGACGAGGACGGCAGGACCGCCCAGCCCAACGAGTTCGTCCGCAACGGCCTGGGCGAGGCTGTCCTGCCCGGCCGATCCGTCAAGGGCGCGGTGCGGGCTGCCTTCGAGGAGCACGCCGTTGCGTTGGGCTTCGCGGATCGTGCTGGTGAGGTCGACGAGCCGGCCCTGAAGAGCCTGTGGGGCGGTGAGTTGCGCCGCAACGTGGCAACCTCTAAGCAGCAGCGGGGATTGGGCTCGGACGCCGACCTGCCGCTGCGGGCAAGCGCCCTCACCTTCCACCACGCGGTCGTGTGGACGGACGGCCCCCTCCCCCACCGTATGAGCACGGCCATTGACCGCGCGTGGGGAAGCGCCGCCGACGGGGCGCTGTTCTCCTACGAGTACCTGCCGGTGGGCACGACCTTCGAGATCCGCATCAGCGCCGAGGCGCGGGACGGGGACGATGCCAGTCCCACTACGCCGCCCCGGAACGAGACAGGCGCCCCATCGACGGACAACGCCCAGTCCAAGACCGGCGGCGATAACTCCGTCAAGCCAGCCGGGCCCGAGCAGGTGGAGAAAGCCCTGCGGGCCATCGTCACGCTGTTCAAGGACGGCGTGATCTCGCTGGGCGGCCGCACGGGCTCCGGTTGGGGGCGGGTCAGCTTGGACGAGGACACAGAGGTCACCGGCACAAGACGAATAGTCGGAGTCTGTTCTTCAACGAGCGCTGACGCATCCAAGAGCGAGGATAATGCGGGCACGACGACCCCGCTTTCTCGCGTCCTCAGCAGTCTCATCGGCTCGGGCACGCCGTCGAACGAGGTCAAAAGCACTCCGGCGGGTAGCCGCGCGGACTTCACGAGGGCCCTCGACCTTTCCCCCGGCCTGTACCGTCCCGTATCGGTCGAGATCGAATGGACTTCCCCCAGCGGCGTGTTCGTCGCCCTGCCCCGGGAGAAGAAGGACAAGGAGAAGCGGAAGAAGGAGAAAACTGCCGCCGAGCAGGGGAACACCATACCCGCGGTTCCCATGCGGAACTGGCGGAAAGGGCAGCTTCCCGACGAGCAGGGGGACAAGTACGCAGAAGCACTCCGAGACAGGAGGAACGAGTATGACAGTTCTTCACTCCTGCTCCCTGGATCATCGATCCGAGGCGCTCTGCGCTCGCGCTGTTCCCGAATAGCCAGAACGGTTATGGCCAATATAGGGGACATACCCGATCCCGTTCCCGTCATTGAGGAAAACGGGGTCACTTCAAAGGGCATTCATCGTCAGATCGAATTGGAACCGAATCTGGTGCGTTACATGTTCGGCACCACGCAGTTCCGGGGCGCGATTCGTGTGCACGACTGTGAGACCTCGGAGATCGGCGAACCGATCCAGATCACGCACAATGCCATTGACCGCTGGACGGGCGGAGTGGCAGACGGAGCACTGTTCTCTGAGTTGCTTTACCCGAATGCGGAGTGGAAGGCGATCATAATCGAAATCGACCCTGAACGCTTGAAACGCAACGCACGGATCGACTCGCCCGACACGATGATCGACGACGCTGAAGCCCTTGGCCGTGCGCGCGCCTCGTGGTGCCTGCTCTGTTTGGCCCTAGCGGAACTGTGCACGGGCACACTCCCCCTGGGCGGGAGAACAACGCGGGGACTCGGTGAAGTTACCGTGAGCAGCCTGAGAATCCACAATTGCGATCTGCGGAATTCCGCCGATTCGGAGAAACGAGTCGTTGTCGACGAGCCCACTGGAGACCTGAGAGGCGCGGAGGACGTTCTCAAGTACCTAAGAGGCGAAGCGACCACGGAGCCAGAGATCCAGCTCGACGGGCGGGGCTACAAAGAGTGGGCCAACGCTTTATGTCCGAAGAGAAAGAACTCCGATAGCAGCAAAACGGGTACAGGAAGTGTCGAACAATGAGCAGCCAGCAAGTACCGCTCCAATTCGACCAGCTGTCGAAGCTCCAGAGAGCGCGCATACGCACACTCCCATGTGACGACGCCGACGTAAAGTCCGTCTACGAACACGCTCTTCGCGAGTTCGGAAGCGGCTTCGCCGGCCTCGCTTGGACGACTGACGGGGTGAAACGCCTGCCAGGCGACCTGGAGCATCTAACGGTTGATAACTTCCGCCGCGTCTACGAGCTCCGCCTGTGGAGGGCCGGGCCCCACTCCGCACACACGGCTGAGGAGTTCCGCTGGGTGAATGGCGTGGGCGCCGTCCACCTGACTGTGAATTGCGGGGCCGACGACACCGGGCTCCCAGACTCACCCGGAAGCCCCTGTGACGACGGCAGCCCTGAAGACGAACCGCAGGAGCAGAGGTGCTGGGTTCATCGAGTAACCTACTTGCAGCACTCGCAGAAAACGGAAGGGCCTGTCAAGCGTTTCGCTTCCGGCGACCGAGAGGATCAGGCACCGCACGACACGATAGAGGCTATTGAAGTCTTCGCAGAAACCGAACACGGAAACCTGGCTTATTTCGACCAGCTCATGACAGGAACTTGGAGTTAACAATGGCTTGGCATAATGCATATAACGGCATACCCACCGTTCGCGCCCAGAGAAAACGACTCCTTCAATCTACTCACGAAGGAAGCTGCAGTAGCGACGCATACTTTGACGACCATTCACCTAACTCACTCGACCATATAGACTGTGAAATCTATTCCGGAAAGATTGATCTGAGCATCATCATAAAGTCCCCTACGGTTACGGGACACAGGGATAAGCACGGTCGAATAGTTGTCCCCTCATTTATAGGAAAACCGGAAGGCGCGCAAAACAGTGCGGATGCGACCATTCCCGCGACCGCACTCAAAGGAATGCTCGCGTCGGCATATGAAGCGGTATCCGAATCCCGACTCCGAGTATTCTCCGATCACTCACATCCTCTCACGTACCGGCGGCAGCTTGCTGAAGCCACAAAGCTCGTTCCCGTGTTCTTGCGCCGAACGCCGGGTCGCTCCGGAGCGACGGAGCCTTCCTGGAGAGCAGAACTCATGTTCGGACATAACGATATTTCAACAGAAGAACACCAGACAGGCTTAGACTATATCTGCGCCGCGTACCTTCCTGATTCACCGGATGCGGATATCGGTTTCCACAGTTCGGGTCCCGAACTAGAGGAACTGCTGTCAGATCTTCGGAAGAAGATGCCACACATGGAGGAGGTGTCGTTCCAGGCAGCCAAGTCTCATTTTTTCACACAGGAACGCGTGATCGTTCAGGAGATTTCGAAGAAACAGGACAAGGGATCCAACATCAGAATAGGAGTCGTTTGGGATAGGCGTAAAGACGGTAAGACCGCGAAAGTCGTCGAGAGAAAGGCTGAAATTGTCACCGGCAGCACTGGAAAGGTTGGCTACGTCGTCAGGACAACCCCACCACTTGCGGCTAACGATTCGGATAACAGCAGAACCGCACTAGTCAACACTAAACGCAGTGAATTCATCTTCTACAACGCCGGAAAGCGTAGGACAGTGGTTGACGTTGACAAGGAACTGGTTGACGCCATGATCGAAGTTCTCTATTCTTCCGCAATGAACTACGAGCAAAGCGCCAACGAAGAGGACGCCCCCTTGCCGAACATGCTCACATGGCAACTGATGAAGTATATTGACGACTCCCCGAACCGTTCACTGACGCGACATGCTGTTTACCAGTTTCTCATCGAGCAGGCATCAACATCACAGGGCGCGAAGAACAATCCCGGAGTGCCATTGTTCGCAACGGCTCACAAGCCTCATGACTCTTGGATCATCACGTCACTTTCAGCGACCACCGCAGGGCGCAGCATGATGACCGGTACCCTTTCCCCGAAGGATCTCGCTGAGCTAGGAGGCGACACTACCTCCCAGGACTGGGGCAAAGCCGCTCCACACTTTCCAATGTCCGTCTACCCGCCTCAACGTTTGGAGGAGGCCAGCCCAGCGGACCGACTATGGGGTTTTGTTCCGCAACAGAAGGATGAGACTTCGTTTAGCGGACTGAAAGGGCGCATTGTTCTTTCATGCGCACGACCCGCCGAACCCGAGCCTTGTAGTAACATCCTTGCAATCAAACCGGCGAAGAAGGGCTTCGGCCCCAACGACCAGCCAGGTTGGATACCACCGATCCTCGCATCCCCTAAGCCCAGCACAGCTCAGCCTTACTTGCGGGACGGCGAAGGCCGCCCCCTGGCCAAGAAGCTTACGCGCAGACTTTGCTACAAACGGGGACAGACTCTCATCAGGAAGACATATCCCACGCATCGGTTTTTGACCGATCGCGGCACAGCATCTCCGTACCTTTTTCAGGATAGTGTTGAACGCCCCAGCCTCGATAGCATCGAAGTCAAAGTCGGTTCCTATCTCAAGCCACAAGCACGCTTCATCGCGTCGCTTCGCTTTGAAGGCCTCAACAGGGAGGAGCTAGCTGTACTATTATGGCTTCTCGATCCGAAGAATCTGGTACCGGCTCCTGATAGTAAGAAGAAAGGATACCTTCACATCGGATTGGGAAAACCCTACGGATTGGGAGCCATTGAAGTCACTGGGACGCCAGTACAGGTAGAAACAGGAGAACAGATCGCGAAGAGATACAAAACGCTCGATTGGACCAGTGACTATACTGCGGTGAATGCAGCCGAGGTCCGCTCGGCGCTTCCTCGACAGTTCACGGGTGCTGACCGTTCTCTCGCCGTGAGAGCATTTGTACGGTCCTGCTATGGTTGGCCGAGGGATCACACTGACAGAACCGTGAAGAGACACGAAGAAGACACGGATACGGTCTCCTACTATCCTCCCGATTACGCTGATAGCAAAGACCTATCCCCAATCATCACTTTTTCACGGACTCCGAGGAGAGTCGCGCGAAAGGGGAAGAACCCAAGGTGAGCATCGTTGCTCTTGAGGAGGATAGTAACGATGAGGAGGATAGTAACGATCTGGAGATCACTTCGGCATCGTCTCCGACAGCACCCACGTCACATAACTCCAGATTGTCCACGTGTCCCCCAACGCCCAGTCCTGAAACTGGGGACGCGCCAAAACCTAGACGTACCACCGCGACTCCAGCAACGTTTGCTCGCCAAATTCGCGGCAGGTCCCGTTAGTTCACCACACCCCCCTGCACAGCCCCACGTCGTCGAGCGCGACCGCCGCTCCTAGGATTTCGGCGCGCTCGGCGCAGGTGGAGCACAGGGGGTAGATGTGCACGACGTCCTCGGCCTCGTTGATCAGGGCTGCCAGCCGGGCCCGCATGGCGTTGAGCCCTGCGGCGTCCAGGCGCAGCTGGAACACGGATTCCTGGATGCGGTAGCCCCAGGACTGCAGGGCTTTGGCGACTCGGGTCCGGCGCCTGTTGGAGGAGATGTCGTAGGCGACTATGTAGATCACGGCTGCTCCCCTGCCTCACCGCCAGGTGATGCCCGTCCACTGGTAGTCGGGTTCGGCGATGGCGCGGGCCATCAGCTGCGCCTCGTGGTGGATGTGTCTGCGCCAGCTGCCGCTGAATCCGGGTAGGGCGCCGGTGACTGAGCGTTGTGCGGTTGCCTCGTAGGCGTCGACGACGGTTTTCTTGCCGTCGGCACTGAGCCACACGCCTTCGCCCTGGGGGCCGGGGGTGCCGTGTTCGGAGCGGAGTCGGCGCGTGCGCAGCAGCGCCATGACGGTTTGGTCGACCAGTAGGGGACGGAACTCTTCCATGAGGTCCAGGGCCAGGCTGGGGCGCTTGTCGGTTGGTGCGTGCAGGACGCCGAGTGAGGGCTCCAGGCCGGCGGCGTGTAGCCCAGGTGGGCGCACACGGCGAGGGCGTCGAAGTACGCGGCTGAGGCGGCGCCCTCGATGCCCATGAGCTCGTCCGTATCGGCGGCATGTGCGGTTTCTTCGCGCCAGGCGCGCATGCGGGCGGCTGTGTCGGCGAGGTGTTGGGCGGGGTCGCGCCTGGCGATGCGGTTGAGCACGTGGATCTGGTTGCGGATTTTGGCGTTGACGATGGCGCGGGCCAGTGGCAGTTTCGCCGTTTCGTCGGTGGCGTACGAGGCTTGGGCCAGCAAGCGGGCGGCGTTCCCCGTGGCGGCGGTGTTGACCAGTTGGCCCTGGTAGGCTCCGCGTCTGGACAGGCAGACGACGTCGATTCCGTTGCGCAGCGCCCAGGAGCGGGCTCCGGCGGACAGGCCGACGTTGCCGGTGAGCACGATGCGGGTGACGCTGCGTTGGGGGAGGGACATTTGGGGGACGCCGGAGGCGCTGTCGACCAGGAGCCTGCCTTTGGCGACGTGGACGCGCGTCCCGTCTTTGCCGACGTAGACGATGCGGTCGGCACTCGCCTCGGGCGTCGCGCTGGTTGTTCGCGGGGCTGGGGCGGTGGCGGTGTAGTCGGTGCCGAGGTGGCAGAACTCCTCGTCGAAACTGGTGGTCTGGGTTCGCGATCCGTCGAGCAGAAGGCCGCGGGCGGCCAGGGTGGCGACCAGGAGGGCGACGGCGGCATCGAGCCGGGCGTCGTCGGGCTCGCAGATGATGATCCACTGCCCGCTGCGGGCGTAGCCGCGTCCGGCGTCGGTCATGGCGTTGTCGATGGGCGCCAGCGCGGCGTTGCGGAGGGCGTCGACCAGTTGGGGCTCATAGCGGGTGTGCGCGATGGCACTGAGCAGCGTGGTGATGGGCCCGACGAGTAGCGAGGGAAGGGCTTCGCTGGCGTTTTGGATGACGCGGTGGACGGTCATGGGCGCCAGGCAGCAGCGGAAGACTTTGACGCGCCCGTCGGCGCGCATGTCGGTGATGTACTCGGAGAGGGCGGTAGTGCTCCCGCTGGAGGGGAATGCGGCGGGCGAGGGTTCTTGTGCCAGGTGGGGGCCGATGGTGTGGGTGATGGCGCATGCGATGAGTCGGCGCTCGAGGCGGGTCGGCGTGGGTTCGCCGCCGCCTGCGGCGAGTGCTCGGATTAGGGACGAGGCATGGGCCAGTGTCGCGTCGAGGTCGGCGTTGGCGGTTTGGACGGTGGCGGGGTCGAGGTCTGCGGTGTTGGATGTGAGCATGGTTCGCCATGCGTTGGCGAGGGTTTCGGTTGCTGCGATGAGCGCGATAATGCGGTTGGGGTCGTCGGTGTTCATGGGTCGTCCTCACGCTGTGGTTGTGCAACACCTATAGACTTACTTTACAACCTTCAGGGTGACTTGCACAACATTTCCGCGGGTGTCAGCGTCGGCTTTTCGTTGGGAAGTGGTCGGAAAGCGGCAGACCGGGAGCTGATTCGGGCGTCGGTGGCGACCCTTGTGTTCCCAACGGAAAGTCCCCTAAACTGGGTCTGTGCTCGCTGGCCGGAGGGCTCCCTGTTCGGCCACTGGCGATCCGGTGTGGCGTTTGCGCAGGTCAGCTGCCGTTCGACACGCCGAGGGGTCAGGGAGCACCCAGCACCATCAGGTGCATTAAGACAAATCTTTAGCATTGTACGGGTCGAATCCTACGCTGCGTAGTCAGGGAGCACCCAGCACCATCAGGTGCATTAAGACGGGACTGGAGGCGCTCGCGCTCGGCGATCAGGGCGGCGCGCGTCAGGGAGCACCCAGCACCATCAGGTGCATTAAGACCGCAGCGAGTGTGTAGGACCGCGCGGTGGATTCCGTGCAGGTCAGGGAGCACCCAGCACCATCAGGTGCATTAAGACTCGTGGCGCGTCCCTACGAGGGGCTGGCCAAGGAGGTCAGGGAGCACCCAGCACCATCAGGTGCATTAAGACTTTTATTCAGCGGACTTCGGTAGCCGTAATGATCGAAGTCAGGGAGCACCCAGCACCATCAGGTGCATTAAGACTCGTCGTCTCCGACATCCTCCCAGGTCATGCGGGCGATGGTCAGGGAGCACCCAGCACCATCAGGTGCATTAAGACTTTGATAAGCGGGTCAGGCTGGGTTTTCTCAGGTTCAACCGTCAGGGAGCACCCAGCACCATCAGGTGCATTAAGACAGGCTGGTTTGGAGGACTTGGGCGAGCATGCCTGCGGTCGTCAGGGAGCACCCAGCACCATCAGGTGCATTAAGACACGGTACCGATCCGGTTCACGAGCGCTCCAAGGAATTCGTCAGGGAGCACCCAGCACCATCAGGTGCATTAAGACCCGAGTCCGTAGTTGTAGCACAGCGCCGCCGTAAGACGCGTCAGGGAGCACCCAGCACCATCAGGTGCATTAAGACTGGCCGCCGCCCGCGCCGGGGTCGTCTGGTTGCGGGTCAGGGAGCACCCAGCACCATCAGGTGCATTAAGACTCGGCCAGGTGTGTGTACACCGTGATACTTGTGCGGTCGGTCAGGGAGCACCCAGCACCATCAGGTGCATTAAGACGGGCCCGCGTCACGCCGAACGTGTAGGTGGTGACAGTGCGTCAGGGAGCACCCAGCACCATCAGGTGCACTAAGACTCGCAATCCGAGCCCTCCGGAGGGCCCGCGCGATCCGCGCCAGGGAGCATCCAGCACCATCAGGCGCATTAAGACTGCACAAAAGCCTCCCCCGTGAGGTGCTCCCCAGTCCATCTGTCAGGGAGCGCCCAGCACCATCAGGTGCATTAAGACCGCCTCGGGCGAGCCCGACACTGTGTTCCCGACGGCTAGTCAGGGAGCATCCAGCACCATCAGGTGTATTAAGACCACGTCTTGGCGGCGACCGACTTCCCCGACCCACGATCCCGCCAGGGAGCACCCAGCACCACCAGGTGCATTAAGACTCGGAGATGAGGAGCATGAGCTGGGCGTGGGCGTGGACGTCAGGGAGCAACCAGCACCATCAGGTGCATTAAGACGCCTGCCCGCCAGCGATCTCGCCGCTCTCGTCGATGGACGGTCAGGGAGCACCCAGCACCATCAGGTGCATTAAGACGTGAGGGCGGTCTTCCCGTGCTGCGTGTCGTTGAAGAGGTCAGGGAACACCCTGCACCAACAGGTGCATTAAGACCCGAGCATGCGGATGTAGGCGTTGAGCTCGCCTCCAGTCAGGGAGCAACCAACACCATCAGGTGCATTAAGACCCGAAGCGGTACGGCTCCGGGTCCGCCGCTGCTTCGAGGTCAGGGGGCACCCAACACCATCAGGTGCATTCACGACTTTGCTCCATAGGAGCAGGTCGTGGTCCTCGACCCGAGCGCCAAGCCGATGCTGCGGTGGTGCCTTGTGCGGGCGCGCCGTCAGTGCTCCTCCGGTCTCCTTTTCTGCCCGGTAGTGCGCACACAAGGAACTCGAATTAGGCAACGTCGTTCGTACACAAGGGCGGAATCAAGCCGTTGTGTGCGATGTTGTGTTGCGTAATTCCGTCCCTTGTGTGCGTAACCGGGAACTGCGCGCCAAAGAAAGAGCCCCCAGCACCACCGGGCACATCCGATCAGGGAACCGAAGCCCGAGTCCGGGCCCAACCAGCGCCAACCGTGTGCCGGAGGAGTATCCTGCACTGCTACAATCTAGGGGTGCCGGGGCACTCTGGTGGCCCCGATTGGATGCTACGCAGAAGGAGGGCGTGGATGCCTGTCGTACCGAGTACTGCACTGTCACTGGCCGCATTACTTGCAGCGGTCGTCGGCCCCTTCGCCGCGTACGTGTGCGCCAAGAGGTGGGCGCGGAAAAACATCGCGGAGCTCGTCACAGGCGACCCGGGCCTCGTCGACCACATCAACAGGCACACCTGGGCGCTGTCCGACGGCGCCATCGTGGTCGTGGGTCCGCCCGACAGCCAGCAGGCCCATGACGTGCACCAGGCACTGGAGGACACGGGCCTGTTCAAGAAGGGCACCGTCGCCCACATCCCGCCGCAGGACCTGGCCGGGGCCGCCCGAGCCGACCTCATCATTCTCACGGAGGACGCGTTGAGCGCGCAGGCGGACGGGGCTGGCCGGGCGCGACTGCTCGACGATGTGCTGGGCAGCAAACGGGGAATACACGCCGGGCTCATCGGCTACGCCCCCGCGGGCAACTTCACGGACAACGAGTTCCAAGCGATCGGCTCCGAACCGATCACGTCGGTGACCCGGACCCGCGGACGCCTCGTCAACGACGCGATCTCCATGCTCACCACCCTGTCCCGCCTGTAGCAACCGCGCCAGCACGCCACACCCACCACCCCGGCCACCACGGCCCCTGCGGCAGAACCGTCGTCGCCTCGCTGAACGGGAACGACTGGGGCGCCCAGTCCTGGGACGACGCCCGCCTCCGCCCGCCCGGCGGCCGACGAGCCAGGGCTTCCCGGTTCACGGCCCGTGCCTGCGCGCTGGTATCGGAAGAACACGGCACGGCCCCCCGGATCCGCATGGCCGCGTCGACATCTGGTGGCGCGGAGCCCCGGCAGGCCCGTCGGTGGCGACCCTTGCGAGAACTGGGCAAAGCCTGGTTCAATGAGCTGTGTGCGGCCCGGTCCAAGGGCGCTTTTAGGCCAGTGGCGATCCGGGGCCCGTTTCCCCAGGCGGGACAACGGACAACACGCCGAGGGGTCGGGAAGCACCCAGCACCACCAGGTGCATTGAGACCCGACATTGTTGACTGCGGTCTTTCTTGGTATAGGCGGACTGGAATCATCTATTGAGGGCGCCCCAGGCTCGACGCCTTCCGGTTCCTGGTCGGACGGAGCCTGACTCCGTCTGCGGCAGGTAGAATGGTTATCCACAGACCATGACGGGGGTCTGGCGCTGGGGTGCGCGAGGCGTTAGCATCGAAAGCAAGTGAAGCAGGCCATCACTGCGACCTGGGTTGGCACAAGGATGTGGTACCGCGTGAACACAGACGATGAGCACGCCATGGACAACACCGAACCCAGCGTCTGCGACCAGTCAGCTGACGGAGCCTCCAACAGCAGCCGGTTGGCTGACGGCCCCGCCGACGAGGCGCCCGCTGACGATCCTGTTGACGACCTGCCCGCTGGTGATGGTGGTGGGATGTCGCCTGTGGTGCGCGAGTACACGGAGCGGTTGCGGCGCGAGGCGTTGGCGCGGGACGCGGAGTTGCGGGCGCGGGGGATCGACCCGTACAAGGGGACTCCTGTGGATGAGGGGCCCCGCCGCCGGTTGGGCGCTCGGGCACTGGCGGCGCTGGCCGTTCTGGTGGTCGCGGCTGTGTCGGTGGGCGCGTATGTGGTGTTCTTGCGGGGGGGAGCCCGATTACGGGATGAGCCACGGCTACCAGGTCCAGTCCGACGGGAGCCTGAAGCGCCCGCCCATCACCGACAAGGCACCAGAGCGGCCCGAGGAGATGAGTGCTGGTGGTGAGGCGGGAGCGAAAGCCACGGCCCGCTACTACCTCAAGGCCCGGGCCTACGCGTGGAACACGGGGGACACCGGGCCTCTGAAATCAATCAGTGAGGAGAGCTGTACGTACTGCCAGAACGCGATCACCCATGTCGAGGAGTTCTACGCCCACGGCTACTGGGGGACGGGCGGGTACAACGATGTCACAGAAACGCAGATCGTCAGGAGCTTGGACGAGAACGAGTTCGGGCCCGGCGCCTACGCGATCCAACTCCGCTTCGACGAGCACATGCCCATGGGCTACACGAGCAACGGCTATGTGGACGCCACAGTCCGCGACATCATTATCAAACTGCACGTGCACTGGGACGGGACCGCCTGGCGGGTCATGGAAGGGGCGGCAGAGAATGCTGAAGACGTCAAGTGATGCGCGGGGGCGCGCTGGCACCGCCTTCGCGGCAGTGGCCCTGGCCCTCACGCTGTGCGCCCCACCCACTGTGGCGGAGGACCCAGACTTCACCGTCGAGCACAGAACTGATTACGAAAACGGCCCGAGCATCGAGTTCAGGTCCACTCAGAGGTCGACTGTGG
>ERZ772917.640-NODE-640-length-23668-cov-43.214246_pt1 | contig 23668 bp, 27 predicted proteins | sample MGYA00511187_ERZ772917 | MGnify/ENA primary metagenome ERZ772917 (study PRJEB29015, sample SAMEA2737925) | human oral metagenome | biome: human oral; feature: human-associated habitat; material: dental | place: China | collected 2012 ...
ATCTCGTTGTCGCGCATCATGTTCTCCTTTCGCTGTGCGCGGTCTCAGCCCTTCCAGGCCGATTCGTTGAACCTCCCCTTCCTCGCCTGGCAGTCCATGATGGCCCTGCCGATCGTCGAGTCGGAGAGGAGTCTGTGGCAGTACAGCGTCATGTACGCGGTGTTCATCCGGTCGATGCGTCCGAACGCCTGTTCGGCCATCCACCACGAGTACGACGGGGAGTAGAACATGACCGTGTCCGTCGACACGCAGTTCCACGCCTCGCATGACGAGTAGTGCACGATGTGGAAGTACTCGTCCGAATCGGGCACGGGATCGTGCCTGTGCCCGTTGCGCTCGGTGACCGTCCGACCGAGCTCCTCCCCGATCTCGAGGAGGATGTCCCGCTCGTACTCCCAGGAGTAGAAAACCAGTATCCTGGGCGTCTCAGAGACGATCTGACGGGCTTTCTCCCGCCGATCGTGGGAGGTATTGACTATGCGCTGCTGGACCCTGCAAAGGGCCGCTGCGTCCCTCTGAGGGGCATCCTCGTAGGGGTCCCACCGCTTCTTGGTCATCTTCTCGTAGAACGCACGATCGTAATCGCACCAGTGATCCACGAAGCGGCGCTCGGTCGCACGATCATCCCCCATCTCCACGAGCAGACGGGAGCGCAGTCTCCGCAATCGGGCCTCGTTGACGTACCGCTTGATCTTGGGGTACTTGGCCCAGCGGTCCCAGATCACGTGCTTCTCGTAGAAGTCTGTCTTGTTCTCGTACCAGCCGTTGGCGAGGAACAGGGACAGGTAGTCCTTCCACGAGTCCCCGGGCGTCGCCGAGAGCATGATCCAGTCGTTCTTCGAGGAGATCTTCAGGAAGTTCTGAGCCCACTTCCCGGATCCCCTCAGCTTCTGCTCGTCGAACACGAAGAAACAGCCGGTCCTGTCCTTCACGTCCGAGATCTTGTTCCAGGACACCACCTCGAAAGGGGCCTCATAGGCCCCCATCTTGGCGATCTCCGCCTCCCACTCCATGGAGTCCCGCTTCGCCGGAGTGGTGACCACGACGAGAGCACGATCCGGGTGCGCCCTCCGCCAGTAGGCGACGGCCGTGATGGACTTGCCGGAGCCCACCCCGCCCATGAGGACGCACCCGTCGTGCATCTTGTCTAGAGCCTCACGCTGCTTCGGTCGCAGCCTCACCCTCGATGGGGAGGTCATCGGCACTGGCGTACTCGAAGTGATACGTGGGGTTCTTGTAAACTCCCCTCAGGGTCTTGCCGACCATGCTGGGGGAGAGGTAGAGGGCCTCGGCGGCCGCCGACTGGGACGGGTAGACGATTCCCGTCTCAAGGCACCTGACCGGCCCTCTGCGCAGACGCCTCCGCTCGGGAGGAGCGCTGTCCTCGCTGGGGGACCAGTCGGCGGGGAGGTCGCAGCCGAAGAGCCTCTCGACGAGGGCCTTCAGGTCGTGCTCCTCCCCCCGGTACCTCACCAGCCACTTCCCATCGACCCGCCTGGGCCGAATGTGGCGCGCCCCGCGGAGATGCCAGGCCCGTCCCTTCGAGGAGAGGATGATCTCCCCTCCGGCGACGCGCTTGAACTTCTCCTCGCTCATGCCCGCCCCCAGGCGGGGGCGAACGCGAGACCTCCGTCGAGGGTCTCGCCGTACTTGACGAACGTCGGCTTCCGCCCATCCTTCCAGAGGACGATCCCCCCGTGGTCCCGGACGTGAAGGTTAACGTCGTTTCCGATCACGCCAATGGAGACGGTCGTGAGGCCGTCCTCGTGCGTGATGAACTCGATCCGGGAGTCCCGGGCCATCTCCCGGAGATCCCCCACGGTCTGAGGGGCGTAGAAGCGCCCCACCGTCCTTCCGGGAACGGTGGTGACGTGGCAGCCGTACCCGTCGAAGCCGTGGACGTACGTCCCCTCGCTCTTGAAGGACCAGTTGACCCCGTCCTCGCAGACGAGGTCGACCCCGCGGCCTCGGCGGATGAAACGGATATCGCTCCCCACGACGATGACCACGACATCGTCGTTCTCAGGATCGAGACCGATCGTGAACGGCACCTCCGGAAGGCTGAAGAGATCCCTGGCGAACTGTGAGGGGATCTCCTTCTTCCCCCGTCTGAGCGAAAGCGTCTTGGTGGGGTTCTTCTGGATCACGTCAGCGCTGCTGACGCCGTAGACGGAGTTCAGGACCCCCTTGATACGGCCACGCTCCGTGTCCACGTCGTTCTCGCAGCCGTCCTGGTTGTGCCTCTTCCACAGCTCTCGGTACGATCCGATCTCGATCTCCCCGGAGACGCTGCGGTGGAGTCCGCTGTCGGAGTCCACATCGAGCTCCTTGACGATGACGTCGTCGTGCTCGCCGCCCCAGATGGACACGGTTCCCGCGCCGGTGTCGACGCGCACGAGACTCGTCCAGGGACGGGTGGAGAGCTCCTGCAACTCCCGGAGCTCGTAGAGGTTGTAGAGAGTGCCGTTGGGCTCCCAGCCGCTCAGCCACTCCGCGTGCTCAGTGGTCTTCGCGGACCCCCTGACGAAGGAGAAGCGCGCCTTGGGGTTCACCAAGGGGATCCTCCCCTTGTCATCCAGCTCGATGACGCGCTCCAGCTCGTCCCCGGGACGGATCGTCCGGTCATAGACGGACCTGCGAGTGAGGCACATGGCGTTCTCCTCCTCGCAGAAGATCGCGAGCTGGACCCCCTTGCCGTCCTTCGTCGCAACCCCCCGGGGCATGAACGGCCACTTCCGCATCTCCTCGAGGAACGTCTCAGGCGGGTCGTCGATCCCCCAGCTGACAGTGACATGGCTCTCAGTCGCAATGGCGCAGCACTTCATGATGTTCTCCTTCTTGGTCAGTGCTTGTCGAAGACGAAAGTGATTCCGAAGCGCTCCTCGAGCTCGTCTCCGCTCCCGGCGGCCCCGGGGAAGACCCCGTGGAAGCCGACGCGGTCCGAGAAGAGCAGGACGTCGGAACCGTTGTACCAGGTCCACCGGGTGCCGTCGACGACGATCGTCATGACATCCTTGGCGGGGTTGATGGTGATCTCGCTCACCCCCCGCTCCTCGTAGAGCCTCCAGAGCTCACCGAGATTGACACTCTGATAGAGCCGTCCCCGGCCTCCGGACTCGGTGGTGTATTTCAGGACCGCCATGTTGTCTCCTTTCCAAGACGATGTCGCGGTTTCTTGATCTTCCCCGCGACGGTCATGCTGACCATCGACGGGCTGATTCTGAGCGCCTCCGCCGCGGCGCACATGTTCTTGTAGACGATACCGGTGTCCAGATCCTTCACCGGACCCCGGTACTTCCTCCGACCGAACGGCGGCTCGGTCGATGTCGGCGGCGTCCAGAACAGGTCGAGATCCTCGCCGTGGAGGAGCCTGACCAGGTCGTTGACGTTCTGCCACAGGCCGCCCCAACGGACGTGCCAATCGAACCCCTTGCCCAGATCGAGCATTCGGGGCTTGAGATACGCGGACGCCCGGACGGACCACACGCGCCCCATGTTCGAGACGTATGCGAGCCCGTCCGGGGTCTCCACGAATACTTCGCCGATCACTCGGTCATCCAGACGAGGTGGTAGACACCGTCCTCCTCGACCATGGCCTGGTTATCGGCAAGGGCGATCTTGTCCGGGTGCTTGTACGACGGAACGATCCACTTGACGCCCGGGCAGATCATCCACCATCCCCGCGGGCTGACGCGCCCGACGAATCCCATGTCCTCGATCCTCATTCCGAACAGGCTGAGAATCGCCGGGATCTTGTCAGTCTCGCCGCCGGAGACGTAGACGGCGATCGTGGTCTCGTCCATCAGAACCCCCATTCGAGGTCAAGCTCGTCGGGGACGACCACGACGATCATCTTGCGGATGTACCCGCTGACACCCATTCGGTGGTGGTAGTCGGCGAACGAGACGTCGACGCGCGCCACTCGGGCGGTGTCGATGTTGCCCACGGTGTCGGCTGTGAGCTTGATCTGCTGGCACTCCCTGGGGTCCTCACCGGGAGGGCACGGGACCATCCGGATGTCGGGATCGGCGAGACCGCCGAAGGAGCACTTGAGGTTGAGGTAGTGCTCCGGGACGTACTCGACGTCGTCCTTCGGTTTCGTGGTCTTGACCCGGAATCCCGCGTCGAGGAGCATCGCCGCGGTCTCCTCGTCGAGGACGATGTTGCAGTTGGGCTTCTCCCCCGTGGGGTTGAACTGACTGGGAGCGCCGGTGAAGTTGGTCGCGAAGATGAACCTCGTGTTCTTAATGGTATACACGGTCGCCATGTTACCGGTTCCTTTCGATCGTGGCGTTGAGGATGATGTAGACGATGACGCCGGCGACACCAAGGCCGATGCAGGCCCCGATGAAGCCGTGTATGAGCCAGCCGAGACTCACGCAGAACGTGGTGGCCCCGAACCCGAGAAGAGCGGCTGAGACCATGACCATGAGGACGCACCCGGTCACCGATCTCTTCGTGGGTCTCGCGGTGCCCTCCTGTAGGAGAATGGCGCCGATCGTCATGAGCACGAGCTCTCCCAGAAGAGCGAGAGGATGGAGCATTGAGGTTTCCTTTCGTTCGATCGTATGAGATACCCACCCCGAAAGGCCCATACACCGGGTGGTGTATGGGGGTGAGAGTCACTTGTGGTTGGGGGTGTCGATGATGATGACGTTTCCCTTGACAGCCTCCTTGATGGCCTTCCCTCGCTTGCCCATGAGGGCGATGGAGAAGAAGACGCCAACGAAGAAGACGATGGTCTTGACGATGGAAACGGTGATGTCAATCATGATGATGACTTCCTTTCGGGAGTGGGTATCTCACTATCCCCCTTGTTAAAATTGTGACTCTACCGCTGGCGCATCTCCCGCACGAAGACCCAGATCAGCCAGAACCCTCCCGTGAACATCGTCAGGAGGGCGTCCCCGACGAAGTTCCAGAATCCGTATCGGCGCATGTCTTTTCCTTTCTCTCGCCGTTGATGAACTCCTCGGCGTCCCCATATTTGGAGATCGCCGCGTACGCGTCGTCCAGGAGCTTCTCCGCGTACCCTCTGTCGATGAAGGACATGGGGTCCCTTTCGCTCTCATTCGCGTACCGCTCGACCACGGCACGCTCCTCCCACAGATATCCCTTCGCCCCGGAGGCCGAGACGAACTTCTCATCCCGCTTCACCACGAGGGCGCCGCCTCCGCCCTCCTCGTTCACCGGGATGAACTCTCCGACCCGTCCGACGAAACGCCTGTCGGGCGCCTCCTCGGTTCCGTGGTCGATGTAGAACGTTCCCTTGATCACCTGCTTCTTCTCAACGAAGTCCTCAAGACGATCCGGTCGTCCCTCGCACAGGTGGTTGTACACATAGGGCTGCTGGAACTGGGCTCCCGTGGCGTGCCAGCCCGTCTTGTCATGTGCGAGGTACACGGCCCGGTTAACGAGGCACATGCGATCGTACGTGGTCTCGTGCTCGAACGTGTATCCCCACTTGCGCCCGTACTCGTTGACGAACTCGATGATCTCCGGAGTCGCCTCCGCGATCTTGATGGAGTCCGTCTTGATATGGACGACGATCCCCCCGCGCTCCTCGACGGCGTGCTTGAGGTCGATCATGAACAGAGCGCCCCTCTTCGCCACGATGTTGTCGGGGTTGTTGGCCGAGTCCATGCCGTTGCAGCGCGTCGGGAACCTCGCGGAGGTGAGCCCGTACACGCTGTTGATCGCTATCTTCAGAGAATATGCGAGCGCCTTCAAATCACCCTCGAGGAAGGGCTTGAGAGCCCCGTCAAGGGCCTTTCCGGCCGCGACCATATCCCCGTGCTTGATCGCGATTCTGGCGTCCACAATCGCCTTGAAACGCGCCGTATAGGTGTCTCCGAACGCGTTCAGGGCGATGAGCGAGTGCGGGTGCATCGACGCGATGTCTAGCAGCGCCACGTTCCTGTAGATGCCCGGTTTCGCATGGACGTATCCGCCCTCGCCCGGGTCTTCTCCCCTGTACGACGACTTCCCGTAGGAGAACTCGTACCCCGGGAAGTCCTTCGAGAGGTCGCGGTGGTGGAACGCCGGACGACGGTCATTCCCGAATATGATCTGCTGGGTGCACTGGTTCGTCGTGTGGTTGACCGTGAGGCCGGCCACCTTCGCCAGAACCTGTCGCGCCTCCCAGTCCGCCTTGAGATGGTGGAACACCTCTCGAGTGGCCCGCACGTCGTTGGCGCAGTACTCGATCACGTGCGGGAGAATATCATCGGGCACGGGCTCGTCCCAGGGATGGTCCATCTCCTTGTGTGGGAGCCCGAGCTCGATCTCCCACGCCTTGAGGCTCTGCTTCTTCGTCGAGAAGTCGTACACGTCCGTGTACGACAGGTTGTACGCCTCGATGAAAGTGGCGTCCCTGTCGTTGTGGACCAGTCTCTGCGACAGCCGATAGCACGACGCCACCGATTCGCCCAGGTACCGGGCGTAGATCACGTGATTGTCGTACTTGCGGTTGTTAAAACCGACGAGCTTCTTCTGAAGGAGCCGCTCGATCTCCTCCTTGGACGGATTGACCATGGGGACGACTTCTGCGCCATCGCGGTCAACCATCCAGCAGACGAGGAGCAGGTTGGGATAGACCTCGATGTCGAAGAACACGATGTCGTCCATGCTCGTGTTCTCGATGGGTTTCGAGGCGTACTCCCCCTTCTCCACGTCCTTGCTGCGCATCTTGAGGCGCGTGAGTATCTTGAGGCACTCCTCCTTCTGGTTCGTCGACTTCATGGCGAACCACATGATCTTCCCCCGCATGTCGGAGACGTCGTACGAGAGATCGCTGTTGTAGGCGTCGTCGAGGATTTTCTCGATGAAGTCCATCGAGGGTTTCGTCGCCGGATGAATCTCCTTCCTGAGGTTCCGAATGATCAGTTCGCGCAGCGCCCGTTCGCTCTTGACCTGCGCTTGGTCAAGCACCTGCTTCTTCTCCTTTCTCGGCAGCGCCCCCGAGGAAAGAGTCGCTACCGGCATGCTGTTGCACCCGTTGAGCATCCTCCGAAGGCTCGCCCGTCCTCGGAAGGTCTTGATCTCGATCCCCTCGGAGTACTCCGGAGAGAGCTCCGAAATATCGCCGGAGTAGGTGTAATGGAGATGAACGCCGGCGCCGCTCTTGCTGAACTCCGCATAAGTGGGCGGGAACCGGCTCGCGGCCTCCAGGTTCAGAGCGCGATCCTTCTCCCCGCTCTCGCCACGGATATCGAGGTCGATCACCACGTGGTCCAGCGGCGGTCGAACGAAATGAAGGCGATGCGGATCGAGCTCCCTCAAAGTCGTTCCGACGTCGTCCCATTTCGTGGTGGGGTTCCCGTCCTCGCCCGCGTACTGGGCCGGGCGATCGGCGAGAATATCATCCAGCGCGCCCTTCTCCTCGTCGAGGGAGAGCCAGTACTTCTCCTTCGCGAGTTCGGGCGCCTTCTCCCGACCGTTGAACTTATCGTCTCGGAATCCGGTGTAGTAGTTCCGAATGCGCTCATCCCCGTCCCGGTAGCGCTCATGGAACTCCCTGAAGTAGTTCTTGAGCTCCTCCCGGAACCGGTACTTCGGCATCCGGTACTCCACCAGCGCCTCGTCGCAGTACTTCTTGTAGAGGTCGTACGCCCTCTGCAAGGAGACTCCATCCTGAATATCGAACTGAACATCCTCCACGAAGTTGTAGAAGACGTCCGTCTTGAGGATCATCTCCGTTGGGCGGTAGGGATCGTAGTAGTGAGCGCCCATCGACCGGAACACCTCCCGGCAGTGATGGGCGATCGCTCCGAGCTCCTCCGGGATCCTCTTCTGGATCGCCAGGTAGTCCTCAGCGGGGAGTCGCCGCCCACTGGGAGTCACGTCGATGAGCCGGCGGATGATACCGCTCTTCGCGTCCGTGATCTTCACCGGTCGGTTCGTCGCCATCCAGAGGAACGCGTTCGCTCTCGCCGAGTAGGACGCCTTGTACTTCTCATTCATGATCATCTCCTCGTGAGAGATGATACTGTTGAGCTTTGTGTTGTCCTCGATCCGGGAGAGATCCCCGTCGTGCTGAATGGCGACGAGGGGGTTAGTGCGGAACACCTCGGTGGCGAACGCGTTCTGCGACGACCCGAGGGCCTTCGCGTCGAAGGTCGTGCAGTACCCCGCGAAGAGCTGTTGCACGATGTTGAGCACCGTCGACTTCCCCGCCCCGGCGGAGCCGTACAGCACTATGAACTTCTGAATACCCTTCGAGGCGCCCTCTACGATCGACCCGATGCACCACTCGATCTTGGTGCGCTCGTCGGGATCATAGAGTGTCGCCATGAGTTCGTCGTAGGCGGAGATGTCCCCCACCTCCAGGGCGTACGGAAGCCGTCGACTGGCGTACGTCGCCCTGGAGGTGGGGGTGTTGGCGAAGACGAGAGAGGAATCGAGGTCGATCGAGCAGTCCCCGACGTTCTTCAGGAACGATTGGAACTTCATCCAGTGGCCACTGGAGAAGTCGCTCAGGAGTTCTCCGACGATCGGCGTATCGTCATCGGTCTTCTCCCGGAGCTCCTCGACCGTCTTCAGAATATCCGCGTCCACGAAACGAGCGACATCGTACTCGTCCCGTGACCACAGTCCCTTCTCCTCGTCCCATACCGCGTAGAAGGACTTCCCCCGGACCATCAGGTCGTTCGAGCGGCCCACCCGGTAGTCGGGGTACACGGCGATAGTGCCGTTCTTCCGCTTGCGCGTACGCAGCGAATAGAAGTCCATACGCGTTCTCCGTTCAGTCGTCCAACCACGCCATCGCCTGATCCCACAACGGGATCCGTCGCATGTCCGTGATCAGAACATCGTCGATGTAGTGCTCCCGGGTGATTCTGAAATATCCCCCGCTTCCGTCCGCTTCGTAATGCATGGCGGCGATCTCGTGCACGCGCTTCCTGACCTCCCTCACCGCGAGGGGGTTCTCGAAGGCCTCCTCGTCGTACTTCTTCAATCCCGCGTTCCGAAGCATCGACCAGAAGTACCAGAGGGGGTCCGAGCCGTCGTCCGCCTCGTACAGCCGGAATGCGAAGACGTACAGAACCTCGAGAACCGACGGGGGTTCGAAGATCTCTACGCCCTTCTCCTCCCGGTAGTAGAGGACGTCGTCAGTTCGGTTCCGGTCCCCGAGGTTGCGCGACCGGAATGGTTCGCCGGCGAGGATCTCCAGGAGGGTGATGTGGTCGCCGCGGGGGTCGACCGTATCCAGGATCTCCTCGTAGTACTCGACCTCGTCATCAGTCATACCACGCCTCCCCGTACTCATCAGGGACGATCATGACACGAACGGGCGTATCCTGCCCGTTCTCCCCGATCTCGGCGTAGCGCGCCTCGTTGTCACCCTGGAACCACTGCGCGAGGAACGCCCGGAGAGCCGGCTTCTCCGCCGAAATATCCTCCTCATCCTCGTCGTAAAGGACGTCCTGGGCGGCGTCGTACTTGACGTCCCACATGCCCTCGTCGACGGGCTCGTTGGACGAGGAGATGAACTCGTAGTCCTCGATCGAGAGCCCGTCGATATCGGTCAGGGTCTCGACCTCGGACGGCGGCTCGTCGGAGGGGGCGTACTCCTCGACCAGATCATTGTACTCCTCGGGAACCTCCTTCTTCGGAGGATCGACCTCGGTCATGCCCTCGCAGACGAGCTCTTTCACCTTCGGGGACTCCTCGAGGAGCGTGAGCCTGGCCTCGAGCGCGGCCATCCGGTCGTCGAGGTGCCACGTGAGCTTCTCGTTCTCCTCGAGGCGCTTGGGAATATCCCGCATGACGGCGACTGCCGCGCCGACGCCCGCGGCGACTCCGATGAGGCCGGTGACGATGAGCTTCCACGGCATCTCACTTCACCTCCGCGGTGATCAGGTTCGAGTCGGCGTTGAACGCCAGCTCCCACCAGACTCGTGGGTCGGCATCCTCGAGCGGCTCGAACCTGCGCTCGATCCCGAAGTCGACGACGTCGTCCTTCAGCCATCCCATGACGGCTCCGAGTCGGGTCCTCGGCATCCCGAGCATGTCGTACACCTCGTTGAGGAAGAGGTGGCCGTACCGCTCGAGCCGGTCGTTCGCGTAGTGCTCCATGCTCTCGAGGAACAGCTCATTCGTCGTCTGCGAGTCCGTCCAGTTGGGATTGGACGGCATGAACGCCCAGTTGTGCACGTCCGCGTCCGGGAGGACATGGCGAACGGCCTCTCGCATCTCGTGCTTGACCTCGGGGTGGGTCTGGGGGTTGTTTCCGTCAGGATCGGTGATCTGCTGGTACTTCTCCAGCGCGCCGACCTTCGAGGACGCGAGGGCGAGAGCGCTGGACAGCCCGGAGATCCTCTGGAGCATCATGCCGTGCCCCGCGGAGATCATGGCGATGCCGGCCGCCGTGAGGACGATCGTGGGCGCGTACCTGCGAGCAGTGTTGATGATGAGACGCCACTTGGCGGCGTCCCTCTTCTTCTCATCCCCCTCGACCTCCGCGAGAGCGATGTCGGTGATGACGGGCTCGCTCACCTCCTCGTGGTAGCGGAGAGACTCCTTGACGGCGGTCGCGGTCGCGCCGATCATGGCGCAGACGCCGCCCGCGGTGAGGATGGTGGGAGCGTTCCGGACGAGGAACAGCGTCGTGACGCCGATCCCCTTTGCGATGGTGACCGGGAGTGACATGGTTGTGTCCTTTCGTGAGAATATGACGTGTGGGACGGGGCGCCCACGATCTCTCGCAGGCGCCCCGTCATTCGGTTATCGTAGGAACTCGGGCTGCGGCAGGTCGATGACGAACCCGCCACGAGAGCGTCGCACACCGGCGAAGCTGAGATCGCGCCAACCCCATCGCTGGTCGACGGGCTTGACACTGACGCCGCTCTTGTCGTACAGGTCGCCGAGGGTGACGGTCCCGTACTCGGAAATGGCGTCGATCAAATATCGCAGGACGGCCCCCGCGTCCTCCCTCGAGGAGTACTCGAGATCCTTGTACGAGGGGCGGTCAGTCGAGGGTGCCTGCTGCTCCTGCGCGGCTCGGGAGGGCGTGGAGAAGGACGTGTAGTTCGTCCGCTCCGTCCACCCCTCGCGCCGGCGGATGGGGACGACACGCCCTCCGACAGGCGGTCGGTTACCTCCTCGGTCTCCGTAGATCGCCCGATCCACGGCGCTCGTGGCCGTGGTGGCGATGAGATCCTTGATCTCCGGAAGCAGGACGTCGAACAGGACATAGGATCCCAGTTCGACAAGGGAGGAGGCGAAGACGCCCCTCAGGATCCGTTTGCCCGGAGAGGTGACGACCCTCGCCCTCGCAATGGGGGCGTCGTCCTTCTTCGGAGCGACGGACTCGACCGCCCGTTCGATCTCGCCGTCCCCAGGGCGGATGGGGACGTCGCCGCTCACTTCTTCGCCTCGAGGAGGTTGGCGACCTGCTCACGGGCCTCGCGGGGGATGATCCCCGTGACGAACGCGACAGCGTTCTCCCTCTTCGAGACCAGATGCTCGAGAAGGGCGTCGAAGATCGGAGAGGTCTTGAACGCCGCCCGGCGCGCCGGGTTCTTGGTGACCCGGTTGCCGGCCCTCTCGCAGTAGGACGCGAGGGCGAGCTCGGTAATGGCCTTCACGACCTGGAGGTCGGTCACCGTCTTCTCGTCGAGGGCCATGAGCAGGTGGAGGAAGGAGTTGTCGTCGGTCATGGCGAGCATGACCTCGGCCTTGGTGAGGTTGAACAGGAGCTCCTCCTCAATCTGGCGGTCGTCGTTGAACGGGTCCTCGTACTTCAGCTTGACACGGTACATGTGCGTGTTCCTTTCGAAAGGCCCATACGCCGAGTGGCGTATGGGGTTGATTGGTCAGTGGTTCAGTGCGGCCTTCGTGGCCTCGATGGATTCCTCGACCTCGCCCGCGAAGGCGAGGAGTTCGCGTTCGGTGGGCTTGGTCACGGCGATGCCGGCGCACGCTCCTCCGGTGAGGAATACTGCGGTCATCAGCATTCCCGCCGGGGGGCAGGCGGCGGTCAAGGCCGTGGACACGGCGATGCCGGTCGCGGTCGACCCCACCTTGCAGAGGAGGCGGGGAATCCAGAGGTGTCTGGTTTGCATGGTGAATATCACCTTCCTTTCACCATACGGCGAGTGAAAACCCCGACACCGTGCGATTGACGGTGTCGGGGGGTCGATCACTCCTCCTCGTCCTCCTCGTAGGCGTCGTCCTCCTCGGGGTCGCTCCCCAGCGCCCCGATCAGGGCCAAGGCGCCGATCGTGCCGCCCACGTAGAGCGTGAAGCGACCGACCGCCTTGGCCGTCGAAACGGTGCGGGGGTGGGAGCGAACCCAGGAGTCGACGCGCTCTCCGAGAGAGGGCGTGTCAGTGGTGACGACCTCCTGACCGGGGGTCTGGTCGGTGTCGGGGGTCTGGTTGTCGGACATTGTAGTATCCTTTCTGGTAGGGTGTCCTTCACTATGGGTTGTGTGAAAATATCAGCCGATCTTCCACCACTGCGGGCGCGGCGGGGTGATGAAATCGAGGGAGACGCAGGGCCTGCCGTCCCTCGAGATGGCGGCAACGGTCTGCACCTCGACGAGCGGTCCGCCGATGGCCCATCCGAGCTCATCGCCGGAGGAGACGGCCTCGAGCCCGACGCGCTCGTAGAACTCATTGAGGGAGATCGCATCACCGTGGATGAGCGCGTGGTTGACCGAGTTCACCGCCTGGTCAACCCGGTTCTTATCAGCGGTGAAGTAGCGTCCGGTGAAGGCGTCCTGCCACAGGATATCCCCGTTCCCGACGAACAGGGCGCCGGAGGGCTGCTCCCCGGCCGCGATGGAGTCCTTCGCGGCGATGGAGCGCACCTCGTTCCGGGCCTCCTCGGGGAGCGCCTCGACAGACCTCTGAAGCCTCTCGTGAGAGGACTTCATGAGCCCGAGGGCGCTGACGAGCGACGCCTGGCGGACCAGGGAGACCTTCGTCCCCCCGATGACGCAGGCGATCGTGAGAATGCCGGTGATGGTGGCCGGCGCATAGCACTTCCACCGTGCTCGCAGCATGTTGTAGAGGGTCTCGCCGCGACTCTCGCCGATCTCGTACCGCACCTCCTGGGCGGCGAGGTGGCCCTGCGCGGCCTGAACGGCGGTGACGCCGACGCCGATGACCGCCAGCCCCGCGAGGATCTGCGGGGCGTGACGGCCGATGATCTGAATGGCCGGTCGGATGAACATGTGTCAGTACCTCCTGAGCATCATCTGTCCGCAGGGCACATCCTCGTCGGCGCGCCCCGCCTGCTTGACGCAGTCCTCGATGGCGGCCATGGCGGCCATCATGAAGATCTCCTTGGGGATCTGGACGTCGATGCAGGGATACCCGGCCATCTCGGATCGGAGAACCCCTCCCCACGAAGCGTCGGGCCCGTAGCGCTTCTCCATTCGGACCTGGAACTCGTTGCGAGCCCGGGTCGCCCCGTAGTCGAAGATGAGCCTGATCCCGGTGATGTCGTAGACGCCTTCGGTGTTCATGATCAGCGGTCCTTCTTGACGATGGTCGAACGGACCATGTTCTTGTAGTCGAAGTCCGGAAGGAGCAGGAGGGTGTTCTTCGAGGTCAGAGCCTTCTCGAACTCGGTCCTGGAAGGCTTGTCGGGGAACTGGATGATGAGCTCGTAGGCGGTGGACATTGGCGTTCTCCTTTCGAAAGGCCCATGCACCGGGTGATGCATGGGGAGACGTGTATCTCACTATGGGTCGTGTGAAAATATCACAAGACCCGTACCCCTTGCGGAGTACGGAGCGGAGGCTACGGCCTCTTGTCGGAAACGAGCCAGATCAAGACGAGCAGGAATGCCAGGATCTCGAACACGGTTTCTCCTTTCTAAGAGGTGTGTATCTCACCATGCGCCGAGAAAAATATGGTCCGAGTGCCCATCCCCCCTGCGACGTTGTCAGTCGAACAGGGGGGATGGGATGAAGCGTCAGATCCTGATCTTGCTGATCAGACCGAACGCCTTGCTAGTGAGCACTGCCCACTTCTCCGCGCGGATGACGAGGAGGATCCCGGCGAGCGATCCTCCCGCACTGATGACCACGTTCGGGTCGATCCGCTCAGAGAGGCGCTTGACGCGCGCCTCCTTCTTAAGCCGTTCGACCTCGGAGAGGTTCTTCAGCAGGGAGGTGTACCGCTCGCTGGCGGGGTCTCCGTCCTCGGACATGTTCACGCGGATCTCGCGGGCGAGGTCCTCGTAGTCGGGGGCGTTGTCAGTCATGATGTTCTCCTTTCAAAGACTGACTCTTCACTATGCGGCGCGTGAATATCCCCTAGACGTGGGACTTGACGACTCGGAGGGAGATCGTCGAGGGAAGACTCTCGGGTTCCTCCTTCAGGGCGGCGCTCACCTCGGCCGGGGCGTCGACACGGGGGTCGGACACGACATTGAGCACCCCGTCGGTCGGCGGAGTGTACTTCGCACTGGAGACGCCCAGGAGCGCCCCCAGGAACGTCGTGAACGCCGTGATGGTGGCTGCGATCGCCTGCGCGTTCGGAATGTTCCACAGAGGCGCGAGAGCGAGGAAGAAGGTCACGAACGCGGGGAGTGCCACGAGCGTGATCCACTTGAGAGTGTCGTATGTCTTGTTCTTCATCCGATGTCCTTCTTGTCGTCTGGATGGATGGGCAGGTTCTGGATCTCGTGAATGACGCGCTCGGCAAGGCCGTTTCCGCCCATGTTCTGGTACGGCTTTGCGAGGTACTCCATGAAGTCGTCGTACTCGTCTAAAGTCAAGTATCCGCGCCGTATGTGCCCTTTCCCGACGTGGACGACCCGATCGTGCGCGAGACCGCGTATCATCTCCCGCGTGGCGCTCCGGTTGCTCGTCCTCCTCGACACCCAGGCCCAGAAACCCGAGGAGGCGAGCACCGATCCCACCACGGTGAGTATCAGCTCGATGTGATGTGTGAGCAATAGAATATCACCCGCTAACTGCGAAGATCGGCCAAACGAACTTGCTGTTCGTAGGGTTGCCCTGGTCAATGCTCCCGTCGTTTCGCATATACGCGACTGAATTGGGCCCATAGGAGGCGTTGAGCCAATACCCGTCGTTCGCCGAAGTGTTGGCGAACGCGCTGTTGAGCAGCACGATGGGGAGCAGACGATTGCCGGAGGATCGGTTCCACGTGACTCCGTGATTGACTCCAGATGCCCAACCGCTTGTCGAGACCATGCCCGGATCCGGAATGGAAATATCGAGATCCAACGAGGCGTAATCCTTCGGATCGGAGTTCTCGTCGTAACTGTTGATGAACACAACGGGATGACGGATGATCCGGTTTCCGAACACGTTCTGGAACTGCGTTCGGAAACCGGGCAGCACCGTCTGGTACATGTCGGTGTAATACACCCCGTTCGTCATCTTCCCGGAGTGCATCGCGTTTCCGCTCACGCTGTACTTGGGCACCACCGCGATATGGTGACGAGAAACACCGCGTAGGCCGTACCAGTAATCGAATCCGGCGATGACGTACTCGCGTCCCCCGTTCGTCCAGTAGTCGCCCAGCCACAATCCCCGGAAAGTTCCGGCCGCGACTTCCGAGGCCTGCTCCGTCGTCATGACCGTTCCGAGGTTCTTCCCACGGTACAGAGCGTTGTGGGCACTCGGAATCCCATCGAAGATCTCGTACGCGAAAACATCCGCCGACGATGTCGACGTGTTCCCGTCGGGCGCGATGAGCGGGATCCTTGTCGAAGGCGCGATCGAACCGACTGGCATGCCGCCGGTGTCCCAGTGCTTCTTTAGGGTCACGACCTCGCTCTTCACCGCCGCCAATTCGGCGTTGGCGTTGGGCGGATTCAGAGCAGCGTTCTTGAGACCGGAGAACCACGCTTGGAACTCCGCGCTCATCTGATCGGTGAGCCCTTTGACCGGGATCGAACCGTTGACATTGACGACCCAAGGGCATACGTCACTTCCACGACGATCGTATATCTCCGACGAGTTGATCGAAGTCAGTCCCGCCTTCACGTTGATCGCCGCGATGGGGTACCGATGCAGTGTCTGAGATCCCCCGATGGGAGGTTCGGACGGCGCACTGCTGGGAGACCCCTGCATGATGCGCAGCGAAACCGACCTGACGGTCTCGGCCTCGTTCACCTCGATGACGATGACGTCCCAACGGGCCCATGTGGTGTGCGCTGGGGCGATACTCATCTTCAGGGGTTCATCGACCTCGAACCAACGGTGATTGAACCAGCAGCGCCCGGGGCGAACCCACACGTTCATCTGCCCGGCCGGCTGCACCGCGAAGGCATCGAGATAGTTCATGTAGATGCCGTCTCGAATGAGGCCGTCGAACATCCGTCCCATATCGGTGGCACCGTATCTTCGATCCTTGTTGATGGAATCGAAGAATCCGAAACGTTGCGCCATAACGCTCCTTTCACATAACGATTCCCGGAGTCTCGACGACACCGGAATCGTCGATCGTCCAGGTGTACTCGGTCACCAGCGCCTCGAAGGATGTGGAGGCGTCATACCATGCGGTGTTGTATATTCCGGCACCGGCGTATGGGGTCCATTGGAACATAGTTCCGAGACGGTAATCCCGTCCGTATTTGAGATCCTTCGATATGGTCGCCGGAGTCGTCGCCACGGTCTGTACGGAGGACTGCTCCTTGACCAGCTTCTTCGCCGTACCGGGGTCGTTCGGACCTCCGATCTGACCCCAGGTGTCGGCGATGTACTGCATCATGGTCGTGGCTTCTTTGTAGTCCTTACCATCCAGCTGGTAGGTAATCTTCTTCTCGACCCTGTTCCAATCCGCCACGACTCCGGGTTCGTAGTACGTCGGCGAATCGTATACTGTCTTGCCGATCTCCCGATAGCCGTCGTAGACCCCCTGAGCGTTTTTGGTCTCCTCGATCTTCGGGGCGATCACCAGGGCGGCGTTCGCGTACTTGCTCGAGTCGATTCCGAACTCGAGCGCTTCGATGTAATCCGTCCAATCGGGAAGAGGATCGGGCGCATCGACGGCGGTGATGTACATGTTCCACCATCGCTTCTCCTCGCCCTCCACCTTGATCTGGAAACCATGACGCTTGCGGAACGGCAGAGTGCGCATGCACGACGCCTTAGTGACATCGAGGACCGTATCTCCGACATTGAAATCAAGACGCATGAGACCGATCCAGTCATCGGACACTCTCGGGTCCTTGTAGTACTGCATCGACGGAACTCGATAACGGGTGGCGTAGTAATACCGCCACATGTCGAGAAGGGTGTAGTTGGTCACTCCGGCGACTGGTGGAGAGTAATACGGCCAACCCATCGGGCCCTCGTGCACCCTTCGGAACGACAGGAAATTCTCCAACGACTTGTATGTGAGTATGATTCGAGGATCGTCCTTCTTGGCCACCACTCGAGCCGAGTACAGATTCATGACCCGTTCGCTCTCCGAGAAGTGCAGATAATGCCCGTTCGGATAGCGTCTCGCGTCCAGGGCGAGGGCGTAGTACTTCATCGGGAGCTCGAGGCGGGCCTCTCCGATGTCCCAGAATCTCTCGGTCCAGGCGGCAGAATAAAAATCGTCGATGATGAGCGATGGCTGTTCGCGCTTCACGGCGCCGTACGCCCCCCGAGTGGGGTACTCGATCATGAACATATCAGATACCTCGATACAGATTCTGGTAATAGCAGGTCATTCTAACCTCATAGAGGTTATCGGTTTTCACCACTATCGTGTTGTACCCCGGATACAGAATGGGCCAATTGCTCTGGTTCCACAATGTCCACGCCAGATCGGTCCGAGTTCCGTCCTTGACGTAATACGCCTCTCTTTTTCCGACGACGGTGTTGAGAACCAGCCGGCCGTCCTTCTTGATCACGGCGTTGACATTATCGACGACCACACGGGACCCGCGAGGCCCCTCGATGACGACATTCTTCCCGGGATCGGACAGAATATCAATGTGTATCTCGCATCCGGTCGGCACTTCGCCGCTGTAATGGATGATGTTCTCAGCGTAATCCTGCGGCGTTCCGAACTCGATGTCGTCCATGAGCCAACGGGACTCGAAAGGGAACTCGAATGTCGCGTTCATCGTATCCGCGCTCGACGACGTCAGCACAACCCCGGACCCGTCGGTGAACTCCGGACGGGGACACAAGATGCTGATCACGAATTGCTCCGCGGCCGAGAACAGATCGACCTCGAAGGATTCCACGTAGCCGTCGATGCGGCGATCGCCGTAATCCGTGTCCACCACCAGAGTCACGTGCTCTTCCACATCGAACAGCCGGTACGCGTATCTGCGAATCTTCTCGATGTCGTCACCACAAGGGCGTATCGTCATGACGATGTTCCTGGTGCCGACCCTAGAACCGTTGTAATATCCCCCGGACTGGGCCCCGTAATTCGTGATCCAGAGATCGCTTTTAACGGGACCCAGTCCGGTGATGTTCGTGATCGCGAGACCGGTTCCCCAAAAATCCCGGAGCGGAAGTCTGATAGACTCGCCGTTATCGGAGAATATACTGACTCCGAGAATCATGGAAATCCTTCCTCATGAGTATTGCAGCATGCTGACGAGATTCCGGGTCTGCCGGTAGATCTGTGCCTCGTTCAGCGCCTCCGGAGAGTAGTTGTTCTGCGTCACGACCACGTTCCTCTGCTGATCCGTGTCGCCCTGCGAAGCGGGCTCGGAGGACGAGGGCTTCGCCGGAAGAGACGCGGACATTCTCGCGCCGACGTCGACCATGTCTCCGCTCATGGCCTCAAGGCCCTTGCGCGCCTCGGTGAGATCCACAACCGGGACGATCGTGGGCTGGAAGGACGAGAACTCCGCGTCGAACCCGTCGGTAAGAGCGCGATTGAAGCCGTCCTTCGCGTTCTTGGCGGCCATCACCGTCTCGTCGACGAAGGCGTCACCGTTGTCCTCGATGCCCTTCGCGGCGCCGAGCATGACGTTCTTGCCGACCTCCGCCATGAGCTTCGAGGGGGACGCGATTCCGAAGAACGACTTGACGCTCTCCCACGCCCCCTTGCAGTAGCCCACGATCTTGTCCTTGATCTTGTGGCCCGCATTCCCAATGCCCTTGACGATACCGCTGATGATGTCGCCGCCGATCTTGAGAAGGTCCTTCCCGGAATTGACGACGAATCTGGCGATGGCCCGAATCAGCTTTCCGATGGCCGCGCGAAGGCGTCCTTCGTAAGCATCGACTGCGTTGGCCAGCCCCTCGATGAAGGAGATGATCAGGTTGAACGCCGCGGCGATGATGTCGCCGATTCGACTTGCGACGCCGTTGATGAACGCCAGAATCAAGTCGATGGCCGCGTTCGTGAAATCGGGCGCTCTCTCGACAAGCGCCCACAGCATCGCGATGATGATGTCAACCGCCGCGGCGACGATCTTCGGACCGTATTCCATGAGCAGCTGTATCGCCCCGTCCAGCAGAGCGCCGAGAGCGGCGACGATCGACGGCATCGTGGCAACGATCGTTTCACACAGAGCGGTGATCAGAGCGATGAGCGCCTGTGCGATGGTCTCCCTGTTGTCGATGATCGACTTGAGGATGACCATGATGCCGTCCATCACCGCCTGTGCGATGGTCGGTATGGTATTCGCCAGGAGCACGATACCCGCTGCCAAAGCGGCGAACGCCGGCGCTCCGAGCACCGCGACGGCCGTGAGGAGTGCGGTGATCGCCGTCAGCAATGCGGCCACTCCGACGACCACCAGACCGATGGCCGCGATGGCGGCGGCCAGAAGCAGAAGACCCGGGGCGGCCTTCTCCGCCAAATATCCCGCGGCGATGACGATGCCGAGTCCAGCGGCCATGGCGACAAGACCGAGGGCCAAAGCCTGCCACGGAAGCGACCCGAGGGTCTTGATAGTATGACCCAGGAGCAGGAGCGAAGCCGCCATGAGGGCCATGGTCTGAGCTCCGGTCACGTTTCCGGACATCATCGTCGAAGCGATGACCATCTCCGCCAGAACGACTCCCATGGCGATGACCCCTTGCAGGGCGGCACGCCAGGGAAGAAGACCGAGGGCGATGACCGAGGTGGCGGCGATCTGGAGCGCCACCGCTGTGGCGATGAGCCCCAAAGCGGCTTGAGGCTTGACGTTCCCGGCGAGGCGCGCCAGAAGACCGAGTTCGGCGACCACCACGCCCATGACAATAACCCCCTGAAGGGCCACCTGCCACGGGAGCAGGCCGAGTTGAACGACCACGAGCGCCGCGACTTGCATGGCTACGGCCATGGCCAGCAGATTCAAGAACGAAGCGCTCTTCATCTGCCCGGCGAGCTTGGCGATGGCGATCATCTGAATCGAGATGCCCACCATGATCATCATCCCCTGGTAGGCCTCTCTCAGACTCAGGTTCCCCAGAATCTTGAGGGCCAGACCGACCAGTGACAGCGACACGGCGAAAGCGATCAGCGTCAGACCCGCTGTTGGGTTGATCTTCACCCCGTTGAGCCCCTTGGCCGCCGCGATGAGAGCGCCGGTGACGACCACCAGTGCTCGAAGAGCCTTGAGCATCTCGTCCTCGTCGAGAGAACCGAGAAGCTTCGCAGCCAACGCGACCAGCAGGATGCCAGCAGCGATTCCGATGATGGCCGTTGCCATGAGAGCCAGCGCCCCGCCGGCCTTGAGGTCCTTGGCTATACCGGACATCGTCTTGATCAGCGCGACCACCGCTCCGGTGACGACGCCGATGGCGACGCCGGCATTGGTCACCCCGTCGGAGTCGATCGTGGCGAGCAGCCACATCGACGCGGCGAGGATGGCGATTGCGGCGGCGACCGTGAGAAGCGCCTTGGCGTTGATCTGATTGGCCGTCGCGTCGAGAGTCTTCCCGAGCGATTCGAGGAGCTCCTTGAAGGCCCCGACCGGGGCCTTGACGCCCTTGAAGGCGTCGGCCAGTTTGTAGATCGCGGCGACGAGACCGCCGGCGAGGATCCAGTTGATGATCTTGGCGAACCCGAGGTCGCCCTCCTCGATGCGGAAGGCCTCCTTGATCGCCTTCCCTACGCCTCCGAAGACGGTCTTGAGGGCGTTGGCCAGCGGAGCAAGATCCTGCTTGATCTTGTTGAACTTCGCGGGGAGCTCGGTCGTGAGCCAGTCGGCGAAAGCCTCCCATTTTGACTTCGCCTGGGACGCCGCGGCCGATGCGCTCTCCTGCGCGCTCGTTGCGGCGGCCTGCACCTGGGAGGTGTCGACGTTCGGAGCGCTGACGGACGACACCGCGTCCTTCGCGGCGCCCACGGCGGATCCGACGGAGGAGAACTTCTGCGCGAGCTTGTCGGCCCAATCGACGACCTTCGCGTCGAAGGCCCTCCCCATCTCTCCGGCGAACGCCTTGACCTTCTCGTACGCCCGGTGCATCGCATCTGCGATCTTGTAGACCGCGGAGGCGAAACCGGGAGCGACGGCCATGGCTCGTCCGGCGAACACCTCGCCGAAGATCGTTGCAACGGTTTTGGACTTCTCCGAGAGACTGGTGAGACCGTTCTCGATCTTGCCCTTGACCGATTCGCCGAAAGCGTCAAGGGCCCCCTTGGCGGAGCCGACCGCCGGTGAGAACTTGGAGGCGATCGTGCTGGCGAAGGAGGAGCCCTTCTCGCGCAACTTGTCCCAGCCCTCCGAGACCTTCTCGCCCGCGGCGTCCTTGAGACGGCCGAACGCGTCCTTGGCGCCGTCGATGGCTCCGGTGAACTTCGGTCCGAGCCAGTCGCGGAATGCCGCCAACTTGGCGTTCACCCAGTCGATCATCTTCCCGATCGGATTGAGGCTGGAGATCCACTTGTCGAGGGCGATCGGGCCCTTGGCGATGGCTGAGGCGACTCCGAGGAAACCGGTTGTGGCTCCTCCAGTGAGAATGCCCACCAGACTGAGGACGCCGTTGGCGACCCAAGCGAAGAGCTTTCCGATCTGCTGGATCGGCCAGAGCATGATGTGCAGGACCGACCAGATGCCGGCGAAGGCCGTGCGCAGGCGGTCTGCGTTCTCCTCGCTGAGGACGAATATCGAGGTGAGCTTCTCCAGCCCCTTGGCGAAGGTGGCGAGCATATTGGCCGGTCCGCCGGTGAAGACATCGCCGAACGCCTGCCCCAACGCCTTGATCGGCCGGACCACGGCGAGGACGATGTTGCGGATGGTGTTGATCACAGCAGCGCGGCCGCCGAGATCGACGAAGGCCTGCGCGACTCCGTTGATGGAGTCGAACATGCTGCCGATCGAGTTGGACACGGCGTTGCCGACCTCAGTCCACAGCGTCTTGGCCTGTTCGAAGTCGCCGATGATGATACGCCAGAACGACGCCCAACCCGATCCGACGGCCTCCATCGAGGCGTCGACGACATCGGACCAGGTCTTGTACGAGGTGGCGGCCTCGAGGCCGGCCTTCGCGAATTGCTGGATCTGGGCGACCTGCTCCTCCGTGTAGCCCATCTGGAGGAGCTGCTCGTCGGTGAGGTCGCCGGTCATCTGGTTGAGGGTGTCCAGCATGACCTCGGCGGTCAGCCAGCCGTCCTTGAGCGACTCGCGGAACGAGCCCTCCTTCTCGATGTACTCGTCGACGGCCTCACCATGCATGCGTGCGGTGCGCTTCAGGGCCTCCTGGAACTGCTCTCCGCCCATGCCGGCGTTCACGACGGAGTTCCAGTCCATCAGCTTCACGCTGCCGGCGGAGATCGCCTGCGACAGCTGGTACATCGCGGTCGCGGCCTGCTGGGACGTGGAGCCCGAGGCAGCCGCGACGTTGGACAGGCCCTTGATGGCCGCCACGGAATCGTTCAGCCCGACGCCCGCGGACGTGAACATGCCGATGTTGTGCGTCATCTCGGCGAAGTTGTACTTCGTGAGATCCGCGTATCGGTTCAGCTCATCCAGAGCAGCGTTCACCGTCTGGATGTTCTCGCCCTTGCTCGCGGTGTTGGCGAGAATGGTCTGAACGGAGTTGAGCTGGAGTTCATACTCCTTGAAGCCGTCGATGATCGGTTGGATCGTGAACGACTTCACCATGCTCAAGCCGGCTTCGACGGCCTTGGACGCGAGATTGCCCAGGGCCACCCCCGCGGCGGTGGCGAAGATTCCGATCCGATTCCCGGCATCGGCGGCCCCGTTGGAGATCGAGGAGAAGTCGATGGCCCGGATGGAATCGGCGATCCCCGAAAGCGGAGACGAGCTGATCTTCTCGGACATCGACTGCTTGAGGCCCTTGAGGCCGTCGAGGGTGCTCTTCACACCGCTCATGAACTGACTGTTATCGAACTTCAGAGATACGACTCTGGACTCGACGCTAGCCATTCTTCACCGCCTTCCAGACCCCGTCCGCGATCTCGTTCATTATCGGTTCGATCGCCTTGGTGATGTACTGCCTGCCGGCGACGTAACCGCCGGTGCCGGTACCGTGCCCGTACTCTAGGACGAGCGCGATGGGAACTCCGTTGACGATGTTCGTGTTCGTCCACGTTATCGTCCACTTGTTCCCCTTCTGACTGATCTCATACCCCCACGACCCGGCAGTCTTCCCGGTTCGTCGAGGGGTACTGGAGGCCAGAGCGCGGACGCCCTTCTCTCCGTAGCGCGACAACTGAGCGGAGATTGACATCTTGCCGATCTTCGCGAGCCACGATTCGGTTTTCGGGAAGCCGCCCTTGGCCTCCAGTACCATTCCTCCCATTATGAGCCTCAGGGAGCCTTGGCCAGGCCC
>ERZ772917.641-NODE-641-length-23617-cov-4.475681_pt1 | contig 23617 bp, 22 predicted proteins | sample MGYA00511187_ERZ772917 | MGnify/ENA primary metagenome ERZ772917 (study PRJEB29015, sample SAMEA2737925) | human oral metagenome | biome: human oral; feature: human-associated habitat; material: dental | place: China | collected 2012 ...
CGGGATAGGAGAGGGTCTTGTGGTTGTCGCAATAGATGGGCGACTTCCAGCCGGATGCCCAAGTGAAGGGGTTGGCGGGTTGCAGCTTGACGGCTTTAATCTTGAGTAATTTCTCGGCTACGAGGTGCTCTAATGCTTTCATAATTGTTTGGGGATTGGGGGATTAATAGATGGGGTGATGATGTGGGGCGCAAAAGTAGGAGAATATAGCAACGCGGCGGGGACGATCCTCTCTCATTCTCTCTGAGTGGATGTCCCTGCCGCGTTTACGGAGGCAACGCAGCGATTTGCCATTTATGGGGGGGGCTATGAGGCGTCGCCTTCCTCCATCAGGTTGTTCATCAGGGCGTAGAGGGCGAGGCCTGCGACGGACTTGATGTTTGTTTTGCGGGTGATGTTCTTGCGGTGGGAGATGACGGTGTGGACGGAGATGTGGAGGCGTTCGGCGATCTCTTTACTCATCAAGCCTTTGGCGACGAGGACGAGGACGTCGGTTTCGCGCCGAGTCAGTTCGTGTCCGCCAGCGGGGTCTATCATTTCGGCGCGGTCGGAAGCCGAGGAGTAGGCTTCGAGAAGGACGTCGGCGACGCGGTCGATGGCTTCGCGCACTTCGAGTACGCCGTGGAAGGCGTGCAGGAGGGAGCTGTCGATGTATTGGTAGACGAGTGCGACGATGGCCATGTGGGGGTGCTCCTGGGAGAGGCTGTAGACGGGGTATCGCTTAGCGTAGGGCATGAGCGTGGGGTTGATCAAGAGGATGTCCGGCCGGGCGATGACGATGCGTTCGTTGTACTCCTCAGTGCCGTCGGAGGGACGGAGGATGTCTATCTCGGGCGACTTGCCGAGGATCTTGATGAGTCCTTCGCGGATGATGGCGGAGGGCTCGATGATGAGTACTTTCTTCTTCCGGCTCATGGATGCCTCGCCTCCAGCATTTCTACATACGGGACAAGGATCTTATCCTCGATCAGCGCATGTTTGTTCAGGTCGGCCGAGAGTTGGAAGATGTCGAAGACGACATCGATGGAGTCTTCCGGCGACACGTTTCCCGGCAGGTATTTGAAGATGATTTGCGTCAGGTCGTTGAGCTTGTCTTCGATGTTTCCGTGCGCCTCGGCGTAGTCACGGATGTGATAGGTTTCGGGGATGCTCTCGCCACGTTCGGAAGCGGCGATGAGGCGCTCAATGTAGGGGAAGACGGTTCGCTCTTCGTAGTCGAAGTGTTCCTCCACTTCGTTCTTGTAGCCGGCAAAGAAGTGGCGGAGCATGTTGCCGTATCGCTTGTCCACCTTGGCGGCCATCCCGTCGAGCAACTGGCCGAGGTAGGGCAGGTGGCGGAGGTAATATTGATGCGAGGCGTGGAGGTAGGGCACGAGCAAGCGCATGTCGATGGACTTGATCATTTCCTTCTTTGGCAGGTAATCGTCGAAGGTGTAGACGTTGCAGACGAGGAGAAAGAAGTCTACGGGCACGTCGTACATGACGCAGACCTTGGCCACGCTCCGGTCGCCGAAGCCGAGCGGTATGCCGAAGCGAGGCAGCATGAGGACGAGATTGTGGTTAGCCGAGATGAGGTCGGCCAGCTTCATGTTTTCCGAGAAAAGCATTTTATCCATGTCGTTCTTTTTTAGCGGAGGCAAAAGTATTCCATTCCATAAGCCCGGGTTGAGGCGCAGAGGTCGCCAATGGTGGTTATTTTTTCGTGGTACGTGTACCCACTGTTGGGGAGTGAGAGGGCTTTTCCGGTGGAACGGGAGCTGTGCGACGGGCGTGAGGCCTCCTGACTGCGGTGGCATTTTGATCTACTTTTGCCGCGAAACAACAATGAACCACATACACAGAATATGAGAATCGGATATTTTTTCCTCCTCCCCTTTTTGCTGCTGCTTGCTGCTTGTGAAATCACTTCGTCGGATCTGACAGAGGAAGACGAGAATGGGAACCTTGTAAAGAACAGCGAAATCCGCATCGGTACTTCGCTGCTCGACATCGGCATGACGGCCTATATCGTCGATTCGGTCTGCACCGAGCTGGAGATGACGCGACAGAAAGGCGGCGCGGCCAAGATTACCGGATTCCGTAAGGGCACGGTGGTGCATGACGAGAATGGCGCGATCGACTCGATCATTTGGAACCAGCGGCAGCCCAACCTGCGTTACGGATACGACTTTCGCTACGTCTGTGGTGACTTTGAGTATCGCGTCCTTTCGCTCGAGGATCACGGCTTCGTGGAGGATATGGAAATTTGGCGGTTAGGGAAGAATGGCGCCAAGGATCAACTCTACGCCCAGCTTACTTACTCTTACGACTACGCGGGCTACATCAGCGAGGTGGAGATTCCGAACTTGGAGACGACCGTCCTCTTCAAGTACCACTACCGTGATCGCATGCATTACGCAAACACGATCAGCGTGATCGAGGTGCACCGCAAGGACACCACGACTTACACCCTGAACTTGGCTCCGGGAAAGATCCGCAACACGGGCTACGTCTGCAACGTCTTGCGCTGTGCCGGCTCACCCGTGACGAACAAATACATCCTTAACCCAGACCTCTATTACCTCGGCCTCTACGGCACGCCCGTCAAGTTCCTCCCCGACGCCATCATCGAGCGCAGCCTCTATCGCGACGGAATCGGCGACATGCACAGTGTCTTTTCGCGTGTCGGTTCGGATCACTATTTCTACGAGGACAACGCCGTCCTGGCTAAGAGTCGACGGCAGTAGTCGACCGATATAAATGAAAGAGAGCCGCCCCCCGTCTATCAATGGGAAGCGGCTCTTTTTGTTTCTATCGGTAACGTTGCGATCTGCGTTCCGGACGAGACTATTCGTGTGAATCCTCAGCGGGTTGCGGGGCTTCGGCGTGGTGCTGACCGAAGACGGAGAGGAGAATGTAAAGGAGGATGGTGGCTGATATGCCCAAGAGCTTGGGCAACACGATGGTGAGGATCACGCCGGAGATGAGGAGCAGGTAACGCAGCTCATTGCCCTTCCATGCCAGCGATTTCACCTTCAGCGAAAACATGGGGATCTCTGAGACAAGCAGGAGGGAGCTGACAAGAGCCAAGAAACTGAACGTGGCAACCCACAGCAATGGGGTGTTCGCAAAGGAATACGGAGCATGGACGTTGTTAACGCCCTCCATCGAGGTGAGTGAGAACAGCAATGAGACCCAAAAGATGGCGTGCGCGGGGACGGGCAGGCCGATAAAGGTGGTGGTTTGACGAGGGTCGTTGTTGAACTTGGCCAGCCGCAACGCCGAACAGACGGGGATGGCCAAGGTGGCCACAAGGGAGAATATGCGCAGAATCCAAGGATAAGACTCCTCCAAAACGGCTTGGGTGATGATCGACAGGTTGACGAAGGTGCGGAAGAGCATGGCGGAGGGAGCCAGCCCGAAGCTGATGATGTCGGCCAACGAGTCGAGGTCTTTACCGATGGGTGAGGCGGCGTGGAGGAGACGGGCAGCGAGGCCGTCGAGGAAGTCGAAGCCGACGGCGATGAAGATGAACGTGGCTGCCATAGGATATGCGCCGTTGAATGCAGCCATCGTGGCGGTGCAACCGCAGATCAGGTTGCAGCAGGTGAGGGCGTTGGGGATGTGTTTAGCGAGGGTGCGCATGAAGGGTTAGGGGTAAGTGATTTTGCCGAGGCGCGCAATCGGCGTTTGGTTGGCTTTGACCTTCTGTCCGAGGCGGACGAGTACGTCGGTGCCGACGGGCAGGTAGGTGTCTACGCGCGATCCGAACTTGATGAAGCCCATCTGATCGTTTACGTTACATCGTTCGCCGGGGCGGGCGTAGGTGACGATGCGGCGCGCTATGGCGCCGGCTACCTGGCGGGTGAGTATGTCGACGCCGTAAGAGGTGGTGATGACGATCGTGGAGCGTTCGTTGTCGGTGCTGCTTTTGGGCAAGTAGGCGGCTTGAAAGCGACCCTTCTGGTGCGAAACGTGCTTGACGACGCCGTTGACGGGGAACCAGTTGGCGTGGACGTTGAAGACGGACATGAAGATGGAGACCTGAAGCCGCGGTTCGTGGAAGTATTCGTTTTCGGAGACGTTCTCGATGGCGACGATGGTGCCGTCGGCGGGGGCGATGACGAGGCCCTCGGAGTCGTAGGGGAAGCGGCGGTGTGGGCTGCGAAAGAAGTTTAAGACTAAGCCGAAGAGAACGACGGCAGCGGTGGTGTATAAATAAAAGAAGAACCCTTTGTCCATCGTGTAGTAGATCAGCAGATCGACGATAAACAAAAGGGTAAATAGTGATAGCAACAAGCCGGTTCCTTCGCGGTGAACTTTCATCCTTTTCGTGTTAAACGGCGCAAAAATAGATTTTTCCGCCATTTACGTCTCGTTGATTTCTTGGATCTCACCGAGTTCCACGTACCATAGATTGCCTCTGACGTCTGGGTAGCCCATGGTGTGCATGAGGGTCATGTAGTCGCGGATTTGGCGCACGTAGCGGGGCGATTTGTGGAAGCCGAACTTGTAGTCCACGATCAGGGCACGGCGGCCGTCGGGGTTGAGCATAACGCGATCCGGACGGCGCGAACGACCGTCGCCGAAGAGTATTTCGGCCTCGGTCAAGACGTTCATCGAGCCATCAAACCAGCTGAGGACGGAGGGGGTGGCGAGGAGTGTGCGCATGCGTTCTTCGAGTGTGGCGGCGCTGCGGCGATTGATTTCTCCAGCCGAGACTTTGGCGGAGATGGCTGCAGAGAGGTCGTTTGTGGTGCGGATGTGGCTCAGCAGGTCGTGCATGAGCACGCCGTAGTCGCGCTGGGCGTCGTCGAAGGAGCGGCCGGAGAGGCGGAGGTACATGCGTTCGTCGGGGCGGACGGAGGGGAGATGGTGCATGACGGGGGAGTCGTCGAGCGGAAAAGCGTCGGTTGTGGCAGCGGGCGGGGCGCAGTCGACCCACGTGCCCCACTCGGAGCAGCGGCCTTCGTCGCTGATCTGACAGCCTGCGCCGGCGGTTTGCACTTCGGCCGAACGGAGCGATTCGCCAAGCAGTTGGCAGAGCTTCGGCGCTTTTTCTTCGTTCGACTTGCTCTTGTTGTCCTTCTCCGACTCTTGGAAGGGGACGAAGACGATTAGCTCTTGTTTGGCGCGCGTGAGGGAGACGTAGAGCATGTTGAGGCCGTCGATGTAGGCGTGGAGTTTCTCGTCGAAATATTCGCGGGCGAAGATGGTCTGCGGGAGCGTCTTTTTGTAGTTCACGGGGACGAAGGAGAGGCTGTCGAAGGGGGCGACGCGCGGGCGACACCAAAGGACGGTGCGGTGGTCTGAGTCGATTTCCCACTCGGCGAAGGGCAGGATGACGACGTCGAAACCGAGGCCTTTGGCTTTGTGGAGGGTCATGATGCGGAGGGCGTCTTGGGCTTCGGGTGTGGCGATTTTCGTTTGGCTGCCGGCCTCTTTCCACCAGGTGAGGAAGCGGTCGATGTCGGCGCCTTCACGCTCGGAGTAGTCGGCGGCCAGGTCGAGGAAGGCTTGGACGAAGATGAGCTCGTCCGCGGGGAAGTCGGAGCCGAAGATGCGGCAGAGTGCCTCTACGGCTTCGTAGAGGGAGCGATGACCGGGGCGGAGCCATTCCTCGCTGGCGTCGGCGGGCAATGGCTCGTTCGGGAGGGTTGCTTCGGTGGGTTTGCCTTCGCTGCGGATGCGCATGGCGTGAAAGAGGAGGGCGGCGGTGTCGGCGGCTGTCTTGTCGTCTGGTCGGTTCAGGTAGCGCAGCATGCCCGCGATGAAGCGGACGGCGGATGAGCCTTGGATGGTCAAACCTTCGTCGGTGATGATTTGCAATTTCTCTTCGGGGTGCTGACGGCCGTAACGGAGCAAGGCGTCGGTCACGAGCGCTGCTTCGTCGCGTTTGCGGGTGAGGATGGCTATTTGACCCCAGGAGCGCCCGTGTCGGCGCAGTTCGCCGATGGATAGGAGCATGCGCTCGATGGCGCGTTGCATCCATTGGGCTTTTTCGTTTTCTTCTTCGTCGGGCGAGACTTTTTGCTTGTCGATGAGCTCCACGCGCACGTGTCCGGGCTTTCCCTCGAGGGGCGGAGCGACGGACTGGAGGTTGCCGGCGTAGACGGCTTGGATGCGCCCGGCGTAGGGGTCGCGCTGCTGCTGGGTGAGGGTGGAGCGCTCGAGGCTGCGGTCGTACTCGGCCTGTAAACGCTGCGGGAGGACGGCGAAGAGGGCGTTGTTGAAGTGGACTATTTCCGGGCGGCTGCGCCAGTTTTCGTCTAAGGTGCGGGGCTGGATGTCGGACGGGAAGTCGCTTCCGATGCGACTGTCGAGCAGGGTCCAGTCCGAGTTGCGAAATCGGTAGATGCTCTGCTTCACGTCGCCAACGATCAAGTCGGCGTGGCCCGCGGCGAGGCTGTCGGCCACTAAGGGGCGGAAGTTGCGCCACTGCATGGCGCTGGTGTCCTGAAACTCGTCGATGAGGTAGTGGCGGATGCGGGTGCCTGTTTTTTCGTAGATGAAAGGCACGTCGCTGTCGCCGATGATGTGCGTGAGCAGTTCGGCGGTGTCGGCCAGGAGGAGGCTGTTCTTTTCGTTGTTCAGGCGGCGGATTTCTTGCTCGATGTCGCTGAGGATGGCGCGTGTGTAGAAGTTGTCGGCGATGGCGCGCGCCGTTCTGAAGTCTGTCATCCGCGTTTCATAGAAGTGGATCACGTCCTTCACGCACGCGTTCAAACCGTCGGCATAGACCTGTGAGATGCGCGCGTCGTCGCCCCACATTTCTATGTTGTCCGGCAGACTGAGGAATCTGGCCGTCGGCTCATTCTCCATGTTGCCGTTCGCCAGCTTTTTGAAAAACATGAATCCTGATGAGCTTTTGTACTTGAATTCTTCGGGCTGCAAACCGTGTTTTTTCATCAGCTCTAAGCCGCGGATCCCCAACTGGCGCGAGTCGCTTTTTACCTTATTTATTATGGCGTACAACATGCGGCTGTATTCGGCCGACGTCTTTCGGTCGGTTACGTCGCTGCCTGCCTCCTCGCGCAGCGATTTGTAGTGCTCCTTGAAGAGTTCTTTGCCCAGGTTGCAGATTTCCTGCCGCAGGTTCCAGGTTTTACCCTGCTCCACTTTGTTTTCACTGAATTGCAAAAGCCAGCGGAAGAGATCCGTTCGCTCGGTGGTGCTGTCGAGGCTCGCCAGCAGATTGTCCACGGCTTCGGTAATCACCGTGTTCGAGTCGAGCTCTACGCGATAGTTGCCCTGCAAACCGATTTCGCGCACGAAGGCGCGCAGTGTCTGCTGAAAGAAGTGGTCGATCGTGCTGACGTTGAAGGCGGCGTAGTCGTGCAGCATGCGCACGAGAAGCGTCCGCGCGCGGCTTCTCACGCGTGCTTCCGTCGTGGCTCGTCCGCCGTGCGCGAGGAGGGTTTGGAGATGTCCGGAGGGCCGCCCCGAAGCTAAATCGTACAATTCGCGGATGATTCGGTCCTTCATCTCCGCCGTTGCTTTATTTGTAAATGTCACGGCGAGAATGTGCCTGTATTCTGCTTCCGTTTCTTGTTCGTTTCCGCTTCCGAAAAGCATTTTGAGGTATTCCCCCGTCAGGGTGTGCGTTTTTCCCGCTCCGGCGGACGCGCGATAAAGTGTCAACATAGGCGCACACCGTAGCCCTCCGTCGCGAGGATGTCTGCCACCTTCTGCCGAAGATCGCCTTGCAAAATGATCTCACCCTCCTTTGCGGCTCCGCCTACGCCGCACCGCACTTTGAGCGCCTTGCCAAGCGCCGTCAAGTCGTCCGTGGTACCCCGAAAGCCCTCCACGATCGTAACTGTCTTTCCTCCGCGATTTCGTTTGTCCAATCGCACGCGGAGTTGCTGCCTTTCGTTCGGCAACGTCGGCTCATCCTCCGTCTCGTTCGTCTGATACTTGAAGTTCGGGTCAGTGGAGTAGGTTACGCCCAACCGATCTTTCCAATCGTTGTTTTTCTTCATACGCTGTCGGTTTATTTTTTTCCGACGGCAAAAATAGATCCACTTCCCGGGGAATCTTAAATCATTCACCAGAAGTCCCCAGTCTTCCCCATGTAGACCATCATCTTGATCAGCATGCGCCACTCATTTCTCTTTCCCATCATCCGTTCTCTCAAAAGCATCCGGCAAACTTTCCGGCAATCTTTGTTTTGATTCTCATCTTCCATCTTTTCTCCCCACCTACTACTTAATACCCCAAAGTACCCGGCAAACTTGCATGCGATCATCGCCTTGATTTTCTTTTGCCTTCTTTTCTTTCATCAAGGAAAGAAAAGAAGGTGGGGTTTAAGGGCAACGCCCCCGTAAAAGTTTGGCAAAGCGCAGCCATAATTCCCATTTACTCGCAAAATGCGACATCCAATTGCCTAAGGAAAATCGCTCTCGCAAAATGCGATGCCCAATTGCCTAAGGAAAATCGCTCTCGCAAAATGCGACGCCCAATTGCCTAAGGAAAATTGCTCTCGCAAAATGCGAAATCCAATTTCCTAAGGAAAATGAGTCTATAAAAATGGGATGGCTCACAACCTAAGGCAAACGGATACAACGAAATACAAGGAGAGGAAACGGAAGATTTTGTCGCGAAAAAGAAGTGCAAGATCCTCCCGCCTCCGACTAATGTTTGCAACAGAATGCAGCATGCGGCGCGTTTGCTTTGGCGGGCAAAAGGACAAAAAAAGAGGGGCGACCCATAAAGGATCACCCCTCTCGACTTCTGAAACCCAAAAATAAATTGGTCGGGATGAGACGACTCGAACGTCCGACCTCCACGTCCCGAACGTGGCGCGCTAACCAACTGTGCTACATCCCGCGTCGTTTTTGACGGCCGCAAAAGTAACAACATTTCGATACGCGCAAATTTTCGCCCCTTTTTCTTGAGATTTGCGCCTCATTTATTCGCTGAGCAAACACACATATAATAATAGGAATGAACAACGTAACGATATTGGGAATAGAGTCTTCGTGCGACGATACGTCGTGCGCAGTGATACGCGACGGCGTGCTGCTGTCGAACGTGATAGCCGGGCAGGCCGTGCATGAGGCTTACGGCGGCGTGGTGCCAGAGTTGGCCTCGCGCGCACATCAACAAAACATCGTCCCGGTGGTTTCCGAGGCCATCCGCCGCGCCGGCATCCACCGCTCAGATCTGACGGCCGTGGCCTTTACGCGCGGCCCTGGACTGTTAGGTTCACTCTTAGTCGGCACCTCTTTCGCCAAAGGACTGGCCATTTCGCTCGGCATCCCCATGATCGAGGTCAACCACTTGCAGGCGCACGTCTTGGCGCACTTCATCAAGCGATCGCCTGAGGACAACGCGCACCCCACTTTCCCCTTCCTCTGCCTGCTCGTCTCGGGCGGCAACTCGCAGATCATCCGCGTCGAAGCCTACGATCGCATGGAGGTGATCGGGCAAACCATCGACGACGCTGCGGGCGAAGCCTTCGATAAGTGTGCGAAGGTGATGGGCCTGGGCTATCCCGGCGGACCGGTCGTGAATCGGCTGGCGAACGAGGGCAATCCGCGCGCCTTCAGCTTCAGCAAGCCGCATGTGCCGGGTTACGACTACAGCTTCAGCGGACTCAAGACGTCCTTCCTCTACACCCTCCGCGACGCGATCAAGACGGAGCCCGACTTTGTGGAGCAACACAAAGCCGACCTCTGCGCCTCGCTGCAGGCCACGGTGATCGAAATACTGATGGATAAACTCCGCCGAGCGGTGGCCGACACGGGCATACGTGAGGTGGCTGTCGCAGGCGGCGTCTCGGCCAATTCCGGCCTGCGCGACGCCTTCCGGGAGCACGCCGAACGGCTCGGCTGGAACATCTTCCTGCCGCCGAACGCGTTCACGACGGACAACGCGGCGATGGTGGCCATGACCGGGTTCTTTAAGTACGCCGACGGGCTCTTCTGCCCGATGGACGCGGCGCCCTACGCACGCGTCACCTCGACGATCTGTTGACGGCCGCCGCCGTGGCACAGACAGCAAGGGCAGCAGAGGCGTTGCGAACGCGCTTTGCTGCCCTTGTTGTTTCCCGGCGTGAGGTTGGCTTATTCGTAAATCAGACAAGAGAGGCGCTCGGGGGCAAGAAATTCATTGGCGACGGCGAAGATTTCGTCAGCCGTCACCTCCTCGATCCGTCGCGCCGTTTCGGCAGGCGTATCGCAGCGGCCGAAGCGTAGAAACGATTTCCCAAGCGAGAGAAACAATCCCTCGCGGTTGTCGCCCGCCACACGCAGCTGTCCGACGGCTTGCTTCTTGGCGGCAGCGAGTTGCGTGGGTGAGAGGCGCCGATCGCGGAGGCGAGCCAGTTCGGCGCGGACAATGTCGAGCGCCTGCATGCGGTTGCGCGGGTCGGTGCCGAAATAGATGGTGCAGAGGCCCGCGTCGGTGTAGCACGTGAGGTTCGACTCGACGCCGTAGACCAATCCGCGGCGCTCACGCAGAGCCACGTTGAGGCGGCTGTTCATGCCCGGTCCGCCAAGGATATTGTTGAGCAGATAGAGTGGAGCGTGTCGCGCGTCGAAGAGGTCGCAGGCGCGGGCGCCGAGGATGACGTGCGACTGGTGGGTGCGTTTGCGACTGACCGTTTCGCGTGGTGCGGCTTCGGCGGGCGGCGTGCGCCGGTGTGGTGAGCCGACGGTGGGAAGCGCAGCAAAGTGTCGTTCGGCGATGCGCACGACGCGTCGGAAATCGGTCGGTCCCATCGAGAAGAAGACCATGTTGGGAGCCGCATAGTAACGCGTCATGAACGACTGCCCGCGCAGGGTGTCGAAGCGTCGCAAAGCGCGCTTATTGCCCAGTATGGGGCGTCCGAGCGGATGGCCGTCGAAGAGCATGGACTCGTATTCGTCAAAGATCAGTTCCGCGGGCGCGTCCTCGTAGGAGCGGATCTCGTCGAGGATCACTTCGCGTTCCTTTTCGATCTCGGCGGCGGGGAAGCGGGCGTTTGTGGCTAAATCGGCTATCAGCTCGACAGCGCGCTCAAGGTGGGGCGCGGGGAAAACGGAATAGAGGAAAGTCTCCTCCTTCGTCGTGTACGCGTCCAAGTCGCCGCCGACAGACTCCATGCGGTTGAGGATGTGCCAAGCGCGGCGCCGTTGAGTTCCCTTGAAGAGCATGTGCTCCACGAAGTGTGCCAGTCCGCTCTCGTCCTCGGCTTCATCGCGAGTGCCGGCGTCGACGGCCAGCCCGCAATAGGCCACGTCAGCGTCGGTGGGCAGGTGCACGATGCGCAGTCCGCCCGGCAGGGTGTGTGTGAGGGTAGATGTTTCCGTCATCGGATGCTTTGATTTCGGTCGTGGGGCTCTACAGCAGATGAATCCCCGAAAGCTCTTTGGTCAAAGAGCGAATGCCGTTTTGAATCTTTTCCAACTGTCTCTTTTGCGGTTTCTGCACTCCCGCAGCGTAGTACACCAATTGTCGTTCGTCAATGCCGGTGATGCGGCTCAGTGCCGATTGGGTGAAGATCTTGCTGTAATAATTGATGAATGTCGCTGCGTCCACCTTGAATCTCAACTCAAACTCGCCAGACAATAATTCGCACGGCTCCGGATTGTCCTCCAAATACAGCGCAATGGCTTCCCGTACGTGATTTTCAATCTCTTTAATGTCGTTGCCTACGGTGATGATCGGAGCTCCTTCGATGTAGGCGCTCAGGTTCTTTCCCGCATGCTCGACAATGACTTCTATTGTTTTCATAAACTGATAGCTTCTACTATTCGATATTCCCGATCATTTCAGACCGGCCTGACGCAATATGTGGTGAAAAGTTCCCTTTTCCACTCCTTTACTTGTGTGATTCGGAACGATAACGATCCTTCCGCCTTTTTCAAACTTCATGTGGCTGCCTTTTTGGCTGACGAGAACGAATCCGTTCTTCCGCAAAAGGTCGACCACATCTTTAACTGACTTATAACTCATCGTTCGGATCTCGTTGATTGCCGCGCGAAGATAGGGCGATCGCATGGCCGCAAACCGAAACCACATCAGCGAGCGTCAGGCATTCACGAGCGGAGGCATCAGAAGATTTAACATCCACCCCATGCAACGCCCTCGCACGCTGCTCCATCAAGGGCTGCAGTAAAATCAATAATCAAGACGAACATGAAAACGATGAAATTTCTTTTGATGAGCCTGTGTGCGGCTGTCGTCATGGCGGGTGTCGTGGCGTGCAACAAAGAGGATAAGGGGTATTCCTTAGGTAACGTTTGGCGATCGGTAGCCACCGTCGACCCGATTGGTCGTGGCGGCACCTACTCCCTGACCCTCGACGATGGCACGCGCCTTTGGCCCGCCGGCACTGAAATCCCGTTCTATCGTCCCACCGAGCGTCACCGCGCCCTGACTTACTACACGATCCTCTCCGACACGTTCCAAGGATACGATCACGCTATACTCGTGCGCAGCATTCACGACATCCTTACGAAGCCCTTCATCGGATCTGCGCCGGAAGGAAAGAAGTTGGAAGACCTCGGGTCGGATCCGATCAAAGTGATTGATATATGGTACGGCGACGGCTACCTCAACGTTCACTTCGGTGCTAACCACGGCGGCATGAAGCGCCATTTGGTGAACCTTGTCCAAGTCTCGCAGTCGGGTCAGTCGCCTTACGTGTTCGAGTTTCGGCACAACGCTTTCGGCGACCCCTCGCGCTACAGTCGCCGCAGCTTCGTGGCCTTCGATATGGAGCGGCTGAAGTTTGCCCCCGGCTCGGACTCCACCGTGAGTGTTCGCGTGAAGACGTTCGATGGTGAGAAAACATACAAGGTCTCCTGCCGCCGCTTTGTCGACAATATCATCCCTTACGGCGACGATGCGCTTGTGGGGGAAGCGCTCGCGGAGGTGGAGTAGGGTAAGTGGTTACGAGTTACAAGTGACTCGTCATTCGTCACTGATAAATCTTATCAACTAAGACAAACAACAGTTCTGACAATCGTGTGTTTACCTTGACAATAAGGTAGTGTTCCGAGTGAGGGTGTGCCTGTGAGGGTGCATCCTCACGCTTTTTCGGGCGGGGGAGGATTCTTATATCAAATACAAAACTGCCTGCCTTTTCCCCTTTCTTTGCGCCCGTTTTTACCCTAACGAAATGAATAGATGGATTACAATCGGGGTGTTCGCCTGGCTGATGATGCTCGCGACATTCCGCACCGCCACGGCGCAAACGGGCGCCTCCGAGGCCGAAAACGACGGCATTTGGATCGACTGGCGAGACCGCATGAAGCTCCTTAGTTATACGCCCCGATACTTCGGGCCGAACGCTTTCCCCCTCTCCGAACTCACCGACGGACGCATTGGCCGACGATGGGAGTTGGAGTTGCGCGGCGAATATCACGAGGCCGCCGGCGATCGCACGGCTGACCTCTTCGCCCGACTTTTTATCCCGATAGCCGACGGACGCGCGGGCGTCGAGATGAGCGGCGTCGTGGCCGAGACTTACCGCCTTTCCGACGCTACACGTCGTCGCCGACACGCCGCTGAAAGTCGTCCGCCGGGGTACTGCATCGGCGACTTTATCCTCCGCTCTTATTACCAGGCCGTGCGGAGCGATCGTTGGTTCGACCTGATGTTCAGTGCCAACCTGAAGACTGCCAGCGGCAACCGACTGGCCGATGCACGCTATACCGACGCTGCTTCCTACTGGTTCGATGCCACTGCCGGCCGCGACCTCTTTCGGCTCGACGAGGGACGCGTTGCCCTCCGCCTGCAGGGCATGATCGGCTTTTATTGTTGGATGACGAACGACGTGGTCTACCGCCAAAACGACGCTTTGCTCTTCGGCGCCGGCCTGAGCGGACGCCTCTACAACGTCTCCTTCGCGGCCGACTATTCGGGCTTCAGCGGCTACAAACACAACGGCGATTACCCCGTCAGCTACCGCTACAAACTGGAGTATGAGTACCACAAAAACATCCTCTCGCTCCGTTTCCGTTACGGTGTCTACGACAATCTCTACGACAGCTTTTCTGTCGGTTACATTCGTTGTTTCTAAATGCATAATGAGCCCTGCCCCTACAGGGCTTCTGTTTTTCATTCACCCTCTAATCTTCACTCTCTATCATGGACGAGATCAAACAATGGATCGATGAAGGCCGCACGGACAAAGCCATCGAGGCGCTCAACGACTACCTCGCCATTCACCCAGACAGCGAGGAGGCGCTCTACCTGCGCGGCCGGGCGCACCGCAAGGCCGGACGCACACGCGAGGCTATCAATGATTACTTGGCTTCTGCGGCCATCAACCCCGACGGCCCCGCTGCCCGCGCTTATCGCATGGAGATCGAGATCTTCAATTTCTATAATCACGACCTCTACAACCCGTGATCGGGATGTTACGGCGGAGGTTTGGACGGCGTTTGTGGGAACTCCCGTGAGTTTGTTTTGTTGCTCCGAGTTATTGCGGGAAACCTTCCGCAGGCTCGACGGAAAAGCGGGGATGTGAATGCAGTAGCAAACGCTTCTTTTCGTGTATGCTTTGGTCGGTCGGCGTGAGATAGATAGAAGGAACCGCCCCCCCCTGAAAGTCTGATGTGAGACTTCGGGGAGGACGGTTCTTTTTGGTTTGTCCGGTGGGGTGGTGCGGGTTCATCCGAAGACGATCCGCAAGATCTCGTCCGGCGAGTCGACTATGTGGCGGGCGCCGAACGCTTCGAGTTCCGTGCGCGGGCGGAAACCCCACGTGACGCCGATGGAGACGAGTCCGCCGTTGGCTGCCGTCTGCATGTCCACGCCGGAGTCGCCGACGTAGAGCGTCTCGGCCTTGGGCAGACCGGTGATGCGCAGAATGTCGTGCACTACGGACGGGTCGGGCTTCGTGGGCACGCCTTCGCGCTGACCGAATATGGCAGAGAAACGGATGTCGGGGAAGTAATGCCGCACGAGCTTCTCCGTGGCGCGCTGGTACTTGTTCGATGCCACGGCCGGTGCGATGCCCTCGGATTGCAGCCGGCGGAGCAGTTCGGGGATGCCGGGGTAGGGGCGCGTGTAGTCGGCGTTGTGGGCGTCGTAATAGGTGAGGAAAGAGCTGCGGATGCGGCCGATATTTTCCTGCGAACGTTCGCCTTCGGGCAGGGCGCGCTCGAAGAGCTTGTTGATGCCGTTGCCGACGAAGTACTTGTAGGCCTCGACGGGGTGGGTGGGGAAACCGGCCTCGGTGAGGGCGTGATTGGTGCTGTGGGCGAGGTCAGCGATGGTGTCGAGCAGCGTGCCGTCTAAGTCGAAGATGATGGAATGAATGGTTTGCATTGGGGGTAAGTTTTTTTCTGTTCTGAGTACGCAAAAGTAGACCGTGTCGAGAACCGAGAAAGGAGGGAGAAATGATGTTTCATTATGGCGGCTACTTTTGCCCCCATTCCAACCAAAGAAGAATAACTGACTTATGATTTACAAAGCAATGGACATAGCCAATAAGTTGTTGGCAAGAGCGAAGCGTGAGGACAGTGGCGAATTGATGTCGAACTTGAAGTTGCAGAAGATGCTCTATTACGAACAAGGTTTCCATTTGGCTTATTTCGGCACACCGCTCTTCGAGGAGCCGATCGAGGCGTGGATGTATGGCCCCGTTGTGCCTTCGGTGTACGAGCATTTCAAAGCCTTCGGTCGGCAGGGCATCGAACCCGGCGACGTGGAGGTGATCGAGTTGAAAGAAGAAGCGGAGGTGCTTTTTGAAGACGTCTTCCAGGTATATGCCGCCTATAGCGCCGTCGGATTGATGGAGCGAACGCACAAGGAAGCTCCGTGGAAAAACACGCCGACGGGCGCAGGCAACGTGATCGACCAAAAGCTGATGAAGTCGTTCTTCAAAAAGCGTCTGAGACATGAGTAAAAGGAAGAAAGGGCTGCTCGTCAAGGAACTGCGAGATGAGAAGAAAGTGGGGATCCATGAGCAGGTGGATCATCCGCTTTTTTCGTTTAAGTTCTTGCAGAAAGACTCCATCGATAGATACGATGAGAATAAAAAAGAAGGAGGGAAGCCCTATTACGACTTTTTGATGCGCCTCAAAGCGCTCTCGGAGCTTGGATGGAAAAAGATCCGCACCGCGTCGCGTCACAGCTATGGCATGGAGAAAATTCCAATCAGCCAAATTCTTCCTAAGAAGCCCCTTCCCTCATTCATTACGCCAGAGGTGGAAGACCTCCATGTGTTTCGATCCAAAGGGGACAACACGGCGTTGGTTGGGTGGCAGATGGAGAAGATCTTTTACATCTTTTATATCGAGCTCAAGCACGGAGATATCTATCGCCACTCATAATCTTCACGTGAGTTCGGCGTAAGAATGGCTCCTCTTTTTTCTGCAAGGTGCCTGCGGATATTTACATGCTAAGGACTCTGAAAAGCCTCTTGTAAGACTTGCAGGATTCCTGTAAATCAAAATGAGACGCGGGGAATGCTTCATATGAAATGTTTGCTGTGATCTTTAGCAAGAATCATAAGCCAAATGTTTTTGAGTTATGATCTTTGGCGGGAATCATAAGCCAAAAGTTTTTGAGTTATAATCTTTGGCGGGGATCATAAGCCAAAATTTTTTGAGTTATAATCTTTGGCGGGAATCATAACTCAAAATTTTTTGAGTTGCGATCAGAGGCTCATTTTGGAAGCATACACGGTGTGCGAAGGCAAAATGAGATCCATTTTAGAGCTTGTGAGACAATCAGCAAACGTCAAAACTCCGATACTGTTATGCCGCGTCCAGTTCGATGCGTTCCACCTCGGTGAGGCAACGCACGGCAGCGGCCACACTGGTGATGTCGCGAATGGCGATGCTGCGCCGACCGTTTTGCTCACGCAGCTGGCAGGCGCGCGGGTGACGGCCGATGTAACCAAGCAACCGACCGAAGGCGTGACTTTGGTAATAGGGACTTTCGGCTTCAGAGGGCAGGTAGAGCACCATTTGGCCACGCTTCATGACGATCTTTTCGATGCCCAACCGACGCGCCATGCGCCGCAATCCGACCACGCGGATCAGCTCCTCACCCTCGGTCGGTATGCGCCCGAAACGGTCTTGCAGGCCGGTGACGAAGCGCCGGAGGGCATCGTCCGTCTCGATCGAATCGAGCTCGCGGTAGATGCTCACGCGCTCCGAATCGTTCGGGATGTAAGTCGGCGGGAACATCAGCTCCAAGTCGCTCTCCACGAACGTCTCACGCACGTAGTTGTCGCCCTTGTTTGGTGCGCCCTCGTCGGCGGCGTAGAGGTCCGCAAACTCGTCCGTCTTCAGTTCGTCGACCGCCTCCTCAAGGATCTTTTGGTACGTCTCATAGCCGAGGTCGGCGATGAAGCCGCTCTGCTCAGCGCCGAGCATGTTGCCCGCGCCGCGGATGTCGAGATCCTGCATGGCGATGTGCATGCCGCTGCCCAACTCGGAGAAGCTCTCGATGGCCTGCAGTCGGCGACGCGCCTCGGCCGTCATCGTGGAGAGCGGCGGAGCCAGCAGGTAGCAGAAGGCCTTGCGGTTGCTGCGGCCCACGCGTCCGCGCAGCTGGTGCAGCTCGGAGAGGCCGAACTGGTGCGCATTGTTGACGATGATCGTGTTCGCGTTCGGCACGTCGATGCCGTTCTCCACGATCGTGGTGGCGATCAGCACGTCGTATTCGTAATTCACGAAGTCCAGGATGACTTGCTCCAACTTCTCCGGCTCCATCTGCCCGTGCCCCACGGCCACGCGCACGCCCGGCACCTCGCGGCGGATCAGCGCTTCGATCTCATAGATGTTTTGGATGCGGTTGTTGATGACGAACACCTGCCCGTTGCGACTCATCTCAAACTCGATCGCCTCGCGAATGATGTCCGCGTTGAAACGTTCGATCTCCGTCTGCACCGGGTAACGGTTGGGTGGCGGCGTGGTGATGTTGCTCAAGTCGCGGGCGCCCATGAGGGAGAATTGCAGCGTGCGCGGGATGGGTGTGGCCGTGAGCGTGAGCGTGTCCACGTTGGTGCGCAGCTGACGGAGCTTCTCTTTGACGGAGACGCCGAACTTCTGTTCCTCGTCGATGATGAGCAGTCCGAGGTCTTTGAATTTCACGTCGCGGCCGACGATGCGGTGCGTGCCGACAAGTATGTTCAGTTCGCCCGAAGCCAACCGCTTGAGGATCGACTTCACGTCAGCGGTCGAACGCGCGCGACTGATGTAATCGATCGTGCAGGGGAAGTCCTTGAGGCGCTCTGAGAACGTCTGATAGTGCTGAAAAGCCAGCACCGTGGTGGGCACGAGCACGGCCACCTGCTTGTTGTCGGCCACCGCCTTGAAGGCAGCTCGCATGGCCACCTCCGTCTTGCCGAAGCCCACGTCACCGCAGACAAGACGATCCATCGGGCGCTCGCGTTCCATGTCCGCCTTCACCTCCGCCGTGGCGCGCATCTGATCCGGCGTGTCCTCATAAATAAAGCTGGCCTCGAGCTCATCTTGCATGAAACTGTCCGGGCTGAAGGCGAAGCCTTTCTCCTGCCGACGCGTGGCGTAGAGGCGGATCAGGTCGCGGGCGATGTCCTTCACCTTCTTCTTCGTGCGATCCTTCAGCTTCTCCCACGTGCCGCTACCGAGCTTGTTCAGCGCCGGTGCCTCTCCGTCCTTGCCTTTGTATTTGGAGAGCTTGTGCAGCGCGTGGATGCTGACGAAGAGGATGTCGTTGTTGCGATAAATCAGCTTCACGGCCTCTTGCAGTTTGCCGTTCACCTCGGTGCGTACCAATCCTCCGAATTGCCCCACGCCGTGGTCAATGTGCACGATGAAGTCGCCGGTTGTGAACTGGTTCAGCTCCTTCAGTGTGAGCGCCATCTTGCCGCTGCGCGCGCGGTCGCTCTTGAGGTTGTACTTGTGGAAGCGGCCGAAGATTTGGTGGTCGGTGAAGAAGCAGCTGCGCAGCGTGTGATCCGTGAAGCCCTCGTGCAGTGTGCGGTTGACGGCCATGAAGGGGATGTTGTCGCCGCGGTCCTTGAAGATGTCGCGGATGCGCGCGGCCTGCTTCTCGCTGTCGGAGAGCAGGTAGAGGGTGTAGCCGTCGCTGAGGTATTGGCGGAAAGATTGGCTGACTAAGTCGAAGTTCTTTTGATAAAGCGGTTGCGGAGCCGTGTCGAAGCGCACGGTGGCCTGCGTGTCGCCCTCGCGGGCGTGCAAGTGAACGATGGGAAAGCGCTCAATGGATTGCGTGAAATCTTCCGCCCGAATCAGCTTGCGACGCATCGCTTCACGGTCGGCAAAGCCTTCGTTATCCTTATTCACCGGCTCTTCCTCCCACAGCGAGGCGATGCGTTCGCGACACCACGCCGCATCGTGCGCCACGACGACGGCTCCCTCCGGAAGCAGGTCTAAGAGCGAGCTGTCGGCCTTGTCATACCGACTTATCTCGGGGATGATTCGTATCGACTCCAGCTTTTCGCGCGACAGTTGCGTCTCCACGTCGAACGTGCGGATCGATTCGATTTCGCTGCCGAAGAAGTCCACGCGGTAGGGGCGCTCGTGCGAGAAGGAGAAGATGTCTAAGATGCTGCCGCGCACGGCGTATTGCCCGGGTTCGTAGACGTAATCAGTCTGCTCGAAGCGATACGTGTCCAAGACGTCGGAGACGAACAGTGGATCCACCTTTTCGCCCACGTGCAGCTCCAGTGTGTTCTCCCGCAGCACGTTTTTCGACAGCACCCGCTCCGCCACCGCGTCGGGGTACGACACGACGATCACGGCCGGACTTTCTGCTTGCAGCGTCGCAAGCGTCTCTGTGCGGAGCACCTCGTTGGCTGCGTCCGTGTGTCCGTATTTAATATGTCGGTGGTAGGCCGAGGGGAAGAAGCTGACGCTGCCCTCGCCCGTGAGTTGCACTAAGTCGTTGTAGAAATAGCCGGCCTCCTCGAGGTCGTTCATTAGGCAGAGCAGGCAGCCGCCGCGCCGGCCGAAGAGTGCCGCCGTGCACATCGCGCTGCCGGAGCCTTGCAGCCCCGTGAGGCGAATGCTGCGCACCTCGTCCCGGTCGAGCAGTGACGCCACGGCCGCCGTCTGCGGGTGTGCAGCGTAAATGGTTTGTAAGTCTTTTATATCCATCAGTTAGGAGTAAGTCGAAAAAGGGGGGGAATGGGAAAAGGGGAAATAGCTGAAGGAGGGGGGAGTCGGTTGACGCCCTCCCCCCCCTGCCGTGAAAGGGGGCGCAAAAGTGTGGTTAGAAAACGTGATCCGCAACAGCCTTGCTCTCCAGCAATAAACGCAGCTTAACATCCGTTTGATCGGGTGTGAATTCCAACGACAATCATGATATGAAGAAGAAAGTATTTGCCCTTTTGCTCTGTGTAGGCCTCGCGTTGCCGCACGCCCACGCCCAGTTGACGGTTGGCGCTAAGGCCGGCCTGAACGTCGCCAGCATCAGCGACGTCACCTTTATGTCCGTCGAACCCTCCCCGGAGATTTCGTCCTTCGCGCCTCCCCCAAAGTTGGACTACGCTTACCTGCCTGGCGCGCACCTCGGCGGCTATGCGCGCTACGATTTCTCGCGTGCCTTCGGCCTGCAAACGGAGCTGCTCTATTCGCAGATGGGCTACAAAATCAATCTGACGAACGTCGATTACGGCGGTACCGTCTACGGCGATGCGACGGCTCGCATGCGCCTGCATTACCTCAACCTGCCGATACTCTTTCGGCTGACCTTGCCCGGCACGGGGCTACACATTGAGGCTGGTCCGCAGCCGGGAGTGCTCCTTGGCAACAGCGCCTCGCTCCACGCCAACTCCGGCGATCGCATCCGCGAGTTTGACGGCAACGCTGGTCCATCGGCCACTCGATTCGACCTCTCCGGTTTGGCCGGCATCGGCTACCGACTGCGTAACGGCCTTGCTTTTTCAGCCCATTACGTGCATGAGTTCAAGACGTCGGAGAAGGAGTTTATCCCTCGCCTGTCGCGGAAGTATGCCTTCCAATTCTCGGTGGCCTACGACATCAAGACGTTCTGAGAATATCAATCAAAACGATGAAGCCCGAAGCGCTGTGCCTCGGGCTTTTTTAGTCTCTAAAGGGGGGAGAAGGGTGGGATTATCGGGAGGAAAGGGCGGGGCTATTCTAACTGCCCCTGCCACACGAAACAGCCTGTGAAGGGCGGCAGCGAGGGCTCGCGGTGGAAGAGGCCGAAGACGGCGGAACCGGAACCGGACATGGCGGCGTAGAGGGCGCCGGCGTCGTATAGCTGTGCCTTGATGTGGCCGATTGAGGGGTGGCGCGCGAAGACGGGCGACTCAAAATCGTTCTTGAGCGCGTCGTGCCACTCTGTGACGGGTCGGGTGATGATTTCGTCGAGGGGAACGGCGGGCGCGGCCGGGCGGATGGCGGCGTAGGCTTCGCGCGTGGAGACGGAGACGGAGGGCTTGACGATAGCGATGTGGTAGCCCGCCAGCGAGACGGGCGTTGGGCTGAATACGTCGCCGATGCCTGTGGCCATGACGGGGCAGTTGCGGACGAAGAAGGCGCAGTCGGCACCGAGGCGTGCGGCGATGCGTTCTAAGGCGTCGTCGGTGAGGTTGAGTTGTGCGTACTGGCGCAGCAGCTTGAGCATGAATGCGGCGTCGGATGAGCCGCCGCCAAGGCCTGCGCCGAAGGGAATGGCTTTTTTCAGGTGGATGGCTGCGGGCGGGATGTCGGCTTCGCGTCGCATCGCTGCGAGGGCGCGCATGACGAGGTTGTCGTCGGTCGAGGCGTCGAGCGCAAGGCCGTAGGTGCGAAAGGAGAAGGTCTCGGCCGGAACGATCTCTAAGGCATCGCAGAGGGGGACGGGGTAAAAGACCGTCTCGATGCAGTGGTAGCCGTCGGGGCGACGGCTGACAACGTGCAGTCCGAGGTTGATTTTGGCGTTAGGGAAGCTGATCATGGCAGGTGAGTATGGGGCAGGGGTCATCACGACTTGGCGGGGCGGTTTTGCGAAGGCTTGTTGCGCCGTTTGTTGCCACCGCGCGGCCGCGAGGAGAGTGCTGAGGATGAGGCTGAGCTTTTTCCGCGTCCGCCGCCACTGCCATTTTGTCTTCCTCGTCCGCCTTTGCTGCGTGTGCGGCTGTACTTCTCCGGTTCGTACGTCGGCGCCTCACCGATGGAGGGGTCGATGGGGATCTTGTAGATGTCTTTTTCGATGAAGGTCTCGATCTCCTTGAACCGTGCTTGCTCCTGCTGCGAAACGAAAGTGATGGCCAGTCCGCTGCCCTCCGTGCCTCGGGCTGTGCGTCCGATGCGGTGCACGTAGTCCTCGGGGTCGTTGGGGATGTCGTAGTTGATGACGAGGGAAATGTCGTTGATGTCGATGCCTCGTGCCACCACGTCTGTAGCTACTAACATGGCAATATGTCCGTTTCGGAAGTCCTTCATCACCTGTTCTCGTTCGCTCTGTTCGAGGTCGGAGTGCATGGCTGCCACGTTGAAGTTCATCCGTTTCAGGGTTGCAGCCAGCTCCTTCACTTTCATCTTCGAGGAGGAGAAGATGATGACGCGTTCTGGTGCTTTCTTGGCGAAAAGCTGCTTCAGGAGCGGCATTTTGTGTGCCTCGTAGCAGATGTAGGCCGTCTGCATGATGGACTCCGGCGGACGCGAGACGGCGATCTTGATCTCTTCCGGATTCTTCAGGATGTTGTGCGCCAGGGTGCGGATCTTGGGCGGCATGGTGGCTGAGAACATGACAACCTGACATTCCTTGGGCAGGTGTTTAAAGATCTGCATAATGTCGTCGTGGAAGCCCATGTCGAGCATGCGGTCGGCCTCGTCGAGCACGAAGAAGGAGGTGCGTGAGAGATCCACGTTGCCCATGTTCAGGTGGCTGATCAGTCGGCCGGGAGTGGCGATGACGATGTCTGCGCCCATCTGCAGGCCGCGTTCTTGGCGGGCATAGGCGATGCCGTCGGTGCCGCCGTAGACGGCCACGGCTGAGACGGAAACGAAGTAGGTAAAGCCGTCGATCTGCTGATCGATCTGTTGCGCCAGTTCGCGGGTGGGTGCCATAATGACGGCATTGATCGCGTCCTGTGGATAGTCGCCGCGGCTGAGTCGGCTGATGATGGGCAGCACGTAGGCGGCCGTCTTGCCGGTGCCCGTTTGGGCACATCCGATCAAGTCCTTGCCCTCGAGGATGGGCGGGATGGCCAGCTCCTGAATGGGCGTCGTCTCCACGAAATTCATGGCCTCGAGTCCGTCCAACACGGCGTCATCGAGGTCTAATTCATCAAATCTCATTGTATTTCTTTCTATTAAAATATGGGCAAAAGTAGACGGATTTCGTCGACGCCCCTGTACCAATGCGCCCTTTGGCCACCGCTGATCCGCGAAGCATGGAGGAGAAGGGGATGGCAAACACCAAAAAGTTCTTCGTGGCGTTTGCAGCGTTCCTGCAAGAGCACTTTTCTCCATTTTGACGCTTGCAGAAGTTCTGCAAGAGCACTTTTCCCCAATTTGACGCTTGCAGAAGTTCTGCAAGAGCACTTTTCCCCAATTTGACGCTTGCAGAAGTTCTGCAAGAGCACTTTTCCCCAATTTGACGCTTGCAGAAGTTCTGCAAGAGCACTTTTCCCCAATTTGACGCTTGCAGAAGTTCTGCAAGAGCACTTTTCCCCAATTTGACGCTTGCAGAAGTTCTGCAAGAGCACTTTTCCCCAATTTGACGCTTGCAG
>ERZ772917.642-NODE-642-length-23614-cov-10.520608_pt1 | contig 23614 bp, 17 predicted proteins | sample MGYA00511187_ERZ772917 | MGnify/ENA primary metagenome ERZ772917 (study PRJEB29015, sample SAMEA2737925) | human oral metagenome | biome: human oral; feature: human-associated habitat; material: dental | place: China | collected 2012 ...
TCCTCTTCCCGTTCACGCGTCTCGTCCACTGCCTCAGCGCACCGTTTGAGTACCTCGTGCGCAGCCCAATCATCTATCGGAAGAAATAGGGGGCACATATCAATATAAAACGCCGGCGTCCATCTGGTCTAAACAGATGGACGCCGGCGCTTTTACGTGAAAGGACTCAGCATTTTATGCCGGCACCCTTGCGTGCATAGAATACATATGTGATAATGATGGTGACGACGGTGAAGCCGATGAGGAAGTAAAATGCAGGGATGACACTGCCCTGCGTTGCGTACGACAGCCCGAAGAGCTTCGGGATGAAGAATGCACCGTAGGCCGCGATCGCCGCCGTGAATCCCGTGACAAGCGAGGCATGCACAGGGTTGTCAAAGACGAATGGGATCATGCGGAACGATGCCGCATTGATGAACCCCGTCGAGAAGAAGAGGACGAGGAACGATCCGAAGAAGAGTGCGAAGTTGTGCGCCTGAATGCCGAGCATGGTGACAACACAGGCAACGAGCATCAGCAGCAGCGAGTAGAACGTGACCTTCGAGCCGCTGTTGACCTTGTCCGAGACCCAGCCGCCGATGGGGCGTACGCCCGCGCCGATGAAGGGGCCGAGGAACGCTGCATAGGCAAACGAGACCTCGGGGAACTCGCGGTTGACAAGGAGGGCGAGTGCTGCGGAGTAGCCGATGAACGAGCCGAATCCGCAGGTGTAGATGACAGTGATGAGCCATGTGTGCTTGTTGCCGAAGATCGACATCATGCTGCGCGGGCTCTGCTTCGGGATGGGCAGGTTGTCCATGAACATCCAGACGAGGATGAGGGTGAGTGCCGTCGGAATCGCCCAGAAGTAGCAGACGTTCTGGATGTAGACCTCCTTGCCCGCTGCGTTGATGAGCGGATCACCAAAGAGCCCGCCGAAGCTCGCTCCGAGAAGCATGGGCGCAGTCAGGTAGATGAGCGAGACGCCGAGGTTGCCGATGCCGGCGTTGACGCCGAGGGCAAGTCCCTTCTGCGACTTCGGGAAGAAGAAGCCGATGTTCGCCATGGACGAGGAGAAGTTTGCGCCTGCAATGCCGATGCCAGCGACAAGTATGACAAAGGTGTCATAGGTTGTGGTCGTGTCCGTGAGGGCGTTGCCGAGCCCGATGAGCGGCACAAGCAGGAGTGCGGTCGAGATGAACGTCCAGTTGCGTCCGCCAACCATGGCGGGGAGGTAGGTGTAGACGAGACGCCCCGTTGCACCGACAAGTCCCGGCAGTGCCGCGAGCGTGAAGATCTCGTTGTCCGTGAAGTGGAAGCCAACCTGATTCAGCTGCGCGGCAATCGTCGCCCACATCGTCCACGCAACGAAGGCGAGGGTCAGCGCCCATGTCGAAGTGTAGAGGTTCTGCTTCGCGATGCGCTCGCCATATTTCTTCCAGAAGGCCTCGTTCTCCGGATTCCAGTGCGCGAGGATCTCGCGCCGTGACGGATTCTCGCCGAGGACGGCGAGGATGTCCTTGCTTTCCATTTGCATCTCTCCTACCATGATCGTGGAACTCTGCTGGATGTCTTATCAGAGTTTCCTATAACATTGATATGAAAAGATTATATAGAAAAATTTTTTCTATGAATGTGATGAATATCACAGGTTTTTAACAGTTTTTTCGATAATATTGAAAAATATAATAGGCAAACTCTATGGAGAGGACGGAGGCGAGGCGTGTGGACAAGGAGGCGCTCATTCGGGAGATGGAGTCGATCCCGGGCAAGGTAATTTCCCTGCATGATGGTGCGTATCTGTTTCGCGAGGGCACGTCGGCACGTTATTTCTACATCGTGCGTTCGGGGCATATCTTCATCGTAAAATATGGTGAGTCAGGGCGCGTCCTGTCGCTGCGCCTTGCGACGAAGGGGAGTCTCATCGGCGAACTGCCACTCTATGAGGAAACTCCAACCTATATTTTCAGTGCGGTTGCACGCAGCGCGTCGGAGGTCTATGCGATCGAGTTCCCCGTGCTGCAATCCTATCTCGAGAAGCACCCGCATCTATCAATTGCGCTTCTTAAGCTGATCGGTCTGCACATGCGCAAGCAGCATCTGAAGTTCCGTGACCTTGTGCTTTACGGGAAGAAGGGGGCGCTCTATTCGACGCTCATCCGTCTCGCGAACAGCTACGGGATGCAGACGGATGAGGGCATCCTCATCTCCGTACCGCTGACGAATCAGGAGCTGGCGAACTACTCCGCGTCTGCGCGCGAGAGTCTGAACCGCATGCTCGCCGATCTCAAGAAGAATAATGTGATTGAAATGCGCGGACATCTCATCCTCATCAAGGACATTGAATTCCTCAAGGCGGAGATCCACTGCGAGAACTGCGGCAAGGACATCTGCAATATTGAATAGAAAAATACTGCTGCGCGAAACTCTTTGGCTTCGCACAGCAGTATTTTTATGTTAAATCAGTGCCTCTGAGCGCCCCTTCCACCGCTTGCGCGGCTCCCCAAGGATTAAATGGGCACGGCAACATACTTTTGCTCTCCCAGTTGGTATCGTGCGCGTCCCGCCGTAAGGTCGGTGAGTGCACGCTGGTGGAGCTCGATGTCGCCAGTCGGCACAAGCAGGGTGAGTGTGACATCATCGGCATAGCTCGTCCCGCCTGCTTGTAATCCCGTATCGCGCACGTAGCGCTCTGCGGCGACGAGGAGGTCATAGTCGAGCTGCACGTACATCGTATGCAGCGGCGTCATGCGAATCTTTGCCGCTGCCTCGAGACCGAGGCCCGCCGCGTGTGCATAGGCGCGGATGAGCCCGCCCGCGCCGAGTTTGATCCCGCCGAAGTAGCGCACGACGGCGACGGCGGCATACGTAATGCCGCGCGCCGTGATCGCCTCGAGGATGGGGCTGCCCGCCGTACCGCCCGGCTCCCCGTCATCGCTCGAGCGCTGGCGGTCGGCACGCGCGCCGAGCACCATCGCATAGGGGACGTGTCGCGCTTCGTAGTGCTCCTTTTTCACATCTGCAAGCCATGCGCGCACCTCCTCCTCATCCTCCGCGTGGATGGCATAGGCGAGGAAGCGCGAGCGTTGAATCTCATACAAAACAGGGGAGACACCGCCCGCCGGTATCTCCCCTGTAATCGTCGTATAGGCTTCCATCGTCATTTGTTCTTGCGGTTGAAATAGTCGATGACGCTCGCGTCGAGCAGAATGTAGGTCGGCCCTGTGCTCGCCGTCAGCTCGCCTGCCTGAAAGATTGGGCAGACATAGCCGCGCCCGCCGAGGAAGTAGTTCGTCGGCACCTCGCGCACGGACTTCTCGGGCTGAATGGGGGTGTTGCGTCCCTGCTCGTTGTAGAGATGTCCGTTCACCGCCTCGCCGTCGAGATCGGACGGTGTGACGTGGACGAAGAACGCGAGCGGCAGACGCTGCCCCGTCTTCTTGTAGTAGACGTAGCCGTAGTCGTGGCGGACGGGCTGATTGCCGCGCAGCTCGTAGCGCAGATCCGTGAACGTCACGGAGAGGAAGTTGTCATCATCGAGGTGGACGCGATAGCCGAACTCGCCTCGATAGAATGCGCCGCTCTCGTAGGCAGAGCGCACGCTCGCCGCCAGCGCCTCCATGTCGGCGTTGATGAGACCCGCGACAGCAGAATCCTCGAGGCTGAGGACGGGGTAGGCGATGGAGAGATTTGTCGTCGACTCGCGATGCTCGGTGACGGCTGCGCTCGTCGTGCCGGAGACCGTAATGACAAGCGCGAGAGCGAGCAACAAGGCTCTGAATTTCATAGTAATAGCTCCTCCTTTACATACTTGTTAATGATGATAATAAAATTTTACAGCTTTGTCAAATAAATCGTAGTAATCTCTGCGTTCTTGTAGTATGATAAAAGCGCATTTTTTGAAATAAAACCGCACAGAAAGGTCGTGTTAGAAAGCCCATGGGCGAATCGACAATGAAACGGAAGCTGAAGCACAGACATCTTCAGTTCATCTCTCTCGGCGGCGTCATCGGGAGTGGATACTTCCTCGGAACGGGCTATGTGCTCGAGCAGGCGGGACCTGCTGCCATGATCTCCTATCTCCTCGGGGGTGTCATCGTCCTCGCGGTCATGCTCTGCCTCGCGGAGCTTGCGGTGGAGAAGCCGCTCTCGGGCTCCTTCGTCGTCTATGCGCGCGAGAATATCTCGGCGACATGGGCGTGTGGCGTCGGCTGGTCGTATTGGGTAACATGGGTCTCCTATGTGCCCTCGGAGATGATCGCCGCGGGCATCATCATGAACGGCTTCTTCCCGGAGATCGGAACCATCTGGTGGGCAGTGTTCTTCGGACTCATCGTCACCATTCTCAATCTGTTTCGTGTCGATAAATTCGGTGAGAGCGAGTTCTGGCTCTCTCTCATCAAGGTCACTGCGCTTGTCGCGTTCAGCGTGGTCGCACTCCTCATCTGCCTCGGGCTTATCGGTGAGGAAGGCTATATCGGGACACGCATTCTGCTCGGCAGCGGCGGCTTTGCTCCGCACGGCTATTGGAGCATTGCGCTCACGATGGTTATCATTCTCGTCAATTTCCAGGGGACAGAGATCATTGGCCTTGCAGCGGGGGAGACCGCCGATCCCGCGCGCAGCATCCCAACGGCGGTGCGCAATGTGACGTGGCGCATCATCGCGCTCTACATCGTGCCGATCACCCTCCTCATCTCCATCCTGCCGTGGGATCATGCCTCGCTCAGCGAGAGCGTCTTTGCGGCGGCACTCGCAGAGCACGGATTCTCCCATCTTGCAGCGCTCTTCTCGTTCGTCGTCCTCACAGCGGCGATCTCCTGCTCGAACTCGGGGCTCTACGGCGCGGCACGGACGGTGCACGCACTTGCGACAATGGGCATGGCACCGCGCGTGCTTGAGGGGCTCAGCGCGAAGGGCGTCCCCTCGCGCGCAATCTACGCCTCCATTGTCTTCTGTTGGGGCGTCATTGCAATCTATGCGATGAATCCGCACGCCGAACTCTATACCTATCTGCTCGCACTCTCGGGCTTTTCGGGCGCGGTGGCGTGGATCTCGATCTGCTGGAGTCAGTATCGGCGGCGGCGCAGGCTCGAGGCGGAGGGGCAGGTGGAGCTCCTGCGCTACCGCATGCCGTTTTTTCCGTACGTGACCCTCTTCGGCATCTGGGCGCAGGTCTTCTGCCTCGCCTTCATGATCTTCATGCCGGAGCTGCGCTCCGCACTCTATCTCGGTGTACCCATGCTCGTTGTTCCCATGATTCTCTATAGATTCTTGCGGCGCGGGTAGAGGCGTGTTATAATTGTATTAAAGCATCGCTGCGGATAGGGAGGTAAATTATGTTCGGATTGTTTGGGAATAAGAAAAAGGAAGAGGTCTCGCTCGCAGATCGGATCAAGGCGAAGCCACTTGCCGTGGAGTCGCAGGCGCACGAAGAGGGGACGAAGGCGCGTGTGCCGTTTGCCGGGCTTGGTACAGTGGGTGGCAGTGACATGAAGTCTGCCTATCTCTCGCGCAGCGAACTGACGGCGGAACGACTGCGCGATCTGTACGATGTGCCGGGCGGCCCTGCGATCGTGCTCGGATTTATCTCTGCAGATCTTGAAATGGACGATGTGGCGCGCGCCGTGCAGTCTGCCTCACCGCCTGATGTGAAGTTCCTGCTCATGACGACCTGCGGCGAGCTGACACATACTCCGGGCACGCGCTCCTACTATATGGATGCGGCGGACGGGCGTGCGAAGGTGCTCCTGCAGGTGTTCAGCAAGCGCATGATTGCTCAGTCTTATATGATGACGATCCCCCTGCACAACGAGGATATGAGGCGCGGGGAGGTGACGCTCACACCCGCCGAGCGCGTTGCGAAGATCACGGCAGACGTGCGTGCTGAGCGCATCCCGTTTCCTGTGCGTTTCGACGACACCTTTGCCTTTGTTTACGTCGACGGCGTGAGCGCATGCGAGTCCTTTGTCCTGCGGGCACTCTACGAGGCGGAGAGCCTGCCCTGCCCGTACGTCGGCGGCAGCGCGGGCGGTGTGCTCGACTTTTCCCATACCTACATCTACAACGGCACACAGGTGCTAGAGAATCATGCTGTTATCCTCGTGGTGAAGCTCGCCGAGGACTACCGCTACTCCGTGTTCAAGACACAGGCAGCGGAGGAGACGGGGGCGCATTGGACAGTCATCGGCTCGGATGCGACGTTCCGCACCGTGGACACTGTTGCCGATGCCGAGGGACGTCCCGTATTGTTCGCGGATGTGCTGATGGATTATCTGCATGTCTCGAGTGTCTCGGCACTCACGGATGCGCTTGCGGGTTATACATTTGCAACCCACGTCGGCAATCAGTTCTACATCCGCTCTCTGCAGAAGATTGACGAGGCGACGAAGCGCATGCACTTCTTCTGCGACATTACGGCGGGCGAGGAGCTCTATCTGATGCGCCGCGAAAAATTCATCGAGACCCTGCAGGCGGACTATGTGGGATTTTCCAAGGGCAAACCCGCGCCCATCGGAGTCGTGATGAATGACTGCATCCTGCGCCGTCTGACCTTTGCGGACGAAATCGGCCGCGCCGATCTCTTTGACGGATTCCCTGTGGCGGGCTACTCCGCGCTCGGCGAGATTGCAGGCATGCATATCAACGAGGCGCTGACGGCGATCTTCTTTTATCAGCTCTCGGGCGGCGGCTTCTATGACGGCTATATGAACCGCTTCCCATCCGTCTATGCGCTCTGTCAGAAATCCTTCCTCGAGCACGAGGTCAGCCGCCTTGAGATCATTGGGCGCCTCAAGGACAGTATTATAGGTGAATTCAACGAGTACCGCGGCGAGATGGCAGGGATGTCCAAGATGATGGCGCGCGTCGGCGAAAGTGCCGAGAGCGTCTCCGGTCTCATTGACAAGCTGAGTAGCGGGCTCGGCGGTCAGGGCGACATGACGAAGGAGCTACTCGGACGGAATGCTGAGATCACGCCGAAGCTCGAACGTCTCACGGAGAGCACGAAGAAGATCGAGCAGGTCATGAACATGATTACGGAGATCTCCGCACAGATCAACCTCCTCGCGCTCAATGCAGCGATCGAGGCGGCGCGTGCGGGCGAGATGGGGCGCGGTTTCGCCGTTGTTGCGGGCGAGGTGCGAAAGCTCTCTGAGAACACGCGCGAGCGCCTCGAGGCGTCGGATGAGGCAATCAGCCAGCTCCTGCGCGACGTGCAGGAGATCGACAAGATGCTGGCAACGAATCAGGCATTTGAGGATCAGGTCGAGGATTTCGAGCATGGCTTCGACGGACGCATTGAGGAGCTGAAGAAGAGTCTCGACGGCGGCCTCGGTGCAATCCGCCGCTCGACGGAGTCCATTGATCGTATGGCAAAGCTCGGCGCGCAGCTGACCGAGCGCTACGATGAGCTGGAGACGGTGCTCCGCTCCATTCGCTGAGAAAATTTCACAGCACAGAAAAAGCGCGGATGATGCCGCGCTTTTTTGCGCCATAAATGAGGAGTGCATGGAATTCTGCATGAATTTCAGAAAAGTGTTGACATACCCCCTCTATCTCTATATAATAGCATCATAACATCCTACGTTGAACGTCATTTGTTAAAGGAGGAGTTGTGTTGAAAAGGTCAATTTTGCTAGGGGTCATGCTTGTCTGCTTCATATTTTCTTTGACAGGCTGTGCAGCTACAGAGAGTGAGCGAAAAGAGGGAGAGTATCAGAAGATCAAGTTGGTCATGGCGGTCAACGGGACGAATATTGCCACGGATACCAAGACCGCACTGCGATTTGCGGAGATGGTGAAGGAGGAGAGCAACGGCAATATTCTCATCGATGTTTTCCCCAACGATCAGCTTGCAGGCGGCAATATGACAAAGGGCGTGGAGATGGTTGCTGACGGTGCGGTTGATCTTGCTGCCTATGCGACCAGTCCGATGTCAGTTCTGGATCAAAAGCTGCTGGTTGGGACAATTCCTTGGACATTTGACAACTACCAGCAGGCGCGCAAGGTCATAGATACAACGGGCGGCGCATATTACGAAAAGCTGCTGAAGGCACAGGGGCTTACCTATCTCGCATCCGTACACAACGGGTTTCGCCAGATTACAAACAACAAGCATGCGGTACATACCCCGGAGGATGTTGCGGGACTCAAGATCAGGGTGCCGGGCGGCGAAGTCTACATGCGCTTCTTCCGCACCTTTGATGCGGATCCAGTTGCAATGAGCTGGGGCGAGGCGTTCACGGCAATTCAGCAGGGGACGATTGACGGACAGGAAAATGGGTTCAGTGTTACGGCGTCGGCAAAGGTCGATGAAATCCAAAAGTATATGACCGTCTGGAACTACACCTACGAGAACTATCTCTTTGTATTTAACACAGAGATCTTCGAGAGCCTTGAGCCCAAGACGCAGGATCTCCTGCGCAGGAAGGCGCGGGAAGCATGCGAGTGGGGACGGGATATGGTCGAGGCAAACGAGAAAACCCTTGAGGATAAATTCCGCAGTGAGGGCATGGAGGTTGTTGTACTCGATTCGGCACAGCTTGCGCCGTTCAAGGAAAAGATTGCGCCGCTGGTCGATGAGTTGAAGGTAAAGTTCGGACCAGAGGCGTGTGAAGCCTTTCAAATTCCGTGAGGAGGTGTGCTTTTAGATGAGAGCCTTACTTGTTCGCATAGAAGAGCTGATCTGCGTAATTGCCCTTTCTGTTATGACCGTACTGGCGTTTGCCAATGTCGTCTCGCGCTACGTATTCAGCGCATCGTTCTCCTTCTCCGAAGAGATTACGACCTATCTGTTTGTGCTGCTGAGCCTGATTGGTTCGGCTGTGGCCGCACGTCGGCGTGCTCACCTAGGATTCACTGCCATCCTTGACATTCTGCGCCCGCGCACCAAACGCATGGTGCAGCTCTTCAGTTTCTCGCTTGGAACGGTATATTCTGCATCCATTTGCTGGTATGGAATCCAAATGGTGGGGAGTCAGATGGCGCGTCATCAGGTGACTGCGGGGATGCAGTGGCCGGAGTGGATATTCGGATCATTTGTCCCAATCGGCGCGGCATTTGTTACAATGGAATTCCTTATACTCCTGATTGAAACGGTGAGAGAAGATCACCATCGTGCGGTGAGAGAGGAGAATGCGTGATGTTGGGCACACTCTTGTTTGTTAGCTTCTTTCTGCTTCTCTTTATCGGCACACCGATAGCCGTTTGCCTCGGGTCATCGAGCATTCTTGCGATGCTCTTCGACGGGGCAGGGCGTCCGCTCGATACAATTATGACGACGTTGCCGCGCATTGTTTCCTCATCGACAAGTAAATTCGTCCTGATGGCGATTCCGTTCTTTATCCTTGGCGGCAACATCATGGAAAAGGCAGGAATCTCCGAGCGGCTCATCAATCTCGCACAGACTTGTGTCGGGCATATGAAGGGCGGACTCATCGTGGTCTGCGTCGGCGTTGCGTGCTTCTTTGCTGCGATTTCCGGCTCCGGACCCGCGACGGTTGCTGCGCTCGGTATGATATTGATTCCAGCAATGGTCAATGCAGGCTATAAATCGGGATTCAGCTCTGCACTCATGTCATCGGCAGGTGCAATCGGCGTCATCATCCCGCCGTCCATCACCTTCGTTGTCTACGGATCGATTGCGGACACCTCGATCGGCACGCTCTTCATTGCAGGAATTGTACCGGGGCTTCTCGTTGGACTTGCACTCATTGCAACGGCACTCTGGATCGGTCGTAAGGAAGATATTGAGATTATCCCGAAATCGACGAATCTCATGCGTTGGAATGCACTCAAGGATGCGTTCTGGGGCCTCCTGATGCCGGGCATCATCCTAGGCGGTATCTACGGCGGTGTGTTTACGCCGACGGAGGCGGCTGCTGTATCCGTCATCTACGGACTCTTTGTCGGCTTCTTTATCTACCGCACGCTGAAGGTGAAGGATCTGTATGGGATTCTCGTGGATTCTGCCTCCATGACAGCCGTCATCATGTTCATCACGGCAGCAGCGAGCTTGTTCGCCTATATCCTGACGCGCTCGCGCCTTGATATTGCAATCAGTCATGGCCTGATTGATCTCTCGGGTGGGAACGTCATTGTCTTCCTGCTGATTGTCAACTTCATCCTTCTCATCGCCGGGTGTTTCCTTGACTCGACGTCGGCGCTCTTCATCTTCACGCCGCTCTTTATCCCCGTTGCAGTGGCTCTGGACATCAACCTCGTTCACTTCGGCGTTGTGATGATTGTCAACCTTGCTATTGGTCTGATTACGCCGCCTGTCGGTGCGAATCTCTTCGTTGGCTGCGGTGTCGGCAGGATAGATCTCAAGACGATGTCTGTGGCAGTCCTTCCCTTCGTTCTTTCTTGTTTGGTCGTTCTCCTTTTAGTTACATACATCCCTGCCATTTCCCTCTTTCTTGTGAAATAGGAGGGAAGACTGCTCTGATTCCAGCAACTGAAAAGGCACTGTCGCAGCGGCGGCAGTGCCTTTTCGAACTTGCAGCGAAAATATATATGCAAATACGCAAATATGCTATATAATAAACAGAGTCTGAAAGGATTGATAGCGGATGAAGACGGCGGAATATGAGGAAACGCGCAGCAGGTTTTTGAAACCTATTGATAACACGTCGGTTGTGCAAAAGGTGATCGATCAGCTCACGCTTGCGATGATTCACAAGGAATTGCGCCCGGGGGATAAAATCCCGACGGAAGTCGAGCTTTCGGAGAGTTTTGGTGTGGGGCGCAACTCCGTGCGCGAGGCAATCAAGATCCTCGTCTCGTTTGGTGTGCTCGAGATCAAGCGTCCCGAGGGCACCTTTGTAACGGGCGGCTTCTCCGATAAGATGCTGGATCCGCTGCTCTACGGCATCATTCTCGATGAATCGGATTCTATGGGCGCATTGAAGGAACTGCGCGAGTGGCTTGATACGGGGATGCTGCTTCTGGCGGCAAAGAAATCCGATGCCCATGATATTAAGAAGTTGGAGCAGGCTTTTCAGGTACTCCGTGAAAAAATGGAGGCCGGGGATGACAAGGCCGCATTCGATGCAGACAATGTATTTCACGATGTGATGGCTGAAATCACGCATAATCCGCTCTTCCTGAAGATCGGGAAGCTTGTCCGTCTGCTCACATACGAGATTCGCAGACGTACTTTCCGCAATATGACGAAGACGCAGGAGGCTCGTGCGGACATGGTGCAGGTGCACTATGATATCTTCGAGGCCATTCGCAGCCGTGACACGGAGAAGGCGGCAGAGATCATTAAGGGCAGTTACTTTTACGAGCGAGGTGTATTGAATGACTAAGTGGAACGATCTGACTCCCATAAAATCACTACGATTTTATGGGATTTTTTCATAAAGAGGGGTTGACATCATAGGAATCATATGATAAATTATACGCATAACATCCAACATAGGATGTTTAAATAGTGATAGACAAGTTTAGAGATAGGGGATCTTGCGGCTGCGCTTATGGGAGGCGAAGAAAACCGGCGCTATAGCATTTTCTTTATTTTACAACATCCTATGTTGAACAATGGATGTAAAATTATTTTAGAATGAGGTGACGTGCACATGAAAAAAGTAAGTGTGAAGGAACTGGAAAAGATTGCGAATGACCTTCGCAAGAAGACCGTAACCATGATCTATGAAGCACAGTCCGGACATCCGGGCGGCGCCCTTTCTGCAGCAGATCTGGTAACGGCACTCTACTTCCGCGATATGCGGATCGACCCGCAGCGTCCGAATTGGGAGGATAGAGATCGCTTTGTTCTCTCGAAGGGGCATGTCTGCCCGATTCAGTATGCAGCGCTCGGGACGCTCGGCTATTTCCCTGAGGAGGAGCTGCACACGCTCCGTCAGGCAGGATCGAAGCTGCAGGGACATCCGTCGATGATCAAGTGCCCGGGCATCGACATTTCGACCGGCTCGCTGGGACAGGGGCTTGCCTGTGCCGTCGGTATGGCGCTTGCGGGGCAGCGTGACGGCAAGGACTTCATGACGTACTGCATGGTCGGCGACGGCGAAGCGCAGGAGGGCGAGATCTGGGAGGCTGCCAATACGGCGAATAAGTACCAGCTCGACAATCTCGTTGTCATTCTAGATGTCAACAATCTTCAGATTGACGGCACGACGGCAGAGGTCATGCCGAATGGTGATCTCGGTGCAAAGTTCAAGGCGTTTGGGTTCGATATCTACGAGATTGACGGACACAACATGGAGCAGATTGTACGAACCTTCGATACGATTCGTATGACGAAGAACCGTCGCCCCAAGTGCATCCTTGCGAATACAGTCAAGGGCAAAGGGGTGTCCTATATGGAGAATATCGGCGGCTGGCACGGCAAAGCACCGTCGCAGAAGGAATATGAGCAGGCAATGCAGGAGTTGGGAGGGGAAGCATGATGGCTAAGAAGGCAACGCGTGACGGGTTCGGCGAGGAGATTGTCGCACTCGGCAAAGAGGATCAGCGCATCTATGTTGTGGATGCGGATATCGGGAAGTCCTGCAAGACGACGGACTTTGCGGAAAAACTTCCGCAGCAGCACGTGAATGTCGGCATCGCCGAGCAGAATGCCGCAGGTGTTGCAGCGGGGCTTGCGACCTGCGGCAAGATTCCCTTTGTTGTAACCTATGCGGTCTTTGGCTCGCTCCGCATGGCAGAGATGATTCGGCAGGAGATCTGCTACACGAATCTGAGCGTCAAGATCGCATGCTCGCATGGCGGCTTGACCCCCGCAAACGATGGGGCAAGTCATCAGGCAATAGAGGATATGGGCGTGCTGCGTACGATTCCGAACATGACGGTCATCATGCCCGCCGACTATTATGCGGCAAAGAAGCTCGTTCGGGCAGCCGCAGAATATGACGGCCCCGTGTACCTTCGCTTCACGCGCGACGCCGTTCCCATTATCTACGACGAGAAGACGGAGTTCACGATTGGAAAGGCGAATCTCCTGCGTGAGGGCGGCGATGTTGCACTCCTTGCCAATGGGGATACGGTCTGCCTTGCCCTGCAGGCAGCTGACGAGCTTGCGAAGAAGGGCATTGCGGCGCGCGTCGTCGACATCCATACAATCAAGCCGCTTGATGTGGCAGCAGTGCAGAGTGCAGTCAATGAGATTGGCAAGATTGTCACAGTCGAGGATCACAATATCCTGAATGGTCTTGGAAGTGCGGTTTGTGAGGTCGCTGCCGAGATGGGCAAGGGCAAGGTCAAGCGCATCGGCGTGCAGGATCACTTTGGTGAGTCCGCGCCCTATGAGGTGCTCATGGCAAAGAACGGCATTACGGTCGAGAACATCATCGCTCAGGCAGAGCAGCTGCAGGGCTAAGGCAGTAAATACAGCGAAGGAGGACGCAGATATGTTGGATTTTGCAGGACAGGTTGTCATCGTCACGGGGGCAGGTTCGCCGAAGGGGATTGGTCGCGTGATTGCGCGCACGTTTGCGCGTCAGGGTGCGCAGCTCATCATTGCCGATATGGATCAAAAGGGCATGGATGAGACCGTAGAGATTATTCAGGGTGAAGGCGGCAAGGCTGACGGTGTGCTGCTTGATGTTACGAGCAGGGAGTCCGTCGATGCGATGGTCGACTACATCATGAAGAAGTACGGACGCATTGATGTCCTTGTCAACAATGCGGGCATTTCGCAGAAGGTCACGGTAGCTGACATGACATTGGAGGACATGGAGCGCATCTTTAAGGTCAATATGTTCGGTCTTTTCCTCGTCACGCAGGCGTGCATGAAGCCAATGGTTGCAGCGAAGTACGGGCGCATCGTCAATCTGTCCTCCGTGTCGGCAAAGCGTGGCGGCGGCATCTTCGGTGGTGCACACTACTCGGCGGCGAAGGCGGCTGTGCTCGCATTCTCGAAGAATCTTTCCCGTGAGATTTCAAAGGATGGCGTGACAATCAACAGCGTCTGTCCGGGACTTATCAACACGGAGATCTGGAAGTCGCTTGACAAGTCGAGTGTTGAGAAGATTTTGGACGACATCCCGATGAAGCGTCCTGGTGAGACGCAGGAGGTCGCAGATACCATTGTCTTCCTTGCGTCGAAGGAAGCCTCGTATATCACGGGCGAGGAGATCGACATCAACGGCGGCTCACATATGGACTGAGCCTTTCGCTACAATCATGGACACAGAAGAATAACGGCTGATTCTATTTGGCAGATACAGGGTAGGGGACTCTGTATCTGCTTTTTTACAGAGATTTCATCAAGATCGACACGATGGTATAGGTTGATGCGATGTAGAGCATGGCAAAGACGAGTTTGCGAAAGAGCGCGGTGGGCATAAAGCGCATGCTCTCGCGTCCCACGATGATGCCGAGGGCGAGCGCGGGTAGGAGGTAGATGAACTCGTTGAATGCCGCCGTAAGCGGAAAACCGCCGATGAGATAGCTGACGAGGGAGGTCGCGTTGCCGAGGAAGAAATAGACGAAGCAGGTTGCACGGAAGACATTGGGCGGCATGGAGGTGTAGGCAAGGTAGATCAGGAAGGGCAGGCCGCCCATACCCGTCGTGATCGCCGTGAAGCCCGAGAGCATTCCCGTGATGATGGTATTGCGGCGACACTCGGGGATGCGGCGGTGCGAGATCTGCATGAGGAGGAGGCTGAGGAGGACGACGATGTTGATGAAGACCTTCAATGCATCATTCGAGATGTAGGTGAAGAAAAAGAATCCAATGGGCTGCCCCGCGAGCATGCCGAGGTACATCCAGCGGATGAGTGGGAGATTTGCCTGCTTTCGCATGAGGAAGCCCTGCACGGCGTTGCCGCTGCACGCGAGCAGCAGCATGATCGGAACGGTCAGTTTTGGCTCGTAGAAGAACATGAGGAGGGGCGCGGCAATGATGACGAGACCGAAGCCCGTGATGGATTGGATGAACGCCGCGAAGAAGATCGCAAGCGTTGGCTCCACGTGTGCGGCGACACCGGCAAGATAGTGCTCCAACGATATCCCTCCTTCATAAAAATTATGTTCCATCGTCATTGTACCACGAACAAATAGGGAATGCACGAGGTATGCCGACGTATTCAGGTAGATAGAGAATGTAGGAAAAAAGTCCGTGTTTTGTGATGGAAAATATGAATAATGATTGACGCATTCATCCCGTTTCATGTATAATGAATCAAAACTATTAAAAGAAAATATTTCACGGTTTTGTTGTGAAATTTGTTGTCGATACTGGGAGGAGCAGGAGTATAGTGGAGAGATATTGCCCGCAGGAGATTGAGGCGAAATGGCAGAAGATCTGGGAGAACGAGCACAGCTGCCATACGGAGATGGATGACACAAAGCCGAAATACTACGTGCTTGAGATGTTCCCCTATCCGTCGGGAAAGCTCCACATGGGTCATGTCCGCAACTACTCGATTGGAGACGTGGTCGCGCGTTTTCGGACGATGGAGGGCTACAACGTCCTGCACCCGATGGGATTCGATTCCTTTGGCATGCCCGCAGAGAATGCGGCGATCCAGAACAAGGTGCATCCCGCGCAGTGGACGTATGCGAACATTGAGAACATGGAGCGCCAGCAGCGCGCACTAGGGCTTGCGTACGACTGGTCGCGCGAGGTCATCACCTGCCGCGAGGACTACTACCGCTGGACGCAGTGGCTCTTCGAGCTCTTCTACAAGAAGGGGCTTGCGTACAAGAAAGCGGCGTCTGTCAACTGGTGCGACACCTGCGGCACCGTGCTTGCAAACGAGCAGGTGGAGGATGGCAAATGCTGGCGCTGCAAGTCCGAGGTGCACAAGAAGAATCTCGCACAGTGGTTCTTTAAGATTACGGACTACGCTGACGAGCTTCTCGCTGACCTCGATAAACTGCCGGGCTGGCCCGAGCGCGTCAAGACGATGCAGGAGAACTGGATCGGGCGCAGCGAGGGGCTCGAGTTCCGTCTGCCCGCACCCACACTCGAGACGGAGATCCCCGTCTACACGACGCGCCCCGATACCGTGTTCGGCATCACCTTCCTCGCGCTTGCGCCAGAGCATCCGCTTGTCGAGCAGATCTGCGCGATCAGCGACAAGGCGGACGAGATCCGCGCGTTCTGCACGCGCGTGAAGAAGCAGTCCGACATCGAGCGCGCCTCGAGCGAGTCGGAGAAGGAAGGAATTTTCACAGGTCTGTACTGCACGAACCCGTTCAACGGGGAGCAGGTCGAGATCTGGATCACGAATTACGTCCTCTTCGAGTACGGCACAGGTGCGGTCATGGCGGTGCCGTCCGAGGATCAGCGCGATTGGATGTTTGCGACGAAGTACGGCATCCGCAAGATCCTCACGATCCGCCCGCCCGAGGGCAAGCTGCGCCTTGAAGATATGACAGCGGCGTATGTCGAGAAGGAAGGCTTCCTGATCAACTCCGGCAAGTTCACGGGCATGGAGATGCACGCGGCGATGGGGGCGATCATCGACGAGGCGGAGGCACAGGGCTTCGGCAAGCGCCGGGTCAACTACCGTCTGCGCGACTGGCTCATCTCGCGCCAGCGCTACTGGGGTGCGCCGATTCCCATCATCAACTGTGAAAAGTGCGGCGAGGTGCTTGTCCCCGAGGAGGCGCTGCCCGTGCGTCTGCCCGAGGATGTCTCGTTCGAGCAGGGGGCGGTATCCCCGCTCTCCTCAAGTGAGCACTTCCTCCACTGCAAATGCCCGAAGTGCGGTGGCGACGCAACGCGCGAGACGGACACGATGGACACCTTCATCTGCTCCTCGTGGTACTACTACCGCTACGCTGACCCGCACAATACGGAGCGTCCCTTCGATCGGGACAAGGTCAACTACTGGGCACCCGTCGATCAGTATATTGGCGGCATCGAGCACGCGATCCTACACCTCCTCTACGCACGTTTCTTTACAAAGGTACTGCGCGATGCAGGGATGCTCGACTTCGACGAGCCATTCACGAACCTCCTCACGCAGGGCATGGTCATCAAGGACGGCGCAAAGATGTCGAAGTCGCTCGGCAACGTCGTCTCGCCCGAGGAGATCATCGAGAAGTACGGTGCGGACACCGCGCGTCTCTTCATCCTCTTTGCCGCGCCCGTGGAGCGCGATCTGGACTGGAGCGATCAGGGCGTCGAGGGCGCATTCCGCTTCCTGAACCGCGTCTGGCGCATCCTCCTGCAGTTCGAGGAGGCGATCAAGGGCGCGCCGGCGTCCTATGATACGGCGATCCTTACACCGGAGGAAGCGGAGCTGCGCCGCGTCCTGCACACGACCATCAAGAAGGTCACGGAGGATGTGCGCGACCGCTTCATGTTCAACACGGCGATCTCCTCCATCATGGAGCTTGTCAATGCGTTCTACGCATTTCAGGATAAGGAGCTCAACCCCGCACTTGCACGCGAGACGGGGAGCGCGCTCCTGCGCATGCTCGCGCCGTTCGCGCCGCATATCACGGAGGAACTCTGGGCACGCCTCTTTACGGGCAGTGTGCACGCTCAGAAATGGCCTGCCTACGATGAATCTGCACTCACGCAGGACGAGATCGAGGTGGTTCTGCAGATCAACGGCAAGGTGCGTGACCGCGTGAAGATTGCCGCCGATCTGGATAAGTCGGCGATGGAGCGCATCGTCACAGAGCTGCCGCGCGCGAAGGAACTCACGGCGGGCAAGGAGATCGTAAAGGTCATCTGCGTGCCAGGCAAGCTGGTCAATATTGTTGTCAAGGGATAAATAGGTATAACACCTCAGTTCAAGGAAGAAAAAGGGAGAGATCAATCATCATGTTAAAAGCGTTTGCTGTTCGGAGCCTCTTGCCGGAAATGCTCATTGGGCGTACGGTCTACGAAGGCGAGACGGAAGTCGTTCTGGTTGAGGGCGGTACAATTCTGGATCGCGCGACGATCAACCTGCTCAAGGAGAAGGGGATCGCATCCGTCTATGTCGATGAGGACAGTATCCTCGCGGCCGTGCAGAAGGAAAAAGCGGCGAAGGCAGAGCCTTCTGAGGAGACTGTGACCCCCGAGCGGGACGCAAAGCTCGACGATAAATACGCCGAGGACTACCGCTATGTATACGGCGAGATGGAAAAGCTTTTCCAGGAGGCTGCCGTTACGGGGCGGCTCAACATGGATATCCTGCAGCCCGTCATGGCGAGCGGACGTCTGCGCGACCTTTACAAGGAGGGTGCAACGGCGGTCTCCATGATCTACACAATGAATCAGGATGGGGATTACAACATCCACCACTGCGTCCATCTCGCGATTCTCAGCGGACTGATGGCAAAGTGGATGGGGCTTGTGGGCATGGATCGTCAGAACCTTGTGCTCGCGGGACTCTTCCTCGACATCGGCAAGCAGTTCATCGAAAAGGATCTGCTCGAGAAGAAGGGTCGCCTCACGGAGGAGGAGTTCGACATCCTCAAGAACCACGTGGTCGACAGCTTCAAGCTTCTCGAGGGCAGCGATCTCTCCGGCCGCACGGATCTCATGAATGGAGTCATTCAGCATCACGAGCGCAATGACGGCTCCGGCTATCCGTCCGGACTCGAGGCGGATCAGATCTCAACGTTCGGCAAGGTGCTCGCCGTGCTCGACAGCTATGACGCGATGGCGTCCAGCCGCACCTATGCGGAGAAGCGCTCGCCGTTCGAGGTGTTCAAGATCCTCTATGCCGACGTGCTGGATGGGAAACTCGACTCCGAGTACGCTGTGCTCTTTATGCGCAAGCTTAACGTCGCGCTCAATGGCTGCTGGCTGCGCCTCTCGGACGGCACGGCAGGGCGCATTGTCTACATCGATGAGTCGCGTGTTACGGCAATGCCCGTTGTGCAGCTCACGGACGGCGGCTTCATCGACCTTAATACGGTGAAGGATCTCACCGTTGTCGAGATCATGACGGCAGCAGAGGTCAGCAAACTCTAATGCATCAATCAGGAAGCACCCTGCGGGGTGCTTTTTCATTCGCCGCTATTTCCATCGCACGATGAATGCGCTATAATACAGAAATGACTTTTCGAGAACAGCAGGGAGGGCAGCATATGGCGATGGTTCCAAAGCTCAATACGACAATATTCGAGGGGGAGATTCCGTTCAAGGTCGCCGCACCGTTCGAGCCGATGGGGGATCAGCCGCAGGCAATCGCCGATATTGCGGGCGGCATCGAGAATGGAATGGCAGCGCAGGTGCTGCTCGGTGCGACGGGCACGGGCAAGACCTACACGATGGCAAAGGTCATCGAGCAGGTGCAGCGGCCAACCCTCGTCATTGCACACAACAAGACGCTCGCAGCGCAGCTGGCGAGCGAGTTCAAGTCCTTCTTTCCCGACAATTACGTCGGCTATTTTGTCAGCTACTACGACTACTACCAGCCCGAGGCGTACATTGCGCAGACGGACACCTATATCGAGAAGGATGCGTCGATCAACGACGAGATCGACGAACTGCGCCACTCCGCAACCTGCTCGCTCTTCGAGCGGCGCGATGTCATCATTGTTGCGAGTGTGTCCTGCATCTACGGACTCGGCTCGCCGGAGAGCTATCATGAGATGGTGCTCTCCGTGCACAAGGGACAGACCATCCCGCGCGAGGCGATCCTGCAAAAGCTCGTCTCCATCCGCTACGAGCGCAACGACATCGCATTCGAGCGCGGGCGCTTCCGCGTGCGCGGCGATGTGGTCGAGATCTTCCCTGCGGGCTACAACAACCGCGGCGTGCGCATTGAGATGTTCGGCGACGAGGTGGAGCGCATCATCGAGTTCGATGTCATGACGGGCGATGTTTACGGCGAGCGGCTTCATTCGATGGTCTTTCCCGCGTCTCACTACGTCACGGACGATGAGGATATGAAGATTGCAATGGCGGACATCCGCACGGAGCTTGCACAGCGTCTGGATGAGCTGAAGGGCGCGGGCAAACTTCTCGAAGCGCAGCGGCTTGAACAGCGCACGAATTACGATCTTGAGATGATTGAGGAAATGGGCTACTGCTCGGGCATCGAGAACTACTCGCGCCACTTGACGCATAGGAAAGCAGGGGATACGCCGTACACCCTCCTCGACTACTTCCCCGAGGACTTCCTCATCATGATCGACGAGTCGCATGTCACCCTGCCGCAGATTCACGCCATGTACGGCGGTGACCGCAGCCGCAAGATCTCGCTCGTGGACAATGGTTTCCGCCTGCCGTCGGCATTCGACAACCGTCCGCTGACATTCGAGGAATTCGCCGCGCGCGTGAACCAGATCGTCTACGTCTCGGCGACCCCTGGCAAATACGAAATGCAGCAGGCGCAGCAGGTCGCGCAGCAGATCATCCGCCCGACGGGGCTGCTCGACCCCGTGGTCGAGGTGCGCCCGCTCGACGGGCAGATCGACGATCTCCTCTCGGAGATTCGCCTACGCATTGAGCGCAACGAGCGCGTCCTCGTCACAACGCTCACGAAGCGCATGGCGGAGAACCTCACCGAGTACCTGCGTGAGGCGGGCGTCAAGGTGCGCTACCTCCATTCGGACATTGCAACCATCGAGCGCGCGGAGATCATCCACGACCTGCGCGCGGGCGAGTTCGACGTGCTCGTCGGCATCAACCTCCTGCGCGAGGGTCTGGATATGCCCGAAGTCTCGCTTATCGCCATCCTCGACGCGGACAAGGAGGGCTTTCTGCGCTCCGATACCGCACTTATTCAGACCATCGGTCGCGCCGCACGCAACGCGGGCGGACACGTCATCATGTACGGTGATGTCATCACGGGCTCGATGCAGCGCGCCATCGACGAGACGGAGCGCCGCCGCACAATACAGAACGAATACAACGAGGCGCACGGCATCACGCCGAAGACGATCGAGAAGCCCATCGTGCCGCTCATCGAGATGACCCTTGTCGCCGCCGAGGAGAAAGCGCCGTATGGCAAAAAGGATGCAAAGGGCAAGAAGAAACTCGGCAAAAAGGAGCGCGAGAACCTTGTCAAGAGCCTCCTGCGTGAGATGCAGCAGGCATCGCGCGCCCTCGAATTCGAGCGCGCAGCAGAACTGCGCGATATGATTGTGGAACTCGAAGGCGAACTGCCGAAGAAGAAAAAATAGGAAACATAGGGGAAAATGAACGAAAGCATCAAAATCGAAGGGGCTCGTGCCCATAATCTGAAGAATATCAACGTGGAGATTCCGCGCGACAAGCTGGTCGTGGTGACGGGGCTGTCCGGCTCGGGCAAGTCCTCGCTTGCCTTTGATACGATCTATGCCGAGGGGCAGCGCCGCTATGTCGAGTCGCTGTCGGCGTATGCGCGGCAGTTCCTCGGGCAGATGGACAAGCCCGATGTGGACAACATCGAGGGACTGTCGCCTGCGATCTCCATCGACCAGAAGACGACGAGCCACAATCCACGCTCGACGGTGGGCACGGTGACGGAGGTCTATGACTATCTGCGCCTCCTCTACGCGCGCGCGGGGCGCCCGCACTGTCCAAACTGCGGCAAGCCCATCGCGCAGCAGAGCGTCGATCAGATGGTGGATGCCATTATGACGCAGCCCGAGGGAACGAAGCTCCTCATCATGGCGCAGCTTGTGCGCGGGAAAAAGGGCGAGCACCGCAAGATCCTCGACCAGATCCGCCGCGATGGCTATGTGCGCGTGCGCATCGACGGGGAACTGCGTGACCTCGGTGAGGAGATTGCTCTCGAGAAGCAGAAGAAGCATACGATAGAGATCGTTGTAGATCGCCTCGTTGTGCGCGCAGGCATGGAGAGCCGCCTTACGGACTCTCTCGAGACGGCGCTGCGCGCGGGCGGCGGCGTGGTCTATGTGCAGGTGGTGGACGGAGAGCTCCTCATGTTCAGCGAGAATTTCGCCTGTGTGGACTGCGGCATCTCGCTCCCCGAGATTGCGCCGCGTATGTTTTCATTTAACAGCCCGTTCGGCGCGTGTCCCGTCTGTACGGGACTCGGCAGTCACAAGGAGTTTGACCCCGATCTCGTCGTGCCCGACCCGACGCTCAGCGTGGCGGACGGTGTCTTTGCGCCGCTCTCGAAGAATCCAAACTCCTACGGCATGCGCGCAATCACGGCACTCCTCCGTGCACATGACTATGACGAGCACACGCAGTGGAACCGCATGGACAAGAAGACGCAGCAGATGCTCCTCCACGGCTCGGAGGAGTATGTCTCCTTCCAATATACGAATATGTTTGGCGAGGAAAAGGAGTACAACGTGCCCTATGAGGGCGTGCTGCCCGCGCTTGCGCGCCGTTATCGCGAGACGGACTCCGAGGAGATGCGCGAGAGCTACGAGGACTATATGACGGACACGCCCTGTACGGTGTGTCACGGGGCGCGTCTCAAGCCCGAGACACTTGCCGTCACCGTCGGCGGCAAGAACATTGCCGAGCTCACGGCGCTCACGATCCGAGAGGCGGACGCATTCCTCGCCGAGGCGGAGAAGGACTTCTCCCCGCGTGAGGCAAAGATCGCCGTGGAGATATTGAAAGAGATTCACGCACGTCTGAACTTCCTCCTCGATGTGGGACTTGACTATCTCACGCTCTCACGTGCGGCGGGGACACTCTCAGGAGGCGAGGCGCAGCGCATCCGACTCGCGACGCAGATCGGCTCGGGGCTGATGGGCGTACTCTACATCCTAGACGAGCCGAGCATTGGTCTGCACCAGCGCGACAACAACCGTCTGCTCGCGACCCTGCGCCATCTGCGCGACCTTGGCAATACGCTGATCGTTGTGGAGCATGACGAGGACACAATGTATGCCGCCGACCACATCATCGACATCGGCCCCGGTGCGGGCGAGCATGGCGGCGAAGTGGTCGCCGAGGGGACGGCGGAGGAGATTATGAAGAATCCCGCCTCCATCACGGGGCAGTACCTCGCACGCAGGAAGTTCATTCCCGTGCCCGCCGAGCGGCGCAAGGGAAATGGAAACGCGCTCGAGATTGTGGGCGCGGCAGAGAACAATCTCAAGAACATCAACGTGAAATTCCCGCTCGGGACGCTGACCCTCGTCACGGGCGTCTCCGGCTCGGGGAAATCCACACTCGTCAACGAGATTCTCTATCGCGGCGTCGCCTCGCGTCTCTACCGCGCGAAGGGAAAGCCCGGCAAGCACAAGAAAATCAAGGGGCTCGAGCATATCGACAAGGTGATCAACATCGATCAGCAGCCGATTGGACGCACGCCGCGCTCGAATCCCGCGACCTATACGGGTGTGTTCGACGCGATTCGCGACCTCTTTAGTCAGGTCTCGGAGTCGCGTATGCGCGGCTACAAGGCGGGGCGGTTCAGCTTCAACGTGAAGGGCGGGCGCTGCGAGGCGTGCCGTGGGGACGGCATCCTTAAGATCGAGATGCAGTTCCTCCCCGACGTCTACGTCCCCTGCGAGGTGTGCAAGGGAGCGCGCTACAATCGAGAGACGCTCGAGGTGCACTACAAGGGCAAGACCATCGCCGAGGTGCTCGACATGACGATTGAGGAGGCGGTGACGTTCTTCCAGAATGTGCCGCGCATCGCGCGCAAGCTCGAGATCATCCGCGACGTGGGACTCGGCTACATCCGTCTCGGACAGCCCGCGACAACGCTCTCGGGCGGCGAGGCGCAGCGCGTCAAGCTCGCAACGGAGCTGTCGAAGCGCAGCACGGGCAAGACGCTCTACATCCTCGACGAGCCGA
>ERZ772917.643-NODE-643-length-23599-cov-6.622112_pt1 | contig 23599 bp, 21 predicted proteins | sample MGYA00511187_ERZ772917 | MGnify/ENA primary metagenome ERZ772917 (study PRJEB29015, sample SAMEA2737925) | human oral metagenome | biome: human oral; feature: human-associated habitat; material: dental | place: China | collected 2012 ...
CGACCTCTTCCTTGGCAAGGAAGCGCTCTAAACAACTGAGCTAAGCTCGCATTAGCTATGATTATAGATGAGTTTACGTTTTTATTCAAGACTTTTTTGGGTTTAAATTAATTTTTGGAGAGACAAAAAGCTCGCGAACTGCGAGCTTAAAAAATGTACTAAAAGATTTGAGTCTTTTCCCTTAACAGAAGTACGCCCCTGACAGATGCCTTTTATACCTCTGATCGATCCAGCCTATCAAAGAATTTTTTGAGAGTTTGGCGAACCTGACGGTAAATGTCTTGACACTTCGAAGAGTCTAAATCTAGAATAAGAATCCCCTGATCGAAGATCTCTTGATTGCTAGTGCAAATAATTGCGCCTTCGGAGTTTTGCTTGAGGCTTTCGGTTAAGCTATCAAAATCGAAAGATTGTTCCATGTCGCAACAGCGAAACTCGTCCAATTGAAATGTAACGCCAATCCGGACGCGATATTTTGAAAGATTTTTTAGTATAACAATCTTAGACATTTTGTGTGCTAAGTTCCACTCTTCTGTAAGTGGTAAAATCTGTGTGATACATTTTAGCATAGCATTACCCCCTTCAAATGTACTCTTGAACCCATTCACCAAGATTTTTGGTAAACATCGGCTTGATATTATTCAAGCTACGTTAAGCTGGATATATTATATAATAATTAGACATAAAGTAAAAATGGCTGAGCTTTAGGTGAGAATTGGTATAATTAGAGTGTTCCAATTGATTTTAGGGAATACTTGATGTAATATCAACTTAAAAATTGCGGGCATTTCCGCTGGAGACAATATGAACGAAACTATTTCTAACGGAAGAGGCGAGACCTCTGGTGAAAACGCGAATAGCAATAAAGGCGTGTGGGACAGTATGAAGGATGTTCCATTTTCTGGAGACCGACCAAAAACCAATATAGATAGATTACAAACACTTCTTGATAGGACAGGCTTTAATAAACTGAAAAAAGATGATGGACAATTCAAAGAGTTTCTGAAGACAACAGGCAAACAAGACATACGCAGATATCTTGACCACGTAAACCAAAGATTAAGAGAGATTTCATCGAAGGAACGTGGGGTTCTCAAAGAAGGGAAGATGGTAGTCGCCAGTTTGATATCGCCAAACAAAGAGACTCAGATGGGGGTTCTTGATTATGAAATAGATGCTTTAGCACAAATGGACAATTTAAGATATCGTGCCATTTCTGCATATTATATAATCAACGACCTACATTTATACCCAGACGGAAATGGTCGCACATCAAGGGCGATTTTCGAACTATTGGACAGCCCCGATGCTGATTTATCTGAGCAACAAAATTTTCTCTCTCACGATAATAATAAGGACCAGCTTGGCTCATCTGATCATGGAGCATATAAATTTGAAGAAAGCAAGAATATCGTTGCGACGAAGGACTTTAATCAATTTGCTATGCTTGGTTTTCTGGAAGAAATGAGCTCCAAAAATGATGATACCTTCATTTCCGATTTAAGAGATAATATGGAGGCGAGAATAAAAGATAACGGACGTAATATATTTTGGATTTACGGCGGGTTACAAAACTACATGCCAGGTGATTTTGGGATTCCAGCGCTTAACAAAAATACAGGGTTTAGTTCTCTCAACGACGAAGAAAAAGAACGTGTCTGCTGTGCACTTAGAGATGGTTTAAGCAGGGTTTCTGTTTCAGCTTTGGCAATGCTAGAATTCTATCGAGAAAAAGGTCAGCAAAATGAATTTTTGGAAAGAACAAAGAAGAAAGACACTAATTGGGGATACGATGTTTGGTCAATCAATATAGACCCTGACCAAGAAGAAAAAGATTTTTTTGGTCATTGCGAATGTGAAGATTGGAATAAAGAAGATTTTTTACATTATGCATCATTGGCGGAATCCATAAAAGAACAAGTGTTAAAAACAAGTGTTGATATTTTTGCAAATCCAAATAAGTATAAATACTCCGACAAGAATATTGCAGAAGTAGTAACGAACGCAAAAGAATTCTATAATAGCATAAAATCTTGACCGCAAATTAAAACCCCTTGTAGAGCCTCTCAGGGGCTCGCGGGGGCTATTTTAGTGTTACGGGAGTGAATCTTACGAGTAATTTGGTGGAGGTTCTGATGTTGTTGGTTCTAAATGGACTACAATGTAGACACTAAGCCTTTTGCCGCATCAGAAAGGATGCAAGCGGTAAAAAACAAATTCTTGTCCCGCTTAGGTAACTGGGAATGGCACCTCGTTTTATCTAAGCACTGACCGACATATCGGTGCGGAAAGTAGTAATATGTTTATATGGCAGTTGCCTCCAATCTACCCAATAAACTCACTTTGGCAGAAAGAGCCAAATTATTCAGATTTGGTGCCCGAAATGGGACTTGAACCCATATGGATTTCTCCATTCGATTTTAAGTCGAACGCGTATACCAATTCCGCCATTCGGGCATAACTGTATTATATAACAAATTGTTATATTGACGCAATTTTACCATATTTTTGGGGGCGTGGTAGAATTAAAGTAGTACTTAAAAGAGAATTCTGTTAATGCAAAAAACTTTCAGACAAAAATTCAAGGCAATCGAAAATGTAGCCAATCAGCTTGGGCGGACGGTACTGGGCTTTGGCGAAAAGCACTGGCTATTAGCGACATGGGTGGTAGTGGGAATTTTTACCGTAGTTACCTTGATGATTGGCATGCAGCAAAGCATTTGGTTTGATGAAGCTTATTCGATCAACCTGGCAAAACATTCCATAAATGATTTAATTAACTTGACAGCAATCGATGTGCATCCACCTGCATATTATATTTTTTTGCATTTTTGGGGCGGGATTTTTGGGTTTGGTGAGCTTTCTTTGAGACTGTCTAGTATATTATTAATGGCACTAGCTATTTTACTGATGTCAGTATTAGTAAAGAACCTGCTTGGGAAAAAAATAGCGATTCTGTCGACACTATTTGTGGGACTGTCGCCGATGATAGTAAGATATGGTTTTGAAATTAGAATGTACGCCATGGCAACCATGTTTTCGGTGCTGGCAAGCCTAATATTGGTAAAGGCTGAGCGAGAGCGAAGGAAAACGAAACGAAGGGTATTTCAGTTTTGCTATGCGGGAATCGTAGCACTCTCAATGTTGACACTATATTATACGATAATTATTTGGGCGACACATTTTTGCTATCTGATTTATCGAACAATCAAAACTCGGAAGTCGCTGGTTCGACAAGAGTTTTGGTTGGTTTATCTTCTAGCAGTAATCATGTTTTTGCCGTGGGGAGTGGTGGCGATAAAGCAGTTTACTAATGGAGCCTTGGCGCAAATTTCTGAGCCATTAACACTAATAAATTTGCTTGGCGTTTTTTCCTTCAACATGCTTTATCGTCCAATTTGGCAGCTTGGGCAAATCGATGGGCTTTTGATTTTAATTTTGATTATTTTAGTAGGCTATACTATTATGAAATTATTGCAAAGTGGTTTTTGTATGAGAGAAAAGACTGAGGCTGATTTTTTGATTTTCCTGGCGGTAGCCCCGATTGTGATAGAGTTCTTAATTTGTCTAATTAAGCCAATGTATGTCGAGCGCTATTTAGTCTATTCAGCACCATTTCTGATCGCTGTACTGGTCTATCTATTTTATGGCAAGGGTTGGATGCCGACTGGGAGAGGATTTAGGCTTGGCTTTATGTTTATATTAATAATCATAGGGCTAATAAACCTAAACCGGGTTGGGAATTTTAACTTTCAGCGAATGCAAAGAGCAGATGTGAAAGAGGTGGCAGAAGAATTAAGAACCCAAAAACTACCAATTTTGGCAGATTCTCCCTATGAGGCAATGGAGCTTGGGTACTACCTTGGCGAGGTTTATTTCTATGCACCATATGAGACCCTGAAGGGAGGATACGCACCTTTTGATAAAAGTAGTTTCAAAATTGCAACTAATGCTGATTTTAAAAAATTCACCTGCCTTAATTATGCGCATTATAGTGCAAATCTAGGGCACGTTTTGGCTGAAAATGGTTTTCAGCCCAAGGAGAAGGATGGAAGCGAATCTACTCTAAAATACATAACTATGTGTAAGAAGTAAATCAGTTAGTAGAGGCGATCTATGACTCAAAGATGCGAGGAGGAGTAACTTTTTTGTAGCGCCCACGTTTTTTGGCTTGGCGAATCTTAATAATATCAAGAAGCATCCGCCAAGAATCTTTGACAATGTTGACCCGATTAGTAGCAAAATGATGCCATTTGATTGGTATTTCTTTAAAACTCAGGTTATTTTCTCTTGCAATTACGAAGAGCTCAACATCAAAAGCGCCGGTAAAAGCACCAGTTTCATGAGTATGGTTCGGATTGTAGACAAAAAGTCTATCAAAGAGCAGACTAGCTTTTTGATTAAATAATTTGAAACCACATTGGGTATCCTTAATGTCGAGACCAGTGAGGAGCCTGGTAGTTAGATTAAAAGTATCGCCGATAATCTTACGATACCATTTGGCGTCAACATCCTTCGTATTAATTTTGCGTGAGCCAAAAACAATATCGTATTTGTCAGTATAGGGCAAAAGCTTATCGAGCTCAGAAATAGGAGTGCTTTGGTCAAAATCAGTAAAGAGGCGGAACTGCCCGCGAGCCTTTTTCATACCGGCGCAAACTGTAGAAGCTTTACCGCCATGATGGTTTTTTAGCAAAAATAACTCTCCGTGCTCTATTTTTGGTTGCCATTTTTCAATAAAGGAGGCTAGGAGATTAGACGTTTGGTCAGTTGAGCCGTCGTCAGAAAAAATCAGTTCATAAGAAAATTTTTGTTGCTCTAAGAACGGCAAAATATCATCTAGGCAGCCACGCTGAAAGTTCTTAGCTTCATTATACGAAGGAATAATGACTGATAAAAAAATTGTTTGTTTCTCGTTTATCACGTTTCAATATTAACATAATTGGAGGATAAGTTCATAAAATTACAATGATTATTAATAAAAAATATCAACTTTTAGTAAAGTTGATATTTCTATGTAAAACTCAAATAAACTAATAAATGGAGGCACCGACCGGAATTGAACCGGTGTACACGGTTTTGCAGACCGCTGCGTAACCACTCCGCCACAGTGCCATGTGGTAATTTTAGCATAGATGGGCCAATAAAAATACACCCTGGTGGTGTATTTTTAATTACTGCGTGATTTAAGGCAGAATCATCGATCCATCGATCTGACCGTAATGCTGCTGACTGATAAACAATATAGTCAAATAACTTCACACTCCACCCTTAGAACTTCGACGTCTCTCAACTTCGCCCAAGTTCTGTTTATATTTTAGCATGAGTAGATTATCAGTCAACCTTGTTTTTTGGTGAAATTAGTTTTTTGATAGTTGACAAGTCGTGATTGCATTTTTGGAGTTTGATATTGTTATATTTTGCTGTCATGGAGTGAGGAGGCAAGGAAAATGTTCGGTTTCAAGTTTTTGTTCGGTTTTATAGAGGCGGGATCTGTCAACCCAGGACAATTATTATGATAACAAAAAGTTATGCCCCAAGTTTCACTATAAATGGGACACAACTTTAGAATTAGACTTTTGTTTATTTTGTTTTGAAGAAATTAAAGTTTGATTTTTGTTGAGACTTTTTCGCCGGTTGTGAGATTTTTGAACTCGATAACCTGAGTCTTAGTCTCGTTTTCACCAACCACACCAACAAATTGGGCAATTTTAGCGGCATACTTCATTCTGTCCGCAAGCTTCTTATCGGAGTAGATAATATCAGTACTCTTACCATGTTGACGCAAAGATTGGGCGACGTCGAGAGTAAAGGTATACTCCTTTTCGGATAGTGGGATCAGTACATAGTCAATGATCGGTGTTTGATAATCCTCGAGCAATTGGTTTGCTTGGAGGACATAAAAGAGGCGGGTGAGCCCAATGGAGATACCGACGCCCGGAAATGCTTGGTCCGTGTAGTTGCTGGCAAGATTCTCGTAACGACCACCGGAGCAGATAGAACCAATATTCTTGTATTCTGGCAGGATGGTTTCAAAAACGGTGCCTGTGTAATAATCGAGACCGCGAATGATTAGCATATCGGCAATCGCTACTCCAGACATTCCTTGTCGCTCCAATAGTTCTAATACAGAGTCTAATTCGTTAATTCCCTGTTTGAAAAGTTCATTTTTTATTTCTAGGGCACGTAGTGCGGGAATGGACTGTTCTCTTTTGCCATGAATTTTGATGAAATCCAAGATTTTGGCGACTTGCGATATGGAGAGGCCCAATTCAGTAAATGCCGACTTAGTAGCGTCAATGGAAACTTTTTCAGCGTGATCGATAATATTAAAGATCCCCTTAGATTTATCACTTAAGCCCAGTGAAGCGAGGAAGCCAGATAAAATCTTGCGGTTACTGATGCGGACGATCATCTGAGGCTTAATAAAAGTCTTGAGGGCATCGAAGGCGGTAGCAACAACATCAGCATCATATAAGACTGGAAGCGATTCGCGGCCAATTACGTCGACGTCCATCTGATAAAATTCACGAAAGCGTCCCTTCTGGGCTCTTTCACCACGAAAATTACGTCCAATCTGTGTGACCTTAAAAGGAAAAGCAAGATTGCTCTCGTGCTCCACTACATAACGAGCTAGTGGTACGGTGTGGTCAAAACGGAGGGCTTGGTCAGATTCATTAGAAGTTTCGGCGGTCTTAAAAACTTTATAGATTTGCTTTTCAGTGTCGCCACCAGCTTTAGCGAGAAGAATATCGGTTCGCTCAATAACCGGAGTCTCGATATATTGGTAACCATGAAGATGATACATCTTGGCAATTTGGTCTTTGATAGTATTAAAAATAAGCTGGTCGCGAGGTGAAAGTTCTTGCATACCAGAGATTGCGGATGTATTAATTTTTTTCATAGTACCTTGATTATAACATACGGTATGTTATACTAATACAAAGTGGTTCTGTAGCTCAGTTGGTAGAGCAGAGGCCTGAAGAGCCTTGTGTCACTGGTTCAAGTCCAGTCGGAACCACCATTTTTGATGGATGTGAACTTGGATTTTCAGCTTTTTTGTAGTAGATAGGAATAAACGCTGTTTATAACCAGTCCAAAAGCGGAAGAAATGGAGTTGCTGATGTATTTTGACGAAAAACCCTAGATGATATAATGAACTGGAGATACTAGTAGAAATACCTTCGGAGAATGAGGATTAGAGATTAGCATAGCATCTAAGGTTGAGGATGTTTAAATGGCAAATATTAACGATTATTTAAAGGATTATGGCGAGACAAAGATCTCTAAACTAGCGCCACTGAATGAACTCGATCAGTTGATTCTGGCGCGGTTTTCTTATTTGCCATTCAAAAAGATCAAACTCTTGAAACGTGAAACTATAGGTACGATTGCTCAAAAAATGTCTGTTTTAAAAAAATCTGATTTTCGCTGGCCGGAAGATCAAGAGTATATTGAGTTACTGGGGAGCAGTAAGCGTTTTGCAAAAATGCGGATATCAGATTACGTTAACAATGACGACTCAAACCTAGAACGTCAATTTTCTGCGGTGACGATTCATTTGAATTTGAGGTTGCTCTATGTTTCCTATTTCGGGACAGACGAATCGATTACTGGCTGGAAAGAAGATTTTAACTTGGCAGTACTGGAGGAAATTCCAGCACAAGTTGAGGGGTATAACTATCTGAAACGAGTGGAGCTGAAATATTTTTGGAAGAAGATTCATATGGGGGGACACTCCAAGGGAGGAAATGTGGCAATTTTTGCGGCTATAAAGGCTAAGGACCGCATCCAAAAAAAGATTCAAGGAGTGTATAACTACGATGGTCCTGGTCTTCGCAAAAAAATAGCCGATAAAGATACTGGCTCATTCAAAATCCTAAAGCGCATCCATAGCTTTATTCCTAAAGAATCAGTGATTGGTCGATTATTCGAACATCAAGAGGGGCTGACAGTGGTTTACAGCGTGGCCGAAAATGTTTATCAGCATGATATTTATTCATGGCAGATAAAAAATCGGAGTTTCGTGCGTTCAAAAACAACAAAACGTGGCGACTTGATTAACCATACAATAAACAAGTGGATGCAGTCAGCAACACAGGAAGAAATGAAAATTTTTATTGACGGGATGTTTGAAATTTTTACTACCGTTAAGTTGAATAATCCAATTGAATTAATGAGAGAATGGAAGCGGTTTGCACCAAAGATTGTAAAGGAGTTTCTCAACACACCAAAAGAGCAAAAAAAGGCGATTTCAGATATCTGGTGGAGACTAGGCGAATCTTTAATCCGTTCGCGAATTGAACAGAGTGAATTGCTGGCAAAATTTAATCGAACTTTCAAAAAGAGTGAGTTGAAGGCACAAAAACATTCAGGCACAAAAAGCAGGCGAGAGAAAATATTTTGAATGAGCACACGAAATTATAAGTTAGACCAAAACTTCCTAAGAAACTCGAAATTAGCGCTGTTTTTGATCGGACATTCAAATATTAAAAAACGTGATTTAGTGGTAGAGATCGGCGCGGGAAGTGGTATAATCACGGCTGCGCTAGCCAAGCGTTGTAAGAAAGTAATTGCAATTGAAAAAGATTTGGCGGTTGCAAGAAAATTAAAGCAAAACCTTGAACGACAACAGATTACTAACGTAGAGGTGTGGGAGGGAGATTTTCGAAAGATGAAATTGCCGGAAAGCCCATATAAGGTTTTTGCGAACCCTCCGTTTTCCCTGTCAGCGGAAGTCTTTTACAAATTGCTGAACCTGCAAAACAGAGAAGGCAAAATTTTAGAAAGAGGAATGAATCTTGATCGGCATCCAGAAGCGATTTATCTGATTCTGCAGAAGCAGTTAGCATTAAAGCTAATCATTACCGAAAGACATTATACCAGCCAACTAGGGAAAATTTTGACCAAATATTACTCGACGCGAATTCGCTTGCCACTTCGTTCATCAGATTTTACTCCACCGCCAAAAGTACCAACGGTATTATTTGAGGCGAAGAAAAACACCTCTGGGGCTATCTATGAGACTACTTTAGACCAGCTTCAAGATAGCGTTCAACATAATCATAACCCCAATTGTTGTCAAACCCAGAAAGAGGACGTTGGTTAAACCGAAAACTGGGCATGCCACCAAGGCCGTAGCGCGCCATATAGGTAATCGCGTCGAGAGTGTTGCGCTTGACCGTATTTTGCATTTGGTGTTCCAAGAAACAATCTTTAAACGAGTCGTCGAGCTTAACCTCTTTAGCGATACTAAGCCAATAGTCATTGGTGATATCGGTGATTTTGGGTGCCGTCTTTGAAGAGCCGATACCCTTGCTGTGATAGTCTCGCCAAAGTCGACGGATCACTTGATGATAGTAATCCCAAAACCTATTTTGCTCGGTAGCACAAGCAATAGCTTCGGCACCCATTTTAGAAAAACCCAGGCTATCCATCCCTTGTTCATGAAGATAGTCGGTCATGCGGATCTCAAAAACGATATCGTGATCTTTAAGGTATTTTTTAAATTTTTCTTCGTTCTCCATGGCTAACCTTGAGAAAACATCGCAATATGGACACATCACGTCGGTCAACATAACATAATGATTTTTAGCTGATTGGTCTCCGATAATCGTGCGTGAATCGCGAATACTAGTCAAATCTTGATTTTTAGGAGACAAGGTTAAGGTGAGAATTAGAAAAACGGCAATAATCACGCCAATAACTAGAAAGCGCACGATACGACCAAAGCCAGACCCCTGCTCAAGTGTATGATGAGTTTGAGTAAAGTCGGTTTGTATTAAATTATCTGAACGATCCATAGGATTTCCTTTCTATACGATATAGCTGTTATTTATGCTTTTTCTGATCTACTGTTTGCTCATCTAGTGCCTGGGGATTTGTGCATGTTTGTGTCTGGTTTAGACGCGGTGGCTGTTGACAAGATTGACGGTGTCTAGACTGATATTTCTGATCTTCCAGAATGATATACGATTCATAGCCAATTTTTTGAAAAACATAAAGCGCCAAAAGAACGGAGACAAGATTTAAAACTACAGAAACCGTACCAACAAGAGCTAGCCCGGAGGAGCCAAGAAGGGAAATAAGAATAGGGGCTAGCAAAGCGGTGCCACAGGTGGGGCAGCCAGAAGCCAATAAGAAAAAGCTTGCAACAATACCAGTGCGCTGGAGATTATCCGTGAGGTTTTGACGACGATAATGTAGAGTGAAAAAGAGCAGTCCAAACAAAATAGATTGCAGTGTGGTGATTGCAGTGAGAAAGAGGAAGTCGGTTAGGGTGCGCCCAATCCCAAAGACAGCAAGTAGAGTGTTGGCGAATAAGACCAATTTGCCACTCAGGTTTGAGAGCTGAAAAAGTTGCCAATTGGATAGACCAGCAGCAAAAAAGTTAAGTAGGAAACCAAAAATTAGAAAAGTGAGGACGAAAGAAAAAAGAAAATGACGAATCTTAAAGAGTTCTGGCAAGGCAGAAAGAGCGTATCTAAAACGTCCTAGGTATTTTTTGAAAAACCGAGAAGGTTTTTGCTGGATTTTACGAATTTTTACCTCCTACTTCCTGCGATAACTTATTAAGATAGCTCTCTGCGCAGTCATTATTTCAGGCCATTATTTTAGTCCATTATATCATGATTTTATAGGTGCTGAATGATACGGGAAATGATTGGAAGGTGAACTTCGAGATGTTTAATATTTAGGATTACAGATAGTTGAGCGGTGAGCATGAGACGAAGTAGCTTAATGACATTTTGATCGATTTGCCCACTCTGATCAGGGCGTTTGATAAATACCTTATCAAATTCATCCCAGTCATAAGTAGCAGTAGCGGATAGTTTTTGATTATCTCGATCAAAAAAAACATTAAGTTCTTCACCACAAACTCGGGAAAGATTAAGCTTAAAATATATCCTAATGACCTGCTTCTTAGCGCCGCTATGAGAATGCTGATTAAGAAAGTGGAGTGTCTGCTTAAGGAGTAGGAACAGCTCGGCAGAGCTAACTTGACGGGCGACTTGATTGATTTGCTTTAAGAAACTGGAAGCGAGTTCTAGGGTTTCAAGGTCGGCTAGGATTTGATGGTAAAACTCAATTGAGCGGGCCGAGGTCAGGATACCAAAGGCTTCTTTTTCTAAGTTTTTAAGATTGGTTTCACGCTGATGCAAGACGATTTTTGATAATGAAAATAATTCAATTCCGCCAGCTAGTTTAGATTTTTCTTTACGAGCGCCTTTGGCAATTGCCAAAAAGCGCCCCTCTGGGGTGAGAAAACTAATGATACGGTCGCTTTCGTTAAAATTAGTGCGCTTTAGGACGATTGCTTCGGTTTTGAGGTCTGCCATTATTTTTTTAATTCCTAATTTTGAAACTTACTGGGTTCATTGCTACTGGCTTTCATGGATAAAACCTCCTGTACCGCTCTTAATAAATCGCTGGGGCACATAGTGGTTTTATTTAAAATTTTTTTGACATTATACGCCTCAAGTATTGGCATAGAAAAGTAAAGCGAAGAGACGATGATTACCGGGATTTTAGCCAAATCTGGGTAAGAAGCCAGTTCATTTAGTAGGGTGAAGCCGTCTGGTCCAGTGAGAAGAATATCGAGAATGAGTAGGCGCGGGGCGAGACAGTCTTCTGGCATAGCAGAAATAGCATCAATCGCGTTAGAAAAAATGCGAGTTTGATAGTTTAAATTCTTTTGATGAAAAAATTTATCTAAATTAGATTGAAAAAGAGTTGCTAGTATTGGATCATCTTCGATAATGAAGATTTCGGAGCTTGGAGATTTCGAGAAGTGGTTCATGGGACTAGATCTTTGATTTAAATAAATATCAAAAGGCAAAGGCAACTTGTTTAGAAGCTGGAATTTTAAGCTTAAAGCTCGTGCCATCTCGATGGCGAACTGCCGACATTTCGGCTTGCATGTAATTGGAAAATTGAGAAGCAATATAGAGGCCAAGGCCAGAACTGGTGGGACGCATAGCGATACTCGTAGGCTGATTAATCCCGGCTTTTAGTTGTTGCCAAACCTTGATAGGTAGGCTGGGGCCATAATCTCGAACGGCAACTTCGACACTGTCGCCTCGATCAGAGAGAGAAAGAATCGAAATAGTTTCGGCCGTGGAATAATACATGGCATTGATGCAGAAGTTATAGATCACGCTGAAGAGTAGGTCCTGATTTGCAATAACTAAATTAGTGCGATTCTTATAGGAAGTCCGTAGACTACGATGATTGAGCTCAAAAAAGGGCCGAAGTTCGCTAAGAACATGGTCACAAACAGTACGAACGGAAACTGGCTCCATCACAAACAAACCTTCTTCGAGACGAGCGATCTTGGTCAAATCATTGACCTGACGAATGGCTCGTTCAGAAATATTGACGATTTGTGAGCGTGTCTTCTCTAAATCAAGAGAGGAATCCTCCTGAAAATCCATCGACAAGGCCAGTTGTCGCATAACGGCAAGCGGACTTTTTAGCTCATGCGCAGCAACAGTTAAACCTCCAACCTCACTTATCATAGATAGATTATAGCAAAGAAAGTCTAACAAAGTAGATAGAATGAGATTAAGGGGATTTAAGTCTAGAACCTAACTATTGAACCGAATGGTTGAAAGGATCCGTTCAAAATCGGGTTTGAAGACGGTCTTAGAGTCAGTTTGGAGAACGGCAGTTTTGTCTCGAATTTTAAAAATGCAAACAATTCCCTGCAAGCCACTATCGAGCTTACCAGTATAGACACTGACACTGATACCGTTTACGATAGTAGAGGAGACGGTCATCTCGCCAGATTCAATTTTGTAAGTATAGTTTTCGAGTACGCGATCGATTAATTCATCCTTGATGGAAACTCGAAGCGCCATGACAGTGCGGTCATCGACAACATTGACTTGTCCGGGGTTGAGATAGGCATTGTAATCTCCGCCACGACTAGCGTCTTCTGAATTATATAAGCTCCAAGTCTTAGGGTACTCAAAACTCAAGGAACCAAGATCGGCAGGTCCAGCAAAGGTAAGATACGGATACTTCTCTTTTTCTTCAAATTCATTCTCTAGCTTGGTTTGCAGCTCATTTTTAGCTTGAGCCACAGCGACGTCGATCTTCCCCTGAACATTAGTATTGGCTTCGCTCCATTTGATAGTCATCCAGATAAAAAGGCCGACAAAGAGGACAGCCAATAAAGAAACTACAATCAGACCAATAGTTTTCAGGAGGTCGACGCGGTTTTTAGCGCGAGCGATTCGCTCAGCTTCCTTCTTTTCTTGGTCAGTCATCTGAATAAAATTCTTGTTTAATAGATTAGAAGATTGATTATTTGGGGAAAAAGTATTGAATTGGGTTGATGGTTGATTAAACGAATTCGGATAAGTAGGGGAGGAAGCGAATTGACTGGATGATTGAGGAGAAAACTGTGGATTTGGTTGTCCAGAAAAACCAGAAGGAGAGGCCGATCCATAGGTGGGGACAGTGGGATCCCAAAAATTAGCGTTCTGGTCCGACGTAGGTTGCTGATTAAAACTAGAAGTTCCCTGGTTATCCATATACTCTATTTTACTTATGATTACCAATTTGTAAAGATAAACTGACAATAAGTCGACTTAAGCTTTAGTATAATCCTCGAAACTACACTTCTATTCCCGACTGAAATCATGGTCGATGATCTCTACTTGGTTCTTGAGCTCGTCGAGGCTTTGCTCAATTTCTCGAGCAGAACTAGCCGCTTCGCGATATTTAGTGGTGGCTTGATCTAGATTAAAATCATCACCATAAAACCATTCTATTTGCTGGTTAAGTTTTTCAATGCGCTGATTAATGGTTAGGCTTTGAGCTTTGATATTGTCATTTTGGACTATTGGGTCTTTTTTAGCTTCCTTAGCTTTTTTAGTGTTAGGCATAACGTTCCTTTCTATCTTTTATTTGTAAGCAGGATCTTTCTTATTGCTTCTTTTGAATTTTAAGAATTCTGGCTGCTAATAAATGGGTATTAGTCTCAATCTTGATCACGGCGTCTAAATCAATTTTTCCGGAAAGGATCGCATAACCTCGTTTTAAGATGAGCGCAGGATTAAGACCTTCGATAAGTCGCTGTCTTTGTTGGATATATTGCAGTCCTAATTGAATCTGGTTGACTAGCTTATCTCTGACGCCAAGGAGTGATTCTTGCAATTTTTGTTCTTGTAGTTGAATTTTGCCCGTGATCTGTTGTTTGATACGAAGGGTCTGAAATCGGAGAGACTGAAGTTCGGCTTGGCGATCACGAGTTAAATATTGGGCCACGTTACTTGGAGTGGAAGCTGCAAAATCGGCTGCGAGATCAGCTAGAGACTGGTCAATCTCATGTCCGATACCGGTAATGATGGGGATGCGACTAGCCGCAATGGCGCGAACCAATTTCTCGTCGTTAAAAACAGCCAGATCATCTTTAGATCCACCGCCACGAATGATGGCAATCACTTGATTATTGGTGAATTGATTAAGATATTCGATGGCACGAATGATTTGGTCGGCGGCAGATAAGCCTTGAACTTGAGTATGTGCCACCTGAATTTTAAGTCCACCCCAACGTTCGTCAAGAATTTTGATAAAATCAGCATAACCAGCGGCTTGGATGGAGGAAATGACGGCAATCTGCTCAAGGTCGCGTGAAATTGGGCGTTTTTTGAGAGGATCAAAAAGACCCTCCTTTTGCAGCTTAGCCTTTAAAAGCTCAAAGGCTTTTTTGAGGTTACCAGCACCTAGGGGGTAGAAACGTTTAATGGTGAGACTAAATTTACCAAAACTGGTAAGTTTCGGGGTGGCTTGGATGGCAATTTTCATGCCGTCTTCTAGAGGAAAATTTCCCAATTGATAGACGGTCATAAAACAGCCAATTGAGGATTCCTGATCTTTGAGGTCAAAAAAGACCCATTTCCCTTGATTGATCTTGAAACTACTGACTTCTCCGTAAAGAACTACATCGGAGAGGCCGGTTTCTAGAACTTGATTAGCGACGGCAATGAATTGGCTAACCGAAAACCGCGGAACCTCCGACATAGTTATTCTTCGCTGGCCTCAAAAACCTTCTTCTTATCAGCCTTACCGATTTTGGAAATAGCACTTTGATAAAAGCCATAGCCGGAGACAATCGTATTAAGTAAGACGATGACTCGAGTGACAATCACAACAGTACTGGCAACTGCAAGATTAGTGCCCAGTACGCACATTACAGTAATCATAGAGCCTTCATAACCACCAACGCCGCCTGGAGTAGGAAGAATTGCCCCAACTAATGAGCCGAGAGCCTCTGCCACCATGATTTGAGGGAAAATTTCACCGTGTCCGAGAGAAATAGCAACGATTTCGTAAGTGGCAATTTCAAGGAAATTATAGATAAAGCCCCAGATGACTGGTTTAACCAACAATTTCTTCTCTTTCTTGGCAGTGAGGAAGTCTTCGTGGAGATCCAAGAAGTATTTATTAACTTTTTCTGGGTTGAGCACCTGTCGTTTTTTACCAAAAGTAATAGCGCCAACTAACCAGTTGACAAAAGTAGTTAGCTGTCGAGACACCCAATTGATGAGCTTTTTGCGTGAAATAATGGCAATAAGGAGCCCAATGGCAAGAATAATACCAACACTCATGGCGCCCACTAACCAGACCATCCAATAGGCATTAGAGGGGACGTTACCAGTAACCACAAGAAAGATGATGGCCAAAATCGTCTGAGTTTGATTAGCTAAGATGGTGATTAAATAGCGTAAAATATACATGAAACTAACCTGTCCAGCTGTGGCACCATAATTTTTGAGACGCCAGGTGATATAGCCGAGACCAGAAACACCACCGGACGGAATGGCGTGATTAACAAAATTAAGCTCAAAGGAAATACGAGCAAGTTCCCAAGTTGAAACCTTCTTAGCCGGCTTGGACTGACTACGTCTTTGCTTCCCTGCCATATAGGCGAAGAAAATTTTACCAGCACAGTAATACATAAAGAGCTGTTCTGGAATAAGCAGGAAGACAATAAAGATATTGATGCTGAAGTTGCCACCTTCGATGCAGTGACCACCAAAAATACAGTTGACGGCAGCAATGATTTGATCCCAAGCGCCCCAGATAACAAAGGCGACAAGAGCGAGAGTAATTAGACTAAGAATTTTTTTAAACATATCTCGTACATTATAGCATAGACTAAATCAAATTGATTATAGTTTATAAAAACTGTCAACACATAGATTGCCCGAGAAATAAAATTTTAAAGCATTTTTTAAAATACTGATATATAATCTAAATATGAGATATATAACAGTGGCTGGCAGGCAACCACTAATTTCTTTGGCAGAAATCCAAACTTTGTACGACAAGAATGCTCGGCTTACCGAAAAATCTTTGATTGTTTTTGAGGCGGACGAACAAAATTTGCCGGCCATTGACCGTTTGGGTGGTAGTCTAAAACTCGGAAGGTTGTTTGAGGGAGATTTCAAGAAACTAGTGACGGCGATGTGTGACATGCAACCGAATGGTAAGATTACCTTTGGGATTTCGGATTATTCTAAGAATGCCAAACTAGATTTTGTAAACCGTAAAAGTATGGAGCTAAAACGTAACTTGAGTAAACTGGGAAGGGGGGTACGAGTAGTCGTCAGCAAGAGCCCAGCGCTTTCCTCTGCGATTTCACACCACAACCAACTGGGTGAAAAGCGTGGGTGTTTTGAGATTATACTATTTGGGAAGGATATTTATTTAAGCCTGGGAACTCAAAATATTACTAAATATGCGGAACGCGATCAAGCAAGACCGGCGCGCGATGCTAAGGTAGGAATGTTGCCACCAAAATTAGCACAGACTTTGATCAATTTATGTGGCAACTTGCCGAAGGGATCTCGCATACTTGACCCCTTCTGTGGGACTGGGGTAGTACTCCAAGAGGCGGCAATGATGGGCTACTTACCCTATGGGTCAGATCTGAATGAGCGAATGGTAGAGTATACGAGGAAAAATTTGAGATGGTTGTTTGAGGAAAAAAATCAAAAAAGATTTAATCTAAGGCCGGAGGTAATTTTAAACAGGGATCAGCTTGAGGAAGAAGTTGTAGTCGGTGATGCGACTGATTTTAGGTGGCAAAAACCAATTGATGCTGTAGTTTTTGAGGGCTTTTTGGGATCACCAATGTCTAGCCCGCCAGTCGATATCAAATTCAAAACAGAAAAAGCAAACTGTAAGCAAATTATTTTGGGATTTCTCAAAAATATTACACCACAAATAGAATCTGGGGTGCCGATATCAATGGCGGTGCCAGCTTGGTTACGTGAAGATGGACATTATGCGAGATTGAATATTCTTGACGAAATTAAACAGATGGGGTATAATTTTGAAAAGTTTCAAGGCTTGGGACAATCAGATTTGCTCTACTATCGGGAAGGTCAGGTTGTGGCTCGAGAAATAATAGTATTAAGGAAGAAATAAGGCTAATATATGTCACATGTTAAAGCTGGTGGTACCGCGAAAAATATCCACAATAACGCTGGTCAACGCCTTGGTGTGAAACGTTTTGGTGGACAAAAAGTACGTAAAGGTGAAGTACTGGTACGTCAAACTGGTAGTACAAAAATCCCGGGAGAAGGTACCTACATTTCACGTAATTTCACAATTCACGCCGCGAAGGATGGGGTTGTCACTTTCGTCAAGACCAAGAAAACCCATTTTTCAGGACGTTCTCTACCTAGAGTAAGAGTAGAAGTACACTAATTTTTCAAGCTAGGCTGAATAAAAATAGACCTTTGGTCTATTTTTTATGACGTACACTCTGCTTGTTGCTTCATTTTGTTTATGCTAATATAAAAATATGAAGAAGACTAGTACTGAAGATTTGGTGCGGGTCTATGATGTTTAAGTACTTAAAGAGAGTCTTTTATCAATGAATATTTTAATTATTGGAAACGTAATCAAGGATATTTACCTAGATTTTGATATAAAGCTTTTTGAAATGGGAAGAGAAGCTACACCATGGATTGATGTAGGGCTCGACAATGAGGCGATTCACTTTAGATCGCGAGAAAGCGTACTAAGCGGGGCGACGGTGGCACAGGAAATATTCAAAAACTTCGGTTTTACGCCTGAGCTCTCTAGATATGAAAAAGAGGAAGAAATTGGTGATGATTATCGCTATGTGATTCGAGCTAAAAATAAAACTAAATTTTTGACTTCGAAAAACGTCCATTTTTCGATTTTATTAGAGCCAGCAACTCCGCCAGACTGGATTTTTGTAGACCGTTCGGCAAGGTTGAGAACACAGACTATCCAGAGTATTTTAAGATATCTGGAGAGAAATCCAAAAATTAAGTTGGCGGTTTGTGTAAAAAATCTGCAAATTTCTGACCTAGATAGCCAGTCAGTGATGGAGCCAGAAAAATCCCTGAGGCAGCTCTTAGAAAAGGCTAAAATTGTGTTTTCGTCAGGAGAAACACAACAACCGGATAGATTAGTAAAATACCCTAATTCTATTCAAATTACTCCCAGAGGAATTAAAACAGCCAGCACAGGAGAGACTTTTTACATAAAGAAAGAAACGCTGACGCATTTAACTATCTACTCAGTTGCAGCGGCCACTACATTTGCGGCTCTAATTTCTGGCTGGACGCAGGGACGAGCACTAAAATTAGCCAAATTGAATGTGGAGAATGCAAAAGTTGGCAAAACATTATCCATGAAAAGACTATCGAGAGAGCTAAAACAGTGTTTAGTGCATGAAAAAGACATGTTGCTTGCAACTAAGGGATTGATGGGGGATAAAAAAGGAATTTTGGCGATTGACGAGTCTGCGGCTTCGATTCGCAAAAAGATGCAAAAATTCAAATTGGACGACTCTAAGAAAAATTGCTGGAGATACCGTAACCTATTGATTACGACACCGAACCTAGAGAAGTACATCAACGGGGTTATTTTATCGAGCGAAACGGCAGAGCAGAAAACTGCACAAGGTGAAAAATTCGTAGATTTGCTCACCCGACACGGTATACTTAGTGGGATCAAGGTGGATACTGGGCAAAGAAAAATGGGAAATACTACAGAATCATACACAAATGGAGTAGAAGAATTAGCCAAGAAGCTACCAAACTATCACAAACAAGGGTTCCGGTTTACAAAGTGGCGAGCAGTATTTTATGTGGGTAGCGAAAAAGATGCCTCTAGCGCAGAGAAAATTGATTTGGACATCAAGAATCTTGTTACTTATGCAGAAATTGCACTGAGGTCTGGCTTGGTGCCAATCCTAGAACCAGAAGTAATCAATGTTTCAGCAAAAACGACAGATTATGCTAAGAAAACGAGCGAAGTTTTGAATAAGTTGTTTGATAATTTAGAGAGCAAGCAGATTGATGTCAGAAAATGTATTCTAAAAATGAATATGATTTATGGTCTAAAAAACGATCCCAAGGAGACGGGTCGAATGACGATGGACTTGATTCGCGAAGTGGTACCTAAAGAAATTGGCGGGATTGTCTTTTTATCTGGTGGACAGAGTTCAGAACAGACAACAGAAAATTTAGAATCCATTATGCAGTACAACCGCCAGGAATATCCAATTTCCTTTTCTTTTGGAAGAGCCTTACAAGACCCTGCACTTGAAGCCTGGAATGGAAGCGAGGAGAAAGTTGAGCTGGCTAGAGAAAAATTAAAGGAACAGTTGAGGAATAACTGCGAAGCGTTAGAAATCTAAGTTACTTTAGGAACTCACGTAGGAATTTACCGGTTGGAGTATCGTCACGTTTGGCAAGTTGTTCTGGAGTGCCTTCAGCGACAACCTGCCCACCGTGCTGTCCGCCTTCTGGTCCCATATCGATCACCCAGTCGGCAGACTTAATAACATGGAGGTTATGCTCAATAATAATCATGGTATTACCGCCATCCACGAGTCGATTGAGGATTTGGAGGAGACGCTTAACGTCATCAGTATGTAATCCAGTAGTTGGCTCATCTAGGATGTAGAGAGTTTTACCAGTGCTGCGTCGAGAAAGTTCGGTGGCAATCTTGATGCGTTGGGCTTCACCGCCAGAAAAAGTTGTGGCAGACTGTCCAAGGCGGATATAGCCAAGTCCGACCTCTTGAATTGTTTTTAATTTATTGACGATCACGGGGATATTTTCAAAAAAACTAACAGCTTCGTCAATGGTCATATTGAGGATATCTGAGATATCCTTACCTTTGTATCTAACTTCTAGGGCTTCACGGTTATAACGTTTACCGTGACAGGTGGGGCAAGTAACATAGACGTCGGGCAAGAAATGCATTTCGATTTTATTAACACCATCACCCTGACAGGCCTCACAACGTCCGCCCTTAACATTAAAACTAAAGCGTCCAGCTTTATAACCACGCATCTCAGCTTCAGGTTGGGCAGCAAAAAGCTCACGAATTGCCGTAAAGACACCTGTATAAGTGGCGGGATTAGAGCGTGGGGTACGCCCGATTGGGCTCTGATCGATGACGATACATTTATCCAAATATTCAATTCCATCAATACGCTGATGTTCTCCGGGCACGGTTTGAGCCCGATGGAGTCTGGCGAGTAATTCATTGGCTAAGATCTCATTGACTAAGGTGGATTTGCCAGAACCAGAAACACCAGAGACTACGGTCATAATGCCTAAAGGAAAATGGACATCGATATTTTTTAAGTTATTTTCCCGAGCACCAACAACAACCAGCTCTTTGCCTTGCTTAGGCTGACGACGTTTCTTGGGGAGAGGGATACTGAGGCTCCCTTTTAGATATTGCCCAGTTAGGGAATCGGGGTTTTGCATAATTTCATGCGGCGTACCAGCTGCTACTACGTGCCCACCTCGAGCACCGGCGGCTGGTCCGATGTCGATAAGATAGTCGGCGCTAAGCATAGTATCTTCGTCATGTTCAACTACGAGTACTGTATTCTTAAGATCTCTCAGGTGTTTAAGGGTGGCAATTAGTTTATCATTATCGCGTTGATGAAGCCCGATAGATGGCTCATCGAGTACGTAAAGGACACCCTGAAGGCCGGAGCCAATTTGAGTGGCTAGGCGAATACGTTGCGCTTCGCCGCCAGAAAGGGTATTAGCGGCACGTCCGAGTTCGAGATAACCGAGTCCGACATCTTGCATAAATTTGACACGCTCCCTGATTACTTTTAGGATAGGCTTGGCGATGAGAGCTTCTGATTCGGAAAAGCCCAAATCCTGGGATAGGACATCTAGGGTTGCATCGACATCTAGATTACACATATCAACAATATTTAAACCGTGGATGGTGACGGCCAGGACGGCGGGTTTAAGTCTTGCCCCATGACAGGTTTGACATTCACGGAGACGCATGAAGCGTTCGATGTCCTTGCGCATAAAATCAGAATCGGTTTCGCGATGACGGCGCTCCAATGTAGGGATAACGCCCTCATAAACCGACTCATAAGTAGCGCCCTCCTGCCACTTGCCAGAACCAGAAATTTTAATCTGATATTTTTCGTCTCCGGTGCCATAGAGAATTAAATGCCTCTGTTCTTCAGTCAACTCGCCAATGGGAGTATGAACAGAAAAACCGTGCCTGTTTGCGACGGCGGTCAGGCGTTTGAGCCACCAAGAGTCGCTCTGTACACGATTAAACGGTCGGATACCGCCTTCGGCAATGGTGAGATTGAGATTAAAAACAAGATTTGGGTCAATTTCCATGCGAGTGCCAAGTCCAGTACAGGTTGGGCAGGCGCCCTGAGGGGCATTAAAGGAAAATAAGCGAGGTTCAAGCTCTGGAATCATTTCTTCAGGGTGGACTGGACAGGCGTAGCGTTGCGAAAAAGTAAAAATTTCGGTATTTTCAAGATTAAGATTGACTTTTCCATCTATTGTTGAACTGTTGTCGTTGATTTTGAGGAGCTGAATGATGCCCTGCCCAAGGTCAAGCGCCTGCTCAATGGAGCTAGAAATGCGAGAGTAGATTTCTGGATTTAAGATAAAACGATCAACTACCAACTCGATATCATGGCGTTCTTGTTTTTCTAGCTCTGGAAACTCGTCCAAGGCATAAATAATGCCATCAACGCGCACTCTAGAAAAACCTTTTTGTCGATATTGTTCGGAGATATGCTGGAATTCACCCTTCTTTTGCTGAACAATTGGGGCCAAGAGCATCAGCTTTGAACCTAAACCGAGCTTCATGACCTCGTCGACGATATCCTCAACCGAGCGCCTAGAAACCTCACGATGACAGACTGGACAGTGAGGAACGCCGACGCGTGCGAATAGTAAACGCAAATAATCGTAGACCTCAGTAACAGTGGCAACAGTGGAACGGGGATTTCTAGATGTAGATTTTTGGTCAATAGAGATGGCTGGAGAAAGTCCCGTAATGGTGTCAAAATCGGGTTTATCCATCACACCGAGGAACATACGAGCATAGGAAGAAAGAGATTCGACATAGCGTCTTTGCCCTTCAGCGTAGACTGTGTCAAAGGCGAGGCTGGATTTGCCGGAACCAGAAAGACCGGTGATGACCACTAATTTGTCGCGTGGTATGTCTAGATCGATGTTTTTTAGGTTATGTTGCCTAGCACCACGCACTTTAATGCAATTTTCGGTTGACCCGCCCTGCAACTTTATGCCCTCTTTTGACAGTAAACCAGTGTTATCTTTGTTCATCAATTCCCCTTTCTAAAGTTTGTATATTTTAGCATATTTTCTTTAGAAAATCCAGCACACCGCTAAGGTTCACGTACTGGCTCGGGACTTGGCTAAGAGTATTAAAGTAAGTTTAGGAGCTTGAAGTAGTTAAACATAATCATCAAAATCAAAGAGATCGATGATCGGGTCTTCAATATCTTCATTATTCGTAGTACTTTCTTTATCATTAACTTCTATTCTGTGTCCTATGTTTACGCCATGTCTGACTAGAAAGTCTAGGTTTTCGGTAATATCGGAAGGGTCTAGTTTAGATACTAGGCTATCGATATCAATATTTGCACCATGGTTAATTAGAGGGTCTATATTTTTAGCGATATCGGAGGGGGATAGTTTAGACACAATATTATCGATACTTACACCATGTCTGACTAGAGAGTCTAGGTTTTCGGCGATATCGGAAGAGTTTAGTTTAGATACTAGGCTATCGATATCAATATTTGCGCCATGTCTGACTAAAGAGTCTAGATTGTAGGCGATATAGAAAGGGTCTAGTTTAGATACTAGGCTATCGATATCAATATTTGCACCATGTCTGACTAGAGAGTCTAGGTTATAGGCGATATCGGAAGGGTCTAGATCAGATACTAGAATACCAATATTAATATTTACACCATGATTAATTAGAGAGTCTAGATTTCTAGCGATATCGTAAGAGTCTAGTTTAGATACAATATCATAGGCCTTTACCCCCTTGTCTAAGGCATATTTAATACCATACCTATCTTTTAATTCCTGGATTCTAGTATCAACTCCATGAGTATTGAGCTGGACAATAGGACGGTCTAGTTCATAGAGGAATCTCAGCTCATCATTAGAGAGATCCTCATTGTTTTGCATTTTTCGGTCTAATCGAATTAGGGTTTGTTTGTCTTTGAAGGCCTGGAGGTATTTTTCTCCACCCGGTAAAGACATGGTCTTTTCTT
>ERZ772917.644-NODE-644-length-23595-cov-3.620391_pt1 | contig 23595 bp, 26 predicted proteins | sample MGYA00511187_ERZ772917 | MGnify/ENA primary metagenome ERZ772917 (study PRJEB29015, sample SAMEA2737925) | human oral metagenome | biome: human oral; feature: human-associated habitat; material: dental | place: China | collected 2012 ...
AGGGGGGACCAGGTGAGGCCCGACACGAAGAGGCCCGTCTCCGCCTCGGCGAAGCCCGTCACCTCGCGCAGGATGGTCGCATGCACCAACGGGTCCCGCACCACGCCGTGGGCCCCCAGTCGTTCGCGCCCCGCCTCGAACTGCGGCTTGATGAGCACGACCGCCTCTCCGGTCGGGGAGAGGAGGGCGTCGACGGCCGGCAGGATCAGCCTCAGGGAGATGAAGGAGGCGTCGCAGACCGCGAGGTCGATCGCCTCCGGGAAGTCCGCCGCCGTCAGGTTGCGGGCGTTCGTCCGGTCCATGACGGCGACGCGCGGGTCGGAGGCGAGGCGCCACAGGAGCTGCCCGTAGCCGACGTCCACGGCGAAGACCCTCCGGGCCCCATGGGCCAGCAGCACGTCCGTGAAGCCGCCGGTCGATGCGCCCAGGTCCGCGCAGGCGCGCCCCTCCGCCGAGAGGCCGGGAAAGGCCTCAAAGGCCCGCAGGAGCTTGTGAGCGCCCCGGCTGGCCCAGCGCGTGCCCTCGTCCACCTCGATGGGAACGTCCGGAGAGATGGCCGTCCCCGCCTTCGTGACGGGACGCCCCTCAACGCGCACCCGCCCCGCCATGATCAGGGCCTGCGCCCTGTTCCTCGTTTCCGCCAGCCCGCGGTCCACCATGAGCCGGTCGAGCCTCTCCCTGGCCTTCATGGTTCAGCCTTCCATGGAAACGGCGCCGCGGGACGGGTCAGACGGCCTGGGAGAGGCCCAGACAGGGCCGGCAGACCTCGACGACGTTCTCAGGCGTCATGCCGTAGAGCGCCCGTTGTTCCTCCGGCGTCGCGTGGGGGACGCAGACGTCCGGCACGCCGAAGCGCCGCAGCAGGGTGGGGGAGCCCGTTTCCGCGATGCGGGCGGCGATGGCCTCCCCGACGCCTGCCTCCATGTAGTTCTCCTCCGCGACGGCCACCAGGGGAAAGCGGCGCAGGACGTCGTCCAGCGTTTCCACGTCCAGGGGCTTGAGCCGGCGCAGGTCGTAGACGGCGGGGAGGGGCAGCCCGGCGGCGTCCGCGGCCTCGCGCGCCGCAAGCATCGTGTGCACCGTCACCCCGTGCCCGATGAGGGCCCACTCCGTGCCGTCCCGGAGCTGGAACGCGCGCAGCGGCTCCGTGCCGGCGAAGAGGTCGTTGCGGGCGGGCAGCGAGCCGCGGGGGTAGCGGATCAGGGTGGGGCCCTCGCGCCGCGCCGCGCGGGCCATCATCTGCCGCAGAGAGGGCTCGTCGGAGGGCGCGTAGACCTCCAGGTTGGGGATGGGGCGGGACCAGGGGACGTCCAGCAGCCCCTGATGGGTGTCCCCGTCCGAGCCCACCAGCCCCGCGCGGTCCACCATCAGGACGACGGGCAGGTTCTGCAGGGCGACGTCGTGCATCAGCTGGTCCATCGCGCGCTGCAGAAACGTGGAGTAGATGAAGACCCACGGCCTCATCCCTCCCGCCGCCAGGCCTGCGGCCATGGTCAGCATGTGGCTCTCGGCGATGCCCACGTCGAAGAACCGCTCCGGGAAGCGCGTCCGAAAGCGCTCCAGCTTGACGCCGGTGGACATGGCGGCGGTGAAGCAGACGACGCGCGGATCCGCCTCTGCCATCTCCTCCGTTGCCTCGGACGCCGCCTCGCTCCAGCTGCGCCGCTTGGGTCCCTTGGCGCTGGAGCGGGGGGACATCTGGTGGTACTTCGTGGGGTCCGCCTCCGCCTCCGGCATCCCCCTTCCCTTCACGGTGTTGAAGTGCAGCAGCACGGGGCGGTCGTAGCGCTTCGCCAGCTCGAAGACCACCTGACAGGCTTCGACGTCGTGGCCGTCGAAGGGCCCCCAGTAGTTGATGTCCAGGTCGTCGAACATGTTGTTCGGCTTCACGAGGCTCTTGATCTGGTCGTGGATGCCCTCCAGGCTCCGCTGCAGGACGCCGCCCGCGGGCAGCACGCGGCAGGCGTCCTTGATGGCGGACTTGATCTTGTTGTAGGACGTGCTGGCGGAGAGGTGTGCCAGCATCGTGGAGAAGCCCCCTACGCAGTTGCTGATGGAGTGCTTGTTGTCGTTCAGGACGATGATGACCTTCGTCTTCGTTTCCTGCACGTAGTTCAGGGCTTCGAGCGCCAGCCCGTTGATGAGGGAGGCGTCCCCGATGAAGGCGACGACGTGCCGGTCCTCGCCCAGCAGGTCGCGGGCCTTGGCGTAGCCCAGCGCGGCGGAGATGGAGGTGCTGCTGTGCCCCGTGTTGAAGTGGTCACAGGGGCTCTCGGAGCGTCGGGGAAAGCCGGAGAGCCCACCCTTCAGGCGCAGCGTGCCGAAGCGGTCGGCCCGGTCGGTGAGGAGCTTGTAGGGGTAGGACTGGTGCCCGACGTCGAAGATGATGCGGTCCTGGACGGGGTTGAAGCAGCGAAGCATGGCGATGGTCAGCTCCACCACCCCCAGGGAGGAGCCGATGTGCCCGCCGTTTTCGCTGACGGTCCTGATGATCTCCTGCCGCACCTCGCTGGCCAGGGCGGGAAGGTCCTTTGGCGCGATCTTCAAAAGGTCCTCGTGCTTGAACTCAGGCGATAAAAAGGTCATGGGAGGCCTCCGAAATCTGTATTTTTTGCCCGCGGAGCCGCGCGATGGGGCGGGGCAAAAGATTTTTTGACTTTTCATTATACAGGAGGCGGCGCGGATTGCTATCGTCCAAAACAGCCAACCGCGCGGGGCTCCGCAGCGATCTTTTGGCCCCGGTGACGCTTCAGCGGGGCGCCTCGGCCGTCAGGTCCTCCTCGCTCATCCCGCTGCGGATGCCGAAGCGCGTCAGGACGAAGTCGTAGCGCGTGGGGTCGCTGGGGCAGATCCGCCGAAAGGCGTCCGTGATCTCAAGGGCGGAGCGCAGGTCCGCCTGCTTCCGACCAGTCAGGCCGAGCCTCGCGGCGATGGCGTGGATGTGGGTGTCCACCGGCATGATGAGGTCCTCCGGACCAAGGATCGTCCAGCCGCCGGGGTCCACGCCGTCGCATCGAACCATCCACTTCAAAAAGAGGAAGAGGCGCTTGCAGGCGCTGCCGTCCCTGGGGGCTGCGATCAGGGGGAAGCCCCCTCGATCCGCCGGCCACAGGGCATCCGCAAAGCGGTCCAGCGCCGGCAGGAGGTTCCGCTTCCCGCCCTCCGCCAGGCAGGCGCGCAGAAGGCCCTCGAGGCTGCCGTGCTCCTGCAGGGCCTGCGCCGCACGGGCGAGGAGCGTCACCACGTCCTCCGACGTGGTGAACCGGTGCTTGAATCCGGCGAGGGCCTCCGGGAAACGCCCGGAGCGCTCCAGGAGGAACCGGCGGGGGTGGGGGCCCAGCGCGTCCAGGACGCGGCGGACGCTCCGCAGGATCTGCGCCACGCGGCCGTAGGCCAGCGACGACGCCACGAGGGCCACGACCTCCCGGTCGGGCAGCTCGTAGGGCTCCAGGAACTCAAGGGGGTCCGGGCTGATGAGCTCGCGTCGGCTGTAGGCGAAGTAGAGCCCCTCCAGGAACGCCCTGAGCCTCCGGTCCCGCCCCTCCGTGTCGGACGTTGCGATCGCCTCCCAAAATTGAAGGAAGGGGAACGGCGACGGCCGTCCCCCTTACGTAATTTGCTGTTTGAATGGGCCGTCTTGAAGCGCTTAGATCTTCGCCTTCCAGAGCCCGTGCTTGTTGCAGTACTCGCGCGCTGTGGCGCCCGGCTCCGCGCTGTCGAAGGCAGCCTCCGGCTTCTCGCCCGGCTTCAGGAAGCAGCGGCAGACGCGCTCGCCGTTGATGACCTCGATCCACTCGATGTAGTGGTCCGCCTCCATGGGATGGGCCGCGCTGCCCACCTTGATGTCCTTGCCCGCACGGACGGGCACGTGCTTTTCCTGGGCCGCGTCCGTGGAGTTCTCCGCCATGACCTTCATGGGCTCCCCGCAGCACGACAGCGTGCCGCCGCCCACGTGAAGCACCTCCACCATGTTGCCGCACTTCGCGCACTTGCAGACGTTCAGCAGTTCCATGACATATTCCCCCCATCGTGATCGGGCCCGCAGGGCGGTGCTTCGCCCGCGGCCCCTATGACTTCAGTGTATCGAAAAACCGGCTTCCGGACAGGGGGGAAACGCTGATTGTGCGTCTTGAGGGTGCTGGCCGTCGGCGGAACCGCCGCGGATGTGAAGGAATATTAATGGACATCCATGCCAAAAAGTTACTCCCTATGAGTAGCTTCCCTTTTTGTCTTTGAGGGAAATATCCCTTGCAATATACAGAAAAGATGATTTTAAAGCTTGAATAATATCGTATGGAATAAACATTTTTAAAAAAAATTCAATAACGGATTGCCTTCCTTCAATGAGTCCGAGTTGTTGAATACGAGCAATGCAGGTCCCTTCATGTTGTTTAGCCTCTTGAAAGACAGGGGTTAAAAACTGGCATATGTGGGGAAGATCGCCCTTATTTCTAGCTCTCAACAAATCCAAAATGACCGCCCTATTAAGATTCAGAGATAATTGAGAATGCCAGTGTTGACTGGAATCTCGTATCGCGTCAAAAAGTAAAAGATCCACGCCACCACTAAAATGCCACGTTGTCATTGAGTGAAATTCCTCTTGTATATTCTTAAAAGCTTTGTGGCTGAAATACCAATTTATACCATTTGGTCCCTGAAGAACGTATTCTGCATCCTCATACGAATGTTTTTCTTTTTCCGAAATATAACCGGCGAAGAAAATATGTGTAAATCCTTGGGAATCAAGGTCAAATTGTTTTAAAAACGGCAAAAATTCTTCTTTTACCAAATTATGATGAGGGTTGGCAAATAATATCCCTACGATGCAATATTTTAGTTTTTTAGGACATACTTGATTTAAACGATATTCAATGCCGCTATATGAATTCAGGGGTATCATAATCATATATCCTTTCATTAAATATAAAATCCCAATCTATCTCCATTATAGATAAAACTTTATTTATTATAACATGTTTTGCATAAAAGAATTTTTAATAAGCTACCGATCTTTCACTGCAACAATTTTAGGAAGTTCGAAAGCTATGCCTGGACCTTAATGTGTAAATGTGTATCGTCAGGGAGTTCTTAGCAAGTCTGGTAAAGAGCCACCTCTCGTGGGGGTAAGGTGACATTATCACTGAACAACGACAAAGTACAACGACAAAAGCACCTCAGCGAGGTTGACACGCAAAAAGAAACTTTGTATCATTACAGACAAGGAAGAACTGGTTTGGTGTTGTGCCGCGTCGATGTTATGGGAAGTCCGGTGAGATTCCGGAGCGGGCCCGCCACTGTAAGTCTGACGAAGCTGCCGTGCCACTGAGCGTTTTGGGAAGGGGCAGCCGAGGGTGAAGACGAGCCAGGAGACCGATCCATGCGGCATAGTGCAGCCTCCCGCGAGGAGTTCGGGGTGCTGCTGAGCGTCATGGTGCGCGTTTGTGCGCCGACGACCTCAGCAGTGCCCCTTTTTTTATGTCGGGGCATTGAGGAAGGAGAGGGGATAGCGATGCCGGATTCGCCGTTTCAGAGGGAGGACGCGGAGGAGGGACGTAGCTCCTCCGGAAACTTTCGCGGGACCCTGGAGTACGTTCCGGGCAAGCAGGTGACGCTGGCCCACGTGATCCGCAACCCCAGGAAGTCCCTGTGTTCCTCCGTCGGAGTGGACCATCCGGGGGCGCTGGGGCTCATGACCATCACGCCGGGCGAGGGGTCCATCATCGCGGCGGACATCGCGTCCAAGTCCGCGGCGGTCAACATCGAGTTCGTGGACCGCTTCACGGGGTGTCTCCTGTTCACGGGGGAGGTCTCCGCGGTGGAAACGGCGCTGCGGGCCACCGTCCAGTCGCTGAAGGACATCCTCGGCTTCTTCCCGGCCTCCATCACCCACTCATGAGCCGCCCCCGCCGCGTCATGGTCATCGGCCGCAGCGGCGCCGGCAAGACGACGCTCATGACGGCCATGGGGTATCGGAGCGGCCCCGTCACGAAGACGGAGGCGGTGTGTTTCACGCCGGAGTGCATCGACACGCCGGGGGAGTTCCTGGAGTCCCCGATCTTCAAGAACACGTTTATGTCGCTTTCCGCCAAGGCGGAGGTGGTCCTGCTCCTGATGGACCCGCTGAAACATTCGTCGTTTCCGCCGCAGATCGCCGCCGTCCTTAGGGCTCACGCCATCGGCGTCGTGACGAAGGCGGACATCGCGGGGCCTGAAAGTCTGGACCTCGCCAGGCGGATGCTGATTCAGGCTGGCGCCAAGGAGGTGTTTATGGTTTCCGCTGTGACCGGGGAGGGCGTGGATGCTCTTAGGGATTGCATCAACAAATACTTTGAGGAGGTGCGGTAGTTTATGAACGGTGAAGCTCTTGGAATGATCGAAACCCGCGGTTTGGTTGGGGCCATCGAGGCCGCAGACGCCATGGTGAAGGCGGCGAACGTCCACCTGATCGGATACGAGAAGATCGGCTCCGCCTACGTGACCGTCATGGTCCGCGGCGACGTGGGTGCGGTGAAGGCCGCCGTTGACGCCGGCGCGGCTGCGGCGAAGCGCGTGGGCGAGGTCGTGTCGGTCCACGTGATCCCAAGACCCCACTCCGACACGGAAAAGCTTCTTCCCAAGTCCGGGGAGTAGTCCCCTCTAGAGCGGGATAATGCACGGTTCTCGATTTTAAGGAGGGGTGAGTTATGGATAAGGACATGGTAAATCAGGTTATGGATGCAGTGATGAAGAGGCTGGGCGACACCCCCGCTCCCGCGGCCCCTGTAGCGGAGAAGGCGTCGGCCGGCGTGGAGCCCTGCTTTGCCAACATCGGGGTGACGGAGTTCGTCGGCACGGCCCAGGGGCACACCATCGGCGCGGTCATCGCCAACGTGGACCCCATCCTGCACCAGATCATGGGGCTGGACCCGAAGTACCGCTCCATCGGCATCATCTCCGACCGCATCGGCGCCGGCCCTCAGATCATGGCGACGGACGAGGCGGTCAAGGCCACGAACACCGAGGTGCTCTCCATTGAGCTGCCGCGCGACACCGAGGGCGGCGCGGGCCACGGCTGCCTCATCCTGCTGGGCGCGGAGGACGTTTCGGACGCCCGGAGGGCCGTCGAGGTGGCGCTCTCCAACGTCCAGAACTACTTCGGCGACGTGTGGGGCAACGAGGTGGGGTACCTCGAGCTGCAGTACACCGCGCGCGCCAGCTACGCCGTGAACAAGGGCCTGGGCGGCCCCCTCGGCAAGGCCTACGGGCTTGTGCTGGGCGCTCCGGCGGGCATCGGCGTCGTCATCTGCGATACGGCGGTGAAGGCGGCTGAGGTGGAGGTCCTCTCCTACGCCTCCCCGTCCAAGACGTCCTACACGAACGAGGCGTTCATCTCGATCACGGGCGACTCCGGCGCCGTGCGCCAGGCCATCCGCGCCGCGCGCGACGTGGGGCTGAAGCTCCTGGGCGCCATGGGGTCGGAGCCGAAGTCCGCTTCGGTCTCCTACATTTAGCGCGTCAGGGCGCGAGTACGTGGAGGTGAACTGTTTTGCCGAAGACAAAACGCAACAAGCGGTTTGAGGTCCTCGAAAACCGGCCGGTCCACAAGGACGGATTCATCGGCGAGTGGGTTGACGTCGGCCTCTACGCCATGGGCAGCCCCAACGACCCCAAGCCCTCCATCAAGATCGAGAACGGCAGGGTCGTGGAGATGGACGGGGTGCGCCGCGAGGACTTCAACATGAACGAGCAGTTCGTGGCGGACTACGCGATCGACCTCGCTATGGCCCCCAAGGCCATGGCCATGAGCGAGCAGGAGATCGCCCACATGCTGGTGGACATCAACGTCCCGCGCACGGAGTGCACGAAGGTCATGCAGGGCCTGACGCCTGCCAAGATCGCCGGCGTGATGGACAAGCTGGACATCGCGGAGATCATCCTGGCCATGCACAAGATGCGCACCCGCGGGAAGCCCGGCAACCAGGCGCACATCACGAGCGCGACGGACAACCCCGTGCTCCTGGTGGCGGACGCGGCCGAGGGCGCCCTGCGCGGCTTCCTCGAGGTGGAAACGACGGTAGCCGTCGTGCGCTATGCGCCCCTGAACGCCCTTTCCCTGCTCGTCGGCTCTCAGACGGGCCGGCCCGGCACGCTGACGCAGTGCTCCCTGGAGGAGGCCTTCGAGCTTCAGATCGGCATGAGGGGCCTGACGGCCTACGCGGAGACGATCTCCGTCTACGGCACGGAGAACGTGTTCATCGACGGCGACGACACCCCGTGGTCCAAGGCGTTCCTGGCCTCCTGCTACGCCTCCCGCGGCCTCAAGATGCGCTTCACCTCCGGGACGGGCAGCGAGGTGCAGATGGGCGCCGCCGAGGGCAAGTCCATGCTGTACCTCGAGGTCCTCTGCATCATGCTGACGAAGGGCGCGGGCGTGCAGGGGCTGCAGAACGGGTCCATCTCCTGCATCGGCGTTCCGGGCGCCGTCCCCTCCGGACTGCGCGCGGTCGCCGCGGAGAACCTGGTGACCACCGCCCTGGACCTTGAGGTGGCCTCCGGGAACGACCAGACCTTCTCCCACTCCGACCTGCGCCGCACGGCCCGCACCATGCCTCAGTTCTTTGCCGGGACGGACTTCGTGTTCTCCGGCTACTCCGGCGTGCCGAACTACGACAACATGTTCGCGGGCTCGAACTGGGACATCGAGGACGAGGACGACTACCTGGCGCTGCAGCGCGACTTCAAGGTGGATGGCGGCAACCGCCCGGTGCTGGAGGCGGACGTCGTCGCGGTCCGAAACAAGGCCGCCCGCGCCCTTCAGGCCGTCTATAAAGAGTTGGGCTTCCCGCCCATCACGGACGAGGAGGTCGAGCTCGCGACCTACGCCAACGGCAGCAAGGACATCACGCCGCGCAACATCCCCGAGGACCTCAAGGCGGCCGAGCGGCTGCTGAAGGAGGGCATCAACGGAGTCAGCGTCGTGAAGGCACTTGCAAAGGGCGGCTTTGAGGACATCGCAAAGAACGTCCTGATGATGCTGAAGCAGCGCATCTCCGGGGACTACCTGCAGACTTCTTCCTGGGTCGCGAAGGACGGTTACGTCTGGAGCGCCGTCAACGATCCCAACACGTACACGGGACCGGGCACCGGCTACCAGCTCTCCCCGGAGCGCTGGGAGGAGATCAAGAACATTCCGTGGGCCATTCGTCCTGAGGACGTATAAGGGGAGGGACAGACGATGCAGGTCAATGAAGATCTTGTCCGTAAGGTTATAGAGGAGGTCATCGCGGAGTTCGCGGCTCAGAGCGCGCCGACTCCGGCGCCTGAGCCAGCTCCGGCGGTGCCGGCCGGGGGAGCCCTGCCCGCCGGCGCGAAGCTCCGCTTCACGGAGGTGGGGCCCGCCAAACGCGGCACGGACCCGAAGGAGGTTGTGGTGGCGCTGCCGCCGGCCTTCGGCACGGAGTTCCATGCCACGATCATCAACGTCCCCCACACCGAGGTGCTGCGCCAGGTGTTCGCGGGGATCGAGGAGGAGGGCTGCAACTACCGCGTCGTCAAGGTCTACCATACGGCGGATGTCGCGTTCATCGCCCACGCCGGTGCCCGGCTCTCCGGGTCCGGGATCGGCATCGGCATCCTCTCGCGCGGCACGGCCGTCATCCACCAGCGGGAGTTGGCCCCCCTGGCCAACCTGGAGCTCTTCCCTCAGAGCCCGCTCCTGGACGCGGAGGTCTTCCGCCAGATCGGGCGGAACGCGGCGAAGTACGCCAAGGGCGAGAACCCCATGCCGGTGCCGACGCGCAACGACCCCATGGCCCGCCCGCGCTACCAGGGCATCGCGGCCCTGCTCCACAACAAGGAGGCCAGCTTCCTCGACCGCACCAAGGCCCCCGTGGAGTTCAAGGTCGAGATCGTGTAGAGAAGGTGACTGATGATGGCTGAGATGAACGAACAGGTTATCGCTGAGATGGTGCGGCAGGTGCTGAAGGGCATGGCCTCCGGCTCCGCGCCTGCGGAGAGCGCGCCCGCGCCGCAGCGGCCAGAGGCGCCGGGCGGCAAGGTCACGGCGAAGGATTATCCCCTTGGGACCAACAGGCCGGACCTGATCCGGTCCCCCACCGGCAAGAAGCTTGACGAATTGACGCTGGACGCCGTGATGAAGGACGTGGCCACGTTCAAGGACTTCACCATCACGCCGGAGGCCCTTGAGCTTCAGGCGCAGGTGGCCGAGTCCGCGGGGAGGCCGCAGATCGGGCGCAACATGCGGCGCGCTGCCGAGCTGACGCGCATTGCCGACGAGCGGGTGCTTGAGATTTACAACGCGCTTCGGCCTCACCGCTCCACGTTCGACGAGCTGATCGCCATCGCGGACGAGCTGGACAATCAGTATCAGGCGCACACCTGCGCGGCGCACGTCCGCGAGGCGGCCGACGTGTACAAGCGCCGCAAGCTCCTCCGCGGCGATCGTCCGGAGTCCTGATCGAAGTTCCACCCGCGCGCACGGACCGGGCCGGCGCGGCCTGATGGTCGCGCCGGCAGGGACGTTTGCCGGTGAAGGAGGCTGTTCCATGGCGGTTATAGCGGGTATCGATATCGGCAACTCAACGACCGAAGTCGCCCTTGGGCGCGTGGAGGGCGGACGGGTGAATTTCCTGTCCTCCTCCATCGCCTTCACCTCTGGCATCAAGGGGACGACGCAGAACGTCCTGGGCGTCCGCAACGCCCTCTCCGACGCCCTGGAGAGGGCGGGATGGGAGCGCGACGACTTTTCAAAGGTGGACCTCATCCGCATCAACCGGGCGGCCCCCGTCATCGGGGAGGTCGCCATGGAAACCGTGACGGAGACGATCATCACGGAGTCCACCATGATCGGGCACAACCCCTCCACCCCTGGCGGTGTCGGCGTCGGCCAGGGGGAAACGGTGGCGTTCGACGGGCTCGCGAACTGCGTTCCGGGCAAGGCCTGCACCGTCGTGGTCCCCGGCTCCGTGGACTACGAACGGGCGGCCGCGGGCATCGCCGCCGCCATGGAGCGCGGCGTTGACGTCACCTGTGCCATCTGCCGAAACGACGACGGCGTCCTCATCGCAAACCGGCTTCCGCGCGTCATCCCCATCGTGGACGAGGTGCGCGCCATCGACCGCGTGCCGCTGGGGATGCAGGCCTGCGTGGAGGTGGCCCCTCCGGGCAGGGTGGTGGAGCTGTTGGCCAACCCCTACGACATCGCGACGATCTTCGGGCTCTCTCCGGACGAAACGCGTCAGGTGGTTCCGGTGGCGCGCGCCCTGGTCGGCAACCGGTCGGCCGTCGTGATCCGGACGCCCCTCGGCGAGGTGAAGGAGCGCCGCATCCCCGCGGGAGAGCTGACCATCGCGGGCCCCAACGGCAAGCGCGGCATCGCCGTGGACGAGGGGGCGGAGAAGATCATGAAGCTCGTTTCCTCCTCGCAGCCCATCTCGGACGTCTTCGGAGAGCCGGGGACGAACGTCGGAGGCATGATGGAGCGCGTGCGCCGCACCATGTCCAACCTGACGGAGATCCCCCTGGCGGACGTACACATCCGCGACCTCCTGGCCGTGGACACCCAGGTGCCGCAGAAGGTGGTGGGGGGCCTGGCGGAGGAGTTCTCGCTGGAGAACGGCGTGGCCCTGGCGGTGATGGTGCAGACGGTGGACCTGCCCATGCAGCGCCTCGCGGCCGCCATCGAGGCGGACCTGCGCGTGAAGGTGGAGATCGGCGGCATCGAGGCGGAGATGGCGATCAAGGGCGCCCTCACTACGCCGGGGACCCGGCAGCCCATGGCCATCCTGGACATGGGGGCGGGCAGCACGGACGCCTCCTTCATGCGCGAAGACGGCTCGGAGAGCCTGATCCACCTGGCCGGAGCGGGCCAGATGGTGAACACGATCATCGCGAGCGAGTTGGGCATCGACAGCATGGACCTGGCGGAGGCCATCAAGCGGACGCCCCTCTGCAAGGCGGAGAGCGTCTACAACATCCGCCTTGAGGACGGGACGGTGCGGTTCTTCGACAAGCCGCTGCCTCCCCACGTCTTCGGCCGGGTCTGCCTCCTGCACAGCGAAACGGACCTGGAGCCCCTCCCTCTGAACAACGTCCCGATGGACCGCATCCGCAGCATCCGGCGCAGCGCAAAACAGCAGGTCTTCGCGGCGAACGCGGTTCGCGCCCTGGAGCGCGTCGCGCCGGCGGGCAACGTCCGCCTGATCGACTTCGTTGTGCTGGTCGGAGGGTCCTCGATGGACTTTGAGATCTCCCCCATGGTGACGCAGGTCCTGTCCCAGTACGGCGTCGTGGCGGGGCGCGGCAACATCCGCGGGACGGAAGGGCCGCGCAACGCGGTGGCCACGGGCCTGGTGCTCTCCTACCTGGACGAGGTCGGGGCATGAAGGGCTGGTGTGAGCGCCTGGCCGACGTGCCGCCGGAGCGGCCGTGCATCGTCCTCCTGCTGGCGGCTGGCGTAGATGAGCGCGTCGCGGAGGCCATCGGCACCGGGTGCGAGGAGGAGGGAATCCCCGCCGCCTGGGAGAGGGCCCTGACGCCGGAGGACACGGCCCACGCGGCCTCTCTGAGGTCCCGCCTGGACGTGGGGGTCCTGGTCATGGAGGCCAGGGCGGCCGTCGGCGTCGCGCAGATTCCGGACCGCCCGTGGCTGGACGTCGGGGCGGATGGGCCGGCGGACTGGCGCTGGGTGGGCCAGGCGGCGGCCCGGATCGTGAAGGGGCAGCCCATGCCGCCGCGGCCGGGCGAGGTCCCGGACCACGAACCGGAGCCCGACCCCGTTGCGCCGCCCACTGCGCCCTCGCCCCTGCCGGAGCCGGAGGTGGGGCTCCTTCCCATGCGCGCGCCCTACGCGGAGGAGCGCGAGAGGGCCGTGGATGCGTTGGTCGCCAGGGTGACGCAGGAGGTCATGAGGCGGCTTCTGGGACTTGGGGACGGCACGGGCATGGCCGAGTCGGATTCGGGAGGGGGCACGAGAGGTGAACGATAGGGAGAGGGTCCGAGGCGCCGTCGGCCTCATCGAAACGGAAGGGCTTCCTGCGGCGATCGCCGCGGCGGACGCCGCGCTGAAGGCGGCCAACGTCGTCCTGGTCGGGCGCGAGAACTCCCGCGGCGGCGGCTTCATGACGGTGAAGATAGCCGGCGACGTCGCCGCGGTGCAGGCCGCGCTGGCGGCGGCCCGCGCCGTCGCGGAGGGCGTGCGGGGCGTTCACTCCGTGCTCACCATCCCGCGCCCTGGGGAGGGGATTGGGGACCGCCTCGTCCGGAACGGGAACACGATGGGGGCGGAACTCCTCAGGCCCGCGCCGCCTGAGCCGGCGCCGTGCGAAGCTGAGGAGGCTGCGGGTACCGCGGCCGATGAGCCGGAATCCGAGGCCGAATGGGACGCTGAACTCCCGGCGGAGGACCGGTCGTCGCGACTGGATGAGGCCGGACTGGCCGTGGCTGGGCCGAGGGCGCTGATGAAGGTCAAGCCTGCTGCGCCCGCCGAAGCGGGAGAGCGGACGTCCGCCGAAGTCGCGGGCGGAGTGGAGGCTGGCGAGGTCGCCCCGGAGCCTGCGGAGGATGAGGCGAAGAAGCCGCGCAAGCGGCGTTCCACGGCCCGGAGGAAGCCGAAGTGAGTGCGGCGGTGATCGCGCGGCCGGACGAGCAGACGGAGCGGCTGTTCCTGCGTCCGGAGGAGCCCGCCCCGGAGGACGGCGAGCGAAGGATTCGGCGCAGGGACTTTCGCGTCGAGGAGGACTGAGCGGCGAGGGGGCTGGCTCTTGCGATGAGCGGCGGGAGAAACGCGAAGGGTAAGGAGGCCGGCCCGGTGGGGCAGGGCCCGGCGGAGCGTAGGGAGGTGGCGGCACCGTCCTTCGACCCGGAGGCCGTGGAACTCCTCGGCGCTCTTGAGGGCGCTTTGCACCGGGAGGAGCCGCTGAACGGCTTCAAGGAGCTCTTCCTCGGGTTCGACCTGGGGACGACGAACCTGGTGCTGGTGGCGCTGAACGAGGAAGGGCGCCCCGTGTCCGCCGTGATGGAGAGCTCCAGGTCCTCCGTCCGGGACGGCGTAATCGTCGATTACATGGCCTCGGTCGAGGGGATGCGGAGGTGCCTCGATCGGCTGGAACGCCGTCTGGGTAGGGCGGGCCTCAGCGCCCTGGGGGCGGCGGCCTTCCCGCCCGGCGTCAGCGAGAAGACGGCCAAAGTATGCGCCAACGTCGTGGAGGCCCTGGGCTTCGACTGCGCGGGGCTGTATGAGGAGCCGACGGCGGCCGCGGCCGCGCTTGGGCTGGAGGACGCGGCGATCGTGGACATCGGCGGCGGCACGACGGGCATCACGATCCTGCAGGGCGGAAGGCCCGTCTACACGGCGGACGAGCCCACGGGCGGCACGCACATGACCCTCGTGTTGGCGGGGAACATGGACGTCAGCTTCGAGGCCGCGGAGGCCGTGAAGCGGACCCCTGCGCGCCAGAGGGAGCTGCTCCCCGTCCTGAGGCCGGTGCTGGAGAAGATGGGCTCGATCGTGAGGCACCACCTCGAGGCGAGCGGCTACTGGGGCCGGGTCCCGACGATCGTCTGCGGCGGCGGCGCGGACCTGCCCGGCGCGGCGGCTGTCCTGACGGCGGCCGTGGGGGCGCCGGTTTCCATGACCCCCCACCCTCTTTTGGTCACGCCGTCGGGGATCGCCCTGAGCCTTTGGCGCGACGTTCGCGGAGGAGAGCGGCAGATCGGGAAGCGAGGTGGGAACGTTGGGCAAGGATGACCTGGAGGTCCTGGTCGAGAGGGTGCTGGAGCGGCTCCGGCGTCCGCGCGTCGGGTTGGTGGCCTCTGCGCCCCTGCCCCCGCTGCCCAAGACGGACCGCTTCGAGTGGATCGCCTACGCCCGCGGCGCGGACGGCGCCCTGGATGGCGTCTGGTGCCCGGAGGAGGAGGGAGCGCACCTTCGCCTGCTGGCCGTCCTGGAGCCGCCCCTCCCGTTGCTGGGGGAGCTCCTCGGCGGCATCCCCTGCACGGCGGAGGGGGCCCTGATCTTCGGGTGCCTCGCGCGTGGCGTGCCGGTGCTCTTGGACGGAACGCGGATCAAGCGCTGGCGCGGGGGCGCGTCGCCCTGGAGCGCCTGGCTTGAAGGATGTCTTGCCCGCCTCGGTGAATGGGGCGTCCAGGTCCTTGGGACCTCGGCCGCCGGTGCCGCTCCGGGGCAGACGCTGGTCCTGAAGGAGCCGGGGTGGACGACCTGGGGCGAGCTGACGGCGCGGCACGACCTGAAGGGCGTCGCTGCCGTGCGCCTGGAGGCTGGGGCGCGGCTGACGCCGGAGGCGCGGGACCGGCTGGCGCGGCTTCGGATCGCGCTGCTCGTTTAAAGCTGAAGCCGCCGCGGGGCCGAGGCCGTGCGGCGGGTCCAAAGGGTCGGGGGGAGAGGACGTGTCGATGAAGTATGAGCTGATTCGGGCTCCGTCGCGCGGGACGCAGGACATGATCCGGCGTCGGGCGCGGGGGGCCGAGGCCCTGGGGTCGCCGAACTGGGGTGCGGTGCTGCTGGTGCAGGGCATGGTCATCGAGGTGCTGGCCGCGGCGGATATCGGCGCGAAGGCCGCGGACGTGGCCGTGACCGAGCTTCTGGGCAACTGCCCGCAGCACATCAACTCCGTCGCCTTCATCGGCACGCCCTCTCAGATCGATCAGGTGCTGAACGCCCTGCGAAACGGAGGAAAGATCTCATGATGCTGGGAAAGGTGGTCGGCTCCATCGTCGCCACCCGCAAGGACGAGCGCCTTGTGGGCCAGAAACTGCTCCTGGTGGAGCCGCTGGTCCGGCGCGGAGATGGGGCGCTGGACGGGGACCGCGACCGAATGTTAGTGAGCGTGGACGTGGTGGGCGCGGGCCGCGGCGAAACGGTCCTCCTCGTCAGCGGGTCCACGGCGCGCGCGGCCGTGTCCCTTCCGGATTCGCCCATCGATGCCTGCATCATCGGCATCGTGGACGAGGTGGACCTCTCCTGAGGGGGGCTTGGCGATGAGCGCACGAATCTACACGGGCGGGGGCGACCACGGCGAAACCCGGCTCTGGGACGGACAGAGGGTGTCGAAGCGGGACCCGCGCATCGAGCTGAACGGGACGCTGGACGAGGCCGGTGCCCTCATCGGGCTGGCGCGTGGCCTGGGGCCGGCGGCGATGCAGGACGACCTGCTGAGGGTCCAGAGGCTGCTGCAGGACCTGATGGCGTACGTCGCGCGGGGGCGTCGGGAGGCAAAGGTCCCGGTGGCGTCCTCCCTTGAGGCGTGGATCGACGAGCTCCTGGAGGGCTATCCGATGCGGCCAGAGTTCGTCCTTCCGGGCGATTCTCCCGCGGGCGGCGCGCTGCACGCGGCGCGGGCCGTCGCGCGGAGGGCGGAGCGGGCGGCGCTGCCGCTGTGGGACGGTGGAGGGGTGATCGAGGAGGAGGCCTACCGCCTCATCAACCGCCTGTCGGACCTCCTATACGTCCTGGCGCACAAGGCGGACGTGGAAACGCAGGTGGCGCGCATCGTCCGGACCATCAGCGAGGGGGAGGCGGAGCCGTCGCGCGGACCGGAGGTCCCGGCGCAGGAGGTCACGCTGGACGAGGCGCTCGAGGTGATCGAGTGCGCCCGGACGGCGGCGGAGGCGATCGGGCTTCCTGTGGTCGTCGCCGTTTGCTCGCCGGACGCCGTTCCCGTCGCCTTTCAGCGGATGAAGGACTCCCTTCCGGTGAGCGTCCGCCTGTCCGCCAGCAAGGCGGCGACGGCGCTGAAGATGAAGATGGACACGGACAGGCTGACCCCCCTCGTCCAACCGGGCGCGCCGCTCTACGGCCTGAACAACGACCCGGACATCGTGGTCTTCGGCGGCGGCCGGCTCCTGATGGACAAGGGCGTCATCGTGGGCGCAGTGGGGGTCAGCGGCGGGACGGTGGAGCAGGATACGGGCGTGGCGGACGCGGCGGTGCGCTGTTTTGAAGGGCTTCGGCAGACGGGCGCGCAGGCGCAGTGAGGTTCGGTACTTTTAGGGCGGGGCGGAGGCCCCAGGAGGAGGCGCCAGGCAATGGACACCCGGCAGATGGAGAAGATCGTCCGCGATGTCATCCTCAAGATGCAGGAGGAGCGGGGCGAGGGGAACGGGAGCGAGGTCGCGGTCCTGACGGAGCGCGCGCGGGCTGCTCAGGCGATATGGCACGGCGATTTCAACATTGCGGCCAAGACGGCCGTCATCACCAAACTGCGCCAGGACCTTCGCCCGCACGTCGAGGAGTTGGCGAAGATGGCCTGCGAGGAAACGGGGATGGGCCGCTTTGAGGACAAGGTCCTGAAGAAAAGGGTGGCGATCGAGAAGACGCCGGGCCCGGAGTTCTTCACGACGCACGCCGTGTCCGGGGACAACGGCCTGGTGCTGGAGGAGCTGGCGCCCTTTGGCGTCATCGCCTCGATCTGCCCCTCGACGAACCCCGTCGCGTCCGTCATCAACAACACGATCTGCATGATCGCGGGCGGCAACGCGGTGGTGTTCGCTCCGCACCCCGGCGCGGCGAAGTGCACGCACCGGACGGTGGAGATCGTCATGAAGTCGCTCCGCGAGAGCGGCGCGCCGGACGGGCTGATCTCCTCGCTGCAGCACGTTTCGCTGGACGCCATGAACGAGCTCATGACGAGCCCGAACGTGAACCTGATCTCCGCTACGGGGGGGCCGGGCGTGGTGCGGGCGGCACTGCAGTCCGGAAAGCCCGCCATCGGCGCGGGGCCCGGCAACCCGCCGGTCGTCGTGGACGAAACGGCGGACGTTGAGCAGGCGGCCATCGACATCATCACGGGTGCGAGCTTTGACAACAACCTGCAGTGTATCGCGGAGAAGGAGATCATCGCCGTCAACTGCATCGCGGACGACCTGAGGGCCGCCATGCTGAGGAATGGCGCCTTCGAGCTGAAGGACCCGGCGAAGGTCGACGAGCTCCTGAAGATGACCCTTGAGAAGGGCAAGCCCAGCCGAAAGTGGGTGGGGCGTTCGGCCTCGCTGCTCCTGGAGCAGTTGGGGTACAAGGTGGAGCCCAAGACGCGCATCATCCTGGTGGAAACGGGGGAGGACCACCCCTTCGCGCAGGAGGAGATGCTGATGCCCATCCTGCCGCTCATCCGCGCGGCGGACTTCGAGGAGGCCCTGGCCATGGCGAAGCGCCTGGAACACGGCTTCCGCCACTCCGCCTGCATCCACAGCAGCAACGTCAACCACATGAGCCGCATGGCGCGCGAGATGCAGACCACGGTGTTCGTCAAGAACGCGCCGACCCTGGCCGCCATCGGAGTGGGCGGGGACTGCCCGACCGCCTTCACCATCGCGACGGCCACGGGCGAGGGGCCAACGACCCCGGCCTCGTTCTGTCGAACGCGGCGCTGCGTGCTGCACGGAGCCTTCAGAATCATTTGATTTCATCCGAAAAACCGTTGTCTTATGGAGGGAAGTTTCATGAAGGTGTTCACCATCCCCACGGTCAACGTGGTGGGGCGCGGCAGCGTGAAGGAGATCGGCTCCATGGCCGCGCGCTTCGGCTCAAAGACGGCCCTGGTGGTGGCCTCGACGGGGGACGTGGGACTGGCTCAGGCGCAGCTCGTTGCGGACGTCCTGAAGGGCTCCGGAATCGACGCGGAGCTCTTCTGCAAGGTGACGCCCAACCCCCTCGAGGAGACGGTGATGGAGGGCCTTGCCCTGTACGGGGAAAGGGGCTGTGGGTTTTTGGTGGCCGTGGGCGGCGGGAGCGCTATGGACGCGGCCAAGGGCATCGGCATCCTGGCGACGAACGGCGGACGCATCGAGGACTACGCGGGGGTGGATAAGGTCAGGACCCCCATCCCGCCCCTGATCGCCGTGGCGACGACGGCCGGGACGGGCAGCGAGGTGACGCAGTTCGCGGTGATCTCCGACGCGAACCACAACAAGATGACCCTGAACGACCGGGACATGCTGCCGACCATCTCCGTCAACGACCCGGAGATGATGCTCTCCATGCCCCCCGCCCTCACGGCCGCCACGGGCATGGACGCGCTGACCCATGCCATTGAGGCCTACGTCTCGACGGAGTCCTCGCCCCTGACGGACGGTCGGGCCTGGGCGGCGACGAACCTCATCGCTCAGAACCTCCCGCGGGCCGTGCAGGAGGGGACGAACGTGGAGGTGCGGGAGCGCATGTGCTACGGCAGCTTCCTGGCAGGCATCGCCTTCAACAACGCGGGGCTGGGCCTGGTGCACGCCATGGCGCACCCGCTGGGGGGGCATTACAACCTGCCCCACGGGCTGTGCAACGCGCTGCTCCTGCCTACGGTGTGCCGCTTCAACCTGACCTTCGACACGGTCCCGCGCTTCGCGGCCCTCGCCAGGGCCTTCGGCGTCGCCCACGACTGGCGTCCGGACCGGGAGAACGCGGAGGCCTGCCTCAAGGCGATCGACGACGTGAAGCGCGAGGCGGGTCTGAAGGAGTCCCTGAGGGCCCACGGCGTGAAGCGCGAGGACTTTCCCCTGCTGGCGGACAGGGCGCTTCTGGAAACGGTGGGGGCGACGAACCCGCGGCCCTTCGACCGGGCCGACGTCATCGCGCTGTACGAGGAAGCGTTCTAACGCCGCCCGTGGGGCGTCCGCGGCGGAGGGAATCTGGGGGGATGGTTCATGGACTTTCTTGAGTGCGTAAAATCCGCCGGCGTCGTGGGTGCGGGGGGCGCAGGATTCCCCACCCACGTGAAGCTCAACGCGAAGGCGGAGTACTTTATCGTCAACGCGGCGGAGTGCGAGCCCCTGATCGAAACGGACAAGTACCTGTGCCGCACCTTCCCGGACCGCATCGTTCAGGCCGTGTCCGCGACTGCCGCTCAGGTCGGCGCGAGCCGTGCCGTCATCGCCATCAAGGCGGAGTACGGGGCGGAGATCGCGGCCCTGAAGGAGGCCGTGCGGGTCCAGGGCGCCGACGTGACCTTCTGCGAGATGCCCGCCTTCTACCCTGCGGGCGACGAGCAGGTCATGGTGCAGCTCGTGACGGGCCGCAGCATCCCTGAGCGTGGCCTGCCCCTGAACGTCGGGGCGGTGGTGGACAACGTGGGGACGATGCTCAACGTCGCGGATGCCCTGGAGGGGAAGCCCGTGACGGACAAGTTCCTGTCGGTGACGGGCGCGGTGGCGAAGCCCGTCGTCCTTCGCGTGCCGCTGGGGACGAACGTCCGCGAGTGTACCGCGGCGGCGGACCTCGCCGTCGGAGGCGATTACGCCGTGCTGGTGGGCGGCCCCATGATGGGCAGGGTGCTGACGGACCCGAAGGCGATCGACGGGAACGTCGTCACCAAGACGACGGGGAACCTGGCGATCCTTCCGATGGACCACTACCTCGTCACGCGGGCGGTCCTGTCCATCGAGAACATGAAACACCAGGCCCGCAGCGCCTGCGTGCAGTGCCGCATGTGCACGGACATGTGCCCGCGCCACCTCATTGGGCACGAGGTGACGCCGCACCAGGTGATGCGAAACGTCTGGCGCGAGGAGAACCTCCCCGACGAGGAATACGTCCGCTGCTTCGGCAGCGCCCTCAACTGCTGCGACTGCGGCCTGTGCGAGATGTTCTCGTGCCCCATGGGGCTCTCTCCGAGGCGGATCAACGGCTGGTTCAAACAGAGGTTTCGGGAGAAGGGGCTGAACAAGGAGCGCAACATGGAGCCGCTGGCGCAGCGCTTCCTCGACCTGCGGCGCGTGCCCACGTCCCGCCTCTACGCCCGCCTTGGGCTGGGAGGCTGGCACGGAGTCCACGTCCGGGAGCCCCATCGCTCCCTCGCCCCCCAGTGCGTGTACGTCCCCTTCCGACAGCACATCGGCAAGCCCGCCGTCCCGATCGTCCACGTCGGGGACCGGGTGGAGCGCGGCGCGCTCGTCGCCTCCGCTCAGGAGGGCGTGTCGGCAAACGTCCACACGGGCCTTGCCGGTCTGGTGCAGTCCATCGACGAGAACGGCGCGCTCATCGTCGCCGGCTGACGGCCCCGTTTCGCTGTGGGGATGGCTGCATCAGGCTGCATCAGGGAAGGACAATCAAGAGGGGGGAGAGGATGTTGAACAACGCGATCGGCATGGTGGAGCTGAACAGCATCGCGGTCGGCATAGAGACGTGTGATTTTATGGTGAAGGCCGCTCAGGTGGACCTCCTGAGGGCGTCCACCGTCTGTCCGGGAAAGTACATCGTCATCGTCGGCGGAGAGGTCAGCGCCGTGCAGTCCTCCATGAAGACGGGCCGCGCCAATGCCGGACCGGCGCTTGTGGACTGTCTTCTGCTCCCGAACGTCCATCCGCAGGTGGCCCCGGCCATCGCGATGACCTCTCAGGTGCGGACGTTCGGAGCCGTCGGGGTGCTTGAGTTCTTCTCCATCGCGAGCGCCGTCAAGGCGGCCGACGTCGCGGCGAAGGCCGCGGACGTGTCGCTGATCGAGGTCCGCATGGGGCTGGCCGTAGGCGGCAAGGGGTTCGTCACACTGACGGGCCAGGTGTCGGCGGTCAGGACGGCCGTGGCCGCAGCCGCCGCGAAGGCGGAGCTCATGGTCGCCTCCACGGTGATCCCCCGTCCCTCTCCGGCACTCGTGCAGTCGCTGCTGTAGGGCGGTCAGGCGAAGGGCCGGCCTTTGCGGACAAGGGCCGGCCCTGAGAGAGGATGGCGCTCCCGCTCCCCTGACGGGGCGGCGCTGGACGGGCTACTTTCGTCCCATCAGCAGCGTGGACCCTCCAAGGAAGAGGAATTTTGCCTCCCTGGGGCTCATGAACAGGCCCTGCGTCGTGTCGATGATCTGCACTTCCTGATACCCCATGCCCTGCAGCCTCTCGACGAACGCCTGCATGTCCCCGTACCTGGCGCGGGACATGAGGTCGTGCAGGGCGAAGGTCCCGCCCTTTTTCAGGACCCGCAGCGTCTCCAGGAGGACGTCCTGCCGGTTTACTCCAACGATGTTGTGGTAGCAGTAGTTGCTGGTGACCGCGTCGAAGCTCTCGTCCGGAAAATCGAGCTTCACCGCGTTGCCCTGAAGGAAGCGGACGTTGCTCACGCCCTCCGCCAGGGCGTTGTCCTCGCAGAGCTTCTTGTTGTACGAGGCGTAGGTGATCCCCCACAGGTCGACCCCCGTCATGCTTCCCCGCGGGTTCCTCTTCGCGCAGGCGATGGTCAGCGCGCCGCTGCCGCAGCCCACGTCGAGCCCGCATCCGCCGTCGGGCAGATGGACGTATTGCGCGACCCCCTCGACGATGGCCCGCGCGAGCTGTCTTTTGCCGTTGTAGTCAAAGGCCCGATACAGCGCGATGCCGAGCGTCAGAAGGACGAGGCAGACGGCGCTTGCGAGCCCCAGCACGACGGCCAGAACGCCCCGCGCCGTGTCGGAAACGCCGGTCCCCAGGACTCCCAGGGCAAGGAAGAACAGCAGGACGACGGCGGTTACGACGGCGAGGGCGACGAGCAGGCCCTTCGGCACCCAGTTCTTGTAGTTCGGTTTCATGAGAAATCCCTCCAGTCGATAAAAATTCAAAAACGTGGCTCCGCGGGCCCCATTCGATTACCCAAGGGCCACGTCCAGAGCCATCATCAGGGTGAACCCGGCGGCGAACATCAGGCCGCCGACGTCGGAGTGCTTGCCCGACGAGAACTCCGGGATCAGCTCCTCCACCACGACGTAGAACATCGCTCCGGCCGCGAAGCTCAGAAAGTAGGGCATGAGGGGCGTGAAGACCTCCGCCGCCCAGAGCATCAGGACGGCGGCGACGGGTTCCACCGCGCCGGACAGGATGCCCTCGACGCAGGCGCGGCGCCGACTCTCCCCCTCCGCGTGGAGCGGCATGGAGATGATGGCGCCCTCCGGGAAGTTCTGAATGGCGATGCCGAGCGCCAGGGCCATGGCGCCACCCGCAGTGATCTCCTCCACGCCGGACAGGAGCCCCGCGTAGACGATCCCCACGGCCATGCCCTCGGGGACGTTGTGCAGCGTGACGGCGAGGGAGAGCATCGTCGTTCGCGGGAGGTGGGTTCTGGGACCCTCGGCCTCCTGAGCGTCCATGTGCAGGTGCGGGACGACCCGGTCCAGCAGGAGGAGGAACAGGGTCCCTGCCCAATAGCCGACCGCCGCAGGGAAAAAGGCGAAGGCCCCAAGGGGCTCGCTCTGCTCTATGGCGGGGATCAACAGGCTCCAGATCGACGCGGCGGTCATGACCCCCGCGGCAAAGCCGGTGAGCGCCCGTCGAATGGTGTCGTTGAGCTCCCCCTTCATGAAGAACACGCAGGCTGCGCCGAGGGACGTCCCCAGAAAGGGGATCAGGATCCCCTGAAACACTTGAAGATTCATGAACCTTACCTCGCCTTTCGTACCCCTTCGCGCCCTGACAGGGGGATTTGTGTTCAAGCTCCCGTGTGTGTCCTGCCTCCCCGTTCCCGTTCGGACGTTAACGGGGGTAAATCATTTAATTATAATCCATTCTCGTCATCCGCGAGGCGTATAATGAGGACGGGGAGGCAACGGTGATGGACATCATGACGATGCTGTTTGATCAGGAAACGGCGACGCGGAATTACGTTGACAGGGTGCGCCGCGAGGCGGCGGAACA
>ERZ772917.645-NODE-645-length-23560-cov-18.133971_pt1 | contig 23560 bp, 18 predicted proteins | sample MGYA00511187_ERZ772917 | MGnify/ENA primary metagenome ERZ772917 (study PRJEB29015, sample SAMEA2737925) | human oral metagenome | biome: human oral; feature: human-associated habitat; material: dental | place: China | collected 2012 ...
TGTCGAGGTTGAAGAACTGCGACTTGGGGTTCTGGAAGACCGATCCCACGAGGCGGGCGATCTCGTACCCCTCCATGGAGAAGACGTCGCGGCCGCAGATCGTGACGTCCCCGCCGGTCTCGTCCCTCTCGTGCCTGGGCAGGAGGCCGTTGACGAGGCTGGTCAGCGTGCTCTTGCCGCAGCCGCTGCGGCCGGTGAGGACCACGAGCTCCCCGGCCCCGACCCTAAAGGAGACGTCCGTCAGGGCCCGGGCGGGTGCGGCGGCGTAGCGGAACGAGACGTGCGAGAACTCGATCATCTGACCATTCCCCCTGCGCACAGGCCGACGAAGACGAGGATGACGACGACGTCGACCGCGCCGAGTGCGAGGTCCACCAGGCAGGTCCTGGGAGCGGGGTTGTCAATGCCCCGCACCAGCGCGGCGTCGGCGATCTCGTCGGCGATCACCGTGGCGCTGACCAGCATGGGGACGTAGAGCCTCGTGGTGACCTCGAGGGGATGGCGCAGGAGGGACAGCGGCGTGGGGCTCAGGCCGCGGACCGCCATGGCATCGCGCAGGTTGCGCGCCTGCTCGCGCATGGCCGGGAAGTAGCGGAAGACGACGGCGAAGGGCGTGACCAGGACGCGCGGCACGTGCCAGCGCGTCAGGGCGGCGACGAACTCGTTGACACGGGTGGTCTGGATAATGACCGCCCCGGTAATGCCGGCGGGGAACACCTTGCCAATGATCTGGAAGAACGTGACCACGAACAGCTGGGCCGCGGGCGGAAGGTACCTCTCCCCGAGCACCTGCGCGCCCGCGACGAGGACGTAGGCGACCGCGGCCACCAGCGCCGTCCTCAGCCTTCCGCAGGCCGCCGCGAGGAGGACGGCCGCGGCCACCAGGACGTGGGCGTAGCCGGGACGCACGGCGATCGTCAGCGCGAGGTTGACGAGCACGAGGACGACCAGCTTGGTGCGCGGGTCGAGGCGCAGGCCCCACCGGTCCTTACCCACTGAAGCCGGTCTCAGGCGACGATACCGGCGCGGGTGAGGTGGCGGGCGAGCATCCGCCGCCCCAGCAGCGTGCCGAGCCAGGCGGCGAGGAGGGTGCCCACGGTGATCGCCACCAGGAGCCAGTAGCTCGCCGCGGCGAACATTGAGTCCATGTAGGCGGCGTCGGTGCCCTTCCCGACGAGGTAGGCGCGGTAGGACTCCTGGTTGACCCAGACCATGACGTAGCTCGCGAGCGGGGCGAGGGCGAACACCATGTAGCTGACCGTGTTCAGCCCCGGGCTCCTAAAGCGCCCGAGCGCGGCGACCTCCCCGGCGACGACGCCCAGCGCCAGTGCCGCCACCGCCCACAGCCAGAACATGCCCGTGACGAACAGCACCAGGCCGACTACCGCGCCGAGGACCGCGACCGCCCCGCGCCTGGGGACCTTGGCCACCAGCAGGAGGTACACGGGGGCGCAGAAGAACGCCGCCGAGACCGGCAGCGCGTAGGTCAGCACCGGACTGAACGCGAAGGGCGTGCCCGCGACGAGCATGACCACGACGTACAGCACGCTGTAGACGCCGAGGGTGATCAGGTCCCTGCTGCCCAGCCTCATCGACGCAGGCCTGCGCTGCGGCGAACCGTCGCGCGCCCCCTGGTGGGCACCCTCGTCTTGCGTCCGTGCACTCACGTCACAGCTCCTTCCGGGATCTACGGCAGAAACACCCGCACCACATAGTTACAATGTGTAACAAATGGTAGTCCGCGCGTTCCCGTACCGACAAGACCCCGCATTTGTTAGACAGGTCATAGCATGGGCGCCCAGGCCCGACACCGCTCCGGGCCGCTGAGGGCACCGGGGCACCCCGCGTCGCCTCGGCGGACGGCGGGGACACGGCCGTAAGGGCGCCCCTTCCGGGACCCGCGCCGGCCGGAGGGGACCGCGCACCGCGAGTGCGGCACAATCGGCCGTGACAGCAGCCCGTACCGACCCTGTGGAGGCGGTCGTGAAACACGCCGTGCCCTTGCCCTCGGTCATTGCCGACGACCGCCTGCGCCCTCTCAGCCGGGCCGAGCTGGAGCGCTACCGTCGCAACGCCCTGGTACCCCAGGTGGGGGTGACTGGCCAGCAGCGCATCCGCGCCGCCCGCGTCCTGCTCGTAGGCGCCGGGGGCCTGGGCTCCCCGGCGGCCCTGTACCTGGCGGCCGCGGGCACGGGCACCCTGGGGGTCGTGGACGACGACGTCGTGGACGTGTCCAACCTGCAGCGACAGGTCGTCCACACCACCGCCGCGGTGGGCACCCCCAAGGCGGACTCCGCGGCCGCGGCGGTCCGGGCCCTCAACCCGGACGTGGAGGTCGTTATCCACCGCGAGCGCCTCACGGCCGCCAACGCCCTGGGGCTGCTGGAGGGCTGGGACGTGGTCGTCGACGGCTCGGACAACTTCCCCACCCGCTACCTGGTCAACGACGCCTGCGTGCTGCTGGGGCTGCCGCTGGTCCACGGGGCGGTGCTGGGCCTCAACGGGCAGGTCGGGGTGTTCGACGCCGCCCGCGGCCCCTGCTACCGCTGCCTGCACCCGGCTCCCCCGCCTCCCGGCTCGGTGCCCTCCTGCGCCCAGGCCGGGGTGCTGGGGGTGCTGCCGGGGGTCATTGGCTCAATGCAGGCGGCCGAGGCCCTCAAGCTCATTATCGGCGGCGCGCAGCCGCTCATCGGCCGCCTGGTGCTGCTCGACGTCTGGGGCGGGAGCGTGCGTGAGCTCACCGTCTCGCGCAACCCGGCCTGCCCGGTGTGCGGGGAGCACCCGAGCATCACGGCCCTGGCCGACGCCCCGGGGGCCGACTCCTGCGCCACCGCCCCGGGCCGGCGGGCGGGCTCTACGGGTGCCACCTCGGCGCCCCCGGGCACCGGGGTGGCGTCGGTGACGCCAGCGCGCTTAAAGGAGCTGCTAGAGGCCCCTGGGCCCCCGGCGCTGCTGGACGTGCGCGAGGAGGTGGAGGTGGCCCTGGACCCGTTCCCCGGCGCGCGGAACATCCCCCTGGGGCAGGTGGTGGACCGCGCGGGCGAGCTGGACGCGGGCCGGACCACGGTGGTCGTGTGCGCCTCCGGTCTCCGCTCGGCCCAGGCCGTCCAGGCCCTGCGGGAGGCGGGGTACCCCGGGGAGCTCCTCAGCCTGGCAGGCGGGGCCCGCGCCTACCAGCCCGCCTGAGCGCGCCTGGCCTGGGGCAGGGCGACGTCGAGGGCGGCGGGTACCTGAGCCCGCCCGGGACAGCCTGCCCGCCCGGGACCGCCCGGGCGCGCCTACCTCTGAGCCCGCCCGGGACTGCGGGAACCGTGAAACCTGCCTCTACCTGGTCTTATACCTGACCGCACGGTGTGAGCTACTACCTATAACGGGCCCCGCGTTCATAGTACGTACCTATGGCGTCCTGTACGAGCAGCTGCTAGCCTGCCCGTGTCCAGGTCGTTATTCACGGCTCCTACCGGATTATCCCCTGGCTCCCCAGTACACCTGTTGAACACCGAGGAATGCCCATGTCACTCCCCGCCCACGGCGCCCGCTGGCGCGCACAGGCCCTGACGTCCCTGGTCCTGGGACTGCTCCTGGCCCTGGTCAGCGCCACCACCGCCCAGGCCCTCACCCTCCCGGCCTCCCCGCCGCCCGGCGGCCACGCCGAGATCACCTCCTCCGGCCCCCTGACCAGTATCGCGATCGGCAGGACCCTCAACGCGAGCGTCTACCACACCGGCGACTCCAGCAGCCAGTGGTACGGCGACTACGCCAGCGGCACCTACGTGTTCGCCGACGGCAGGCTCTACAGGCCCACCGACACGCCGGCGTCGGGCTACTACGACTCGACCACGACGGCCTACACCCCGGTGTCACAGGAGGGGCCGACCGGCAGCGGGACCGCCGCCGACCCCTTCAAGGTCACCACCACCGTGGCCCTGGGGAGCACCGGCCTGACCCTGACCCAGGTGGACACCTACGTCACCGGCCGGGAGTCCTACAACACGTCGGTCATCCTGAGCTCCACCGGCGCCACCCCCATCGACGTGCGCGTCTACCGGGCCGGGGACTGCTACCTCCAGGACAGCGACTACGGCACCGGCACCGTGCTGGACGGCGTCGCCCCCACCTGCATGGCCAAGCCGAACTCGCCCAACCCCAACCGGTACATCAGCCTCTACCCGGGCAGCGCCAGCTCGACCTACCTCGAGGCCTACTACGGCGACGTCTGGCGGGCCGTGGCCTCCGGGCAGCCCCTGAACAACACCACCGTCAGCCACGACCACGACAACGGCATCGCCATCGCCTGGCCGGTCACGGTGCCCGCCGGCGGCTCCGTCAACGTGAGCAACGTCAACGTCTTCTCCCCTGAGGGGGTCCGCCCCCTGTCCACCGCCGCCACCGCCGACGCCGACCAGAGCGAGGCGGGCGCCCAGAACGGCTACACCGTGACCGTCACCAACCCCAACACCTCACCGGTGGCCCTGTCACAGGTGAGTGTGGAGCTGCCGGACGGCTTCTCCTACGTGCCCGGCACCACCACCGGGGCCACCACCGCCGACCCCGTGGTCAGCGGCCAGAAGCTGACCTGGTCCGACCTGACCGCCCCCGCCTCGGGCTCGGTGAGCCTGGCCCTGAAGGTGAAGGTCTCCGACACGCCAGGCACCTACACCATTGACGTCACCGGGGAGTCGGCCACCGCCACCGTGCTGGAGGGGGTCGACCAGGCGCCCATTACCGTCACGGCCACCGGCCCCGTGGTCCCCCCGGCCCCCGGCCCGGTGCCAGCACCCGAGCCCGAGCCCGCCCCGGCGCCCGAGCCCGCGCCGGCACCTGAGCCAGCACCTGAGCCTGAGCCGGCCCCGGCGCCCGAGCCCTCCGCCTCGCCGAGCCCCTCGGCCTCCCAGCCCCTGGCCAAGACGGGTACCTCCCTGACGGCGCTCGTCCCGGCCGCCTGCGGCCTCGTGCTCGGCGCCGGTCTCCTGGTCGCCCGCCGCCGTCGGCACGGCTGAGGACCTCTGAACCTGGCGGGCGCCCCCGTGGGGGGCGCCCGCCAGCGCATTCGGCCCCGGGCCCCTCGCCCGGGGCCGGGGGAACCCGCCGAATCGCGTTCGCGCCACTTCTCCCTCCGGCCCGGGACGGGCAGACCTGCTCGCCCGGGCCCAGACGCGACCCGGCGTGCGAGGAGCCAGGTTAACGGCAATGAGACCCCGACGGACGCGCCACGGGCTCAGGGGCGCCCGGAGGAGACCACCAGCAGCCAGACGAGGTAGAGGCCGCCCAGCGCGGCGGACAGCAGCCCCACCGGGATCTGGAAGGGGGCGAGCAGGCGCTGGGCCAGCAGGTCGGCCCCCACCAGGACCAGGGACCCCATGGCCGCCGAGGCCACCAGGGTGGTCCCGGCAGCCCTAACCACCCGCCGCGCCAGCTGCGGGGACGCCAGGGCCAGGAAGCCGATCGGCCCGGACACCGCCACGCACACGGCGGCCAGCACGACCCCGTAGCCGAGCATGGCCCCACGCACACGGGCCGTCCCCAGCCCCAGGCTGGTGGCGGCGTCGTCGCCTAGCTCCAGGACACCCGCGGGCCGGGCGAACCAGGTAACCAGGGGCAGCAGGAGGGCGGCGGCCAGGACCAGGGGACGTACCTGGGCCCAGCCGATGGCGTTGAGGGAGCCGTACTGCCAGGCCTTGGCCGCCTCCGCGTCCTGGATGGTGGCCCGGGAGAGCAGGTAGTTGTTGGCGGCCGAGAGCATCTGGGACAGGGCGATGCCCGCCAGTACCAGGCTCTCCCCGCCCACGCCCCGTCGCAGCGCCACCAGGGCGACCACGGCGGCCGTGGCCGAGCCCCCCAGGATTGTGCCCGTGGCTATCTGGAAGGTGGTCGAGGTAGCGCTCAGCAGGATCACCACCAGCCCCCCGGTGGAGGCGCCGGTGGTGAAGCCGACAATGTCGGGGCTGCCCAGGGGGTTGCGCGACAGGCTCTGGAAGACCGCGCCCGACAGGGCCAGCATCGCCCCCACCAGCGCGGCCGCGAGCGTCCGCGGAAGACGCTGGCCGAGCACGATAAAGCGGTCCAGGTCGCTCCCCTGCCCGCCCAGGGTGCGCAGGGCGCCGCCCGCGGAGATCTCGTAGGCCCCGGTCAGTACCGTGACCACCATGAGCACCACGGTGGCCGCGACCAGCAGGCAGGTGACCACCAGGGCGCGACGGTGGAGCAGGAGGGAGCGTCCGCCCCCCAGGGACAGGGGCCGCTGTGAGGCCGGCGGGCCCAGGCGGCCGGCGACCGGGCGCGCACCCCCGTGCCTCGGGCTCATAGCACGCCCCTTCCCGAGCGCCAGATGACCGCGGCCAGCAGGACCGGGCCGCCGATAAAGGCGGTGACCACCCCGGCCTCCATCTCGCCGGGACGGATGATCACCCGCCCGACGACGTCGGCCACCAGCAGCAGGACCGGCCCGGCAATGAGGGAGACGGCCAGCAGGCGTCTGTGGTCGGCGCCGAGGGTCAGGCGCAGCACCTGGGGCACCACCAGTCCGACGAAGGAGATGGGGCCGACGGCGGCCGTGGAGGCACCGCACAGCAGCGTGATGGAGACCAGGGCGAGGAGGCGCGCACGTGCCGGGCTGACCCCCAGGGCCCTGGCCTGCTCCTCCCCCAGGGCCAGGGCGTTGAGGGTGAGTCCGCAGGCCAGGGACAGCAGCAGGCCGACGGCGATAAAGGGCCCGATCCAGGCCAGCAGGCCCGCGTCGCGGTCCTCCAGGGAGCCCACCACCCAGAAGCGGTAGGAGTTGAAGGCGTCGGTGTCGTACATGGTGATGGTGCCGGTGACGGCGTGGAGGCTGGCCCCCAGGGCCACCCCGGCCAGGACCAGGCGGGCGGGCCCGGCGTCGGCGCTGCGGCGGGCCATGAGGTGGACCAGGACCGCGGTCAGGGTGGCCCCGGCGAAGGCGAACCAGAGGTAGCCGTGGACGTCGGTGACCCCCAGCAGGGAGACGGACAGGACCACGGCCAGCGAGGCCCCGGCGTTGACCCCCAGGATCCCGGGCTCGGCCAGGGGGTTGCGGGTCAGGCCTCCTCCGACCCCGGCCCCGTCTCCTCGGTACCCACCGGCATGCCCGAGGGCAAGGGCTCCGGCCAGGGCGACGACGTCTTCCCGCGCACGGTCGTGCACTTCCAGGGCAGCACGGAGATCACGACCGCCCCCACCAAGGTGGTCATTATCTCCACCGGCCAGCTGGACGTGGCCCTGACCCTGGGGACCGTCCCGGTGGGGTCCACCGCGGGCGACGGCGCGGGGCTGGTCCCGGACTACCTCGCCAAGGCCTTCCCCCAGCACGCCGACGCCCTGGGGGCCATGAAGAACGTCGGCAAGCGCACCGCCCCCAGCGTGGAGGAGGTCGCCAACCTCGGCCCCGACCTCATCCTCATGAACAACGCGGGCAAGGACGCCGCCACCCTGTACGCCTCCCTGTCCGCGATCGCCCCGACGGTGGCCACGCAGGGCACCGGCACCTACTGGAAGCAGGACCTCCTGCTGGTGGCCGACGCCCTGGGCAAGCCGGACACCGCCCAGAAGTGGCTGGACACCTTCCACGCCGACGCCGCCAGCGCGGGCGCGGCCATCAGCGGCAGGCCCACCGTCTCCCTGCTGCGCAGGAACGGGGACCGCACCCGCGTCTTCGGGCCCGTCTCCTTCTCCGGCTCGGTGCTGGCGGACATGGGCGTGGCCCGCCCCTCCAGCCAGCAGTTCACCGAGGGCGTCTCCCAGGACATCTCCGCCGAGCAGCTCGACCAGGCCGACGCCGACTGGCTCCTGTACGCCGTCCAGGGCGGCAAGGAGGAGGAGCTGACCTCCATGGACCTGTGGCCCGCCCTCAAGGCCGTCTCCAGCCAGCACGCGGTGGCGGTTGACGACGACCCCTTCTTCCTCAACGCGGGCCCGACGGCGGCGCGCACCGTGCTCACCAAGGTCTCCGAGACGGTGAGGTAGGTGGCCGCGCCCCCCACCCCGTCCCCGCACGCCAGCGGCACCTCGGGCCTGGGCGCCAGCGGCACCCCGGGCCTGGGCGCCAGCGGCACCTCGGGCCTGGGCGCCAGCGGCACCCCAGGCCTGGGCGTGCGGGGCGTCCGCCTGTCCTACCACCCGGCCCACCCCGTCATCGAGGACCTGACCACGGCGGTCACGCCGGGGGCGGTGACCATGATCGTGGGCCCCAACGCCTGCGGGAAGTCCACGCTGCTGCGCGCCCTGAGCCGGGTCATCTCCCCGGACGCGGGGCAGGTGGTCCTCGACGGCCGGGACATTGCCACCCTGGCCCCCAAGCAGCTGGCCCGGCGCGTGGGGCTGCTGGCCCAGTCCTCGATCGCCCCCGCCGGCATTACGGTGCACGAGCTGGTGGCGCGCGGGCGCTACCCCCACCAGTCGATCCTGCACCAGTGGTCCGCCGCCGACGACGAGGCGGTCAGCGAGGCCATGGAGCGCACCCACGTGGACGTCCTGGCCGCCCGTCGCGTTTCCTCCCTGTCCGGCGGGCAGCGTCAGCGGGTGTGGGTGGCCATGGCCCTGGCCCAGCGCACCGACGTCCTCCTGCTGGACGAGCCCACCACCTACCTGGACCTGGCCCACCAGGTCGACGTCCTGGAGCTGTGCCGCGAGCTGAACGCCGAGCTGGGCACGACGATCGTGGCCGTGCTCCACGACCTGAACCAGGCCTGCCGGTACGGCGACGAGGTCATTGCCATGCGTGCGGGCACGATCGTGGCCCACGGCGCCCCGAGCGAGGTGGTCACCGCCCAGGTGGTGGAGGAGGTGTTCGGCCTGCCGGTCCAGGTCATCTCCGACCCCCTGACCGGCACGCCCCTGGTGCTCCCGCTGCCGCGCCCGCACCCAAGCCGCCGGCGACGTACCTAAGCCGGCGGGGACGTACCCTAGTCACTGGCGACGTACCCTAGTCATACGTCCCCGCCGACTAAGGTACGTCCACGATCCGTAGGGTACGTCCGCGATCCGTAGGGTACGTCCGCGGCGGGCGACACGAGCTGGTTCCCCACGACGTCGGCCAGGGAGGGGAAGCGCCCGGTGGCGGCGAAGTCCTGGGAGCGGGCCCAGTCGGCCAGTGCGGCCAGGCGCTCCTGGGCGTCCGTCCCCGCCTGGGGGCCGTAGACGGTCACGCCCGTGCCCGGCACGCCCGGGAGGGTGAGCACGTCGTAGGTCAGAGGCAGGTCCCCGACGGCCGGGTGGTGGTAGGTCTTGGTCCCGCTGCGGTGCTCGTGGACGTCGTGGCGCCCCCAGGCGGTACGGAAGTCCTCGGAGTCCTCGGTGAGCTCGGCGACGACGGCGGCCAGGGCCGGGTCGGCGGGGTGACGGGCGGACTCCATGCGCAGCATGGCGGCGATAATCACCTGGGCCCGGTCCCAGCGCCCCCCGTAGAACTCCGGGGCGGCCGACCCGGTGAAGGCGAAGCGGGCCAGGTTCGGGGTCCGGCCGGGGTACTCCCGGTACACGGCGTCGTACAGGGCACGTCCCAGGAGGTTCGCGCCAATAATGTCCTGCGCGGCGGTGGTCGCCAGCGCCGGGGCCGCGACGTGGGCCAGGACCGCCCGCAGGGAGGGCGCCGGATCCCGGGGCTCCGGGGTGTCCTGGCCCCCGTGGGCCAGGGCGAACAGGTAGGCGCGCTCGACGTCGTCCAGGCGCAGGGCCCGGGCCAGGGCGTTGAGGACGGAGTCGGAGGCACCCCGGATGCGGCCGCGCTCCAGGCGCGTGTAGTAGTCCGGGCTCACCCCCGCCAGCGCGGCCACCTCCTGACGGCGCAGGCCCGGGACGCGCCGGTCCTCCCCGAGGTCGGGCAGCCCGACGTCCCGGGGCGTCAGCCGGGCCCGCCGGGAGGTCAGGAAGCCGGAGACGACGGCGCGCTGCGGGTCGGTGGGCATGGTGTGAGGCTATCGCCCTACCCGGCCGAGATCCGCGAGCTGACACGGATTCGGCTGGCAGCGAGGGGGTGACCGCTACCGGCGCGTCCGCCAGGCCCCCGAGGGCACGGACGGTGCCACGCCCCATCTGCGGCAGGCCCCGGCAGTACCTGCCTGCCCGCCAGGCCCCGGCCCGGATCCTGCCGGCCGGGGCGCTAGGCTCCCGGCGGAGGGTGCGCCCCGCCAGGCGCGCCACCGCCGTCGGACGCCCCGCCAGGTGCCCCAGACACCCCGCCGTCGGACGGCACATCGGCCTCAGGGACCGGCCCCACCCCACCACCTAGGAGGAGACATGCAGACCCTCGTCACCGTCGTCCACCCCCGCTTCAGGTCCTCGCGCGTCAACGCCGCCCTGGCCGCGGCCGCCGAGCGCACCCGGGACGTGACCGTGCGCTACCTCTACGACCTCTACCCCGACGGGCGTATCGACGTCGCCGCCGAGCAGGCCGCCCTGACGGCCGTCGACCGGATCGTGCTGCAGTTCCCCATGTACTGGTACTCCTCGCCCGCGCTGCTCAAGCAGTGGCAGGACGACGTCCTGACCCACGGCTGGGCCTACGGGTCCACGGGCAGGGCGCTGGCGGGCAAGGAGCTGCTCGTCGCCGTGTCCACCGGCGCGGACGACTACGGCAGAGGGGGCTCCTACTCCGTCAACGAGCTCCTGCGCCCCCTCCAGGCCACCGCGGGCCTGTGCCGCCTGGCCTACCTGGAGCCCTTCGCCACCACCGGCGCCCTGTCGATCCCGGACGAGACCCTGGTGGCGCGCGCCCGGGAGTACGCCATCGTCCTGACGGCCCCGCGCCCCGCGGCCCGGTGAGCGGACCCCGCGCCGGGGACGTGCTCTAGCCACCGGCGACGTACCCTGGCCGGCGAGAACGTACCCTGACCACCGGGAACGTACCCTGACCACCGGGAACGTACCTTAGCCATTGACGACGTACCTCAGAGGTGCCCTAAGGTGCGTCACCGGCGGCTAAGGTACGTCCCCGGGCCGGGCTCCCCGGTGGCCCCTCAGGCGATCACCTGCCGGGGCCGCACCGGGAAGGGCCTCCCGGGCGGGATCTTGCGGAGGATCCGCCCCACCAGGGCCTGAACGTCCTGGAGGTCCTCAAAGGACACGCGGGTCAACCGCCACCCCGCCTCCTCGATCTCGTCGCCACGCCGTTTCTCATGGTAGTAGGCACCGGGCTCGGCGTACTTCCCCCTCCCGTCGAACTCCACCCCGAGCCGCAGGTCAGGCCAGGCGAGGTCGGGGAAGTACAGGTTCCCGCCGACACGTACCCCGACCTGGGCAGCAGGCTCCGGCAGTCCCGCCCGCAGGAGGAGGTAACGCAGCTCGCTCTCACCGGGGGACTCCGCCCAGGGGCTCAGCAGGGGCAGCAGGGCCCGGGCCCGCCTGACGTGCTGGCGCGGCCCGGCGCGGCGCAGCTGCTCACCGACCTGTGCGAGCACCTCGGCGGTGCGCGCGCGTTCCGGACCGGGGGCGAAGCGGTCGGGCAGGACCGCCCCGCGGAGGCGGAGGAGGAGCCCCCCTGACGGCCCCAGACCAGGGGCGCCCCGTAGACGACGCGCGGGAGGGAAAGGGTCGAGCGGTGTGCCGCACAGGGCTGGGTGACGTGCACGTCGGGCTCGTGGTCACGGACGAGGGCCCCGTGGAGAAGGGCCGCGGAGCTGTGGGTGAAGGCGCTCAGGGACGGGTGGGTGCGGTGGACGGCGAGGATCCGGGCCAGGCTGACCTCGTACTGCTGGTGCCACACAGGCGGGGGCGCCGTCGGCAGGAGGTACTGGCCCCTGGCGAGGCGGACCGCGGTCCTGGGCACGGCGTCCAGGCCCCGGCCCGCCACAACGACGGGGAGCGGTCCAGGAGGTGACGGGAGGGCTGTCATGGGCCCAGGGTGCGGCCGGAGGGAGGCAGGGCGCCAGAAGGCGACGCCCGCCTGTGGATAACCTGCGCCTGTTAGGCGCCTGTGGGCTGAGCGAACCCCTGGGACACCTGGGGAACCTCACCGTAGACGTGCCTTAGTCGTCGGGGACGTGCCTTGGAAGTACGTCCCCGACGACTAAGGTACGTCCCCGCCGACTAAAGAATCAGCCCCAGGGGCGGAGCATGACCTTAATGTCCCTGCGCTCGTCCATGGCCCGGTAGCCGGCGGCGGCGTCGGCCAGGGGCAGGCGGGAGGTGAAGACCCTCCCGGGGTTGATCTCGCGCCTGAGGACGCGGTCAATGAGGTCGGGCAGGAAGCGGCGCACGGGGGCGGGGCCGCCCAGGAGGCTGACCTCGGAGAAGAAGAGCCGCTGCCCGTCCAGGTTCACCCCGTGGGAGACGCCCACGTAGCCCACGTGCCCTCCCGGACGGCAGCTGGCAATGGCCTGGTCCATGGAGAGCTGGTTGCCCACGGCCTCCACCACGCCGTGGGCGCCGTAGCCGCCGGTGAGCTCCTTGACCCTGGCGGCGCCCTGCTCCCCCCGCTCGGGGACGACGACGTCGGCGCCGAACTCGCGGGCGAGCGCCGCCCGGTCGGCGTGGCGGGAGAAGGAGATGACCTGCCTGGCCCCCAGGGCCTTGGCGGCCAGGACCGCACACAGCCCGACGGCGCCGTCGCCGACCACGGCCACGGTCCGCCCCGGGCCGGCCTCGGCGGCCACGGCCCCGAACCACCCGGTGCCCAGTACGTCGGAGGCGGCCAGGAGGGAGGCCAGGACGTCCTCGTCGTCCGGCATACCGCCGGGGACCGGCACGAGGGTGCCGTCGGCCAGGGGCACGCGCGTGTACTGGGCCTGGGTGTCGCCCATGAAGCCGCCGTTAACGCAGCGGGACTGGAAGCCAGAGGCGCAGATCTCACAGGTGTTGTCGCTGGTGCAGAAAGAGCCCACCACCAGGTCCCCCACCGCGACGCCGTGCACCTGGGCCCCGACCTCGACCACGGTGCCCACGTACTCGTGGCCCATGGGACGGCCCCCTGGAGGGAACTCGGCGTCGATACCGCGGTAGGGCCACAGGTCCGAGCCGCAGATACAGGCGGCCTCCACGCGCAGGACGGCGTCGGTGGGCTCAATGACGTGGGGTAGGGGACGGTCCTCGACGCGGACGTCGCCGGGACCGTACATGACGACGCCGCGCATGGTGGTAGGGGTGCTCACGGCTCTCTCCTCGGTGGGTAGTAGGCTCTCCGGGCACCCCCAGGGTAGGAGGCGCTACCGGGGACCACCAGGGACTGTCAGGGCCACCCGGGCTTCGTGCGGTACAGACCTGCGCGCCAGCCGGGCCTGTACGCCAAGACCGCAGGCCGAGGCACCTAGGCCCGCGCTGGCCGGGCCCCGTGCGGTACGGGCCCGCACCACCTAGGCCCGCGCGCCCCAGGCCCGCGCCACCTGCACCGTGCGCCCCAGGCCCCGCACCCGGGGTCAGCCCCGGTAGCGTGACCGGCGGCCTGCCGCAACACTCCGCCCGCCCAGGGGCTGCCCGGAGGGGCCGGACGGTAGGTTAGGGCTATGAGCCTCCCCCCTCCCTCTGAGCGCCGCTGGCGCGACGACCTCTTCCTGGCCCACACCATTGCCGACCAGGTGGACCGCCTCACCGCCAGCCACTTCGACGCCCAGGACTTCGAGGTCGAGTCCAAGCCCGACCTGTCCCCGGTCACCACCGCCGACCGTGAGGCCGAGCGCATGATCCGTGAGCACCTGAGCCGTGCCCGGACCCGTGACGCTATCTACGGGGAGGAGTACGGCGGGCACGCCGCCCGCAGCGCCGCGGAGCACTCCGGGCGCCTGTGGGTGATCGACCCCATTGACGGTACGAAGAACTTCGTGCGGGGCGTGCCGGTGTGGGCCACCCTCATCGCCCTGGTGGAGGACGGCGAGGTGGTCGTCGGCACCGTCTCCGCCCCGGCCCTGGGGAGGCGGTGGTGGGGCATGAACGGCAACGGGGCGTGGACCGGCCGCTCCCTGCCCACCGCACGCCGCCTGCACGTCAGCGGCGTGAGCGACCTGGACGACGCCTCCCTGTCCTACTCCTCCCTGCCGGGCTGGGTGCGGCGCAAGCGCCTGCGCGGGATGCTGGGGCTCATGCAGTCGTGCTGGCGCACACGCGCCTACGGCGACTTCTGGTCCTACATGCTCCTGGCCGAGGGGGCGGTGGACGCCGCCGTCGAGCCCGAGCTGGACCTGTACGACATGGCGGCGCTGGTGCCCGTGGTCACCGAGGCGGGCGGGAGCCTGACCTCCCTGGCCGGGGTGCCCGGCCCCTGGGGAGGGGACGCGCTGGCCACCAACGGCCTGCTGCACGAGGCGGTCCTGGAGCACCTGGGGCAGGAGACCGACTGAGTTCGGCGTCACACCGGCCAACGCGGTAGCGACCCTCGCGCACCGGCTACTGTTCCTGACGCACGTTCCACACCACAGGGAGTCCCATTGAACTGGCTGCACGCCGTCGTCCTCGGCATCGTGGAGGGCATTACCGAGTTCCTGCCCGTCTCCTCCACGGGACACCTCAATATCGTGGAGAAGCTAATGGGCTACAAGATCGACGACAAGGGTATGACCGCCTTCACGGCCGTCATCCAGATCGGCGCGATCCTGGCGGCCATCGTCTACTTCTGGCGTGACATCGTCCGCATCGTCACCGCCTGGTTCAAGGGCCTGGTCAGACACGAGGCACGTGAGGACCCCGACTACACGCTGGGCTGGGGCATTATCCTGGGCTCGGTGCCGGTCGCGGTCGTGGGCCTGCTGCTCAAGGACTTTATCGAGGTCACGGCCCGCTCCCTGTGGGTCATTGCCGCGGCCCTGGTGCTGTGGAGCGCCGTCATGTGGTGGGCGGACCAGCACTCCGGGGGCCCGCCCGGGGCCGCGCACGCCTCCCTGGGCAAGGGCATGAGCCAGGTAGGGATCAGGGACGCCCTGGTCATCGGCTCCTTCCAGGCCCTCTCCCCGGTCCTGCCGGGTATCTCCCGCTCGGGGGCCACCATCTCCGCGGGCCTGCTGCGCGGCTTCGACCGGGTGACGGCCACCCGCCTGTCCTTCTTTATGGGCATCCCCGCCCTGGTGGCGGCGGGTCTGCTGGAGGCCGTCACCGCGGCCGGGGACATTGCCTCCGGGCCGGGCTGGGCCTCCACGAGCGTCGCCACCGTGGTCTCCGGCGTGGTGGCCTACGCGACCATCGCCTGGCTGCTGCGCTTCGTGTCCTCCAACAAGTTCACCGGGTTCCTGGTCTACCGCGTCGCCCTGGGCATGGTCATTGTGGGCCTGGTCCTGGGGGGCCTGGACCCGGCCTGAGCCGGTGGACGCCCCGGCACCGGCAAGCGCCCCGGCGTAGGGCCCCGGCGCCGGCTCGCCCCGGCGGTGTCGCGGGGCACCGCCGGGACGAGGCAATGTCGGGGCACCGTCGGGGCGCCGGGCCGGGGCACCGTGAAAGGGTTGGGACCATGAGGATCCTGCACACCTCCGACTGGCACCTGGGACGTACCTTCCACGGGCGCCTCCTGGGCGAGGACCACGCGGCCTTCGCCGACCACCTGGTGGACCTGGTGCGCACGGAGTCGGTGGACGCGGTCCTGGTGTGCGGGGACGTCTACGACCGGGCGATCCCGCCCAACGACGCCGTGGCCCTGCTGGACGAGACGCTACGGCGCCTGAGCGAGCGCACCCGGGTGGTCCTGACCCCCGGCAACCACGACTCCGCCCGCCGCCTGGGGTTCGCGGCGGACCTCATGCGCGAGGGCCTGGTCATCCGCGCCCGCACCGCTGGGCTGGACCGGGGCATTATCCTGCCCGACTCCCAGGGGCGTGAGGCCGCCGTCGTGCACGCCCTGCCCTACCTGGACCCCGACGCCGCCCGGGAGATCCTGCCGCCGCTGCTCCAAGAGCGCCTGGGCGAGGTGGTGCCCGCCGGCCGGGGCGCCGACCAGGACGCGCCCGGGGAGCAGGGCCACCCGGCCACCGGTGGGAGTCGGGCGGGCGGAGGGGCCGAGGCCGCACCGCGCGCACCCCTGCTGCCCCGCTCCCACGAGGCGGTCGTCTCGGCCGCCCTGCGCCTGGTGGCAGCCGACCTGCGGCGGGGGCGCCGCGGGCGCAGCCGGCGCCTGCCCAGCCTGCTCATGGCGCACGCCTTCGTGGTGGGCGGCAGGGCGAGCGAGTCCGAGCGCGACATCCGCGTGGGCGGCGTGGACTGCGTCCCCTCAGAGATCTTCACCACCATGGGCGGCTCACCGCTGGCGTCCCAGTGCGGCGGCCTGGACTACGTGGCCCTGGGCCACCTCCACCGTCCCCAGGAGGTGGGCCCCCACCGCGGAGGGGGGCGCGGAGGGCAGGACCGGCGCACCGGTACCGGCGCCCCGGGCGCCCCGGGGGGCGTGGGCGGGCCGCGCCTGGTCTACTGCGGCTCCCCGCTGCCCTTCTCCTTTGACGAGGCCGAGGACGCCCGCCCCAAGTCCTCGGTCCTGCTGGACCTGTCCGCGGACGGGGTCACGTCGTTGGAGCGCATAGCGGTGCCGGTACACCACCGGGTGCGTACCGTGGAGGGCACCATGACCGAGCTGCTCTCCGGCGCCTTCGACGACGCCCGGGACGCCTGGGTGCGCGTCGTCCTGCACGGCCGGCGTCCCCCGGGGGCACTGGCCGTCCTCAAGGACCGCTTCCCGGGGCTGCTGGCCTTCCACCACCAGGCACCCTGCCAGCCCGGACGGCAGGTGGCGGTCACCGCGGCGGCGGACCCGCTGCGGATCGCCGAGGACTTCCTGGACGACGTCGGGGCCCACCCGCCCGGTGACGCCGAGCGCGCCGTCCTGCGTCAGGCCTACGAGTCCGCCCTGGCGGCACAGCGGAGCGAGAGATGAGGATCCACCACCTGACCATGACCGGCGTCGGCCCCTACGCCGGCAAGGAGCGCATTGACTTCGACGCCGTGGGCGCCTCGGGCCGGTTCCTGCTCACCGGGCCCACCGGGTCGGGCAAGACCACGATTATCGACGCCATTGTCTTCGCCCTGTACGGGGAGGTGGCCGACCCGGCGGACTCCTCCCGGGAGCGCATCCGCTCCACCCTGGCCGGGCCGCAGGATCCCACCGCCGTCGAGCTGGTGTTCTCCACCAGCGCGGGGGTGTACCGGGTGCGCCGCACCCCCGCCTACGAGCGGGCCAAGCGGCGCGGCCAGGGCACCACCACCCAGAACGCCACGGTCAGGCTGTGGCACCTGGCCCAGGTGGACGGGGAGCCGCTGGACGAGCCGGTGACCCGGGTGGGGGAGGCCGACGCGCAGATCGCCCGCGTGGTGGGCCTGAGCCGGGAGCAGTTCACCCAGACGGTGGTCCTGCCGCAGGGGAAGTTCGCCCGCTTCCTGCGGGCCGAGTCCTCCCAGCGCCAGGGCCTGCTCAGGGACGTGTTCGGCACCGGGATATACGACGCCATCCAGGACTGCCTCATCCAGGCCTCCCGGGCCAGGACCAGGCAGGTGGAGCAGGCCGCGACGGATCTGCGCGCCCAGGTGGGCGTCCTGGTCAGGCACCCCCGCCTGGCCGACCGGGGGGCGGACGGCCAGGAGGCCGGGGACCGGGGGGTGGAGGGCCAGGAGGTGGACGGCCAGGGGCCCCGGCGCCTGGACACCGAGCTCATGGCCGCCCTGGAGCACCCCGTCCCCGACCTGGAGGCGCTCGGCCGCGCCACCGCCCGGGCCCGCGAGGAGTCCGAGCAGGCCCTGCGGTGCTGCCAGGCCCTGGCGCTCCAGGCCGCTGACGCCCTGGAGCGGGCCCGGGAGGACCACGAGCGGGCGCGCGAGGTCCACGACCGTCTGGAACGGCGTCGGGCCCTGGTGGAGGAGTGGCGGTGCCTGGAGGAGCGGGCCGACCAGGACGCCCGGGACGCCGAGCGACTGCGGGCCGCGGAGCGGGCCGAGCGCGTCAGACCCCTGGTGCGGGCCGAGCGCGCCGCCCGGGCCCGGGCCGAGCAGGCCGTGGCGGCGCTGGCCGGTATAGCCGCACCCACCCGCGGACGGCCTGAGGGAACCGGGCCAGACGGACCCAAGGGAACCGAGTCCGGCAAGCCCGAGGGGGCCGAGCCAGACGGACCCGAAGGAACCGGGCCGGGCAAGCCTGAGGGGGCCGAGTCAGACGGACCCGAGAGGGCCGAGTCCGGCAAGCCCGAGGGGGCACCCGATGAGCCGGAGGACAGTATCCGTCAGGCCGTGAGCGCCCTGGTCGGGCCCGTGCACGACCGGGCCCGGCGGGTGCTGGAGGACCTGGCCGGGGCAGGTGCGGGCGACCACGCCGCGGCCCCCCTGCCCGACCGCCTCCCGGGCCCGGGGCCCCGGCAGGTCGCACCAGCTGGCACGCCCGGCACCGCACCGGCCGGCACCCCCAGTACTACACCAGTCGGCACGCCCGGTACCGCGCAGCTCGACGCCCTGGCGCACCGCTGCCGTCGTGAGCACGGCCAGCTGGAGGGCCTCATGGAGCTGGAGGCGGCTCTGCCGGAACGATCCCGGGCGCTGGACCGGCGCGGCCAGGAGCTGGCGGACGCCGAGAGGCTGATATCGCGACGTCTGACGGACCTCGACCAGCGCACCGCCCAGCGGGCCGACCTGTCCCGGCGCCTGGAGGAGGCCCGCCTGGGCGGTCAGCGTGAGGGCCTGGAGGACCGCCGCACCCGGGCCCACGAGCGGCACCGGGCGGCGCTCAGCGTCCAGGAGCTGACGCACCAGCAGGAGCGCTGCCGCCAGGAGTGCGCCCGGGCCGCGCAGGCGGCCCAGGAGGCGGCCGAGGACGTCCTGGACACCCGCCTGAGGTGGATCTCCTCCACCGCCGGGGCCCTGGCCGGTGAGCTGAGGAGCGGCGAGCCCTGCCCGGTGTGCGGCTCCCGGGAGCACCCCCTCCCCGCCTCCGGGGACGCCCCGGGCGCCAGCCGGGCGCAGGTGGAGCAGGCCGAGGCCCTCCAGGGCCAGGCCGACAGGGCGCTCACCGCCGCCCGCGGGCAGCTTGAGTCCGTCACCGAGCGCCTGGCCCGGGCGCGCCACGACGCCGACGGCATGGAGGTCGCGCAGGCCGCCAGGGCCCGGCAGGAGGCCGACGCCGCCGTGGACGCCGCCCGCCAGGCGGCCCAGGAGGCGGAGGACCTGGCGGCCCAACTCAAGGCCCTCGACGCCGCCACCGCCCAGGAGCACCAGGCCGTGGACGCCGCCCGCCTGGACCAGCAGGCGGCCCTTACCCGCCTGGAGGCGGACCGGGAGGCCCTGGAGCAGGACGTCGCACGCTGTGAGCAGGGACGCGGGACCTGGCCGAGCGTGGCCGCCAGGGGCGCCGCGCTGCTGGCCGGGGCGCTGGAGGCGGAGGCGGCCAGCAGGAAGGTGGCCGAGGCCGGCTCGGCCCTGGAGCGGGCCGGCAGCGCCCGTGCCGAGCTGGCCGAGGCCCTGGGGCAGGAGGGCTTCGCCGACGTCGGGCAGGCTGAGGCGGCGCGGGTGGACCACGACGACCGACAGGCCCTGGAGGAGGCCGTCAGGCAGGCCGACGCCGCCCGGAGGCGCGTCCGGGCGGGGCTGGAGGCCCCGGAGCTGGAGGACCTGGACGGGCAGGAGGACCACCTGGGGCCCGCGACCCTGGCCCTGGACAAGGCGCAGGCCGCCGCGGAGCAGGCCGCCGCGGAGCGGGCGCGCACCGAGGCCTCGCACGCCCAGCTGGACCGGACCTGCACCGAGGTGGAGCAGGCCGCCAGCGCCTACCAGGCCGCCGTCGGCTCCAGCGCGGCCCTGCTGGAGGTGACCGCCCTGGCCCGGGGCGACAACCCGACGGGCACGCCCCTGGCCACCTGGGTGCTCCAGGCCCGGTTCGACGAGGTCCTGGTGTTCGCCAACGAGCGCCTGGCGCAGATGTCCTCGGGACGCTACGAGCTGGTCCGGGTCGACCAGGAGCCGGGGCAGCGCGGGCGCCGCCAGGGCCTGGGCCTGGCCGTCACCGACCACCTCGGGGTCGGGCGCAGCCGGGATCCCCGGACGCTCTCGGGCGGGGAGACCTTCTACGTCTCGCTCGCCCTGGCCCTGGCCCTGGCCGACGTCGTCTCGGCGGAGTCCGGGGGCGTGAGCCTGGACACCCTGTTTATTGACGAGGGGTTCGGCAGCCTGGACCCGCAGACCCTCCAGGACGTGCTCGCCGAGCTCGGACGCCTCCAGGAGGGGGGCCGCACCGTGGGCATTGTCTCCCACGTGGCCGAGCTGCGCCGCCAGATCCCCGACCGCATTGAGGTGCGTCGCAGGGAGACCGGATCCACCGTCCGGACCACCGCCACCTACGACGTCCCCTGACCGGGCCCGACACGCAGGCGGCGTCCCGCCCGCCTCCCTGCGCGCCGTGACCCCAGTGAGACGGAGGAGACACCACCAGGAGTTCACTTTTCCTGCCTTGCTCGCTATCCTCGAACGCGCAAGAAACCACTCCTTTACTGAACGAATGGTGGTGCCAGTGCCTGAGGCACTCTCCCAGCCCCAGTTCGACGTCCTCTACTGTCTGCTACGAGCCAGCTCCCCCCTGACCCAGCGCCAGATCCACGCCGCCACCGGCATGTCCCTGGGCAGCGTCAACACCGTGGTCCGCGAGTGCGAGGCCCTGGGCCTGGTCGCCGACCGCGTCCTCACCCAGGCCGGCCGGGCCGCGCTGGAGCCCTACCGGGTGGACAACGCGGTGATTATGGCCGCCGGGCTCTCCAGCCGCTTCGCCCCCATCTCCTACGAGCGCCCCAAGGGCACCCTGCGCGTACGCGGGGAGATACTGGTCGAGCGGCAGATCAAGCAGCTGCGCGAGGCCGGGATCAACGACATTATCCTCGTGGTGGGCTACAAGAAGGAGTACTTCTTCTCCCTGGCCGAGCGGCTCGGGGTGCGGATCGTCGTCAACGACGACTACGTCACCCGGAACAACAACGGCTCCCTGTGGGTGGTACGCAAGGAGCTGGGCAACACCTACGTGTGCTCCTCCGACGACTACTTCACCACCAACCCCTTTGAGTCCCACGTGTACCAGGCCTACTACTCGGCCCAGTACGTGGCGGGCCCCACCTCCGAGTGGTGCCTGGTCACCGGCGCGAACGGCCGGATCACCGGGGCCACCGTGGGCGGGGCAGACGCCTGGACCATGCTGGGCCACGTCTACTTCGACCGCGCCTTCTCCACCACCTTCCGCCGCATCCTGGAAGAGGTCTACACGCTCCCCGAGACCGCGCCCAAGCTGTGGGAGTCGATCTACATCGAGCACGTCAAGGAGCTCGACATGGTGATCCGCCGCTACCCCGAGGGCGTCATCAACGAGTTCGACTCGGTCAACGAGATCCGTGGCTTCGACCCCATGTTCCTGGAGAACGTGGACTCGGAGGTGTTCGACAACATCTCCTCCGTCCTGGGGTGCCCCAAGACGGAGATCCACGACTTCTACCCGCTCAAGCAGGGCATTACCAACCTGTCGTGCCACTTCTCCGTGGGCGACCGGGAGTACGTCTACCGCCACCCGGGTATTGGGACGGACAAGATCGTCAACCGGGGCGCCGAGCTGGAGGCCCTGCGCCTGGCCGCCAAGCTGGGCCTGGACCACACCTTCCTGGCGGGCGACCCCACCAAGGGCTGGAAGATCTCCCGCTTCATCACCGACGCACGCAACCTCGACATGACCAGTGACGACGAGCTCCGTCAGGCCATGACCATGGACCGCGAGCTGCACGACAGCGATGCACGGCTGTCGAGGACCTTCGACTTCATTACCGAGGGCCTGAAGTACGAGCGGCTTCTGGAGGGGCACGGACCCATTGACGTCCCCGGCTACAGCACGCTGCGCTCCAAGGTCCTGCGCCTGAAGGACCACGCCACCGCCGACGGGTTCCCCGTGGCACCCAGCCACAACGACTTCTTCCCCCTCAACTTCCTGGTGGGCACCGACGGGCACATCGACCTCATTGACTGGGAGTACTCGGGCATGTCCGACGTCGCCAGCGACTTCGGGACCATGGTCGTGTGCACCCAGATCTCCGGGGAGCGCGCCGAGGACGCCCTGAGCTACTACTTCGGCCGTACCCCCACCCCCCAGGAGCGGCGCCACTTCTGGTCCTACGTGGTGTTCGCCGGCTGGTGCTGGTACGTGTGGGCGCTGCTGAAGGAGGCCGAGGGCGACGACATCGGGGAGTGGCTGTTCATCTACTACCGCCACGCCGCCTACTACGTGGACGCCCTCCTGGAGTCCTACGAGTCCGACACGCCCCTGGAGCACGCGCCGGCCGCGCGCACCGGGCGCACCAACGTGAGGAGCGACTCATGAGGTACGGGATCCTCAGCGGTGCCCTGTGGGGCCTGGACACCGTCGTGCTCGCCGTCGCCACGGCCCTGGTGCCCTTCCTGGGCGCCGACGAGGCCTCCCTGGCCAGCGCGGTCCTGCACGACGTGTCCTGCGCCCTCATCCTGCTGGTCTACATGGGCGTGCGCGGCCGCCTGGGCGACACCTGGAGGGCGACGCGCACCCGCTCCGGCCTGGCCGTGGTCCTGGGCGCGCTGCTGGGCGGGCCCATCGGCATGAGCGGCTACCTGGTCGCGATCAACAACATCGGCCCGGGCTACACGGCCATTATCTCCACCTTCTACCCGGCGGTGGGCACCTTCCTGGCCTTCGTCTTCCTCAAGGAGCGGATGCACCTGCACCAGGTCGTCGCGCTCGTTATCGCCCTGGCGGCCATTGTCTACATCGGCTACTCCTCCACCACCGACGACGCCACGAGCGGCTCGTCCCTCGTCGGCGTCCTGGGAGCCCTGGCGTGCGTCCTGGGGTGGGGCTCGGAGGCGGTCATCCTGGCGTGGGGCATGAAGAACGACGTCGACAACGAGACCGCCCTGCAGATCCGCGAGACGACCTCCGGACTGGTCTACCTCCTGGTCGTCGCGCCCCTCGCCGGGGTCCTGGACTTCACCTTCCACGCCTCGACGTCGCTGGGCACCGGGGTGCTCGCCCTGGCCGCCGTCGCGGGTACGGCCTCGTACCTGTTCTACTACAAGGCCATTGACACCATCGGCGCCTCCCGGGGCATGGCCCTGAACATCTCCTACTCGGCGTGGACGGTGGTCTTCACCCTGGTCCTGACGGCCCTCGCCCCCACCCTGCTGGACCCCGCGGCGACAGAGCCGGCCTCGCTCCTCACCTCCGACACCCTCCGGCAGGTCGGCTGCTGCGTGGTGATCCTCGTGTCCACCGTCCTGGCGGCCACCCCGGACTGGAAGGAGCTGCGCTTCCGCCGGCAGACGGCCCCGGTCGGGTAGACTCCGCCCCGTCCCTACCGGCCGGGCCCGGCACCCTGTCCCCGTCCTTCCCGGCCCTGGGGGCACCGGTCCGCGACCGTACCCCCACGCAGTACCGGGAACCGTCCTTCCCGGCCCTGGGGGCACCGGGCACCTGTCGCGTCATCGTCGCGCCCTTCCCAGCCCCGGGGCACCGGCCCCAGACCACCGTCGTTAAGGAGTGCGGGCAGATGCACCAAGCACGCTCCCAGACCAGCCGCGACTACCTGTGGAACACCGCCTCGTCGTTCATGACCGCCCTGGCGACCGTGGTCATGCTCCTGGTGGTCACCCGCACGGCGGGGATCCGGGC
>ERZ772917.648-NODE-648-length-23511-cov-3.906548_pt1 | contig 23511 bp, 13 predicted proteins | sample MGYA00511187_ERZ772917 | MGnify/ENA primary metagenome ERZ772917 (study PRJEB29015, sample SAMEA2737925) | human oral metagenome | biome: human oral; feature: human-associated habitat; material: dental | place: China | collected 2012 ...
GTTTCGACTCAGCCGTTCGCTGGCGCTCACGTGCTGGCTCAACCGGCTTCGGGGAATGAATGCTCGCGGCCTGGCTCAACCGGCTTCGGGGAGAGGATCAGTCCTGGGCGAGGGCCTGGACGGGTGGGATGCGGCTGGCGCGACCGGCGGGTCGCAGGGAGGCGAGGATCCCGACGGCGGCCGCGAGGACCAGCATGCCGACCAGCGGCAGGACCGGGATCGTGGGGGCGATCGAGGCATCCTGTCCCAGGACCGCCAGGAGTCCGGCGTGTCCGAGACCGGCTCCTGCCAGGCATCCCAGGACGCCAGCCAGCAGGGCCGTCAGCAGACCCTCCACCGTGATGAGGCGCCTGATCTCGCTGCGGCAGGTGCCCGTGGCGCGCAGCATCCCGATCTCGCGGGTGCGTTCCAGGACGGCGACGTCGGTGGTGTTGGCCAGGCCGCTCAGGGCGATGATCAGCGACAACCCCAGGACGGCGCTGACGACGACCGCCACCTGGTTGAGCTGTTTGGTGAAGAGGTTCACGGCGGCGGCGCGCCCGGTGACCATCATGCCCTGCCCTCGCACGAGTTGGCGGATGGCCTTCTCCGGTGCCTCCGACGAGCCGTCTCCGTGGGTGCGGACCCACATCACGCTGTCGCTCGCCGTGCCACCGGCGAGACGTTCGGCGGTGGCGGGGGTGATGACCGCGCCCCAGCCCTCCCGCACCCGGGCGGTGACCTGGACGCTACCGCCGGGGCCGGTGAGGGTGACCCTCGTGCCGTCGGGGATGTCGTAGATCCCACCGACGACGAGGGTGTCGTCGTTCAGGTCCTCCAGGCCCGCGGTGGAGCGCACCACCGGTGCGATCGCCTTGGTGTCGACGGCCAGCACGTGGAACTCCGAACTCTCGGAGCCCGCGGACTCCTGGGTGACGCGGAGGTTGGGGATCGCGATGGCCGATTCGACGCCGTCGACGTTCTGAATGTTCGAGGTCAGCGCCGCGGTGTCGGTCTCCGCGGTGACGCCCTCGACGGTGACGTCAATGGGAGCGTGGTTGTTCATGTAGGCGCCCCAGGCGGAGTTGAACGACAGGATGCCGACGAAGAGCACCGATCCGGCCACGACACTGACCAGCACGGAGGCGGCCGAAGACGCGGAACGCGTGGAGTTGCGCGCCAGGTTCCGGGCAGCGAGCTGCAGGATCGGCCGTTTCCCGGCCCCGGGCAGCCGCTCGACGAGGGCCGCGGTGGCGATCACCAGCAGGGGCAGCGCTCCCAGCAGGCCGATCAGGACGAGCACGCCACCGGCTGCCGCGATCACGATGCTCTTCCCGCTGACACCGAGGAAGGTGACGGCGATCCCCGCCACCAGGACGAGGGACGCGAGGAAGCCGACCCGGATCATCCGGCGGCGCCTGCGACGCGGATCGGAGGAGTCCGCGACCTGCCCGGTCAGGGCGACGAGCGCTGAGACGCGGGTGGCGCGACGGGCGGGTCGCAGTACCGCCACGAGGGTCACGAGGGTGCCGAGGAGAACGCTCAACCCCAGGGCGACCGGGGTGATGGTGAGGTCACGACCCTGAAGGCCTTCGACGATCCCGGAGTTGATGATGGCGGCGGCGATCCCCGTTCCCAGGGCCGCGCCGGCGACGGAACCGGCCACGCCGGTCAGGGCGGCGGTGCGCAGTACGGCCCGGAAGGTCTGGCGGCGGGAGGCGCCGACGCAGCGCAACAAGCCGATGACACGGGTCTGGCGTGCAACGAGGGTGGTGAAGGTGGTCGTGATGACGATGATCGCCACCACCGCGCACACGGGCGCCAGCAGGTTGATCAGGGTGCTGGTGGTGGAGCCGCCCGCGGTGTCCTTTACGGCGTTCTGGGCAATCGTGTCCTCGGCGGTGCTCACCGTCGCGGTGGAACCGGTGGCGCGGATCACATCCCCGACCTGACCGCGGAGCGCGCGCACGTCGGCGCCCGGTTTCGCGGTGACGTAGAGGTTCTGGTAGTTGGTGTCGGTGCCCATGGCCGCCAGCTGTTCCCGCGTCGCGTACAGGGCATCCTCACCCTTGTTGCCCGAGACGATCCCCACCACCTGGACGCTGACCGTGGTGCCCTCGTGGTTCTTCAGACGCAGTGAATCACCGACCCCGAGTCCGTGGGCCTCCGCCAGGTTGGTGTTGACGGCGGCCTCACCGGCGCCGGTGGGAAGCCTCCCGGAGGTCAGCGTGGTGAAGTCGGTGAGGACGGGGACGCTTCTCAGGATCGCCTTGGAACTCGCGGTGCTCATGAGCTGCGGGGGCAGGTCGAGGTCCAGGACGTCCCAGGTGGTGCCCCGCACCGCGGCGACCCCGTCGAGGGCCCGGACCTGGTCGAGAACCTGCGCCGGCAGGTGTTCCCGGCCTGAGGTGACGACCAGGCTGGCGCCGTCCAGGTCCTGGCGGGCGCTGGCCTCGAAATGGGTCTTGAACGAATCGGAGGTGATGAACGCGAAAGCGATCAGGGCTGCGCTCATGGCCACCGCGATGAGGGCGGCGACGGTGCGGCGGAAGTCGAGGAAGGAAGGCATCAGCGAACCTCCCCCTGGCGACGCGGCTGCCCGGCCGCGGGACGGCCTCCGGGCGGCGGGGCCTGGAAGGCGCTGCCGCGACGGATGTACCTGTCGTCGATGATGCGGCCGTCACGCAGCCGCACGACACGGTTGGTGGCAGCAGCGGCGTTCTCGTCGTGGGTGACCATGACCACGGTCTGTCCCAGCGTGTCGCACATCCGGGCCAGGACCTCCAGCAGCGAATCCGAGGACTCCGAGTCCAGGGCGCCCGTCGGCTCGTCGGCGAAGACCACCTCGGGACGTCCCGCGAGGGCCCTGGCGACGGCGACGCGTTGCTGCTGGCCGCCGGACAGCTCCGACGGGCGGTGGGTCAAACGGTTCTTGATGCCCAGCGCCGCGATGATGGCGTCGTACCAGCCCTTGTCGGGGGAACGGCGCGCCAGGCGAAGCGGCAGGAGGATGTTCTCCTCGGCGCTGAGGCTCGGCAGCAGGTTGAACGACTGGAAGATGAACCCGAGCATGTCGCGGCGCATCCGTGTGAGGTCGTCGTCGTTCATGCCGGTGATGTCGCGGCCCGCTATGCGGCTCTGTCCACCGTTGGGGATGTCCAGGCCCGCCAGGCAGTGCAGGAGCGTCGATTTCCCCGACCCGGAGGGGCCCATGATCGCGACGAACTCACCCCGCCGGACCGAGAGATTGACGTTGTCGAGGGCGACGACCTGCGCCTGCCCGGAACCGTACGTCCTGCACAGGCCCCGGGCCTCGACGACGATGTCGGACCGGGCCTGGCGGGTCGGGTCACCGAATGGGTGGAGCTGTTCCTGAGAGGGCATCGCCCAAACCTTTCTCTTGCGTCCCGGAGGTCCTCCGGCCTGACGTGAAAAAGGCTAGGAATCAGCGCGATGCCCTCCCATTCCCCGAAGGACGGAACTCTCGGAGGGCCTCCTACCTAAGGAGGAGACGCGGTCGCGGGCCGGGGAAGCTGGTTGAGCATCCTCACGAGCGTCAGCGAGCTGGTCGTGTCGAAGCCATGGTGGCTTGGGGTCGGGTCTGTTTTTCGGCTGCGGGTGGTTTCGACTCGGGTCGCTCGTTCCTCGCGTCCGGCTCAACCGGCTTCAGGGGAGGGAAGTTGGTTGAGCCGATCCTCACGAGCTTCAGCGAGCGGGTCGTGTTGACACCATCGTGCGGGTGCAGGAACGTCGCAGCCGGGTTTGTTCGATATGACTCCTATATCACCTCGTCGCCCATGTGGATGGGTTTGCTGGCCACTTCCCCCTTGATGTGTTGCATGTCGTCGGTGCGTAGTTCCGTGGCTTCTGGTGTGGCAGGAAGCCAGGAGGTTGCGGTGTAGGTGGTGCTTTCCTTTCCATCCTTTTCGGTTGTTGTTGCTGTTCGCAGCAGAATCCCGGGGCTGGTTGGGAGAGTCACCTCGGTTGTGGACAGGCCGGTGATGTCGAAGGTAATTCCGGTTTCGAGGTTGATCAGGTCGCGGGGGAGCGCATTCAGGTCTTTCATGCGTTGCGTCTCTTCCGGTGCTGTTGACGCGTCCCTCTGGAATATGGTTGCGGCGGTTTCTGGGTCCTTGAAGCGTTCTATCCAGCCGCCCGGGTGAATGGCGGCCACCCCCGCGATGGTGTCTTTTTCCTCGCCGGCGGTGCTGAGTGTGGTGAGAGTGTAGATTGAGTCTTGGTAAGTGCCTTTAGGATCCTGTTGTGTTAGGAGTAGTGACTCGCTGGTTGCTCCGGCGAGCCAGCGGTTTGTGCGTATGCTGCTTGGTTTCTCCTGAGGGTTTGTGAGGGAGAAGACGTCGAGTTTTCCGGTGTCTGCTGGGTAGAAATTCTCCGCGGTTTCAACCGCTAGTGAGTTGTTGGTCAGGGCGTGGCCCAGAACGATTCCCGTGACTTCGACGGTGCGGACCTCGTTGCCGGTTTCGGTGTCGAGGACGATGATGTGCGTGTGCTGGTCATTGAAGCTGCGGGGGTTCTTGGATGCCATGTATGGCAGGAGCCGGACAGCCAGATAGCGACCGTTTGGGCTGGCTGCGATGAATTTCTGATCCCCTTCCCGGTCTTGTTCGAATCTGGTTTGGGGCATATCGTCGCTACTGCGGAGATGATTTTCGGGAAAACCGGGCTCCAAAGTACGTGCCCAGCGCACCGAGCCATCTCTGGAGTTCAGTGCCACGAGGGTTCCCGTTGCGGTTTTGCCCGGGGAAAATTTGGTCTTATCTGTGCGGGATGAGTAGAACAGGACGATGGGGCCACCAAGCGTGGAAACACCAGATGATTGGTCGTCGTGGATGGCATATGGTGTCACGGTGGCCTTCCATCCGGTGGGGTTTTGCACGGGAGCCTCGATGAGGTGTGAGACGTCTCCGGTGTCGCTGATCTTCACGGTATGAGGATCAGTGTTGTGGGTGCAGGAACCGAGCAGCAGGGAGAGGAAAAGAGTTCCCGTGATTGCCGTGGCCAGTTTTCTGCGAAAATTCATGAGGTGGCTCCCGTCAGCCCATACAACCGGTAGACGTGATTATCGTAATAACGCTGGGAAAGAGGCATGGTCTTCCCGCCGCCATCCAGCAGAAGGAGCGTCACCCCGGGAGCTTTCATGGCATCGACAGTCCTCTCCAAGATGTGCAAGTCGGCGTATCTTGTTTCGCCGATGGGGAAAAATTGCATGGGTTTCAGGCGATGGTTTCGTGCGAGCTGCTCGGGGGGCGTCACTGTGGAGCCCGGGACTATGGGGATGGTGGCACCGTCGGAGCCGTCACCTGGCCGTACGACGAGGGAGCCCGACAGCTGTCCCTTCTCGGAGGTTGCCATGAGCCCTACCTTGGCGGTTGCCAGCCCCGCGTACTGAGTGGCGGGTGTGACACGTTGGGTGGATGTATCAAAAACAGCACCTACCCAGATGTCATCGGTGTATTCACTGGAGTCAAATTTGGAGCGACCGTCGTATGGGGGATATGTGGCCAAGGTTCCGGATGCCCGAGAGGCTGCGGAGTTCACGCCAGAGATTCTGCCGAGGTCAACAGGTGTGGTGCCGTCGTCCAGACCAGCGAGGGAGTCGAGCGTGACGGCTCGCGCTTCCCTGCCCCGGAGATTTTCGCATGGCTCCCCGTTCTCGGAATCGGGGGAATTCCTGTACTGGATGGTCCAGCCGTTCACTACCACCAGTCTTTCGGTCAGGGGGTCGTCGGCGAGATTGGCCACTCCGGTGGTGGAGGTTGGATCGGTGTCAGAGATCAGATTGTATTTGTTGTCGGGGCCGGTCAGTATGAATGATCTGTGGCCTGCAGGGCCGGAGCGAGCATTCCTTTCGGAGGCTCTCACTTCATAGGTTCTCTCTTTCTTGCCGGCCAGTTTCCAGCGAATCTTTCCGTCGTCGAGGTTGTAGGCGGTGTCGCCGTCGAGAAGAGCAGAATCCGTCAGCTGGAGCTTATTCTTTTCATTTGATGGATGCTCGCCGGTGACTTGCCCGGTGAGGGTGTCCAGAACCACGGTCATGGCATCATGAACTGGGTTGGAGCTCTCGACCTCTTCCGGTATGCCGAATTGCACGGCAATATACCGGCCGGTGGGACTGGTGAATAGAAGCTGAGAGCGAAAGGGAGCTTGTCCACAGCGGCCCATGCAGAAGCGGGTGTTTTTCCGTGTGTAGCTCCACAAGGTGCTGCCGTCAGCGGGATTGAGACCGGTCACGCCTTCGGTGGTCAATATCACCGGGCCGGCCACCCCGGAAGCGGTGGCCAGCAGTCCCGGCACGTCTTTGGTCCAGGCGATGGTGGTGCCGATGCCCGTGGAACGCTCGGGCAGGGGGCCTTCGGGAAGTGGGGCGGTTGTCTGTGTGACCGGGTTCGCCACCGTGTGAGCCGCAACGCTCGCCGTGACCAGCACCGCGGTGGGCACCAAGACGCGAATGAACCGAAGAATCCCATGCAGAATCCTTTTCCCTATGCCGGTGGCGGTGGCGTCTACGCTGGAGCGGTAGGGAGTGAGAATGGATGGATCGTCGGCGCTGCCAGGGGTGGTTTCCAAGTGGTCCCTGACTCCCCGGAGCAGCAAGTCGGTGGCGATCAGTAAACCCAGCCCGATCGATGCCAAGCCCAAGGTCAGCAGGAAAGCGGAGTTGAACGAGGTCTGGTCGTAGAGCTTCCACCACCAGTGCACCAGAAAACCGGCGGACATGACCGAGCACAGGGCGAAGAACAGGGCAATCAAGCGCCGCCAAGCGTTAATCTGTCTGCTCCAAGCCCAGGTGATAAAAATCAGAAGAATTCCTAGAAACAATCCGAGGAGCAATCCCTTGGGTGGCCAAAAAGCGTTGTTGCTGCCGCCCAGAAATACGTACAATGCAATTGCGAAAATGATGGTGAGGATTCCGCTGAGTCGGAGAGCCCTGAGCATCGAGATGTGCCGCGACAAAAAGGCGTACCGGTGCTGGTCTTTCGCCGGTTCGGAGGTCTCGGTGTCCTCTGTGATGGGGGCATCGACGCCGTCGGCTGTCATGTCGTCTTCTGGAATCGAGGTATCGGACATGGATCATTGTTCCTTCGGCAGCGGTAGTGATCCCGGTGGGGCCTCCACCCCGGGGGTGAGGGTTGTGAGTGATGGAAAGAAACCGTCGTTCCACACGTGCTGGGAGGCGTGGTGCAGGATCTGGGTCGTCTTCTCCTGACTCAGTGAATTGCGACCGTTCGTCGTGTCGAGCCAGGACACCGGGGTGGGATAGATGACTGTTTTCTCCTCCTCGCTCTCCGTGCGTTGCGTGTAGAGGAGAATGCCGGACCCAGTGGGGAGGACTACGTCGGCCACCAGCAGATTGGCCGCATCCAATGTTGTTCCGGTGTCGACATGGAACAACTCGTGCTGTAGCGCTTCCAAGGCCTTTGTGCGCTCGGATGCGTCGCCCTGCGAGTTCGCGATCTCCGCGGCCGCCTCCGGATCCTTGAAACGATCGACCCATCCTCCGGGATGAAGGCCACGAACACCGATCACGGTTCCCAGCTCCTTGCCCGCGGTGTTGGTCCTGGTGATGGCATAGGGCCACGAGGCGCCGGAACCGTCGTGAGACGGAAGCTCCTGCGACATGAGCAGGGATTCGGGGCTGGCTCCGATCAGCCAGTGATCGGAGCGGAAGCTGGTGGGCTCGGCCTGCGCTTTGCTCAATGAGAAAGCATTGATGACCCCGGTGCCGGCGGGGTAGTAGTTCTGGGCGGTCTCGACTGCCAGCGAGTCATTGGTGAGGGCCTGCCCCAGAACCAGACCGGAGACCTCGACGGTGCGAACTGTCTCCCCGGTCTCGGCGTTCAGGACGGTGATGCCCACGCGCTGGTCGCCAATGTTCTCGGAATCCTCGGGGTCCAGGTACGAATGAGTCCGGATCGCCAGGTACTTCCCATTGGGGCTGACGACAACCTGTGGCGTGAAAGCCCAGCTCTGCGGCGTGGCTGCGATCATGTCGGTTCTCGGTTCTTCTGATCTGAGGCCGGTGCTTCTTTCGACTGGGCCGAGGGTGTTGCTCACGCGCAGCCACTTCACGGATCCCGTGCTGGGCTCCAGGGAAATGATCTTCTTGCCCGTGGCAACCGTGGGGAGGATTCCCTCTGTGATCACTACAGGACCATGTGCCGTGGGGTGAATGTGAAAATCTGAGTTTGAAGCTGTGAGCTTCATGCGCCATCCGTCCTCGGTTCGGATCGGTTCTGGCAAAGGAGATTTAAAAGGAGGAGCGCCAATTTCCTGGAAGCTGATGGAGCGAACCTGTCGTGGACGTGTATCGCTGCTCCTAGTTTCGGGGCGAGAACATCCCGAAATCACCAAGGCGAGAAGAAGCAAGCCAGCCATCACATGCCTCAGTCGTCTATTTGCGCTCATGCCGAACCCCCTGTCACGCCGTACAGGCGATGGGTGTGAGTATGGATGTAATCGCCATCCTTGCTGTTGTGATGCTCGATTCCGTTCTCAGGATCGAGAGCCACGAGGGTGACCCCTGGGGCGTTGAGAAAAATCGTCTTCTTCTCTGGTTCGGATGAGGCAGGCTCTTTTTCTTCCACTGGAAAGGAGACGGAACCCGGCTCGATGGGAATCGTGAGCCCCGCTGAGCCGTCGCCGGGGCGTATGACGAGCTCCCTTGATTGCTTTCCTTCCCGGATGGTCGTATCGATTCCGGTTCTGGCTCCCGCCAGGCCTGGGTACTGGGACGCGGGGGTGACCGTTCGGGTGGTCGGGTCGAAGACGGATTCCGAGGTGCGGAGGACTCCCGACCTGTGTGATGTGTCGTGGTGGACGCCGGTGATCCTTCCGAGATCGACCGGTTCCTCGTCGCCAAATCCGATGAGGGAGTCGAGCGAAACCGCCTGAGCTTCCCAATCTGTGTCCGTGCGCAACACATCGTCCGGGTTCTTGGGTTGGATCGCCCAGCCATTCACCAGCACGGGGAATCCTTCGGCGTCAGCGTCCAAAGTGATGCTGACTCTCTTGGAGTCGATCCGTATAGCGCTGTCCGGGGTCAGTGTTATCCGTGTGCTGACGTGTGGGCCGTTAGTCTGCTTGTGGTTCGTCGCGACGAAGCATTTGTGTCCTGCCGGGCCCGAGTAACCCCTGTATTCATACTTCTCCTCTGCGAAGGACCAAAGCTTTTCGCCATCCTCCAGGGAATAGGCGGTTTTACCATCCAGTACAGCGGAGTCACTGAGCTGGAGACGCCAGACCTCGTTGGAGGGATGCTCGCCGGTCACCTGTCCGGTGAGGGTGTCGATGACGATGGTCATGGCATTGACGGACGAATCATGGTCGGCGTGTGTCGTTGGGTATTTTTCCCGCAGTTCCTTGGGGCCCATGATCCGTAGCGCCACGTGGCGACCGGTGGGGCTGGTCACCATGTGGGGTGTGACACGATCGTTGTACTTGTCGCGGTCGAGGCCGCGTACTTTGTTCGTGTTATCCGGAATCCTGAGATACCTTGCCCCATGGCGGCGATAGCTCCACAAAACGGTCCCGTCGCCGGGTTTGAGGGCGGTCACGCCGTCTTTGGTGAGCAGGATCGGCCCAGCCGCCCCCACCTTGACTTCGATCAACCCACGGACATCCTGCCTCCACGTCACCTCGCTGCCAATGGTGGTGGGAAGCGCGGGCAAGTCGCCTTCCGGGGCCGTGGCGGTCGTGGAGACCGGACCCGTCAGTGCGGGAGTGAGGAAAACCGGGGCCACCAGCACCACGACGGCTCCCGCGACGAGGGCGAGGCGGAGCAGACGCCCGCGCCACCGAGACGTGGCATTCGTGTCACGGAGGGGGCGGAAACGTGCGGGATTGGTGGGGTCGCGACGAGAGATGTCGAGCTGATCCCGGAGTGCCCGCAGCAACAGATCGGCGACGATGAACACCCCCAGGCCGAGGGCCAGCAGCGCCAACGCCAGGAACAAGGGCACGCTGACGGAGGACTGCGAGTGGAACAGCCACCACCGGTACACCTGAAAAGCCGCCAATGGGACCGCGTCGATGAGGACGAGGCAGGCGAACCACACCTTGGAGGCCCATTTCCAGAATCCCAGGAGCCAGAGGAGCGGAAGCGGGGCGCCGAACAGCAAGAACTGATTGACGTGGCTCTGCGGAACGGGGAAACCATCCCACCACGGGCAGGCCAGCAGCAACGCGACGAGGAAGGCGATCAGCCCGCCGATCCTCAGCGCTCGCAGGACCAGCACCCGGCGGTTCGCGGCGATGGGGGTGTCGCCCGTGTTGGCGTCGGCGGTGTCGTCAGAGGTCTGGGACATGTGCCTCATTATTGAATAGGGGAGGGTCAATCGCCTCGGTTTTCTGGTTGTGCAGCACCCAACATCCATGTGGAGTGCTGCACATGGACGTTGAAATCATTGAGTGCCGTGCAACCGGGGCGAAGCTTTAGCTCTTTTCCATGTGAATGACACTGCGGGACAGGGTCTGTTTGTCATCGGCGATGACGTGATCGGTGATCCAGGGCATGTCGTCGGTGCGCAGAGCCGTGCTGTCCGGGGTGGCGGGAAACCAGGAATACGTCGTGCGGCCTTCGATGTCGTCCGCCCAATCTTTGTTGGCCGTGGCGTTTGTGTACAAGCGGATTCCCGGTCCTGTGGGGAAGGGTTTCTGCGGAGACCCTGAAACCGGTGGCATCGATGATTGTTCCGGTTTCCACATTCACGAGCTCGGTAGCCAAACCGGAAGCGGACGGCTCTTGGGTCAGGGTGGTGGCCGTGGCCTCCGGATCCTTGAAGCGTTCGACCCACCCTCCGGGAAGAACCGTGCGGGTGCCGGTCACTGTTCCCAGGGTCTCTCCGGTGGTGCTGAGCCGGGTGACGGCGCAGGGCATGGGAGATAGTCCTGCTGGAGGTCTGTCAGGTCGTTCGGGGTCAACAGGAGCGAGTCGTGTGTGGTGCCGGCCAGCCACTGGTCGGTTCGAAGGGTCGTGGGCTCTGCCCGGGTATCGCCCAGGGGAAAGAGAGTGAGTGTCCCGCTGCCTGCGGGGAAGAAGTTCTGCGCGGTTTCGACCACCAGGGAATCGTCGGTGAGAGCGTGGGCCAGGACTATTCCCGAGACCTCGACGGTGCGGACCTCATTCCCGGTGTCGGTGTCCAGCACGACGATGCCCACGTGCTGGTCCTCAGGATCGGTGGACTTCTCGGACACCATGTGGGCCCGCGCCTGAATCGCCAGATAGCGCCCATTCGGACTCACGGTGGCGTAACCCGCTTCCTCGTCATCAGAGTGACGGAGCTTTTTCCTGCTGCTGTCGAGCAGCGACTGATGTGTGTCGCTGTCAGCGGTGTCAGCCACGGGATCCGACCCCAGAGTCCTGGCCCAGCGCACCGAACCGGTATCGGGATTCAGCGACACCAGGGTCGTCGTTCCGACTGTCGCCTCCTTGGTGGAATCGTCCGGGATTGCGGGGCGGGACGTGTGGAAGAGAAGAATCGGCCCGCTGGACGTGGGGAGGGTCAGATCCGCGTACAACTTATCTGTGAGATCAACCGTCCATCCGGGGTCGGTCGCGCTGGGAGCGGAGACGAGGTCGGACACGTCGCTGGTTTCCGTCAGAGACGTGAAACGGGTCCCCGCATCCCGGGAGCAGGCCGTCAGCGAGAAGGCCAGGAGCAGGGCAGCCGCGATGAAGCGGGTGAGCGGTGTCAGAGATTTCACGAGGCATCACCCGCCAGGGCATACAGGTGGTACGGATATTTCCGGTCAATGTCACTTGTCCCGTTGGCTTTTATTTCTCCCTCGGGGTTGAAGACGACGAGGGTTGCGCCGGGAACATTCATCATGGTGGTGATCTGCTCCTGTTGACTTCTTTTGGACAGCTGTCGGGGGGTCGATGCCTCGGTTGTCGTGGGCGGCCTGAACGGTCCGGGAACCACGGGGAGCGTCAGTCCGTCGGAACCATCGCAGGGCTGGATGGCGAGCGCCCGCGACACCGACCCGCCATCGGCGACCCTGGTGATGCCCAGCCTGACCGCTACGGGGCCCGCGCACTCGGAGGCCGGCGTCACGGTCCGGGTGGCGGGGCCGAAGACGGTTCCCACCTGCTGGGCGGCAGGGTCTGATGACGATGTGTCAGGGTGGAGGGCCAAGGTGCCAGAGGCGTGGGAGGCGACGGTATTGGGTCCGAAGGTCTTCCCGAGATCCACAGCGGGGGTGTCCTCCAGGCCGGCCAGGGAATCGAAGCTGACGGCCTGCATCTTTCGGGCCGTTTCTTGGTCGGGATCATCGACCTTCTCCGCGTACTGCACGGTCCACCCATCGACACTTACGGGCCTGTCGTTGGAGATTTTGTCGGTCGCGGGAAAATTTGACGCTGTAGCTTTCCGGCTGGGGTCTTTGTCTGAAGCGAGGGTCAGGTCGTAGATATTGTGATGACGTGAATTGGGATTTATTTTCATATTGATGACAAACGAATTGTGGCCTGTGGGGCCGGCGAAAGATACGCCTTCTTCCATATCTTCTGCCTTCAGGGTCCATCGAGCTTGGCCGTCGGAGAGGTTGTAGGCCGTCCTGCCGTCGAAGAAAGCGGTGTCGGTGAGCTGAAAAGTTGAATACTCTTCGGTGAGTCGCTCGCTGGTGACCTGGCCGGTCGTGGTGTCAATGATGATGGTCAAGACGCCTTCGTGTATTATTTTATCGCCCTGCTTCAGTGTAGGAGGGATGACAATGCGAAGCGCGACGTAATGACCATTGGGATTGGTCAGTAGATACGAACTGTTGCGCGGGCTCGCTCCGAACATGTTCTGCTGTCCCCAATTCCAGAAACGGCTGTATCGCGCTCCTGGGCGGTGATAACTCCAGAGTGTGGAGCCGTCAGTGGGATTGACGGCGGTCAAGCCCTCGGGGGTGAGGATCAGGGGGCCGGTGATCCCAGACTTGAGGTCGAGCAGACCGGGGACGTCCTTCTCCCAGGCGATTCTGGCTCCGAGGCGCGTGGGCCGGGTGGGGAGGGGGCCATCCGGAGCGTGGGTGGTGGTCTGGACCACCGGGTTCGGTGCGTTGTGAACGAGAAGCAACGTGAGCGTCAGGGCCAGAGCGGGCGCCAGCAGCGCGATGAAACGACGTCCCCAGTACCTGCGGCTCCTCCGCCGAGGGGAATCGGAATCATCCTCGTCGTTCGCGGCCGGCCGGAAGGGACGGAACCGGACCGGGTCATCAGGTGCACCGGACAGGATGTCGCGCTGGTCGCGGATGCCCCTGAGCCACAGGTCGACGGTGGTCGCCAGTCCCAGGGCGACAGTCAGTGCGGCCAGCGTCGGCAACACGATGATGCTGAACGAGAAACCCGCATAGAAATGCCACCAGCGATGCACATGCCAGCCCGTCACAACGATCGTGTAGACAGCGACGAGTGATGCGAAAAACTTCCGCGCCCTCCGCCATATGGTGTGGGCGAACTCTTCTTCGAACCAGCGACACACCTTGCGGACGAGTCCACTCGCGACCCACAGCGCCGGGAGGGGGAGCAAGAGCTGGAGAAATGATCTGAGCAGGTCCGGCGGCAGAGGGAAATTGTTCCACCATACAACCGCCAGAATCATGCCGGGTAGGACGGCAACCAGCCCGCCGATCCTCAGGGCCCGCAGGACCAGCACCCGCCGGTTCGCGGCGATGGGGATATCGTCTGCGTCGGTGTCGATGATGTCGTCAGAGGTCTGGGGCACGTACTTCATTATCGAACAGGGGAGGGTCACCCGTCTGGTTTCCGGGAAATCCCGCGGGCTTTGAGAAGCGGCCTGCGCATGTCGTCGACGCGCCGTGTGCTGTCCGGCTGATGGTGGTTTCGACTCGGGCCGCTCCTTTGTCCCGGCCCGGCTCAATCGTTTTCAGGAGAGGGGGCGTTGCCTGGCGCAGCCGGGTGGTGTGCAATCACGTCTCCCCCTCTCCCATTCGGACGGTTTTCCGGGAGATTCTCTCGGGTGTGAGAAGCAGTCTGGTCATGTCGTCGGTGCGGGCCTGTGTGCTGTCCGGGGTCGCGCTCAGCCAGGCCGCGGGTGTGCTGGTGGTCTTCCCCTCTCCGGTCGTGGCGACCGTCTGCAGGAGCAGTCCCGGACCGTCGGGCAGGTCCACGTGGTCGACGGACATGCCGGTCACGTCGATCACCGCCCCCGTGGTGACGTTGAACAGTTCGCGCGGCAGCGCCAGGACGTCGGACGTGGAGGTCTCCTCCCGGGCGAGGGCTTCGGCCGCGGTCCTCGGATTCGTGAAACGGATGACCCAGCCGCCCGGTTTGACACCGTGAACGCAGGGAACGACGCCCAGGACCTCACCGCCGGTGCCTGCCCTGGTGAGGGTCATGCATCCCCCGCCGGTTTTCCGGGGCGACAGGAGGACGGAATCCGACGTGGCGCCGACGAGCCACTGATCGGTCGGGAAGGTGGAGGGGAGGAAACCGAGGGCGTCGTCGAGGGAGAACACGTTGATGGTCCCGTCCTCGGCCGGTGCGTGGCCCCGGGAGGTCTCGACCACCAGTTTCGTGTCGGTCAGCTCGAAGCCCAGAATGGTGACCCCCGGCAGCTCCGCGGAGCGAACCTCCCTTCCCGTGCCGGTGTCCAGGACGCTGATCTTCATGCGCTGGGCCTCGACGCTGTGATCCACGGATTCGGTGCCGTCGCCCCGGGAGAGTTCATCCGGGTGGAGCACGAAGGCCATGTGTCGCATGTCCGGGCTGTAGTGGACCTCGTCGATCCTCGTGTCCGCCCGGCGGGCCCATCGCACCGACCCGTCTGCGGGGTTCAGGGAGACGATTGTCGTCGTCTTGAGAGTGAGTTCCGGCTGCTCGTGGAAGATGTGGGCCCCGGGCCGTACGGAGTCGAGGAGAATGAGCGGGTTGGAGGCCGTCCCCTGGCTGCGGGGTGTGCCCACCACCTTGTCGCTCGGGCTGAGCACCAGGTCGGCGTCGCCGGAGCGCGACACCGTCAGGAGATCGGAGACGTCCCCGGCGTCGTTGACACCGGCCCGGGGCTCGAACGGTGAACACGCCCCTACTCCCAGGAGCAGCGCCCACAGCAGCGAGGAGATCGCTGTCAGGCGGAGGAGCCGATGCTGGTTCATGACGCGCCTTCCGGTAGGCCGTGGAGACGGTACGCGTGTCCGGCTTCGGGGCCGCGCTGGCTGTGGCCGGACGATGATCCGTACGCGGAGTTGAAGACGACGACGGTGGCGCCGGGGGCCTGCAGCAACGTCAGGGCCTCTCCGAACTGGCTGGCCGGGTTGGGTTGGCCCGGCAGGAGCGGTTCGTCCCTGGTGAGTTTGCTTGCGATCAGCGTGGGTGAACTGTACGTTGCCCGCTCATCCACGGGAATGACTGCGCCGCCGGAACCGTCGCTGGGCCGGAGCGTGAACGCCCACTCCAGGGTGTCGTTGGTGGCGATTCTCGTGAAGCCGACCGTGGCGGTGGCCACCCCGGCATATCGGGAAGCAGGGGTGACATTCCCGGTGCCGGGGTCGAAGACGGTCTCCGCCCACGGTCCATGGGATGCGACGACCTCGTCGCGGGTTCGGGGGGAGTAGGAGGGGTAGGTGGTGATGGTGTCCGAGATGGTGGAGGCGATGGTGTTGGGACCCGATGTTTCCCCGAGCGGAACGGCGGCCTTGTCCTCCCGGCCCGCCAGGGAGTCGAGGGTGACGGCCTGCGCCGTGGCGTCAGAGCTTCCCGCGTATTGGACGGTCCAGCCGTCGATGATCGCGAGACGGTCGGTGAACGGATCGACGGCGATGTCCGACACCTTGGTCGTGGCATCGGGTTCGGAGTCGGAGATGAGAACCACGGTGGCGGCGGCACGCAGACCGGTGTTGTCGCCGGACGGTGTGGACATCAGGACGAAGGAACTGTGCCCCGCGGCCCCGGAGTGGACGTCGCGGCGTTTGATGTCGCCGCCGGTCAGGCCCCCGGGGTTCGGTAGGGTCCAACGGACTTCGCCGGTGTTCAGGTCGTATGCGGTGGCGCCGTCCAGGAGGGCGGAGTCGGTGAGCTGGAGGGCCCACGTCGAGTGGGAGGCGTGCTGCCCGGTGACCTGACCGGTGCGGGCGTCGAGAACGATCGTCAGAGCGTCGTGGTCGCCTTTCCCCGAAGTCGGTATCCGACATGCCAGGTGGGTGCGGTCGGGGCTGAGGGCCAGTCGGGAGCCGACGAGATCCTTCCGCGAGAAGGGACCGTTCGGCAACGCGGTGCAGGAGAATCCGGGACGGTGGTAGCTCCACAGGGCGGTGCCGTCCCGTGGATCGAGAGCGGTGATTCCTGTGTCGGTGAGGATCAGCGGCCCGGCGGGTCCGGCGGCTACCTCCTGCAACGTCGGGAGATCCTGCTGCCAGGCGACTGTCGTGCCGATGTGTGCTGGATACTCGGATGGGTCGGTCGAGGACGTGGAGGCGTGGGTCTGCGTGTGGGGCTGCGCCACGGCGTGCAGGGACATGGTTGCGATCACGAACACGATGGCCGGCGCCAGGGGGATGGCGCGCTGCCCGATGGGTGCGGGTCGCGAGGTCCACACCGCTGCGGCGGATTGCTCCGGGGCCTCGCCCGCCTCTTCGGGTCGCGGGGATGGGCGGAGCCGAGCCGGGGACGTGGGATCGTCGGAGGCGATGCCGAGCGATTCACCCAGACATCGCAGCATCACGTGGCTGATGATCATCACCCCCACCGACAGCATGGCCAGTGCCTGGGCCAGCAGAGCCCCGACATTGAACGAGGAATGCTCAAAGGTCCACCACCACAGGAAACCCTCGAGGAGAACCAGGACCACGGCGCACATGCCGAAGAAAGGGACGAGCCCTCGCGGCGTGAATGTGGCAATCATGATCCCGACGAAAAGAAACAGGCCACCACTGAGGACGAGCCATTGAGGACCCCAAGGAAGGAGCGCCCCCAACGGCAGCGGATCGTTCCACCACACCATGGCCAGGACGAGAGCCGCCACGAGGGTGGTCAACCCGCTGAGACGCAGCGCCCTGAGAACCATCACCCGCCGGGTCAGGGAGCTCCGGATGGCGTCGTCGACATCTGTTGGCTGGGACATGCGCCTCATTATTGAACGGGGGTGGCTCAACCGGATTCGGCAAAGGGGAATGAACTCCTGCGTCACTAGCATCAAGGGATGTTGGGTGCTGAGAGGATCAGGGGGATCGTCGCCGGACTGGAAATGAAGTATGCGCGCACGCGGCGGAGATCCGACAACCTGAGGGGCGACCACGACCGCTCGGTCCACGAACCACCGCGCAGCCCGGTGCTCGAACCGGGCCGCCTGGAGCCCGTCCCGGGTATCGAGCGGGGTCCGCTGCAGCTGATCGATGCCCGCACGGGAATCGTGCCCTTCGCCGATCGCGACGAGCCGACGGCCCTCATCGACTGGGCGTGTGCACCCCAGGCAGGAAACGGTCGGGACTTGGCGCTGGCCGTCGTGACTGGTGCAGGTGGGTCGGGCAGGACCAGGCTCGCGGTCGAGCTGTGCTCGGCGCTGGGGAGGAACGGCTGGGGGACCGGTTTCGTATCGGACCCCGCCGACCTGGGGGATGCGGAGCTGACCTGGTTGGCAGAGATGGAATCGCATCTCCTGGTCGTGCTGGACCACGCGGAGGAGTGCCGCACGGGAAACCTCGCCCGGCTGCTCGTGCACCTGCGTGACCGGGCCGCACCGACCCGGGTGGTGCTCGTCGCACGCAACGCGGGGCAGTGGCTCACGGATCTGCTGGAAGGTCTCGAACACAGGGGCGAGGCGCTGGGTGACCCGCTCGGAATTGCGCTGCCCCACGAACCGGGCGACGCGGCCGGGATCGTCGCCAGGGCCGCGGGGGCATTCGCGCGTCACATGCGCAGGCCGGAGCCCGGCGACGTGCAGATTCCCCGCGATCAGCCGTGGACGACCCTGGACCTCGTGCTCCTGGGCTGGCTGCTCGCTGCTCGGGACAACGCCGCCGACCTGCCCGGGTCACGCGACGAGCTGTACGACGAGATCCTGCGACGTGAGATCTCCGCCTGGCAGGCAGAGGCCATCAGGCGCGGACTGGGGGAACTTCCCGAGGCGACGTGGAGAACCGCGGCGGCGACGCTGAGCCTGCTTCGCCCCGTCACGCCGGAGGAGGTCCGCGATGTGCTGTCCCGCCTGCCGGAGGCCAGCGCCGTGCCGGACACCGAGGGATACGCCCGGCTGCTGTTCGAGATGCTGTCGCGGCCCGCGGGAGGATGCGCTCTGCGCCCGGAGCCGATCGCGGAGCACCTGATCATCGCAACCTTCGTGGACGGTGAAGGCTGCGAGGATCCCGAGAAGCTGCTGGACCAGGTACTGCCGGAGCCACCCGGCGCCCCAGGGCCGGACGACACCGGGTGCTCCACGCCGGGAACCGGGCAAACCGATGCTCGTGATGCCCGGGACGAGCGGGTGTGCGACGCGATCACACGGTGCACGTCCCGGGAGGTCGCGGCCGCGGTGCGCCTCGCGCGTTCCGTTCTGCATCACCGGCCACACCTGTGGGTGGCCGCCCTTGACGTCGCGCAGCGTCAGGGAGGACCGTTCGTCACGGCACTGGAGGAGGCGCTGAAAGGCGGGGCGGATCTGCCCGCCATCACGATTCTCGCCGCAATCTGGCCGGGAGATCCGGTCTTGCGCGGTGTCGCGGTCGCGGCACTCGCTCGTGTCCTGGAAACAAGCCGGGAGCCGATGAACCTGCTTGGTCTTTCCACGCACCTGGCCGATGCGGGAGATCGCGTGGGCGCCCTGGAGATGGCCCGGAAAGCCGTACGAACTCACCGCGAATCCGCAGATGAGGATTCAACGGGCCAAGGCCTGATTCTTTCCCTGGCCAATCTCGCCTCCCGCCTGTGGGATGTGGGAGATCACGCGGGCGCGCTGAATGTGGAACGAGAAGTCGTACGGATTCATCGTCGGCTCACCGGAGAATTCCGCGTGTTTTTCGGCTCCCGCCTGGTTGTGTCGCTGGCCGGTTGGTCCGCCCGGCTGGTGGAGGCGGGGAATTCTGCGCAAGCCGTGGAGGTGCTGCGGGAGGCCGTAGGGATTCACCGGGAAACCATCGAGGTGTATCGGGGGCTTTCAGCAGAACTCCGCAGGGCCTTCGGGCCGTTCCTGGCCATGCCGTTGCCCGCTCTAGCCACCCAGCTGGCGGAGCTGGGGGATTTCCCAGAGGCCCTGGTCGCCGCTCGGGAGGTCGTCGATCTGCAGCGCGAGGTCGTCGAGGAAACCGCCGCGCGAGGGGACGACGTGCCGGCCTGTGCCACCGACACCCCACCCCGCGCGGAAGCCGATCGAGGCTCCCGGGACGTCCTCCCCGACAAGGAGTCCGGGCACATCGAGCACGGGGAGTTCATATACATCGAGGTCCTGCTGGCTCTGGCCGCCGTGTCCTCAGCCGAGCAGGCCCATGACGTCGCAGGGAGTCCCGGGAAGGCCCACGAGGCGGTCCGGGGGTTCATCGGCGAGGCCAACGTCTCCGCGATCCTCTGCGCCCTGCGTCTCCGCCCGGAGCTCGCCGATCACGTCCCCTGCGGCAGGTTCGCCGCGGCGCTCCACGCCTGCCTCACCGACGCCCCCGGGGAAGCGGAGCGCCACCTTTCCGGGATCGGCGACCACGTGGCCCCGGACGACCTGGACATTTTCCGACGATGCGTCGAGACCCTCCAGGTAGAGCCCGTGTACGCGGACAGGCTCCGTCCCGTGCGGGAGTGGGTGGGCAAAGCGACTTCCGAGGCCGGCTGAACCACTCGTCGAGCAGCCGACGGAATTCTGCTGATCCCCGTTCCTCCCCTGCCGAGTTCGCTACCCTGTGGGCGGAGGTTATTTCAATGACGAAACTCGATCATCTCTTTGTCATCGTTCCGGGTATCGGCGGCAGTGTTCTCGCCGACGAGAGCGGGAAGAAGGTGTGGAAGCCGGACGCGCGATCGGTGGGGAAGGCGATGTGCCGCCCCGAGGATTTAGCGATGGACCGTCCGCTCGTGCCGACCGGATTGTTTACGGATTTCCACATCACCCCGTTCTGGCTAGTTCCCGGCTACAGCAAAATCACCAAAAGGCTTTCCCACGTTTTCCAGGAGGACGTCACGACCGCGCATCCCACAGACCACGTCGACCCCGATGCTTCAATAGTCAATTTTCCTTACGATTTCCGGCAGTCGATATGGAAGAGCGCCGAGGCGCTGGGAAGGGAGATCGCCTGGCGGCTGGAGCACCGGAAACGCAGGGTCGTTATCTATGCACATTCGATGGGCGGGTTGGTTGCGGCCTGGTGGTGGGGCATGCTTGGCGGGCACGAGGTCACCGAACACATCATCACTCTGGGGACACCGTTCCGCGGGGCGACGAAGGCCCTCGACATGCTGGTCAACGGCGTTCGGCTCGGGCCCCTGCCCCTTGACGCTGCCACTGGCGTGCTGAGTGGCTGGGACTCCATCTACGATCTGGTGCCGAAGTACCGGACGATCCGGGACGCCGACACCGATGTCTACCCGCACGACCTGTCCTTGGCCAGCGATGGCTTCCGTCGTAGGGCGAAAACCTCTTACGAGCGGTTCCAGGAGATGGCCACCCGGATCGGGGAACTCGTCGAGGATCCGGCGCTGCTGGGCGCTTGGACGCACTTCTACGGCGAGGGCCACGGGACGCTGTCTCGGGCCGAGGTCGTCGCCGACCGGCTCGTATGCTCCAAGGAGACTCCGGACTGGTCCCACCTGCCGGGCTGGGAACCGCGGCGCTGGCAGGGCGGTGATGGCACGGTGCCGACGATCAGCGCTTTCCCGGCCTGGCTCGATAAGGACGAGAACACCGGGCGGCGTCCCAAGAAGGACGCTAGACGTAGCCCTGCCAGACATGGCCAGCTCGTCGAGGACAGGGCCCCTTGGGCTCAGGTCGAGGGTTTCGGACTTCCCGACCTGCCCCCCGCTGCGCAGGGTGCGAAGGGGGAGGATAAGGCCTATGTGCTGCTCGATCACGATGATGTGGTCCCGGCGGGGCAGCCGACTGAGGTCGGTATCCGGCTGGATGCGCCCGACCCGGGAGACCCCGAAATCCAGGTGACCCTGACAGGGGAAGTGGTGGACGTCAGCAGGAGCAGCGACGGCTGGGTGGCCCACCTGCCCGACATGAAGACCGGCATGAACCTCCTGGATGTCACCTTCAGGAAAGTCCCCGACCTGGACAAAGTGAGCATCCGAACCAAGATCGGAGCCGTCGATGTCCCCGCGTGATTCGATGGTCCGGCGCTCCGTCTGGTACAGCGGCGCGGCCCCTGCCCGGCTGGCCGAGCATGTGCCCACCGGCGCCGTCACCTACATGATCCCGTCGGAGAGACGTTGTGAGCTCCCCGGCCCGGACAGCCGCCCGGCCGAGAAGAAGGCGAAGGCGATCTTCGAGCTCATGGCGAAGCTGGGCATCAGGTACGTGCTGGAACCCGCGGACAGCCAGCCTGGCGCTCAGTTCGTCCGCCCCGTGGAGGAGGTATTCCGCGCCTCGGGGCAGGGCACCTGCCTCGACCTGTGCGTGGCCTTCAGCAGCGCCGCCCTGGATGCTGGGTTGCATCCCATGATCCTGACGGTGACCAAATCGAACACGGGGAACAAATCGGACAAGAAATGTCACAGCATCGTCCTCATCCCCTGTAACAGGGTGTGGTTGGCGAGCGGACGACCCGAACCGGTTGCGGACCACGAGGTGGTGCACGAACCCTTCCTGCTTGACGACATGCCCTTGAAGGCGATGGTCTACCGGACAGCAACTGGCTCTGGTGATTTGCTGGCCATCGACATGCAGCAGGTCTCCCGTAAGCCGGACGGAACGCCGTTCGGCGACTGGGAGTCGGCGGTGAGCAGGGGCGCGGACTTCCTGACCGGTGAGACGGGCTGGGACTGGGACGTGTGCGTGGATATCGGGGCGCTGCGCGGCACTATGGTGGCTCCCCAGTCGGTCTATGCGCCACCGCGGGCACGGGTGCTCGAGCCGGGCTACCTGAAACCCGTCTCGGGCGCCACGCGAAGCCCGCTGCAGCTGATCAAAGCCCGCACGGGAATCGTGCCCTTCACCGGTCGCGACAAACTCACGAAGCTCACCGACTGGGCCAATAAACAGCCGAAGGAGGGCCGGGAGGATCTGGCTGTGGCCGTCGTGACCGGTGTCGGCGGGTCGGGCAAGACCCGGCTCGCAGCTGAGTTGTGCTCGAACCTGGAGAAAAACGGCTGGGTGGCAGGGTTCATTCCGAAAACCACCGGTTTGAGCGAGGCGGAACTGACCTGGCTCACCAGGGTGGAATCACACCTGCTACTGGTGCTGGACTACGCCGAGGAATCCCATAAAGAGGAACTCACCCGACTGCTCCGCCGTCTCCGTGAACGGGCCGCAACCACTCGGGTGGTGCTCACCGCGCGTTCCGCAGGCGCATGGCTCGATGACCTACTCGAAGACGATGTGCTCTCGGGGGCTATGGCGCAAGGGCTGCGCAGGTTTGAGCTTCCTCGTCAGGCAGAGACCAGCACCAAGATGGCCAAGAGAGCGGCGAAGAGATTCGCCCGATACTTGGAAACACCCGAACCGACCGATGTGGAAATCCCGCAAAACTCGCGGTGGACAACCCTTGATTTCGTGCTTCACGGCTGGCTGATCGCATCCGAGGTTGGTGCCGCCGACCTGCCGAGTTCGCGGGAGGGGCTGTACGAGGACATCCTGCGGCGCGAGATCAAATACTGGCAGGACGAGGCGGTGTTGCAAGGAATGGCCAAGGTGTCCGAGGCCACGCTGAGAACCAGCGCCGCGGTGCTGAGTCTGCTAGGGCCACGCACGGTCTCCGAAACAGCCGATGTGTTGTCGCGCCTACCCGAGTGGAGTGAAGTCGAGCTTCGTAAGACCTATGCGGAGTTGCTGTCGAAGGTGCTCGCGGACCCGGGCGATGCGTATGTCCTGCGCCCCGACCCGGTGGCCGAGAAACTCGTCGTTGAAGTCTTCGTGGACGATGGTGAAACCCTCGATGACCCCGAGGAACTGCTGAACAGGGTGCTGCCACCCGACCCGCTGAGCGATTCACGCCTGCACGAGGCCACCTGCCTACCAGCGATCGCCCGCCGAGCACTGTGCCACGTCAGGCAGAGTCAACAGGTCTGCGACGTGATCACAAGATGCGCCTCCCAAGGAGACGCCTCCGCAACGCAACTCGCGCATTCCGCCCTACGCTGTCGGCAGCATCTGTGGATAAACGGCCTGGAAGCCGCGCTCAAGCAAGGCGGCCCCTTCGTCACAGCCCTGGAAGACGCCCTAAAAGACGGAATGAATATTCCGGCTGTCGAAATAGCCGACTCGATTCCGCCGGGGCATGCGTATCTGCGCAGCCTTGCCGTGGCGGCAATGAGCCGCGACCAAGAAAAGAACATGACCCCCACCGAGCGGGCGGCCTACATGAACAATCTCTCTATTCGGTTGTCTGAGGTGGGTGATCGTGGGGGTGCGTTGGAGGCTGTTCGGGAGGCTGTCG
>ERZ772917.649-NODE-649-length-23491-cov-26.064815_pt1 | contig 23491 bp, 23 predicted proteins | sample MGYA00511187_ERZ772917 | MGnify/ENA primary metagenome ERZ772917 (study PRJEB29015, sample SAMEA2737925) | human oral metagenome | biome: human oral; feature: human-associated habitat; material: dental | place: China | collected 2012 ...
GAACTTCCTCGCCGTCTTCAACGAAGCTCATCTCCAGATCCAGCTGATAAAACTCGCCGTACAACCGATCGGCTCGCGGATCTTCATCGCGAAAACACGCCGCCAACTGGTAATACCGCGGCACGCCGCCAACCATCAGCAGCTGCTTGAACTGCTGCGGCGCTTGCGGCAAAGCATAAAATTTGCCTTCATGCAGGCGCGATGGAATCAAAAAATCGCGCGCGCCTTCGGGGCTAGAATTCGCCAAAATCGGCGTTTGTACTTCCAGAAATTCGCGTTCGTCCATGTACTGGTGAATGAGCCTGTACATCTCAGCTCGTTTTTTTAGCATCGTCTGAACTTTGCCGCGGCGCAAATCAAGAAAACGGTACTTCAAGCGCAGCTCTTCGCCGGCTTGGTTGCCATCAGCAAACGGTTGAATCGGTAATGTCTCCGCGCGATTCAAAATCCTCAGTTCGTCGACGACCAATTCGACGCCTCCTGTCGGAATTTTATCATTGCGCAATTGTTCGTCGCGTTCGCACACCATACCACTCGCAGAAATCACGAATTCATCGCGCAGCTCTTCCGCCAACGCAAATGCCTGCGGCCGGTCGGGGTTAAACACTAATTGCAGCAACCCCGTATGATCGCGCAAGTCAATAAAAATTAGCCCGCCATGATCGCGCCGCGAATGCACCCAACCGGCAACCGTCGCACGTTCACCGATTGCTTGGGTAGAATTAAGAGTAAGCGTTCGTTTCATATCTCTGTTATTGTACGCGAAACGAGCATAAATTTCCAGCTGCCGTTATGTTCATGGCATTTGCGCGCCAAGTACTGTACAATAAGCGTAAGAAGTATGAGAATTTTAAATCACACCGTCGTGAAAATTTTGAAGCGCTACCGCATCGCAACCGATGAGCAGCTGCAGCCATTGCTCGACGAAGCGGAGCGTTCGGGGCGCTCGCTGCAAGACGTTGTGCTTGACGCGAAATTAGTGTCCGAAACCGAACTCACTAAACTATTCGCCGATTACGCTGATATTCCGTACGTCGAAATCGACCCGCGCGACATTCCGAGCGAAGTGCTCAACCGGATTCCCGAGCGAATCGCGCGGCAATACAACGCCGTTATTTTCCAGGTTGATGAAGACGGTTTGGTGCATTTGGCGATGGACGACCCCGACGACGTGCAGGCGACCAATTTCATCGAAAAGCAAGTCGGCGGCAATATTCGCATCTACATCGCGTCGCACGATAATATTTTGCAATGTTTAGAAAATTACCGCGGCGACGTTAATCAAGAGCTCAACGAAGTAATTGACGTCCAGCGCGAAGATGACGGCTCAGACCAGCAAGTATCCGAAGCTGATGTCGCCGAAGACTCGCCGATCGCGCAGACCGTTAATCTGCTGCTTGAATATGCTATTCGTTCGCAGGCATCAGACATTCACATTGAGCCGCGCGAAAATTTCGTGCAGGTGCGCTATCGTATCGATGGCGTGTTAAAGGAAGTCAACCAACTGCCGCGCAACGTGCTCGGCGCGCTTGTCAGCCGCATAAAGATATTATCGAACCTCAAAATTGATGAACGCCGCGTACCGCAGGATGGGCGCTTCAAAATCAAAGTTGCCGGCAAACAGTACGCGCTGCGCGTTAGCACCCTGCCGATTGCCGACGGCGAAAAAGTCGTCATGCGCGTACTGGACGAGTCAAACCAAGCAATTAGCCTAGAGCAGCTCGGCTATTGGGGGCGCTCGCTGGCAATTATCAACAGCGCTATCGCCGAGCCAAACGGCATGATTCTCGTGACCGGACCAACTGGTAGCGGTAAGTCAACCAGCTTGTTCAGCGTACTAAATATGCTCAATACGCCTGATGTAAATATCTCAACGATAGAAGATCCAGTCGAGTACAAAATTCCCGGCGTCAACCAAACGCAGACCAACGCCAAAGCGGGTATGACGTTCGCAAGCGGACTGCGCGCCCTGCTCCGCCAAGACCCTAACATCATCATGGTCGGCGAGATTCGCGACGGCGAAACAGCAAACCTCGGCGTACAAGCAGCACTTACCGGACACTTAGTATTTTCGACGCTTCACACCAACAACGCCGCAACCTGTCTGCCGCGCTTACTTGACATGGGAATTGAGCCGTTTTTAATCGCAAGCACCGTCAAAGCAGTTGTTGGGCAGCGGCTAGTACGGCGATTATGCATGAACTGCCGACAAGCATATGCGCCTGAGCAAAACGAAATTAATGAAATCGTGAAATTATTTAACCTCAAACCAGGGCAAACGTTCGCCTACATTCACGAACTTGAGCTGCAGGCTATCCAGCAAAAAGTCGGCGGCGACACGCCGCTCGGCACAAGCGAACAAACCATCATGCAGCTGTGGCGCGCTAATCCTGAGGGCTGCGACGAATGCGGACATACCGGATTCAAGGGGCGCGTCGGTATTTACGAAGTGCTCGACATGAGCCGCGAAATTCAAACAATGATTACAAAAAATGCGACAAGCGATGAGATTCAAGACCAAGCAATTAGCGAAGGTATGATTACAATGCAGGCAGACGGTTTAGTAAAAACATTGCGCGGCAATACAACGCTCGACGAAGTGCTGCGCGTCACGAGGGAGTCGTAAATGGCAAAATTTACGTATGTCGCCACCAACGCGCGAAATGCAAGCGTGCGCGGTTCAGTCGAAGCAACCGACCGCACCGCAGCGATTGAGATATTGACGAAACAAGGCTTGTCGCCGCTTGATATTAGCCAGCAAAAAGAGGGCGCGGCGCGCGGATTTAGCGCATTCGGCGGCAAAAAAGTCAAAAATGACGACATTGTCATGTTCACGCGGCAGCTAAGCGCGATGATTTCCGCCGGCGTTCCATTGCTACGCGGCTTATCGTCGCAATATAAGCATACCGACAGCGAAGCGCTCAAAACGGTACTCGGCGGCGTTATCAAAGACGTCGAAAGCGGCGCGCCGCTCGCCGATGCGCTCGCGAAATACCCAGCAGTCTTTAACGACGTCTACGTCAACATGGTGCGCGCTGGCGAGGCAGGCGGTATTCTCGACGACATTTTGAAACGCCTTGCCTTGCAGCAAGAAAAAAATGCTAGCATGCGCAAGAAAATCAAAAGTGCAATGACATATCCAATTGTTCTGCTCGTCATTGCAATTACCGCGTTCCTGGGCATGATGATTTTCGTCATTCCGCAAATCGGTAAAATGATGCAGGATCTAGGAGGTCCCGATCAGCAGCTGCCAGCGATTACGCAAGTAATGCTCGCTATCAGCGACGTCATGGTGAAATACGGACTGTTTATTCTACCAGTCGTTATCGCCGGGGTTGTGTTTTTACTGCGCTGGCTCAAAACACCAAAAGGCCGCCATATTTTTCACCGCGTCGTGCTAAAAATTCCTGCTGTCGGCGGCATCGTTAAAAAGGTCGCCGTCGCGCGGTTTGCGCGCACATTTTCAGCACTCATGGGGTCAGGCGCCGCCGTGCTGGAAGCGCTTGAAGTCACGGCGCGCGCTGTCGGCAACGTCGTATACGAGGACATGCTGCGCGATGCCGCTAAACAAGTCGAGAACGGCAAACAATTATCAACCGTCATTGAAAAAAGCGACTTGTTCCCGCCGATTGTCGCACAAATGCTCTCCGTCGGCGAAGAAACCGGCCAGACCGACGTCGTACTTGTCAAAGTTGCTGATTTTTACGAAGAAGAAGTCGACGTCGCGATTGACGGCATCAGTTCAATCATTGAGCCGGTCATGATCGTTATTATGGGCGGCGTAATCGGACTTGTCGCCGTCAGCGTCATGGCGCCGATCGCCGGACTGGCATCAAGCGTGAAAAGTTAAAAAATCATACCGCTTATGCTATACTAGATCAAAAGAGCAGATAACCGAATATGCCACATTTATTTTATAAAAATAAACCGCTGATCGGTCTGGATGTGAGCCAGACTGGTATTAAAGTAATGTCGATCAACCAAAAACGGTCGCTTATTCAAGGCTACGGCTCGCTTGATCTTGATCCCGCCAAAACACAAACGTCGCTAGACGACGAGAATGATAATTATCTGCTTGACAACCTGCGTTCGTTGCTTGAGCAAAATATTGTCGGCACCGTGTCGTCAGATCATGTCGTCGTCGGCATTCCAACAAGCCGTACGTTTTCGCGCGCTTTCAGCGTGCCGGCAAACGACGAGTCGCATATCAAAGGCGCAGTGCAAGTCGAAGTTGAACGCTATATTCCGATGCCCGCCGATTCGCTTTACATTGATTACCAAATTGTCAAAAAAACCAAAGAAAAAATTATCGTCGTGCTCGCTGCCGCACAGAAATCAGTTGTTGATAGCGTACTAAAAACCGTACGCGACGCCGGACTGTTGCCGGTCGCAATTGAACCAAGTATCAACGCAACTGCGCGCGTTCTCACTTCGACCGAAGAAGGACACTTAGCGACGCTCATCGTTGATATCGGTACGACCAGCACCGACATCGCCGTGCTTGACGAAGGCGCGATTCGTATCACCGGATCGGCAAGCGTTGGCGGCAACTCGTTCACGCTTGATGTCTCATCGAAGCTTGGTATTTCGCTCGAAAAAGCTCATCAGTACAAAGTCTTGAACGGTTTATCGTCCGGTCCGCAGCGCGAGAAAATCGAAACCGCGCTGACGCCCAGCCTCAAGAAAATCGCCAATGAAATGCGCAAGGTGATCCGCTACTATAGCGAGCGCCTCGTCGACGAGCGCACGATTGAGCAAATCGTCATCGTCGGCGGCGGCGCAAACGTACCTGGTATCGGTGATTTCTTCACAAACGAACTTGTCATGCCGGCGCGCGTCGCTAGCCCGTGGCAGAACTTCGATTTCGGTAATTTGCAAAAGCCGAACCGCCAGTTCCGCCCGCGCTACATCGCAGTCGCCGGACTTGCTAGCGTATCGCCCGCGGAGGTGTGGGGATGATTAATTTACTGCCGCCTAACGATCGCCGCCAGCTCGCGGCAGCGCGGACGAACACGCTGCTTGTGCGCTACGTCGTCATTTTGCCGATTCTAATCATCGCAATGCTCGCCGAGATGGGCGCCGTGTACTTTTTCATGAACTCTATACAAACGAACAACCGGCGTATCATCGCCGAGAATGAAGCGCAAGCAGCACGCTACGCCGATGTTAAGAAGAAAGGTAGCGAGTACAAAAAGAACCTGCTCGTCGCAAAATCAATTCTCGATACGCAATTCCCATACACCGCAGTCCTGACCGCTATCGCGCAGGCGCTGCCTGAAGGCGCGTCGATTGAGCAAATTGCTATTGATGCGCAAAAGCTCAACACGCCAAGCGAAATCAAAATGCGCGTACAATCGTATCAGCAGGCCGTCGACGTCAAAAATATTTTGCAAAAAATCAAAGTTAATTCAAAATTACTCTTTTCCGACGCAAAAATCCAAGTTGCAAATTACGGCGATTACTACGAGGCAACGTACAACGTCACGTTTTCAAAGGAGATTTTACCGTGAAATCGAAACAGCGTACCCTGACGCCATCCATTGCGAGAGCTATTCTAGCAGGCGCATTGTTGTTAATGACTGCTACCGGAATTGGCATATTCGTATTTGGACAGCAGCAATTGAGCACCGTTGCTGAAGAAACGCGCAAATCGACGACCGACGCCGAATCGTCGTCAAACGAATTGCAAGCCTTGACGACGCTCAAAAACCGGCTCAAAGAACAGAATAAAGATGTTGAGCGCGCCGCAAAAATCGTTTCTATCACTAAAAATTACAGTTACCAGGATCAAGTCGTGCAGGATTTCGTCAACTATGCGAACGCGTCTGGCGTCGTTATCAAATCAATTGACTTTTCGGCGAACAACGCCAGCACAAGCGGCACAGCAAGCAGCTCGACTAGCGCGGCAACAGCAGTCAAAGCGCCAAACGGCACGAAGTCAATCTCTGCAACAATCACGCTGAATACGCCTGTCGCATACGATAACCTGCGCGACTTCATCTATCGTATCGAAAAAAATTTGTTCCAGATGCAAATCAGCAATTTGACGCTATCGTCCAACAAAGGCACGGGCGGTGTCGTCGTCGACGCATTAACTGTAACCGCTTACGTGAGGTAATTGTATGGAAGTTTCTGTCGCATTCGCACTCGCCGCCAAAAAAATCGGGCAATTTATACACCGCTACCACGTGTTATTGTTTGCTGTGCTCGCTATCGGCGGATTATCGTTTGCAACCTTTTCGCTTTATCAACTCATTTCCCAGCCCGCCGAAGAAGCCACGCAGAGCACATCTGCCAGCTTCGACACGAAAACAGCTGCGCGCCTGCGCAAACTTCACTCGTCTGACCAACCTGCCGCGCCAAACCTACCGCCAGGACGGACTAATCCGTTTTAGCCTATGATTATCCTCGGATCAAACCTCAACCGCGCACCCGTCGTCAGCATTCAGACGAGCGGCGAAGTTGCCCGCACGGAGCGCGCGATTATTGATCCTGCCGATCTGCGCGTACTCGCCTACTCTGTGACGGGCGCATTGCTACCGAAGACACCGCAGCTGATGCGTATTGCCGACGTGCGCGAGCTGAGCAGCATGGGATTTATTGTTGATTCAATTGATGAATTTATTGCGCCAGACGACGTCGTAAGTCTACAGAAGATTTACGATTTGCAATTTGACTTGCTCGGTATGCGCGTGATTGATCAACGACGACATAAGCTCGGCAAAATCATCGACTTCACTATCGACACGAATACGTTTTTGGTGCAGCAGCTTACCGTCAAGCGGCCGCTGTTTCGCAGCCTAAACGACACGGAATTACTCGTGCACCGCTCACAAATTATTGAGATCAACAACGACGAAATCGTCGTGCATAGCGAGACCAAAGCGCCCGAACCCGAGCTGCACGAAGTGGTCGGCAGCTACGTCAATCCGTTTCGCAAGGCGCATCCTGCCAAGCAGACGATCAACGAAAAAGAGTAATAATTGTCAAGTTGAGAAGTTAATTGTCATTTTTCTGCAGCGCTTGCTTAATGTCATCGTAATCGAAGCCTTGCCGCGCCAAATACGCAGCAAGTTTTTGCTCGTCCGGGTAACGGCGGCGTTTCTTAGCGATAATTTTAGCAAGTTCTTGCAAATCACTGCGATCCGATTCGGCAAGGACGCGGTCAATAAGCGCGCGGTCGATTCCTTTAGCGGCAAGCTCGCTTGATAATTTTCGCTTCGACGTTCCTTTTAAGGTATTGCGATTTTCAACCCACCAACGCGCAAATACTTTATCGTCGACGTAGCCTTTTTCGCGCAGCCGCACCAAGACGCGGTTTGCCATGGACTGATTGACGCCAGGATGCTCTTTTATGTGCCCAGTGCGCCGCGATTTGTAGCGCCGCGCTACCGTCTTTCGCTGTAGATAATCGCATACCTCGCGCACCGAATGCGGTCTGGCGAGGCAATACTCAAGCGTGCGCGCATACAATTTGCCAAACTGGCTTTCGGCTTCTAACTCCGTCAATTCCGCCGCCGTAACGCTCCGCCCAACTCTCACGCCTAGATCCGCTACCTGCGAAATATCCAGGCTGAACCGGTATTTCCCGTCGACCGAGACATTTACGCGGTCAGGATTGCGTATTTGAGCGGATAGCGCGGTGATTTTATGCGTTTTTGGCGGGTCATACTCCATAGTGTTTATTGTAGCATTTTGTTAAAGCGCGTTCGTCGCACGCTACATTCTTAATATCAATAAAGGGCATCGTCTATCGCAGATAGACAGGCTAATTGAGCTAGTTTATACTAAATATGATATGTTGTCTGCTCTTAGACAGTATATACTGGCACCGTTCTAGAATACAGCAAGGGTAGCAAGAACGACGGCTGGGCGGACGAATACGCAAAACCGATTGACCAATTTATACGTTTCGGCAAAAAGAAATTCAACGAAAGATCGTAAGATAGCAAAGAATACACCGCGATAACCTCAGCGCATTCTTTGCTTTGTACCACGAAAATATACAACTAAGTACAGCCGGTTAGCTGTTCTCCTCCGCTTCCTTCACTTTCTCCCGCACTTTACCGTCAATCTCTGCTAGTGTATCCGGATGTTCTTTTAGATACTTTTTGGTCTGTTCGCGCCCCTGCCCAATTTTTGCATCATTGTAATCAAACCACGCGCCAGCTTTACCAACTACGCCGTATTGTACCGCCAGATCAAGCACATCACCAGTTTTTGAAATACCCTCATTATACATGATGTCAAATTCTGCCACGCGGAACGGCGGCGCGATTTTGTTCTTCACAATCTTCACGCGCGTACGGTTGCCGATGACGTTATCGCCCTCTTTGATTTGTCCAATCCGGCGAATATCTGCGCGCACCGACGCGTAAAATTTCAGTGCGTTACCGCCAGTCGTTGTCTCAGGATTGCCGAACATCACGCCAATTTTCATACGAATCTGGTTAATGAAAATTACCGTCGCTTTTGACTTGTTAATAATGCCAGTCAGTTTGCGCAGCGCTTGGCTCATCAGCCGCGCCTGTAATCCCATATGCGAATCGCCCATATCGCCATCAATTTCTGCCTGCGGTACAAGCGCTGCCACCGAATCCACAACAATAAGATCAACTGCGTTAGAACGCACTAACGTTTCGCAGATTTCTAGCGCCTGCTCGCCATTGTCTGGCTGCGACACGAGCAAATTGTTGGTATCGACGCCTAATTTTTTGGCATACGCCGGGTCGAGCGCGTGCTCTGCATCAATAAACGCTGCTGTACCGCCCTGTTTTTGCATTTCAGCAATAGCGTGAAGCGTCAGCGTAGTTTTACCACTTGATTCCGGACCGTAAATCTCAATAATCCGCCCCTTCGGGTAGCCGCCGCCGAGCGCAATATCTAAACTTAAACTGCCGCTCGGCAGCAACTCAACATCAACTTTCTTCGCTTCGCCGAGCCGCATGATTGAGCCGTCGCCAAACTGCTTAGTGATTTGATCCATCGCAAGCCCCAGCGCTTTTAGCTTGCCCTCGTCTGCCGTTGGTTTCTGTGTCGGTGTCTTTGCGTCGGTTTTCTTCGCCATGCTTCCCCCTCTCGTAGCCTCATTATACCCTAGACGCATATTTTTTGGTATAATACCAGATATGAAACGAAACGGGTTCACTGTTATTGAGCTGCTCGTTGTCATCGCTGTGCTTGGCGTTGGCTGCTGGCTTTTTTTTAGCGAAAAAATGAAACTAGATGCCGTCCAGCGCGACAATCAACGCAAGGTCGCTATCAACGCTATGTACTACAGCCTTGAAGAGTACTACTACGCTAAATTCGGCTATTACCCGCAAACGATCGACAGCAAAACGCTGCGCACCGTTGATCCGGAATTATTTACCGACCCGACTGGTATTAAATTCGGCAAAAGCGGCGCGGACTACAGTTACAATTCAACCGGCTGCTCCACCGACGGAAAGTGCACCGGCTACACGCTGCTCAGTACGATGGAGCGCGAAGGCGACTACCGTAAGCAAAACCGCGAGCACAAAAGCTAATCGTCACCCTCGCCGACTGGACGGCCATTCTTAAACGCCTCGACAGCGTTATTCAGAATTGCGATTTCGTGCTTCGGATTCGCGACATAGTGAAAACGATACGTTGTTTCGTCACCCTCAGTGCTCAGCCGAATCGAGCCGTAATTAAATATCGTCTGCAGCGGTCCTTGCTGCGAATAGCTCGCATCCTCAATGTTTGCCAGGCTTACCGTCTGCTCGCGCTTCGAGAAAAGGCTCATTTGGATTTCTTGAATCACGCTCTCATTCGTCAAAAAGAAATGGTTTTGCGTATACACCCACACCGCGATATAGCCGCCGATCGCAAATAACGTCATCACCATCGTGGCAATGACAATCACTTGATTGTATGCCGCAAGCGGCAGCCCGATACGCTTCGCCATGTCGGGGTAACAAAACATACATACCGCCGTCAGCGTAATGCCGGTAAGCGACAGTATTATTGGCGTCCACAATCCAATACTATGGCGCGTCACAGCGCTGATAACATATTCGTGCTGGCTTAAGTTCAACCAAGGAAAGCGCTCAACAGACTCTTGGTGTTTGCGGCGTGTTTCTTCGGAGATATGCACGGGAATCGGCTCAGTTGAACGTGCAACGTGCACGACTTGCTTGCCAGAATCGGTGACCTGCGTGTGCGCCGGCTCGACCGGCGCGGCGTACAGCGGCCGCCCCTCGGCGTCGTATGCTACTGGTTGCTGTCCGTTCGCTGCGTTGTCATCGCTCATCGCTCACCTCCTCGCCGTTAGTACTACCTATAGTATACTACAAATTCAAATGCTTGCGTGCCCGCGGCGTTACGCGCCGGCCGCGCGGTGTGCGTTCAATGAAACCGATTTGCAGTAAATACGGCTCGTAGAAGTCCTCAATCGTACTCGCTTCGTCGCCGGTCAGCGCTGCGATAGTAGTCAAGCCCACTGGATTATCGCCATAATTTTTAAGCATTGCGCTCAGCAATTGCCGATCGGCGGGATCAAGTCCCAAATCATCCACTTCTAGCAGCTGCAACGCTTGCTGGGCTGTCGGCATATCAATGATACCGTCGCCGTTCACATCAGCGTAATCACGCACACGCCTAAGCAGCCGGTTAGCGATTCGTGGTGTCAAGCGCGCCCGAGTACTCAGCAGCTCCGCGGCTTTTTTGTCAATCGCCGTCGCTAAAATAGCAGCACTGCGGCGCACGATCTGTGCAATATCTGCCGGCGTATAAAACTCCAACCGGTAAATATGCCCAAACCGATCGCGCAAGGGAGCCGCCAGGCTACCCGTTCGCGTCGTCGCACCGATGACAGTAAAATGCGGCAAGTCCAGCCGCACGCTTCGCGCCGCCGGTCCTTTACCGATGACGATATCCAGCTTATAGTCCTCCATTGCCGAGTACAACACTTCCTCCACCGCCCGGCCCAACCGGTGAATTTCATCAATAAACAATATATCGCCGTCTGTTAAGTTCGTCAAAATAGACGCTAAGTCACCCGCTTTTTCGATCGCCGGTCCGCTCGTCACACGCAACCCAGCTTCCATTTCATGCGCAATGACACCCGCCATCGTTGTCTTGCCAAGACCTGGCGGTCCGTACAATAACACGTGGTCGATCGGCTCGCCGCGCTTCTTCGCCGCTTCAATCGCCAAGCGCAAGTTTCGCTTCAACCGCTCCTGCCCGACATACTCATCAAACGTCTGCGGACGCAAAGTTACTTCAATTTGCTGCTCCGCGCCGTCATCATCATGCGCGCTAGTATCAACGATTCGTTCAATTGCCATAGATACAGTATAGCATTATAGCGGCGGGGTATTGACTTTGGGCGGCAAGTATGATATATATATATTAGCTTTTCGCAATCCTGCGAGAGGTGGAACATTACAAGAAGGAAGGAGGGCGCTATGCGCCCCATCGTCAAGACCACCGAGGGTGCCGACCCCGCCATTGAGATGGCGTGGAGTGATCAGAGCACCTCATCTGAGGTGTCTTTCGAGAGGTGTTTTGGCGACGCGCCGCGAGTGCGCGCCATCGTCGTTGATGGCCCGTACATCGACGACCTCCTCGTTCTCGCCCGCACGGGCGAGGAGGTCAATTTTGACATTGTCTGGTTTATTGACGGGCTTGATGAGCCCATTGAGAAGACCAGCTTTACCGCTCCCCTCAACAGCGTTGAGTGGAGCATCAAGCACAACCACACAGTCGTCCGGACTGACGACTGTGACTTTGTGTACTACCCTGAGAGAATCGGGGAGATTTTTCGACACGACGAAGGTATTGTTCCCGAGGCTCTCCAGAGCTACGGAGACTACCTCCCCGTCCCGCGGGACGGCAGGGACGACTGACTTAGTCTCGCGGCGCGGCACTCGCGCCTCATCGGCTGAGTGCCGCGCCGCCCTGGCAGCTAGCCGCCCTTCTACATCAGGCAATCTGAAGCAGAAGAGCACGGGCGCCGCGCCCCGATTCCGTTTGAGCGCTTTCGCTCCCGAACGTCGAGTCGGCTCGGTCTCCGAGCGCTAGCCTAGCGAACTCCGTTCGCCTCCTTTCTTCCGCTGCCGCTTGAGCTGCCCTTTCCTAGGGCCTCGCGGTCGCTATCAGAGCCGTTCACGGCTCTCCCGCCCGGGTTCACGCCCGGGCTTTTTCCATTTATTATTATTTTAGTGCCCGCGTCACGTTCAATACAAATGATATGGCGCGGAGATGGTAGACGTCAAGACAGTGCTCAAAACTGCCGAGTTCAAAAAAGTATGAAGATCCAAGAAGAGAACACTGCACCGGGAGTATAAAAGACAGGCAACCTATGCAGTTAAGCTCTTGCGGAATAGGATCTAGGCTTGTATAATGCATCATGCTGGAGATATACTTCAGTACACTCAGAGGATAGGAGATGCCATGAGTATTAAGGGGAAGCCTGTTAGTGCTGTGACTGCGACGGTTTTGGTCGCGTGCAGCCTGCTCATTCCATCTGTCGCCAATGCGAGTCAGGAATCGCTTGACCGCGGGGACTTTAGCATCGCTTGCCATCAGCAGCACGGCTGGAGCTAGTTTCCGCAGCATTTCGGTGGCGGAGCCTACGGATGGAAGTGCACTAACTTCTTCCACAAGAAAGCAGACATCAGCGTTCAGCGCTACTGTAGGTCGGCATACGGTGCCGATGCCAAGCTCCGCAACGCCGCCGATCCTTACGGCTGGTACTGCGCATAGCGCGGTACCACTCCCCCGTCCGAGTATCATACAACACGATACTCGGACGGGGCTTTTTACTATCCATTGTAAAACACGCTCGTCCATGTATAATAATAGACATGAGCAGCAATAAAAATCACACAAAAGTTAATTGGCAAACTATAACTATCACTGTCTTGGCGATTGCGTTAGCGGTAAATTCGTTTCTGTTATATGCATTTTATTGGTCGGTCGATCACTTTCTGACAAACCAGGTCGAAATCAACGCTTCTTCAGTGCGGCGCGATACAGAGCTGAAAAAGCGCATTGATGCACTTGAGAAGAGGTAATCCATCTAGGGCGCTTGGGGCTCAGGTGTAGAAACTTATAACACTATCGCTAAAGGTTATCCTCGCAACGCCCGCGTCACGCGCTCAGCTGTCGGTAGCGCCGGATCAACTCCTTCAAGCGCGCGCGTGGCGTCTGCTAGTGTGTAGCCGAGCGCCACGAGGGCTTCAAGGGCTTCGTCGGCGGTGTTAGATGAAGTTTGCGGCAATAAATCGGCGCGGTCGTATGCGGCCGGCACGCCAACCTTATCGCTCAGATCAACCACCACGCGCTCGGCGGTTTTTTTACCAACGCCGGCAGCTTTTTGGATGAAAGCGTGGTCGGCGTTAGCAATAGCGTTGCGAACAATTTCTGCCTCGCCCAAGCTCAAGATTGCGAGTGCCGCTTTCGGCCCGACGCCCTGTACGGTGATGAGCAGTTGAAATAGCTTTTTTGCCGCCAGCGATGAAAAGCCGAATAGCTCTTCTGCTTGTTCACGTACGTGGTGGTAGGTGTAGATTTTTACCTCGCCGCCCACGCTAAAACGTTCGAAATCGCTCGCCGCCACGTATATTTCGTAGCCGACGCCGCCGGTATCAACGACAATACTATCATTAAACTTCTCTGCAACCGTCCCAAACACATGCGCTATCATTATCAACCGTCCTACGGATTAGTTGGCGTCGTATTGCCGCCCGGATTGCTCGGCGTCGTACTGCCGCCATTATTGTTTGCTCCGCCGCCGGTATTATCGTTGTCCGAATCATCGTCTTTCGCGACGCAGTTCGCGGTGTTGCGCGAATAGCGCGAAGCAGCTGCCTGTGTCTTTGGTATTGTGACAATTTTACCTGTTTGCGTATCGCAGACAGTGACGCGCTGGCTACTAGCGCAGTTTGCGGTATCGCGCGAGTACTTTGTGCTATCGTATTCATTTGCGTCGATTGATACGACTTTGCCGGTTGATAGGTCGCAAACTTGCTCGACCGCCGCCTTACAGTTTGCTGTGTCTTTTGAATATTTCGACTCGCTAAATTCGTCTTCTTTGATCGACTCGACTTTGCCTGTCGCGAGATTACAGACACTTATGGTCGTCGGCTCGGCGTTACAGCTTTCGGTCGGCAGAGCGCCGCTCATGAAATATTCGTTGTAAGTGTTGCCGCCCGCTTTTGCTGCCAAGCCGCCGTTCTCGCGGCAAACAGCACGCTGTACAATACCGCTTGGCACATTAAATTTCACATCAGCCTTACCTTTCAATAGCGCCGACATCGTGCCTTTGAAGATCGGGCCCGCCATATCGCTGCCGCCGCTGCGCATCACCGTGTTGTCGTTATTGCCGACCCACACACCGACGACGTACTGCGGGTTGTAGCCGATTGCCCAGGCGTCGCGGTTATCATTTGTCGTGCCGGTTTTAACTGCTACCGTACGATTGCCCGGCACTGTAATCGACGAGCCGAAAATCCGGGCGCGCGTTGCAGCGTCGCTTAAGACATTTGAAATCAAGTATGCGCCCTGCTGGCTAATCGCCTGCCGCCCTTTATGCTCGCGTGCAAAGATTTGCTTGCCGAATTTATTGTTAATTTCCGACACCATTGTCACATCGTACTGCTGCCCGTTGTTTGCAAACGCTGCGTACGCATTCGCCATTTCGACCAGCGGAATTTCCGCTGAACCAAGCGCCAGCGACAAACCATAGCCGCTCGTGTTGTCGCTCAGCGTGGTGATGCCAAGTTTTTTAGCAGCGCTAATTGACTTCGAAATGCCATACTTTTGCATGACCTCCACGCTCGGAATATTGAGCGACCAGTTGAGCGCCTGGCGCACCGACGCTTTACCACGGCTCGTTTCGCGGCGATCGGCATCACGCGGGACGTACCCGCCGCCGAAATCCTTCACTTTGTCGTCAAATACGGTTGCGGGCGTTATCGTGCCGTCAGCGAGGGCATTTGCGTAATAAATCGGCTTAAAACTTGACCCTGTCTGGCGCGCTGTCGTCACCATATTAACCTTTCCCCACTTTTCATTATTGTAGTCAGCACTGCCGACCAGAGCGCGGACTTCACCGTTCGTCGGGTCGACGATAATGCCGCTCGCATTGCTGCCGCCCATACGGTTAATGTATTTCATCTGCGCGGCGATATTGCCTGTTAACGTTTGCTGCGCCGATGCGTCGAGCGTCGTCTTCACCTGATAGCCCGAGCGCATGACTTTTTCATAACCGTACTTTTTACTCAGTTGGCTAATTACCATTTCCGCAAAATGCGGCGCAATCGACGTTTCGTTTTTCTTCGCGCCTGCGCCATACGCAAGCTCTTGCGTAGCGGCGGCATTTTTCTGATCCTCGGTAATGAAGCCGTTTTTCACCATGCGCGACAGCACGGTATTTTGGCGTTCTTTCGCGTAATTTTTATTGCCGCTAATCGGCGAATACGCGGTCGGTGCCGGCAGCAGCCCGACGAGCATCGCGCTCTGCGCTACATCAAGCTTATCCGGCGTCGTATTAAAATACGCTTTCGCAGCCTCTTCGACGCCGAACGCATTCTCGCCGAAATACACCGAGTTCAAATACATCGCCAAAATCTGATCTTTCGAGTAATTTTGCTCTACGGCAATCGCCATAAAAAGCTCCTGGTATTTGCGGAAATAACTATGCTCGTCGCTCAGCAGAGTATTTTTTACAAGCTGCTGCGTCAGCGTCGAGCCGCCGCCCGTTCGCGTTACCAACGCGCGCAAAATACTCAGCGGATTAAAACCGCCGTGCTTATAAAAATCCTTATCCTCGCTGGCAATCAGCGCTTTTTTCATACTGTCAGAAATATTCGCGAGCGCCACATCGCTGCGGTGTTCCGCCCGTCCTACGCTATAAAATACTTTACCGTTCGTATCTTGCAGCACAATGCCGGTGTTGTTGCGGTTCATTAGCCGCTCTGGGTCTTTTATGTCGTTCGCAAGCATAATGTAGGTGACAACCGGCACGACAATCAAAAACGCAAGAATCGGCAGTATGATAAACAACGCTTTTTTCTTCGCCGGCAGCCCGCGCCACCACGTCACAAACTCGCCAAGCTTGCCTGGCGGTGTCCACTTTGGACGGCGGTGCGGCGACTTTTGCCGCCCTAAATTCGCATAGCGCCCCATGCGCGCCGGTTTCATTTTTGACTGCTTCTTTTTCAATAATAAACTATCCACTGTTTCATTATACCGCGTGTCCGCGCTGCATAAAAGCGTGCGTCAGCGCCGCAGCCAGCGCATCGGCGCAATCGTCTGGCTTCGGCACTTCTGTTAGTCCTAATTGCAATCGCACCATTTCCTGCACTTGCGGTTTTTTTGCCGCGCCATAGCCCGCGATCGATTTTTTGATTTCATTCGGCGTGTATTCGTAAATCTTAAGATTCGCCTGCTGTCCTGTGAGCGTCGCTACGCCGCGCGCCTCCGCTACGCTAATTGCTGTCGTAATATTTTTTGTAAAAAACAGCTTTTCGATCGCCATATGCTGCGGCTTTGTCTCGGCGATGATTTCCGTCAAACTACGGTAAATCTCCTCAAGCCGTTCCGGCAGCGGCGTATGCGCCGGCGTCGTCACCACGCCCGCCGTCACCAGTTTCACGCGCCCGCGCACGGCGTCGATCACGCCAAATCCGAGAATGCCCGTACCGGGATCAATACCAATAATACGCATGGTTGTTATTTTTGCCACGGCAAGCGTATGCGCCGGAATAATCGTGTAATTTCGCGCCGCCACTCCCAGCCGGCATAGCCCGAGCCTGCCGCCGTGATGCCGCCGACCGCCCACCACATCGCATAACTTGACGCAGCTGCCGTGTCTGACTCAACAGGGTACGATGTTAACTTTACGCTTTCTGATTTCTTCTTGCGGCAGCGGTTTGTCTCAGGATTGCGCTCCCAGCCGTCTTTGCACGGTTTCGGCGTTTTATCGGCGCTCGCGATTTTTTTGCAACGCCCAGTTTTCGGGTCGCGGAACTGATCGTCGCGGCATGGCTTAAGTACTTTTGCCGCTGCTGCCGCGATTGAACGGCAACGACCCGTTTCTTCGCTGCGGTATTGCCCGTCTTTACACGGCTTTACCGTTGCAACTTTCGCGTAATTTTTACAACGACCAGTTTCAGGATTGCGGTATTGCCACGGTTGGCAAGGCTGCAGCTCGCGCTCAACTGGCGTTTGTTTTTCTTTAACGCATTTTCCCGTCAGCTCGTTGCGAATTTTTCCGATAGGACACGGCAGCCACAATTCCGCGACATTGCCGCGCCCGGGCGTGAATGCATACGTCGCCGTCCAATCATCATCAACCAAACTCCACGACGTATTTTTTGGTAATTTTTCGTAGTAGATTTCGTCGACCGTTTCGCCGCTGCTATTCAATATTCGCACTGTGCCGGTCGTTTTGCCAAGCTTTAAGCCGGCTTCTTTTACGTTTACTGTCAAAAAATCATGCGCCACAAGCTCGCTGTCGCCAAATCCATATTGCTTTTTACTGCTGCTTGTCGTTAGCTTGCAGCCGTTTAGATTAGCTACTGTATCGCCCGCGTTATAGATTTCAATAAATTGATCGTCAAGGTTTGCGCCGATTTCGGTTAGTTTTATGTTAGCGCAAGTGTTAGGCGGCACTGCCGGTTCGTGCGGATTATCGGGTGGCGATGGATCGCTAGGCTGGTTCGGGTGCGGCGGATTAGGCAGCTCCGGCGCCGCACAGTTGATAAATTGTCCAAGTGAAAATTCATTTCCAGCAGTGAAATCATCCGCGTTATTATCACTATCGCGCACGATATTAGCGCCTATGCAGCGCTGCAAAACATTTTGCTTTTTTGAATCAATCTTTGCGGCAAATTTTTCAAACGCTGCCGCTTTATTCCATCCGATCAAGTCCGCCGCTCCGCCCGCTGCCGTCACGAGCCGCACTGAACCATTTGCAGCAAGCGAGCCGCTTTTATAACTGTCGTCAAATACTTCGCGGATTTCAGAGAGTGCTTCATTTTTACTGTGTCGCACCGCATAAAATTCTCCAGGCTTCAGTGCTGCATCGCCAAAATCTTTCAAAATCCGCGTCTGTTCGCGTATGCCGCCCGTAAAACCTTCTTTCAGGAATTGCAGCCGCCAACCTTTCAGATTTACCGCCTCGTTGCCCGCATTATACAATTCAACAAACTCTTCCGCGCCAGGACCAATTTTTACTTTCGAGACGAGAACCTTTGGCGGCGAGATTGTAGATGAATCAGCGGCAGCAGCTTGAGCCGATGGCGGCGTCAACGCATCTGCATCTGCTTGTGGTGCGGCAGTTTGCGCTACAGACGCAGGAGCTGCGGACGCAGGAGAAGTTTCCGGCGCAGACGGCGCAACTGGCGGCGTTGCCGGCGGCTCAGATTCAGTTGCCGCAACAGACTGAGCTTGCGCGACCGAAGTTGTATCAGACTTCACAACCGCAGATTCGGCGGCTGTTTCCGGCTGCGCCGCTGCGTGTTCGGCTGCTGAACTTTCCGTATTGTCAGACGGCACGTTAACCGCCAGTGCTGCTGGCGCAGGAAACACCAGTCCAGCAATCAGTATCATAAGTAGTCCGCGTCGCATTACATTCATGCTTATCTCCTTACTTACGCTTAATACGTAAAGTATACCAAAGCGTATTACGGCGCGCAAACTACTCGTCAATGTCAACTGTAATGTCGGCGTTTGTATGGACGTTCGTGACGTCGTCCAGCTCTTCGACTGCGTCGAGCACCTTCATCAGTTTGCGCGCAGTCTCAATATCATCAACCGGCACGTCGTTATTAGCGACATATTGCAATTCAGCATCTTCAACATTCAGCCCGGCCTGTACGAGCGCTGCGCGAACTTTTGCTAAATCTTTCATGTCGGTGTAAACAGTCAGCCCGCCGCCTTCTTCAACCGCATCTTCCGCGCCGGCATCAAGCACTTGCAATAGCGCGTCCTCGCCGGTAGCCGCTACGCGAATCACGCCTTTGCGCGTAAACTGGAACATCACGCTGCCTGCGTCTGCCATTGTGCCGCCGTTTTTGGTCAATGCGGTACGGATTTCCGGATACGTGCGGTTTTTATTGTCGGTCGCCGCCTCAACAATAATACCGACGCCGCCTGGACCGTACGCCTCATACGTCACTTCTTCAAGCGCTGCCGCATTTTTATCGTTCACGCGGTCAATCGCACGCTGGATGTTGGCATTTGGCATATTAGCGGCTTTTGCTTTTTCGATCGCCATTGCTAGCGCTGAGTTCGTCGCCGGATCGGTACCGCCGCGCGCCGCAATCGCGATCTGGTTACCGATTTTCGTGAAAATAGCGCCGCGCTTAGCATCAACAATCGCTTTCTGGCGATGCGTCGTCGCCCATTTGCTGTGTCCTGACATACCGACTCCTTTGTTTTAATTACATCACAATTTATTACGATTATAACAGATAGCAGCGCACTATTCTACTACCGACGCGTCGCGCAATCTGTAGCCGCTCGCGCGTTTCATATACCCCACTGCCGCGAGCAACACCACATACCACGCCGCAGCACCGACCCAGCCAACCTGCTGCGTGATTTGTGCCCACGGCTGTTCGGCGCACCAGTAGGTTGCCGCTATCATACACGACAGTACGAATTGCGCCGGATACCCCAATACTGCCGCCAAGCCGGGTGCAACCATCGCGCCAACGCCCGCGCCCGCCGCCAGCACCATTGTGAATGGGATAAACGGCACGATGAGTAAATTTGCAAGAAGCGAAATCACGCTAATTTGCCCGAATGCCGCCAGCAAAACAGGCGCGGTTACTAATTGCGCCGCCAACGTTTCCAGTAAAATTTGCCCGATCGCCGGCGCAGTCTGCCGACCGAAAAAGTACGCCGTCATAATCGGCGCAACGATGATAACGCCCGCAAACGCCGCAAAACTCAATTGCCAGCCGACATCTCCCCACGCGTAGCTCGGATTCCATAGCGTTGTTATTGCGAGCGCCACGCCAAGCAGTACGACCGGATGAAATTTACGACCGTAATACCACGCCCACAAACTTAGCCCCGTCACGAGGCCGGCGCGCGTCATGCTCGGGCTGAGACCGGTCACCGCCATAAATCCGCCAATCAACCCCACGCTTGCAAACATTGCCAAAAACTTTGATACTTTCGCAAACAAACGCCGCGCTAAGCGCACTAAAATCGTTAAATTATAGCCGCTCGCCACGATGATATGCGTCAGTCCGGCGATTTTCAGCGCTTCTAACAATTGCGGCGGCAGTTCGCTCTTTTTGCCCAGCAAAAAGCCGATACCGAGGCTTGCTTCTGGCTCGCGAATTGCCCGCCGCACCTGCGCCGCAAAACCATCGCGCAATTCTAGTGCTGGATCACCGCCCGGCACGCGCTTAATTTTGAGCACTGACGCCCGCGCCAGCGACGCTGCATAGTTGCCAAACCCAGCGCGCAAGGTACCGCTAAGCCTCAGCCGATCGCCGCGCTTGATATTGCCCGGCTTCGCGATTGTCACCCAAATCTGCCCGGGCAGCGACCGCTCACCCAACGCTACATCAATAATTTGTAAGCGCAAACCGCCGCCTGCCGCTACGTCGGCATCGTCTTTCACTGTGCCAGACAGTACTACTTGTCGGCCAATGAGCGGCTCGTATGCTGTGAGCTGCGCTTGATCGCCCGACCCGCGAGCCAGTCCTACGCACACGCCTACCGCTACCGCTAGCACAATCATATACCGCTGCGGCGTTTTGACGATAATTATAAAAATAGCGAGCGCCGCCAGCCCAGCGATCCACCCGGGAATATCTGCCCGAATCCACTGAGCCGCCGCGACGCCAATAACTGCACCGTAACACAGCGCCGCGACATGCCACATCAAATGAATCCGCTCGCGCAGCCAATTCATACCCCGATAGTACCACAGCTTGACTCACCCGCCGACAAGCGGTATAATACAAACCGTTCGGGTCCATAGCTCAGCTGGTTAGAGCACCTGCCTTTTAAGCAGGGTGTCGTGAGTTCAAGCCTCACTGGACCCTCCATGCTTTTTGAAACCTATCCACTCCGTAGGAGTGGGTTTTTATTATCACGCAATAAAATTCTGCGAAATCGCAGCGTCTATGTTCGTTGCTTCGCTCTATTTCTTCTTTTTATCCGCCGCACTCGCATGCGGTTGGCGGCGAAAACTAATTTCTATAACCGCACAAACAATGCACGCTGTGATAATCGTGTGGCGATACTGCATAATATATGCTGCGTACTGCCGGCTTGCATCATCCATCTCGACCGCAGCGCGAAATGCGCCGTACGTCAGCATGACTGCAAAAACTGCAAAGACAAGCGCTCCCGTAACGCTATGCCACCGAGACGACGCGCGCCCCGCCCGCACCATCACGATGAGCGCCGGCAACAGCGTCAACACCGCCGCCACCACGCTTGTCAGCGGCGGCTTCGTCAAAACAAGCCCCGCTTGCGCCACGACTGGCGCCAAACTGCTCGCCCACGCATCCGCAAGCAATGCACCTGCCGCGAGCGCTAATGTCGGCACGCCTAAATTTCGCCGGCTCAGCCATGCTGCCGCAAATAAAATCGCGAGATAGATTCCCAGAATGATGAGATAGGTCATATTGCTATTTTAGCATGAGCAATGCCATGCTTCAGGCAAATCAATCATCACAAGACCAAGTTGGCGTATTAGCATTAAAAGACTGCTGCGTTGTTTCATAAGTTCCCGTCCATTCTTTTCCGCAGCATTCGCATTGCGCCAGCCGTTACGCTCCGACCTTGTCTTTCCTCGGCCGCCGCTTGGCGTTACGCTCAATGTATTCAATGATCGGTGTCGCCACGTCGCGCCCTGTAATTTTTTCAATGCCGAAGCCTGGGCTAGCATTTACCTCCAACACCAGCGGTCCGCGCGCCGAACGCATGAAATCAACGCCGGCAACAGTCAGGTTCATCGCCCGCGCTGCTTTCACGCACATTTTACGCTCTTCATCGGTTAATTTAATTGCTGTACCGGCACCGCCCTTATGCAAGTTGCTGCGGAAATCATCATCCAAGCTCTGGCGCCGCATGCTCGCCACAACGCGGCTGCCGACAACAAACGCACGAATATCCGTTCCCGCCGATTCCTTCACGAACTCTTGCAGCAATACGTTTGTGCCGTCTTCATTCGTAAGATAAAAAGCCTGCAGCACCGTATGTCCGCGCGCCTTCGCAACTTCTCTGAGCCGTTTCGTCGAATAGTTTCCGGGACCATTAGATAGGATAGCGATTTTCATCAGATAATATCTCCTCTCGGATTATTATGATAATATTTTTCAAAAAAGGCTTTCGGATCGCGTTTCAATTCTTGAGTGAGGTCGTCTGATCTATTTTCCCGAATGAACCCCTTTGACACATCTATCAGAAATTTCTTATTCAAGATCTTACAGCCAATCAGCGCCGGATATTTATTCTTCGACCGATCAGCCAGCGTAAACGTACCGCGGATTTTCTTACCGCCTAAAATTATCGTCAGGTACACACGAAATCTCACTTGCAAGTCGCCATGCGCGCTGCGCACCCTGCTCACCTCAAAGTTTTTCGTCCGGTACACCGTACCGCTATAAAATTTTGATTCCGGCGCAAAAAGCGTAAATGAGAGCTCGCCGTCGCTGCTCATGGCAATATTTGACGCCCAAATTGACGACCGGTCCGCACCCGTATCAATTTTCACGCGGATCTTGCGCGCGCTCTCGCTCGGAATAACAATATGTTCTGTCCGCCCGATGATGACTTTTTCGCCATTCATAGTGCTACTTTATAATTATATTCGTTTTGTGTCAATTCATTTACCGTACCGTTTCGTCTATTATACGTTTTTTATGATTCGCACGCACGATCGCAAAAATCACAGCCGCTAGCACGAACAGCCCGATCGTAATGTTTAAGAGCGCCTGAAATTCGCGCAGCATGTAGAGAATCGCCACCGTTACGCCGACCGCGCCCCAGATTGACGTGAGCTTGCGCGCAGTCGCTACGCCCATAATAACGACCGCTGCGTGTTCAACGAGAAATAGTAATTGATACCAGCCGCCATCAATAAACGCGGCAGCCAAGCCTGGAATCGTCACGAGACACAGTAGTATCACCAGGTGGCATATACTTTCTATTGGACGTTTACATATATGATATCCAGCATACAATGCCGCTGCAACAAGCACCCAAAGATGCGTGTACACGAGCGCATGTGTGTCAGGAAATGCTATACACAGCAAACGCTGCGCACCAAGCATCGCGACAATAATGCCGCATTCCGCAAATCCCAGCTGCTTCACCTCATAACTTTGCACGCCAAATACAACTCCGGCGCCAGCCAGAATCGCTGCCGCGCCCGCTACGATAGCTACGTCCGACGATAGTAATGCCAATAGCCCAGCCAAACTAGCCACCGTTAAGCTTGACACGAGCATTGCGTTCCACACTCGCCCGGTACCGCGCCACAAACGAT
>ERZ772917.651-NODE-651-length-23465-cov-24.690047_pt1 | contig 23465 bp, 23 predicted proteins | sample MGYA00511187_ERZ772917 | MGnify/ENA primary metagenome ERZ772917 (study PRJEB29015, sample SAMEA2737925) | human oral metagenome | biome: human oral; feature: human-associated habitat; material: dental | place: China | collected 2012 ...
AATCAACGGGGAATAATAGTCCCATAATAGTTCCACTATGAGCGATGATTGTTCCCACACTATTATAAAAATTACCTATATCGTGAAAGTCATATAAATTGGGTTTATATAAGATACGCTGATTACCAAAGGCACTTAATGTAGCGGCTTGGCCTATGAGCTTTATATCATGCGTAGCAAGACCTCGTTTAAATAAATCTAGGGACTCTTGTATTATCGGTTCTTTTTCTAAAATTTTATTATGTAAATCTGCTTGCTTATTAAAGCTAACCGTATCAATGCTACCGCCTTCATCAAAGACAAGTATTTTTAAAGGTGGACACATACCTAATGGTTGAGAGATAGTACCTTTAATATAATCAAATTGAGTTACTCCTTGATGAAAAGAGGCATCCGTAGGCTCTACAGATAGACAAATTTGCTCAAGTTCTTTTAAAGATAAATCATAATCCATAGCCAAGGCCGTAGCCATAGCTGTCACTGAAATATCTGCCGAACTTGAAGCCATGCCCTTTCCTTGCAGAATATCAGATCTTACATACACAGGCGGACAAATCTGATCTTTCTTTTTTTGTTGGATCAAATCTTGTACTAGCTTATGAGCTTGAGCAGATTTTGGTTGAAGTGCACAATAGGTTTTAGAAAAAGGATGTATTACATTACTTAATGCGTAGGAGTATCGGTTAATAGGACAAGTCACTAAAAATGATTGTCCATCAATAGAACCTTGTAGAAATTCCCCGCATGTACCTGGGGCTCTTACATAATAGGTCACATTAAACTCCTTTCACATTAATTAAATTATAATCTGTAAAATTAATAACAACTTTGATATTTAAAATATCAAAATTAGAGCATAATTGGATTACTAGCGACCGTAGCTGATAATAAAGATAAAATTATGATATATACCAAAATCAATAATACCTCAGTCACTTCTATAACAAATCCATATGTATCACCAGTAGTACCGCCCAGCTCCTTTACAATATAACGGTTTAGTAATTGGTTGATAATATATGCAATTATCATACTTATAATATTGATTTGAAAAACACCTATCGTAGCATATACTAAGATGCCTATTCCTACCATATAACCTACATCAGGTACTGCAAAGATTGCATATGCACCATATAAAAGTGAATATAATACTAAACCGATCAATAGTAATACGATAGGCATAAAAAACGTAGATATTGTATTGTAAGTAATGACATGTTTAGGTGCAAAATTGGCAAAAGCAGCGCCCATCCCCTGTTCTCTCGCATACGGATAAGAGCGAATACTAAAAACCATGGACCAACGGCTCATTAATGGCATCATAATGAGAACCATAGGTATGATCTCAGGATTAGGAATTGAAGCTAATAGTTGCCATTTTAAAAGTGTAACAAATACAAAAGCAACCACCCCAAAAGAGCCTATACGGCTGTCTTTCATGATTTCTAGTTTACGTTCTCTGTCACGTCCAGAAAATAAACCATCACTAGTATCCATTAAGCCATCAGCGTGCAGGCCGCCAGTCAATAAAAACTCAGCTACTACGATGATTAACATCAATGGCATAATTGGAATAAATGGCGATAATACGCCATACAATATAGCTAATATGAGTCCAATAATAAGGCCTACATAAGGAAAGGCCACTACCGATTTACCAAAGTCCTCTACAGACCATTCATTTTGATTTACAAGTTTTAAGCGCGTTAAAAATTGTAATGCTATAAAAAAAGGTGTCATTATACATTCATCCCATAAGTAATGGCTGTACTAATGATGACCATTAGTATAGTCGTAACATACATCATATAAATAGTTCGTGTAATATGGTTTCGATTCAACCTTTCAATAGGGTCACCCATATATTCGCGAAAGGTCATTTTTTTGAAATATTGATTGTAACCACCTAAGCGAATATGTAAAGCTCCTGCAACTGGTGCTTCTGCGTAACCACCATTAGGGCTTGGATGTTTCTTAGCATCGCGCAAACCAATTTGGACCGCTTTTTTTGCATCAAACCGTAAAATAAAAGCAGAAATTACAAGTAATACAAACGTAAGTCTTGCAGGAATCCAATTTAATATATCATCAAAGCGTGCAGCTACGCGACCAAAGTACAAGTACTTTTGATTTTTATAGCCCAACATAGAATCCATAGTATTAGCAGTTCTATAAAGAATAGCCCCTACAGGACCACCGATAATAAAAAAGAATAAGGGCGCAATTATGCCATCTACAGTATTTTCCGCAATAGTTTCTACTGTAGCACGAGTAATTTCACTTTCATCTAGGTCTTCAGTATCACGTCCCACAATCCATGATAAACGTTTACGAGCTTCTACGATATTACCTTGTTTTATTAACTGACTAATTGTAAAGCCTGCACCAGCCAATGAACGTGGAGAAATGGCAATGTAAAGGATTACTACTTCTAGAGCGTAGTATACCCACTCATGTATTACTCCACCTAGCCATAATAGTAAAGATATTATGATATATACAGATACAAGAATTAAACCTACTGCAATGCCACCGTACCACAATTTCTTCGTATCATTATCAGTATCCTTATAAAGAACAGCTTCAAAAAAGGATATTATACGGCCAATAATGGCAACGGGATGGTATTTGCTATTAGGATCCCCAATGATTATATCCAATAGAAATGCTAAGACTGGTACACACACAAAGCTATACTTTGAAAACCAGTGAAAAATTGCTAAATGTTCCATATATCTCCTCTACTATCCCAAGGTAGACATAATATAATCCATATCTAAATGTTCCTCCACAATATCAGCTAAGCGATTATATGCCGTATTTTTATGGTCAAAATAATGGAATACTACATCTAATGGTTGTAAGCCTTTACGTTCACGTAATTGATTGATAATAAATCGTCTGAATTCGTCATTATCAAATACACCGTGAATATATGTGCCCATTACTTGGTGATTGCCATCAATAAAACCATCGATAACATTTACAGTCTCTTCACTGCGACTTGTAATTGTAAAGCAACGAGACACTGAATCTACTAATGGTGTAGTATCACCCATATGAATTTCATAGCCTACTAAATTTTCACCTGTGAAAGTACCATTTAAGAACTGTAAATTAGAAACATTAAATTGTACTTGATGGGTAGTTTTTTGATCCTTCATTGTCGTGGAGGATTCAACAAGGCCAAGTCCTTCGATTTCCTCGATATCTCCTTCCATATGATGCGGATCATAAATAGTTTTACCTAACATTTGGTTACCGCCACAAATACCGATAACAGGTATACCTTGGGCAGCTAATTTTTTTATTTCATCAGCAAAGCCCGTATCACGTAAATACGTCAAGTCGGCCAATGTATTTTTAGAACCTGGTAAAATGATTAAATCTGGCTTTCCAATAACATCTCCAGGGCCTACAAAACGAACTGATACATCTGGCTCATAGTTAAGTGCATCAAAGTCTGTAAAATTTGAGATTTTAGGTGTTTGCATAACTACAACTTGAATATCTTTAGACCCACTATTGCGTTTGTGCTCTAATGCAACGGAATCTTCTTCATCGATATCAAGGTTTTCAATGGCAGGAATAACACCCACCACTTTTTTACCTGTTTTATCTTCAATGAATCTAAGAGCTGGTTCTAATAGTTTGATATCACCGCGGAATTTATTGATAACGATGCCTTTGATAAGATCGCGTTCTTCTGGTTCTAATAGTTCTAAAGTACCAACAATAGATGCAATAGCACCACCACGGTCTATATCTGCAATAAGATATACTGGAGCTTGAGTCATTTTAGCAATACGCATATTTACAATGTCATTTGCTTTTAAGTTAACTTCTGCAGGGCTACCAGCACCTTCGATAACCATCATATCAAAATTTGAGTCTAAGAAGTCGATAGATTCTTTAACCTTATCTAAAGCGGTTAGAGAATATTTAGTATGATATTCTTTAGCACTATATACACCAACAGGTTTTCCCATCAATACAACTTGAGACGATTGATTACCTGTAGGTTTTAATAAAACAGGATTCATTTGAACAATTGGATCAATGCCAGCTGCTTCGGCTTGAGCTACTTGAGCACGACCAATTTCATCGCCCCATTTTGTCACATAAGAATTGAGGGCCATATTTTGTGCTTTAAAAGGAACAGTCTTAAAACCTTTTCTATAAAAGATACGGCATAATGCAGTACAAAGAATACTTTTACCTACATTAGAGCTCGTCCCTTGAAACATTATTTTCTTAGCCATTTATATGAACCTCCTGTGATTTCAATTCAATGGTAACACCACTAATTGTTAAATAGAGTTTATCTGCAACAGAAGCTACTGCTCGATTCACGCGACCAGCAATATCTCTAAAATATCTAGCCAGTTTATTATCCGGCACGATACCTAAACCAATTTCATTGGTCACAAATATAACAGTTTTACCTTCACATGATTTTATCGAGTCTAATAAAAGGTTTAGCTCTGAAAGTATTGTCTGTTCTAACCGATTGGCATCTTCTTGGCCACGAATGGATCCATGAGCCATCATGTGGTTGGTAGTAAACATTGTTAAACAATCTATAAGAATTACATCTGCTGATTTACTAATATTTTCCCATTCATCAGCTAAATGTAAAGGTACTTCAAAATTATTCCATATTTCTCCACGTCGCTCTTGATGTTTTTTGATGCGATCCACCATTTCCTCATCAAAAGCTTGGCTCGTAGCTACATAAGCTTTTAAACCTTTTGTAGCCAGTGCTAAACGTTCAGCAAATTCACTTTTTCCACTACGTGCCCCACCGGAACACAATATAATTTGTGATTTCATAATGCACCTATACAAGAATTTATAATTTCAGTATCATTATAAGTATAACAAAGGAGCGATACTATGGAAATTATGAATATGAAACTAAAAATGATGGCTACTCTATGGGATAACACATATCGTGTTGCCATCGATGACGGGCAAGGTAAATATATTGGTACTGCCCGAGTAGTAGTGAATGTTCCACTGCCACCAGAGGCTTTACCTGAAAATGCACCTCAAGTTGAAGCACAACTCTTAGTGTTAGTTGAAAACTTTGATTTCGGCGCTGATAAAATCATAAACTTTGAAACAACCTTAGCCGATTTATTAAGAGAAAAATTTCGTTATGAAATTCCTCATATCTTCTTCTACTATCCTAGCCCTCAAGATGTTTTAAACCAAACAATATCACAATAAGGTCTATAACGAGCAAAAAGCTATGTAAAATACATAGCTTTTTTTGTTTATTCAGCTCCAAGTTCTTCTTCTACACGACACAAGATAAAACAAAGGTCGGATAGACGGTTTAAGTATTTTAAATTAGACTCGTGAACACTTTCACCAGCGTCTAACACACGCCATAAATCGCGTTCAGCACGACGTGTTATTGTTCTTGCTACATGTAAATAAGCAGAAGATTGTTTTTCACCTGGAATAACAAAACTAGATAAAGGTTCTAACTTTTCATCAAATCGGTCGATAACCTTTTCTAAATGTTTTACATGTTGCTCAGTGATTACGGGAGCAACATTTAAACTAGCAATATCAGCCATTAAAATCCATAAATTGCGCTCAATATCGTATAACTCAGCGGCAACACGTGGATTTTCAGCATAAGCGCGAGCCAATCCTAAAAAAGCTTGTAATTCATCGATTGTACCATAAGCTTCTACGCGTAAAGATGATTTCTGTACACGTTCGCCTGTGTATAAACCAGTTGTACCAGCATCACCTGTTTTTGTATAAACGCTACTTGCCATATGATTACCTCCTATAAATGACATGGATGTAGAGATAAAAGCTAAAGGATCCCAACCTTGAGATTATTTGTATTCAGGGAACCAAAGATGAATTTCACGAGCAGCGGCTTCTGGAGAATCAGAAGCATGTACTACGTTAGCATCCATTGTTAGGGCATAGTCACCACGAATACTACCAGGGGCAGCATCTACAGGATTTGTCGCCCCATTTAAAGCACGTACGGATACAATTGCGTTCTCACCAGCTAACACAAAAGCAAGAACTGGTCCTGATGTAATAAAATCAACTAATTCACCAAAGAATGGTTTTTCCTTATGTTCTGCATAATGTTCTTCCGCTAATTCACGAGGTACTTGTAAGAGTTTTAATGCTTTAATAACAAGGCCTTTACGTTCATAACGGCTAAGAATTTCACCACTTAATTGACGTTTAACTGCATCTGGTTTAATTAAAACTAATGTTTCTTGCATAATACCCTCCAGTAGATACTAATTATAATATTGCCTTTTCTTTATACTTTGGATTCATAGCTTGTTTCTTTAACTTTTGAATACGTTCTTCCGTGCGAGGATGAGTACTAAAAAGATTGCTCAAGCTTTCACCAAGTCCCATCATAGGGTTAATAATAAACATATGGGCTGTAGCATTACTTGCATTAGGTAATGCACCATGTTTAGAGTAGTAATCAATTTTTGCAAGTGCAGAAGCCAATGCTAATGGATTGCGGCACATTTCCCCGCCACCCTCATCAGCTAAGAACTCTCGAGCTCGCGAAATACTCATTTGGATAAGTCCTGCCGCAATAGGGGCAATGATAATCGCACCTATTAAAGCAAGTGGATTAGAACCTTCTCGATCGTCAGAACGGCCAAAAATGGCAGAAAATTGTAAAATTTGTGCAATCATGGAAATAGCACCAGCCATCATGGCTGCAATGGTACTAATCAAAGTATCACGATTCTTAACATGAGTCAATTCGTGTGCAAGAACACCTTCTAATTCTTCATCAGTTAAAAGACGTTGAATACCTTCAGTAACGGCAACAGCTGCGTGACTAGGATTTCTACCTGTTGCAAACGCATTAGGTACTTCGCTCGGAATGATATATACCTTTGGCATTGGTAAATTACCATTTTTTGCCAATTGTTCTACCATAGCATATAGTTTTGGATTAGATTGTGCAGTAACTGGTTTAGCATTGTATTGTGCTAAAACGATCTTATCGCTGTACCAATAAGACATAAAATTCATGCCCATAGATACAACAAACATCATAATCATTCCGCTTCTGCCACCAATCATATCACCTAAGGCCACTAAAATGGCCGTTAGAGTCGCTAATAAAAGCGTTGTTTTTATACTATTCATAGTTTCCTCCAATTATAGTTATGGACTATGCCTAACACTATAATTATACCACAAACTATATAATTGACGCTCCAGTTACATCAGCCTCTAAGCAATATATTTTATTCTCAATTCCATTCGCCGAAAATACGGCCCCCATAGCCTTTGCTACTTCTTGCACATGAGCTTTATCTACATAGGCAATCAAGGTAGAACCGGAGCCGCTAATAGTAGCACCGTAAGCACCGGCAACTTTTGCAGCTTCAAATACTTCATCACAATGAGGAATCAAAGTCTTACGATAAGGCACATGCAAGTTGTCATCTAAGGCAACAGATAAATTACTTAATTGATGTGTAATAAGACTTGTTACAAATAAAGATGCATGACTTACGTTTTGAACCGCTTCTTTAAATGGAACATGATTTGGTAACACAGAACGTGCATATTCAGTAGATACCATAACTTCTGGTACTACAACGGCAAAATGGAGCTCCGAAGGAACAGAAATAACGGTGTTCAACACTTTGTTTTTCAAACCTGTAGCACAACATAAATTTCCGTAAATAGCTGGAGCTACATTATCTGGATGACCTTCCATACGATTCGCTATAACTAGTAACTCTTCTTTTGAAAGTGGATTTTTTACTAATGCATTCGCCAGTAAAAGTCCTCCCACAATAGCCGTACTACTACTACCTAGTCCACGAGATGGAGGAATCAAAGTTTCAGACCGTATATGTCCATATAAAATTGGTTCTTGAACAGTAGCAAAAACTTGATCCATCGCAAAGCCAATTAGATTTTTTTTAGGATCTTCAGCGCGCAAAATATCTGCTCCAAATCCTTCAAAAGTATATGTATATTCTGTAGCATTTTCATCTGGTGTAAAGCTGAATATATTATAAAGATTTAGTGCTAATCCTAAGCAATCAAAACCTGGGCCACAGTTTGCACTAGTGGCAGGTACTTGTACACGAACAGTATTCATAATTAAGCTTCCATAATACGAATGACACTATTAACAGCCTTAACGGAGCGCAAGCTATTAAAAGAGTCTATAAGATTTAAAATATAAGATCTTGGGCATTTAGATGTAACAATGGCAAGAACTGCAGTTTCTGGATCCATATTTCGTTGAACGATGGATAAAACAGAAATTTTTTGTTCTGCTAATTTTGCAGAGATTTTAGCTAGCACACCTGTTTTATTATCCACTGCTAAACGCAAGTAGTAGCTAGATTGGATTTTACCTGGAGAATAAATATCTTTTTGGTCATAATAGAATGGTTTTAAACGACCAGTTTCGTTATAAGAGACATTCTTTGCTACTTCCATGATATCAGATACTACAGAACTCCCTGTCGGTAAGCTACCAGCGCCACGACCATATAGCATTACATCGTCAATACCATTCCCCTTTACATAAATCGCATTATAAGATCCTCGAACAGATGCCAACGGGTGTGTCGTAGGAATAAATGCAGGGTATACATTTAGAGATAAACCTTGAGCTGTTTCTTTAGCAATACCTAGTAATTTAATATTGTAACCAAACTCTTTCCCAAATTTAATATCTTCAGTATCAATGCAAGTAATGCCTTCTACAGTTACATCTTCGAAAAAAATGCGACGATTGAAACTAATGGATGCGAGAATAGCCAATTTACGTGCTGCATCAAGACCTTCAACGTCAGCCGTAGGATCTGCCTCTGCATACCCTAAATCTTGTGCTTCTTTCAATACATCTTGATAGCTTAACCCTTCTTCAGACATTTTAGTCAAAATGAAATTTGTCGTACCGTTCATAATACCAATGAGTTCGGTAATGCGGTTACCAGCCAAAGATTCGTATAATGTACGGATAATAGGAATACCACCTAATACAGATGCTTCAAAACGTAGATCTACCCCATTTTTACTAGCTAAATCTAATAAGTATGGACCGGACTCTGCTAATAAGTCTTTATTGGCAGTTACCACATTTTTCTTAGCTTTTAAAGCCCCTTCTACACAGTCCTTAGCAAAGGTTGTGCCCCCCATCAATTCCACTACCATTTGAATGGAGTCATCTTTTAATACTTCGTCAATATCTGATACATATTTAGCAGTTTCTGGTAGTGTAATATGTTTGTATTTGTCTGGGTTACGCACATAAATTTTAGAAATTTCAACATTGACACCTGTACGATTTTTAATTAGTTCAGCATTGTCTTGTAATAAGTTAAAAGTACCTTGTGCAACAGTACCAAAACCTAATAAAGCAATTTTTATAGTGGTCATAATTGTCCTACTCTCTTAATTAGCCTATGCTTGGCCTAAAATCTCTACTTTGATAATACCCTTCATAGAGCGAATATCTAGCAACAAATCTTCTAATGAACCTTGCAGATCTTTAGTTTCAAAAGAAATACTACTATTGGCAATCCCTTGTAATGGAATGTCTTGATTGATTGTTAAAATACTACCATTGCGTTCAGCAATTGCCTTTAAAACACTGGATAACATACCAGATTCATTTGACATAGAAACATAAATACTTACAATTTTCCCTTGGGCAATTTCAAAAAATGGAAAAACATAGTCCTTGTATTTATAATACGCAGAACGACTTAAATCCATTTTTTCAACTGCTTCATTAATGGTTTTAACTTCACCTAGTTTAAGAATTTCTTTTACTTTAATAGTCTTTTTTATAGCTTCTGGTAAAATATCTTCTTGCACAAGATAGAATTTATCTTTTTTTGGTTTAGACATAGAATACACTCCCTTATTATTCTCTTGAAGTTTCTTGGGCAACAAATTGTCGTCCATATAATGTTAATACTGCATACATACCGATGAAGAATGACAAATATTCTGCTACAACACGCCATGCTACAGCAATAATCCCAACTGTTCCATTAGGTACAAAGACACTAAATAATATTACAAATAGTCCTTCTGCAATCCCAGTCCCCCCTGGGGTTGGTGCAAAATACAAAATAAGATTCAATAATATCATACGATCCAATATATCGATGATCGGGATATCTGGTGTGAAAGCATACATTAATGCTGGTGCAATACAATATAAACATAGTAAACTCAAACCAGATTCAATAAAAACTATACAAGACTGAACAGGCTGCTTATAAAGTAAGCCAAGCCCTTCATTTAATGTTTCTAACTTAGAAAGCCAATCTTTAGTTTTATGTGCTTTAAATCGTTGTGCTAAATTATAGACAAACTGACGCATATATTTGGTCTGTAATATATAAGTCCCCGCTAAGGTCGCTATAACAGCAAGTACGGCCAAAATCAAAAGCATATCACGTGAGATATATGGAATTTCAATAGCATCTCGTAAGAATACTAATGGCAACATAATCACCAAAAACATAATGGAAAATACGGTGCGTATCAATACAATCGGTGTACCCTTAGATATGGGGACGCCATAACTTCTCAACACCAGTACTTGCGCAACAGCACCTCCGCTAGCTCCAGGTGTCAACATAGCCATAAAATAGTTACTAAAAATAACTCGTAGCACTGCTCGTATTGATAACTTGTAACCACCAATTTTTACGAGTCTCTGAAGTCGTAATCCATCAAAATACATACCTGCTGCTAGAGCAACTAGAGCTAATAATAAGGAAATACTATTAAAAGATGATATAGTTTTTAATGCATCTAAATCAATAGTATAGTAAATGATACCAATTGATACAGCCAACAACAAGAGAAACATAAAAATGCCTCTCTTCATCATTTTACTCATACCAAGTCTCCATAATTAATGAGCTCTATATCATGTTGTCTTATATATAATCGGGTATGACTAGAACAGAGTGCTTGCAACTCATCTTCCCAATGATAATCCCAATTATAAAGCTTACTAAGAATACTACTATTGCTACCTGGGTGAACCATCAATTCATGGGTACCAGAATTTTTATTTACCGCTTTTAATATACCCATTAAAGATTTCTGGTTTATATGACCTCCATTTACCATGCCCCAAAAATATTGGGTTGTAGTCATATAATTATTTCGTATGATTGGTCGCGCATTAGCCGCAACCGTTGATAAACCAACTTTACCAAGAAATCGAATTGGGGAATACATATAATTCATAAATCCAGTAGATTCATCGGGTATACGTATAGCATGTATACCAAAGGATTTTGCCTGTTCAATCACAATCGGTAATACCGTTGGTAACACATGCATATGTTGATGACCATCAATATGAGTTACCCTTAAGCCGGTATCTATTATTTGAGCCATTTGTGCATGAATCTCTTTACGTAATTCACTATAATTAATTTTGCCAGAGTAAATACGTTTAATAAACTCTACATAGTTCTCTGGAAATACACCTTCTGGTGTGAGAAGTGATGAAACTTCTGATGGATCACATACTGGTTGTAACCCACCCACCAAGGTAATATGAATACCGATGCCCAACTTAGGGTTTTGTTTTGCCATACTTACGGCTTCTGTAAAAGCTTCTCCTCCTGCTATTAAAGAGGTGCTAGTAATAATACCTCTACGATGACCATCAATAATGCCAGCATTAACCGCACTATGAAGGCCAAAATCGTCTGCATTTACAATTAGTTTGGACATAGTTATCTTCCTTTTCATGAAAAAAAGGGAGAACTTTGTTCTCCCACAAAGGATATATGTTATTGTACCAAATACACAGCTAAAAAATCAATACAAAAGCCCTCTACTTGTATACTAGTAGAGGACTTTTTATATGGTCATAAATTTTTATCATATATGTATACTAAGGCATCAATTGTTCTTGTACTTTATACATACATAATGCAGCAGCTACACTTACATTTAAGGATTCCATCTCACCATACATAGGAATCATAATACGATTTGTACATAGATTCATGACCTCCGGTGTTACACCATTACCTTCATTTCCTAATACTAACATAGTTCGCTTAGCATAATTAACTGTATGATAAGGATCGGCTTGTTCTAAAGCGGTTACATAAGTAGTCATATTAGACTCGGCTACCATATCATGTAACATAGATAAGGTAATGTCTTCATATAAAGGTATTTTATGTAAGGCGCTCATTGTACTCCGTACCGTCTTGTCATTAAAAGGGTCCACAGTACCTTTCATCAAGAATATACCTTTAACACCTGCCGCAACAGCAGTACGAATAATGGTCCCTAGATTACCTGGATCTTGAACACTATCTAATGTAATATATAAACCATCCACAATAGAAATTGATTCAATATCATATGTAGGCTTTGATACAATAGCAACTAAACCTTGTCCATTTACGGTATTATCTACTTTATCAAACACTGGATCTTGTGCGATATATTTAGGTACAGATTGAACAGTATCTAAGTCTAATAAATCTAATATATTTTTATCTTGCGCTTTAGATTCACGTATAACGATTGTTTTTACTGCACCCATAGCTGCAATATCTCGAATAGAGCGAATGCCTTCAACGATGTACTCTCCATTTTTTTGGCGATTTTTACGCTGCCTTAATGAGATAATTCGCTTAATCGTTTTATTATCTTTAGATTGGATAAATTCCATACTAACTCCCACTGTGTTGATTATTCCATAGATTATAAAAGGCCCCTTTTAAGTTGATAAGTTCATTAAAAGATCCTTTTTCTATTATTTTACCATATTCCATATACACTATTTTATTGGCATCTTCTACTGTTGAAAGACGATGAGCAATACTTACGATTGTTTTACTACCTCGAATATTTTCAATACTTGCTTGAATTTGCTTCTCCGTATGACTATCGATATTAGCCGTTGCTTCATCTAGCAATAGAATTGGTGTTTTTTTAATCAAGGTACGGCCAAAAGCCAATAATTGTTTTTGCCCATCAGATAATAAGGAGCCTAAATAACCAACCGGTGTCTCATACCCTTCCGGAAGTTGTTCAATCATAGAATCCAAATTAACTTGTTTTGCTGCATTGGTCATTTCCTCATTAGAAATTGATGTATCAAAAAGTGTTAAGTTATCTCTAATGGAACCCTTAAATAGATAAGCTTGCTGAAAAACATATCCCATTAAATGACGAAGTACAGAACTGTCATAGTTAGCAATATTTATACCATTAATATATATAGTCCCTTTTGTTGGTTTGTAGATCCCCATCAGCAATGCTAAAAGTGTAGATTTACCACTACCAGAAGGACCTACAATACCTATGAATTCTCCAGCTTTAATATTTAATGTAAAGTCTTCTAGCACATAAATGTCGTTATTTTCATAGGAAAACCACACATGATCAAATCTAATGGACTCTATATGTGTAAATTCATCAGGAATTTCATCAGCCATGTGACGATCTTCTTCCTCTAATAAAGGAACTAATCTTTCAGCACCAGCTAGTGCACTTTGTAGTGAGTTATATTTATCCGCAATTTCCTTTAATGGTTGGAAAAATCGGTCCATATATTGGATAAAAGCAAACACAGTACCAGCGTCGGCTACAGAGTCTATTAAATTCGTAGTTGTAAAAATAACAATTAACGCAACAAAGAATAGACCATCTACAAGAGGTCTAAAAATAGAAAACGTAGTAACTTCAAAGAGACCAGCTTCTAAGAAACCTTTATTAACAGTATTATAACGTTCCTCAATTGCTTTTTCGCCACCATAGGATTTTACGATTACAATATAATTTAACAGTTCCTTGATACTCGCATTAGATGCAGCTACAGAGCGTCTTACCTGACGAAATGCTTTACGGGAAAACTTTTGAAACACCCAAATAATTCCACCCATTATAGGTAATAAAATTGTCATGATAATAGCTAGGGGTACATTAATAGCATACATAAATCCTAATATACCAATAATCATCAAACCGCTACTAGCTAAATTCAAAATTACATCTGTATATAATGTACGTAATGACTCTACATCATTAGTAATGCGAGTTACCCAATTACCGATTGCCAACTTATAGAATTCATCATGTGGTTTATTAAGAATCTTTTTAAAGACAATACTACGAATATTATAAATTATTTTTTGACCAAAACTTTTTAAAAAGTAATTCTCTACAAAAATAAATAAAACACTACCAATTATAGTAAGTCCATACATTAGAGCATAGTATTCAATAACAGCGATATCATTAGTGGCAAAGCCAAGATCGATGACTTGCTTTGTTATATACGGTCGCAAAAGTAATAGCACTAAATTTCCTGCTAACGCAACCGTTGCTAATAATAGAATACCTAAATAAGGCTTAATGTAGGCAGTTATATAGGAGAATAAAGCCCAGTCATTTCTTAGATTACGCTTCTTCATGATGGGTCTCTCCTTTCTGCGCTTCATATAAGGTACGGTATAAACCATTGTTAGCTAATAATTCTTTATGAGTACCTTCTTCTACGATACGCCCTTCATCGAATACTAAAATTTTATCTGCTTTCTCTATAATCTCTAATCGCTGTGAAATACATAGAATCGTTTGTTCTTTTACATTATGTAATGTATTTAAAATAGTTGTAACTGTTACTGCATCTAAAGCGGAAAAACAATCATCTAGTAATAAATATGGTGCATTTTTATAAAAGCCGCGAGCCATATTGATTCGCTGCTTTTGTCCACCTGATAAATCATGACCTTCTTCAGCGAGCTCATGTAAATCATCGTTTAACAAATTGCCTAAATCTCTATATAAGTCTGCCTTTTGTGCCGCAACCTCTACAGTTTCGTGCATAAATAAATTTTTACCAAATTTAATATTATCTGCAATGGTCGTACTTAAAAGGTAAGATTGTGTTGGCACATAAGCAATTGAGTTTCTAAGTTTTGATAAAGAAACAGCAGCTAAATCTTGACTGCCAAAATAAATAGATTTTTCCGGACATTCTTGTAATCCAATAAGCAATTTAAATAATGTACTTTTGCCAGAACCAGGTTTACCAACTAAACCGATAAAAGAACCTTTAGGTATTGTTGTTGTCACTTGGGATAATGCATGACCTTTAGAGTTTTCATAATTAAAATCTAAGTATCGGATGTAAATGTCTTCAAGTGGCAATACCTCATCGGTATCATCTATTGATTCTGTAGGTAAACGCAAGAAATCCATAATACGATCTAAAGAAGCAAGACCTTTTTGTACAATCGAGATAAGTCCACCAAACCCTATTAAAGGTCCCACAATTAACATTATGAATGAATTAATGGTAACAAATTCGCCTATAGTCATTTTGCCGTCTACAGCTAAATGTCCACAAATATAAATACTAATACTGATACAAATAAAGGGTGCAATTCTTGTCAACGGTGTTAATATTGCATCTAATAGTGCAACATCCATATTCTTCTTATAATTAAGTTTATTTATTTTTTCAAAAGAATTAGAGATAATGCTTTCACGATTAAAAGCGCGAATAACATCCATCCCTTGAAATAGCTCTTGACCAAACTCTGTTAAATCACTATAAGTAGCTTGCGCACTTCGTTGTTTAGCACGTAGCTTTCTACCTAATATAAAAATAGCCACAATAATGAAGAATACAGGCGTCATTATTTTAAAGGCTAATATAGCATTGATTTTTTGAATTAATATTATGGAGCCTACAATGGAGTAGAAAATAATATCCACTACAATCATTACACCTAAGCCAAGAGCAACACGTAAAGATGTTACATCATTAGTCATGAGCGCCATAACCTTACCAGGACCGTTAGCTTCATAGTACGTTGTCTTTACTTGCAATGCTTTACTACATAGAATTTCACGAAAAAGATATTCCATGCGTCGAATAGATCCTAACAAGGTTTTACGAGATATAACTTTTAAAATGGTAATAACTATAAACAGTATAATAAAATAAAAAATGTAAGTAACTAAACCTTCCTTATTATTGCTTAACGTATCTATAGCGTTACCTATAAATTGAGGCACAAATAAAAACGCCACATCTATAGCTATCAGTATGGATAAACCAATGGCATAGATCCACCCTTCTCGTTGGAAAAACTGTATAAATAAATCTATTGGTTTCATAGGCCCTCTCTATATATCCTATTAAAAATCAATCATAATAATTGACTTTATAATTATTGACTATCATTATATTAGAATAACTCTTTAATCAATAATGTAAAAGTTATTTTTCAAACTTTATTAATTTAAATTTACTCTTTATAGTATACACATTTTTTATGATACATTAATACACCTATACGTATAGTAATTTAGATTTAATATTATTGTCCTAAAAATCATTTAGATTTCAGCAATATTAATTATATAAACTACTTAGGTTTTAACAGTAATGAATAGTAACTATTTGTCCAATACAATACTATATCGAATTTTTTAGTTTACTTATAGTAATGTAAATGTTATACTATGCATAGATACAAATTTTATCTTAAATAAATTAGAATTAAAACTCTTAGGAGGAATACAAAATGGAAAAACGTACTGGTGTAGTAACATTTGCAGGTGGCCCTATCACATTAGTTGGCCCAGAAGTTAAAGTAGGTCAACAAGCTCCTGACTTCACAGTATTAAGCAATGACTTACAAGCTAAAACATTAAAAGACTTCGAAGGTAAAGTAAAAGTTATCTCCGTTGTTCCTTCCCTTGATACAGGCGTTTGTGATGCTCAAACTCGTTGGTTCAACCAAGATGCAACAGCTCTTTCCGAAGACGTAGTAGTATTGACAATTTCTATGGACTTGCCATTCGCTCAAAAACGTTGGTGTGGTGCTGCTGGCGTAGATAAAGTTGTTACTTTGTCTGACCATAAAGATGCTTCTTTCGGTGAAAACTATGGTTTCTTGATCGAGGAACTTCGTCTTTTAACTCGTGGCGTTGTAGTAATCAACAAAGATAACAAAGTAACTTATGTTGAATATGTACCAGAAGTAACTCAAGCAGTTAACTTCGATGCTGCTTTAGAAGCTATCAAAGCTGATATTTAATCTTTAGATTTTATTTTGCTAATAGCTAAATATAGACGTAAAAAGACCGTACGGTGTACGGTCTTTTTCTGTATCAATTACCTTCTTCCTCTATTTTGAGTTTCTAGCACTCATTGTGAAGTACTTTAAAAATAACTTCCATTTCCCCCTAGATTTCTTCTTATATATTGGTATTACAGCCCTTGTTCGTTTACTGATTATAGTTCACGAATCCGCTTTAGATATGCTGTTATGGTCTATTTCTATTCTAGTACTAGTCTGTTCTTTAGTACTAGTAGAAAAATTCTTTAATATAAATGAATAATAGTAAAAGAGACTCTACCAATAGGTAGAGTCTCTTTTATTTTATAATCTTTAAATTAATAATATCTCCTAGCAACTTAGAAAATATTTTTAGCGTAATTAGCGTACTTATTTTCTAACTCTTCCATTTTATCGTTCATTTCAATTTGTAATTTAGAAGCTAAATCATATTCGCCAGTATTTAATGCATCTGTTAAACGAGTAAATAAGGATTTGCGATCATCACTATCTTTAGCAAGGTAGAATCGCAAATCATTAACTTCTGCAAAACGTTTATCATCAACACTATTACGACTATCAGTATGAATTGCAACCATATTACGTACTGTATCAAGATTATTTGGAATCAAACGATTAGCTAATACTAGTCTCCAACGTTTTAGAATAGATGCAATAAAGGATTCCATTAAATCTTTTCCAAATGCATCCCCTTGAGATAATGTTTCAACTAATTCAGGATTATTGTAGTAACCTTTAATATTTTCCCAAACAGTGGCAGGTGCAATGCCAAACATTTGATTGCGTTCTTCTTGTGTAAAATCATCAAATACGTCTTTTTCAGTACGGTAAGCGCGATTTGTATCGAGATAATCAGCAGGCTCACCCACTTCTTTTGAGATTTCTGCTAATAATTGTGCTTGTGTTTTACCAGAAGTAATAGCATATTTCATACCATCAAATGCAGAAATAAACATCAAAGCTAACGCAGTGTATGTATTTGTATATGGATTTGGAGAACGCAATTCAAAGCGCGTTGCCATAGGATTATCAACATCACGAATCAAACCACAAAGAATGGTACGGTTACGGCTTGGCTCGGATGGATCAGTACCAAAAGATGTTACAATACAAACCGGTGCTTCAAAGCCTGGTTTTAAACGGTTTAAGGAGTCTGTTGTAGAGCTGATAAATGGATTGATTGCTTCATAGTGTTTCAATAAACCCATTATCGCACCAATACCAAGAGCGCTACAAGCTTCTTTACGCATATCTTCTGGACTAAATAAGTTTACTAATTTACCAGATTTTAGTTTTGCCATTACACCAAAGTGCGTATGTTCACCAGAACCTGCTACACCGATGATTGGTTTAGCATTAAATGTTACATCAAGACCATTTTCACGGAATACTTCACGTACAATAATACGAGCTTGCAGTTCATTATCTGCTGTTTGCAATGGATTATTAGAGAATTTCCAGTCGATTTCCAACTGTTCCAGTACTACTGCTTCATGGCCAAATTCATCAAGTTTAGCTTTTACACCGCCCACTTCTTTGTGACCCATTTCAGCAACCATACCATATTTATCAAGACGTTCAACTGCTTGTTCTAAGGCTGTACGAACAGAACCGTGAGTACGTTGCCAATATTGTTCTTGTAATTTTTGAGATACAGATAGCTCTTTTTTAGTAACAGTTTTAGCTGGCGTTTTTACCCAGAATTCTAACTCAGTAGCAGATGTAAAAATAATATCTACTACATCATCCGCTTTTACATGTGGCATACCTGGTAGCCCTTTATCTTTAATTAAAGATAATAATTCGTTACGCACATAATCGCAGCTGCGTTTTAAAATAGAACGGGAATCTACATAGCGGTAGTTATGCATCAAGAATGCAGGAATACGAAGTGTACCAGTTGGCAAGCCTGTAACAGGATCAACATTTTCATAATTATAATCAACAAACCAATTTACACTTGGATCGCCCCACATATCTACACGAGCATTATTCAATGTAGCAATATTTGTTAGCACAACAGAGGAACCGTCTGTTTGAACGGCACGGCCTTCAAAAAAAGATTCATAGTCATCGAAAAATGCAGACATAGGAATTTTTTCGTCTGTATCATTACCTGCTAAGTCAATACCTACAAGAGATACGAACTTAATTTCTGGATGCTGTTCTAATAATGCGAGTACCCCTTCCTTACCATATTGACCTGCAGGAATGTAATATAATAATTCATTAGTAGTAGCCATATCTGTTCCTCCTAAAGAAAAAGACTCCAACAAATAAACATATAAATCTATATATCTAAAGTGGAGTCTTCGTTGACCAATTATTTTATTGAGTTCATATTATCATATGTTGAAAATACATGTCAATAAAGTTCTATAGAATTTTATATAATATCAACATCAAGTAAAATTAAAAACAGTATAATCATATTCTATTAATAAAGATGTTACCCAAGTAATTCTTTAACAATAGTATTCACAACTTTACCATCTGCACGGCCTTTTGTTTTTGGCATTACATGTTTCATAACATTACCCATGTTGACATTATCACCACATGCAGCAATAGCCTCTTGTACAATTGTACGAATTTCATCTTCTGTCAATTGAGCTGGTAAGTATTTTTGTAATACAGCCATTTCTTCTTTTACATGACCGATTAAGTCTTCACGGCCCGCTTTTTCAAACTCTGTTAAGGAATCTTGGCGAGTTTTCATTTCTTTAGCTAAAATGCCAAGAATACCAGCATCATCTAACTCTACCTTATCATTAATCTCTGTATTTTTAATGGCACTATTAACCATGCGAATTACAGATAAAGCTATTCTACCTTCTTCGCGAGCTTTCATAGCCGCTTTCATATCTTCTTTTAATTGATCTTTTATGCTCATATTTCCTCCTTATTTATATAATAAAGAAACCCCAACTCTGGATTTCATGAAGCCATGAAAAGGCAGAATTAGGGTAATCATCTTATGCTCTGAATTTGCGTTTTCTTGCTGCTTCAGATTTTTTCTTTCTTTTTACGCTTGGTTTTTCGTAGTGTTCGCGTTTTCTTACTTCAGACAAAACACCCGCTTTTTGGCAGGAGCGTTTGAATCGACGAAGAGCACTTTCAAGCGTTTCGTTTTTACCGACTTTGATTTCAGACATCTATATCCCTCCCTCCAAAAATAATCTCGGGAAGTGCTGATAATTTACATACGCACATATAATATTATATGTATAGGTATAGATGTTGTCAATATTTTCAGGTATATTTTATAGGATTTTTAATGAGTATTATAAAAAGAATACATAATACTCAAAACTAAGCTTCTGGCCAGCCCATTTCCTCTCCACCTAAAAGGTGCGCATGCATATGGAATACCGTTTGACCGGCTTTTCCGCCAGTATTAAAGATCAAGCGATAACCATCTTTAGAAATACCAAGCTCTTTTGCTACATCACGAACAAATGGTAATAACCCTTCAACATAATCTGCATTCTTTTCAGTAAGATGTGCAATATTAGACACATGATTTTTAGGCACGATTAAAACATGCACTTTCTTAACAGGTTGAATATCATGAAAGGCATAAAATTTATCGTTTTCTAACACTTTTTTAGAAGGTATTTCACCACTAATAATTTTACAAAAAATACAATCGCTCATAATATAACTCCTTACTCAATAATCAAATAACTATCTTCTAAACCAATAACGGTGCCACCGATGAGATCACCAATTTTATGTAATCCATCAGATTTAACTTTACCATTCACGTATTCACTCGTTAAACCAGTATAGTAACCATTTTCTTCCTTTTCGATAAGAATTTCACCAGGCTTACCAATACGTGATTTAGCATAGGCTTCATAACCTGCTTGGCTTAAACTATTCAAAAGTGCTACACGAGTCTTTTTGACAGCTTCTGGTACTTGATCAGGCATAGTTGCAGCTGGTGTACCTTCACGAATGGAATATGGGAACGCATGGATATGAGTAAATCCTATTTCACGAACAGTATTTAACGTTTCCTCAAAGTCTTCATCAGTCTCTTGTGGAAAACCAGCAATAATATCAGTCGTAATAGATAAGTCTTTAATACGGGAACGCAATTTTGCAATGAGATCCTTATACTCTTGTAAAGTATAGTGACGTCTCATCAACTTTAATACGTGATCAGAACCGGCTTGTAATGGCAAATGAAGATTTGGACATACTCGTTTATCGGTAGCCATTAATTCCACAAGTTCATCGGAAACCTCAACAGATTCAATGGAACCAAAACGGATACGATACAATTCAGGTATTTCTAGTAATGCTTTTACCACATCAGCCAAGGTAGGACGACCTGGTAATTCTACACCGTAGTTCCCTAAGTGAATGCCTGTTAATACGATTTCATGGAAGCCATGTCCTACTAAACGCTTTGCCTCTTCCACAATATCTTTAATCTTACGAGATTTCAATTTACCACGAGTGTATGGGATGATACAAAAAGAGCAATAGTTATTACAACCTTCTTGAATTTTCATGAACGCACGAGCCTTATCAGATTCATTACCAAATAATGGCATTTCCTCAAAGTTAGACTCTTTCATAATATCTCGAACAGCATTGATTTGTCGTTCTGTAGACTCTAACTGTTCTACTAGCTCAACGATTTTAGAACGATTATTTGTACCGATGACGAGATTAACTCCATCGATAGCGGCAATCGCATCCGGATCAAGCTGTGCATAGCAACCAGTTACGATTACATAAGCGTCTTCATTTTGACGCTTTGCTTTACGAATCAACTGACGAGATTTCTTTTCCCCCATATTCGTTACAGAACATGTATTAATTACATATATATCAGCTTTTTCATCGAAGTCTACCGCTTCGTAATTGTTTTGTAAAAATAAACCTTTCATAGCATCCGTATCATATTGATTTACACGGCACCCCAAGGTTGTAAAAGCAACGGTTTTCATTGCACCTCTCTATTCTTGTTTAATTTATAGTTCTAATTCATATTGAATCATCGCTAATGATCCAATGGCAGCAGTTTCAGCTCGCAAAATTGTATTACCAAGCGATACCGATTTTCCACCACTCTTTATAATAGCATTGATTTCCTTCTCTTGATAGCCCCCTTCAGGACCTATACAAATTAAAACATCAGTTACAGACTTATCGGAATGCAAAGTTTTAAGTACATCTTTGATAGTCTGCCCTGCTTCATTTTCATAGGCTACCAACTTCAACGCCTCAGATTCAATGTCTAATGCTTGTAAAAGCGTCTCTCCTACTACGAGTGTAGGCAAGTGTTTTCGTCCACATTGTTGAGCTGCTTCTAGCATAATTTTTTTCCAACGATTTACTTTTGATTGAAGCTTTTTTTCATCATATTTAGCTACACAGTTAGCTGTGGGCACAAGATAAATTGTATCCACATTTAACTCTGTTGCTTTTTGTAAAACCCATTCTAACTTTTCACCTTTTAAAATGGATTGTACAAGAATTATTCTGTATGATGCTGCTGCACCCTCAATATATTCAATGAGTTTCGCTTGCGCTTTTCCATCCACTTCTTCAATAATCTGATACATGCCACAACGATTGTCACTGCCTGTAACAATTATAGGTTTCTCAATATTATGACGAAATACATGAAGCACATGATGTGTCACATCTATCGGTAATTCTATTGTTTCGTCTAATTGTGTAGGAATAAATATTTTTTTCATAGTTTTTTTAACGCGAAGGTGTGCCATGGGCCAGCAACGCGTTCCTCAATAATATGCCAGTCTTTCTTAATATACGGCATGATTTCATCATAACGGTCATCAATAATTCCACTAATGATTAAAATACCTTGATCATCAAGCTTTCTACCAATTTGAGGCAATAAAATTTTTAATGGATCTACCGTCAAATTAGCTACAATCAGTTGAGCTATTTCATTAAAATCAGTATCTAAATCACCACAAATAATTTCTGCATGTATTTGATTATTTTCACAGTTAATTTTAGCTTGATTTGCAGCATATTCCTCAATATCGATACCTACAAGTCTTTTAATTCCTAAATGAGCTGCTACTAATAAAAGTATACCTGTCCCCGTACCAATGTCTAAACAAGTTACCTTATCAAGGTCCATAGGCGCACTATAAATTTTTAAAAGCTCAGCACAAGTTCTTGTCGTTTCGTGAGCCCCAGTTCCAAAAGAAATATCTGAATCAATTTCAATAATATTCTTATTATCTACATTATCGTAATCTTGCCAAGCAGGTTTAATGACTAAGTTAGGTAAAATTTCTGTAGGTTCAATATATTGTTGCCAAG
>ERZ772917.653-NODE-653-length-23371-cov-32.767027_pt1 | contig 23371 bp, 18 predicted proteins | sample MGYA00511187_ERZ772917 | MGnify/ENA primary metagenome ERZ772917 (study PRJEB29015, sample SAMEA2737925) | human oral metagenome | biome: human oral; feature: human-associated habitat; material: dental | place: China | collected 2012 ...
CATATCGACGGGGAGGTTTGGCACCTCGATGTCGGCTCATCACATCCTGGGGCTGAAGTAGGTCCCAAGGGTTCGGCTGTTCGCCGATTAAAGTGGTACGTGAGCTGGGTTCAGAACGTCGTGAGACAGTTCGGTCCCTATCCATCGCGGGCGTAAGAAACTTGAAGGGGGCTGCTCCTAGTACGAGAGGACCGGAGTGGACGAACCGCTGGTGTACCAATTATCCTGCCAAGGGTACAGTTGGGTAGCTACGTTCGGGACGGATAAACGCTGAAAGCATCTAAGCGTGAAACCAGCCTTGAGATGAGGTTTCTCATAGCATAAGCTAGTAAGATCCCATGTAGACGACATGGTAGATAGGCCAGGTGTGGAAGAGCCGTGAGGTTTGGAGCTGACTGGTACTAATCGATCGAGGGCTTTACTTAAACAAAAACATTAAGCAGAATGTGCAACAAATATATATACTTCTATGTGGTTTTCAGAGTACAAACTCTGACAGATTCAGTGGCGATGGCTATGAGGATCCACCTGTTCCCATCTCGAACACAGTAGTTAAGCTCATAAACGCCGAAAGTACTTGGCTGGAGACGGCCTGGGAGGATAGGAAGCCGCTGATTAACGAAAAGAAAAAGGTCTACCGAATGGTAGGCCTTTTTCTTTTTGCTAGTCTTCGACTAGCTAACCCTGCTAGAACCGTCTCCAGCCAAGGTTGTACAAGTAGAAACTATCTGTATAAATCAATAAGACGGCTTGGGATAAATTTCATTATTTATTAATTATATTTTTCAGTTAATTGAGATTATATAATTAATAGAGCTCTAATTATAAATTTTAATAATTACTATTTATTACATATTCTATTCATGCATAGAATTATCACTTATTTATATAGATCCCTATTTAACCTAGTAAACACGTGCTTTGTAACTATCTTTTTGATATTTAATAATATACCAAAATGTACCAAAAATTACTCGTTTTACTTATATTTCATATCATTTTCACTATGTTTTCACGAACTATCTATATACTAGCTATAGTTGATTGAGATCAACTAAGGAAATGGAGGTCTACTACTAATAACTTTTACCTGTCCCTTTTACAAATAATACAAACAACACAAAACAATACAACACATAAAACAACACTTAAATACACAACAATACTCTCCCTGTGTATAAACAAAACAATACATATACAAAACTCTCTAATTATATATACCATCTCCCGTATATATAAAGGTAAAAGTTAGGTAGACATAAGAGCCCTTGAAAGAGGGCTCTTTTCCTTTTATAATCACTATTATTTTATAGATTAAAAAGGCTTTATTTCTTGACATAGTATGTAATATTTGTTAAACTAATCAAGTATCAAGCAAAGCTTGATGAACATAGGGGTATAGCTCAATTGGTAGAGTAGCGGTCTCCAAAACCGTTGGTTGTGGGTTCAAGTCCTACTGCCCCTGCCAAACTTTGGATTGCGGTCTTCGGACCGCATGTCCATAAAATTACTCGGAAAATATTAAAAAATGCTTGCGTAGCCGCAATCATTATGTTAATATAAGTGAGTACCTTGTACATGACTCAGTAGCTCAGCTGGATAGAGCGTTTGACTACGAATCAAAAGGCCAGGGGTTCGAATCCCTTCTGGGTCACCAAATTAAAGCATCACAGTAATGTGGTGCTTTTTTTATTTTGCTTTCTATATATATATTAAAAGGACTCTAGACATTTATGTAGAGTCCTTATTTGCTAATGATCTTTAATCGTTAAACTAAGTTTAATGATTGAGCATCAGGATAAAGTTTTTTAGCCTCTTCAATTGCTTCCTTCATGATAGCCTTGTTACGACTTCTAACCATACCAGGAATACGGAATAAGTCAATTATCATCCAAATACCTAAGCCGCCAGCTGTTAACCAATAGATGATGTTGATAACCGGTTTGTTTAGATAGAAATAATGAACGCCAAGGAAAAACCAAAACAGATAGGCCATTCCCGTTTCTTTCTGACGGGCTTGTGCTGTTAATACATAAGTTCTTTGTTGTTCATTTAAATCTTGTATAAGTGCTAATATATCAGGTGTCATATAATCTCCTTTGTATTATTTCGCATGTGGCTGATCAGATTCAGCTACTACGTTAACGACGATTTCTTGATCTGCAGAAATATGCTTCATAATGATGGGGATTGGCTGTTCGATGGCTTCTGCTATATTTTTAATTTGTCGCATCGCAACAGGATGAGGTGTCGTTCCATCGCTTTGAAATAATTCTTCTAATAAGTTGATTTCAGTTTGACTTAGATTCGATTTTTTTGCGAATTCTTTAATCGTCATATTATGTTGTTCGCGATAGCTTTTAATGATTTCACCGATATACATAATCGCCTCCACTTGAATTATATTAATACATTTTTATTTTATGTGAAAGTTCGATAAAACACAAGTTTGATTGTAATAACACTTCATATTATTGATAAGTAATAGATTTATATTATATGATAAATATATAGATGTATGGATATATATATATATAAGAATGAAAAGAGGTTTGCTATGAAAAGGAATAGAAAACAACTTTTAATTGTTTATATATGTTTAGCGCTAGGGATTTGGAGTGCTAGCGCGGGCATCAGCTTTAGTCAATCAAACGGCGATGCGAATCGAACAGGTCGAGATAATACGACAGTACAGCATAGGTCTGAAAAAACTGTTGACGATTCTGACCAAGGCAGTTCTGTCATTGCATCGTATTACAAGGATGGCAAAAAAAAGAAGAAAAAGAGCACTGCTGCTGAAGAGCCTAAGCTTTCAGAGAAACAAAAAGCAACTAAAGAATTGAATGAACATTCTTGGGTAGAGGAAGCGGGAAAACATCCGTTACCGTATGAGGTTGTAGAAGGGAAAGCAGTCAGTGAAGAAGAATTAGCCCACTGGTGGAAGGTTTTTAACGATCCTGTATTGGATCAATTAATTGATTTGACCCTCAAAAATAATCGGCAGTTAGAGGTAGCTCGTTCTCGAGTTAGACAAGGGCGGTTACAGTTGGGAATTGCTGAAGCACAACGATTACCTTGGCTAGATGCTTCCGGTTCATGGTCGGCTAATAGAGGTCAGGGCGAATGGGATTCGGACCGAGAAGCGATAAAGAATTTGCCTATACCTGATAAGATGACAGGAAATGTAGAAACCGGTAAATTGGGAATTGATGCGCGATGGGAAATTGATATATTCGGGAGACAAAAAGCAAAATCACGTGCTGCATCAAATGCGTTACAAGCATCACAGGCGGATTTATATTCCACCTGGGTATCATTGAGCGCGGAAACAGCATTACAGTATATGTCGTTAAGAACTTTACAGGAGCAATTGCGCATAACGGAAGAGGATGTGAAGCGTCAGCAGGAAGCGTTGGAACTGATTAAGATAAATTATCAGTCTGGTATTATCAACGAATTACCTGTACAACAGGCTACTTATGTATTATCTCAGACTAAGGCTGAAATTCCGATATTAAAAAAGAATATTACGTCGACAATGTCTGCTATTTCTATATTAACGGGAACGGTTCCGGGAGAACTGGATGTTTTGTTAATGGAAAATATTTCATTACCGACAGTGGATCCGCAAATTTTTATAGGAATACCGGCAGAAGCTTTGCGGCAAAGGCCTGATATTCAGGCGGCGGAACGGCGTATTGCGGCGCAACAACAGAAAACTAAGGCTGCAAAGGCTGACCTTAAACCTAGATTTTCACTAAATGGTAGTATAGGCTTGGAGTCATTTTCATCGGGAGGCCTTCTTTCAGCTATCGGTAAAATGATAGGAATAGGACCATCTATCACTATGCCTATTTTCAATGCCGGTGCTATTCGTAAGAATATAAAAGTACAAACGGAAAAGGAACAGGAATACTTGGCACTTTACGAAGAGACTGTTTTGAAAGCTGTTGGGGAGGTCCGAAATGCGGTGACGGATGCATCTCAGGATAATATTAAGTCTGAGAAATTGAAATCTGCTATAGAATCTGCGCAGCAAGCGGAATCATTGGCTCAAACTAATTTTGACTCTGGTATTAGTGACTACTTAAGTGTTCTTGATGCGAGACGAAATGTATTGTCTGCAAGACGGCAATATATCATGAGTCGGGGACAAGAGTTTGCTGATACCGTTCGTTTATTCAAATCCTTAGGCGGTGGTTGGGAAGCCATGGACATGAATCAGGAGGCAGAGGCGGACTCACATGCTAAGAAATAGTATGAGAAACGGGGAATGATTATGAAAGAGAAACTTGGAGTCCTTAAACGTTGGATGGCGAATAATAAAAAAAAGTGCGTAGGTATAATGATTGCTTTTCTAATAATTTTGGGTGGCGTAGGATATTATGCTTATAATCAATACGAAGCGTACATGGCCTCTCATCACATCGTGTTGCAAGGTAATGTGAATCTGCGGGAAGTGAATGTTGCATTTCGGGGAAGTGATCGGATTGCCAACCTGTTAGTGGATGAAGGTGCGGTCGTGAGTAAGGGGCAGATACTAGGATATTTAAGTTCTGATGAACGACATCTTGGCGTACAGCAGGCTAAGGATACAATTGCGGCACAGGAAGCTGTAGTTGCTAAGTTACAGGCGGGTAGTAGACCTGAAGAAATTGCTCAAGCGTCAGCACGTGTGACATCGGCAGAAGCTGCATTGCTACAATCGAAACAGGAGGCTGAAAAGTTACAAAATTCCTATAATGCTTCAAAGGGAAAAGCTGTTAGCCGCCAGGCGGTAGATGATATACAGGTAAAAGTGAAAGTGGCGGAAGCTAAATTAAACGAGGCTCAGCAGGCTTATAATCTCGCTGTAGCGGGGCCAAGACCAGAAGATATCGCTCAGGCACAAGCACAATTAGATGCAATGAAGAGTGAATTAGCTCGACAAGAGTTCTTACTAAATCAAACTGTATTGACTGCGCCTATAGATGGTGTTATAACAGCTCGATTGCTACAAGTGGGCGATATGGCTTCACCAAGTACTCCTGTATTTAAGTTGGCTGAGAATACTAAAAAGTGGGTTCGTGTATATGTAAATGAACAAGATTTAGGAAAAATTTATAATGGTATGGCTGCGGATGTGACGACAGATACATATAGGAATGAACCGATTCGCGGTACAATCGGATATATTTCATCCGTGGCGGAATTTACGCCTAAATCGGTAGAGACACAGGATGTGCGTACGACACTTGTATATGAAGTAAGGGTGTATGTGGATGATTCAGATAATCGTCTTCGATTAGGTATGCCGGCGACAGTTTCCATTGATATATAGAGGTGTACAGTGAATGATGTATATGCAATTGAAGCGTCACAATTATATAAAGAGTTTCCTATTGCCGGAGCTGATCCTAAAATAGCATTGGACCATTTGGATTTTAGGATTCAGAAAGGATGTTTAACTGCTTTGGTTGGACCCGATGGAGCAGGGAAAACAACGTTGATTCGGCTAATAGCTGGTTTACAGAAACCGACATCTGGTTCTTTGCAGGTTCTTGGTATAGATGTGAATAAATATTCGCAAGAGGTTCAGGATAGACTGAGTTATATGCCACAGAAGTTTGGACTGTATGAGGAATTATCGGTTAGCGAAAATATGAACCTGTATGCAGATTTACATGGGATTCCTTTGACCGTAAGAGCGGAACGATTTGAAAAACTGCTACACATGACAGGTCTATCAAAATTTACTAAGCGTCCGGCAGGAAAATTGTCAGGTGGTATGAAACAAAAACTCAGCTTAGCATGTACATTGGTACGCTCTCCGGAATTATTATTGTTAGATGAGCCTACAGTTGGTGTTGATCCATTTTCTAGACGAGAATTATGGGAAATTTTAGAGTCTTTAGTGAGAACTGATGGAATTAGTGTGTTGGTAAGTACTGCGTACATGGATGAGGCAGAGCGTTGTAAATCTGTTTATATCCTTAATGAAGGTCGATTTTTAGCAACTGGAACACCCTATGAATTGACTCAACTATCTGAGGGGCGATGTTTTCAGGTTCAGATACCGAAACCTTTGTGTATGCGAGATGTACAGGCTGCATTGTTGGATGATACTCGTTGTGTGGCAGATGCAGTTCCGGATGCGGGTAAGGTTAGGTACATTAAGACTCGAGAGTTACCTTTGATTCCTTGGTTAAGTGAGTATGGTATGGAGGAACAACCTGTCCATAGCCGATTAGAGGATACTTTCATGATGTTGTTGAAAGAGGCTTCGTCTACGGGAGAAACGGGAGAACCAAATTCTGATAGCATTGATTGGCATATTGATGAAAGTATAGTAGCTGAAGAACGAAAAAAATTATTGATCTCTAAAGAAGTGACAGAACAACCTATAGAAATTTCTGTATCTCATTTGGTGAGGAAATTCGGTGATTTTACGGCCGTAGCAAATACATCATTTACGGTGTATCGTGGAGAGGTATTTGGGTTATTAGGGCCAAATGGAGCTGGAAAGACAACGACATTTCGAATGTTGTGTGGTCTATTGCCTGTGACGAGCGGAGAGTTGAGAGTTGCAGGGGTTGATGTAGTTAGATCTCGTACGGCGGCACGAAATAATTTCGGATATGTAGCACAAAAATTTTCTTTGTATGGAAATTTGACGGTAATGGAAAATTTAAATTTCTTTGCTGGTGTGTATGGTCTTTACGGGCAAAATAAGCAGGAACGTATAGAGGCTGTTGTTGAGGAATTTCGCTTGACCGATGTGAAAAATATGATGGCAGGTGATTTGCCGGGCGGTTATAAACAACGCTTGTCTATGGCCACAGCATTAATCCATGAACCTAAAATTCTTTTCTTAGACGAGCCTACAAGCGGTATTGATCCACTTACACGGCGTAATTTCTGGCGGAAGATTACAGCTTTATCAAAACGGGGAACTACGATAATCGTTACTACTCATTTTATGGATGAGTCGGAATACTGTGATCGTATTATGATTCAGGATGCAGGAAAACTTGTCATATTGGGGGCGCCGGACGAAATCAGACGGATAGCCGGAAATGAGACCTACACAATGGATGAAGCGTTTATCTCTGTCATACTGGAAAAACGGAAACAGGAGGGGGACGTATGAACGGATTTATGAGACGGTTCTCCGCATTGGTATATAAGGAAACTTTGCAAGTATTGCGAGACCTAAGCACTATTTTATTAGGGGTAGTATTACCCATTCTCCTTATTATTCTTATAGGTTCGGGTATAACTTTGGATGTTAAGCATGTACCGATAGCGGTAGTGATGGAACGTCAAGATGCAATAGCACAAAGTATATATGATTCCTTAAATGGATCAGATTATTTTCAACCTATAGCGGTCCGTGATAGAAAAACGGCGGAACTATTGATGGAAAAGCGAAAGGTAGATGCCATACTTGTTATTCCACAAGATTTTTCGTCTCAACTTATACATGGTCAAGGGAAATTGCAAGGAATCTATTATGGCGTTGATACGTCAATAGCGATGAGTGTACAAAGTTATGTTACTGCTGCTATCAATCTGTGGGCTGCTAGGAATCTGCCATTCACCATGCATGGTGGGTACATAACAATGAATTATCGCATGTGGTTTAATGAGGCAAATACGAGCACTTGGTTTTTAATCCCAGGACTTATCATGATTATCATGACAATTGTATCCGTTTTTCTCACGGCTGTTGTTATGGCCAGAGAATGGGAGCGAGGTACATTTGAGGCTTTGTTCGTCACTCCTGTTAAACCCATTGAAATTATCTTGGCTAAGGTAGTGCCTTATTATGTATTGGCCATGTTGGGGTTATTGTTTTGCCTCGGTGTATCATATTTCTTTTATGAAGTGCCTATGCGCGGATCTTTGTGGATTATTTGCATGGTATCAACGTTGTATTTGATTGTTTCTTTAAATATGGGGCTACTCATATCCGCTTTTACAAAGAAACAATTCTTAGCATGCCAAGTGGCATCCCTTACTAGTTTTTTGCCTGCCTTAATATTGACGGGATTTTTATTCGATTCACATTCACAGCCTTTGGTGATTCAATATATTTCACGTCTATTACCGCCAACATATTTTTTGGAATTGTTGAAGTCGTTGTTCTTGGGTGGGAATAATTGGAATTTAATTATTAAAAATAGTGCAGTATTACTCGGATTTGCTGTTTGTTTTACGATGTTGACGATTTATATTACGCGGAAGAAGGTGGAATAATGAATTGGCGTCTGTATTGGAATCAAATTGTCTCCATCATATGGAAAGAACTATTAGCCACCTTTAAAGATCCGAAAACACGTATAATCTTGCTTTTACCTGTAATTATACAAGGATTTCTCTTCGGCTATGCCGCAACATACAATCTCAATAAGGTTCCATATGTATTGGTTGATGAAAGTCATACACAGACGGCGGCTGCATTAGAATCGACTATCAACTCATCTGGTATTTTTGATTTGTATAAATCTGTGGACTCTCCGGCTGCAATAGCGCCTCTTATTGACTCTAATAAAGTTATTATGGCGGTTATCATTCCTCAGGATTTTGAAGAAAAATTGAAGCATCGACAACCTACATCTATTACGGTTATTGCAAATGGGACGAATACAATGACTTCAGGTCTTACTGCAGCCTATATGGGGCAAATTATTTCACAATTCAATGAGACTTGGTTAGGGGCTGAGCATAAGGGGGTCATCCTTGAGTCTCGTACCTGGTATAATGAAAATCAACAGTCTTCTTGGACTTTTTTGACCGGTCTTGTTATTCTAATCAGCATGACACAAGTTATTATGTTGGGAGGATTATCTGTGGCGCGAGAGCGTGAGCAGGGGACCTTTGATCAATTATTGGTGACACCGGTATCATCAATACAGATTTTGGTGGCTAAGTCTATACCTCCTATGATAATAGGCATGTTTCAAAGTACGGTATTGTTATTATTGACTATGTTCTGGTTTCAAGTGCCGTTTCGTGGAAATATAGTTCTCGTATATGCGGTGTTATTTACATTTATATGTAGTAGTATCGGTATAGGATTATCTATTTCGGCTATTGCAAGAAATATGCAGCAAGTTCTTGTATATGTTTTAGTCTTTCTTTTTCCTCTAGCGTTATTATCGGGTCTCATCACGCCTGTTCACAACATGCCGAAACTATTGCAATATCTTACGTATGCAAATCCGATGAGGTTTTCTGTTGATGCGATGCGAAGGGTTTATTTGGAAGGGGCAGGATTGACGGATATCTGGTTTAACTTTATTCCTATGATTATCTTGACTATTGTTACTATGTCAATGGCGGGGTGGTTGTTTAGAAATCGTGTGGGATAAGTTTTTTTTCTAGCTAGTTGAATTATTAATTTCTGTTATAACAATACGGCAGAAGTACATAGCTTTTTTTTATTAATAAATATGCTTTTGCCGTATTGACGAAATGGATTAGGACTGTTAGAATAAAAGCATAGAAAACATCATATTTGGGAATAGGTGCTGAAAAGCATAATAGAGAAGCTGGTTGAATGCCAGCACGGTCCCGCCACTGTATGGTCGAGCGAGTCTAAATTAAGTCACTGGGAAACTGGGAAGGCTAGATGAGCGATGAAGCCGAGTCAGGAGAACTGCCTATTCAACATTCACCATTTGACCTACGAGAGATAGGGAGGAGAAGTTAATAGCTCCTTTTTACGTACCCGTAAAAAGGATTTTTTAGTTCTATAGGATCTAAATTGTATTATATTTGATTTAGATTTTAGTTCTATACGACCTAAATGTCGTGCTATGGTCATGGTGGATTACCTTCTTGGTATTACCAGCATGACATATGTTATGACTGTTAATATATTTTATGGTAAATGTAGGGCATGCATTTATTCATCATCATCCTAAAAAAGAGGCTGACCCAGGGTTCTAGTAGTTCGGATTCTGGGTCAGTCTCTTTTTCATTATACAAATCATAAAAAAATGATTGACGATGAATTCCATACATGATATTATTATTTCAGTTGAGACGCGGGAGTGGCGGAATTGGCAGACGCACCAGACTTAGGATCTGGCGCCTTACGGCGTGGGGGTTCAAGTCCCTTCTCCCGCACCAACTTTATTACACCTTTAGAGGTGTATTTTTTTTGCCTAAATTAGGTTTAATATGAATATTCATATCGATAAACACATACAATCTGATAGCAAGATAGGTACATAATTAACCACTATGTTATATGTTATAATAAATGAGTTAGAACTATTTAATTAATACAATCATAGTAATACTATATGGTGCAGTATGGATAATACATTAACAAAACTGCTTTCACAGAACCCATCCTTTGTGGATGGGCTAAACGCATTTCAGCGAAAGGGGAAGTCAGTTATATATGGTCTTAGCGGATCTCAAAAGAGTTTCCTCTTAAGCCAATCCTTTTCTGCAGGTCTTACAAAACCTGTAGTCATCGTAGTCCATGATAAGGACCATAAAGAAATGTGGGAAAGAGATTTAGCTTTTTTCTGGCCTAATGTGCCAGTTTTATCATTTCCTATAACAGATCATGTAGACTTTACGACTGTGGCTCGTAGTCTTGAAGACCAAGGTGCGCAGATGCGAGCATTAGCACTGTTAGCGTGGCAAGAGCCGGCAGTAGTCATTGCCAATGCTGAAGAGGTTACACAATATGTCGTATCTCCTCACTGTTTAAAGGGGCAATCGTTGCATTTTGCTTTGAATGATGCAATTGAACGTGATGTAGCCCTTGAACAATTAGTAACAATTGGATATGAACGCGTAGACCAGGTGGAACAACGTGGTCATTTTGCCGTGCGTGGAGATATTTTGGATATTTATCCTGTAAATAGTGATCATCCGATTCGTATTGAATTCTTTGGCGATGAGATTGATACATTGCGTTTCTTCTCCATTGAGAATCAACGTTCCATTGAGCAAATTGAATCCTACACGGTGACGCCTTTCTTTCTTGGTAAAAGTGATGCGGACAGTACTTTATTATCTTATGTGAAAGAGGGCACTCTGATTTATGATGAGCCTGGGCGTATTCAAGAGGCGTTAAAGAAATTCTTAAAAGAAGATCCTACACATCGTAAAAATCATTGTGATTGGAATGAACTACAACGCACTGTAGATTCTATGAATCAAGTGGCTTTCACATTTATGCAACAACGCTCTATTGGTCTCACTGGATTTAACCCTATTGGTATTCAAGGGAAGACGATGACGAGTTTTGAGCGTCAAATTCCACTATTAACAGATGAAATTAAACAATGGCATCGTTTACATCATCAAGTGGTGCTAGTACTAAATAACCAGCAACGACGAGAAGGTATTGAGCGTGCACTTGAAGGGGAGCATATTGCATTTACTCATAGTGACACATGGATTGCTAAGCCTAATACCGTTGTTATTTTAAATGGGTTATTAACAGATGGCTTTGAATTGCCTAATAGCCATCTTGTGGTTGTCGTAGAAGGCAATATTTACGGACAGCAAAAGCGCAAGCTTCGGAATAAGCCTAAAAAGGGCCAAGAAATCAATTATTTTACCGATTTAACGCCTGGTGACTATGTGGTGCATAGTATGCACGGTATTGGCAAGTATATTGGTCTCAAAACAATTGAAACGGAAGGCTTTCACCGTGATTATATTGAAATTGCTTACGCAGGAACGGATAAATTATTCTTACCAGCCAATAATTTAGATCAACTACAAAAATATATTGGCAATGAAGGTGATGTGCCACAGATTCATAAGATGGGTGGTCGTGACTGGAGTAAGGTTGTTACAAAGGCAAAAAAATCCATTGATGATTTGGCAGATAAGCTCGTTGAGATATATGCACAACGAGAAATCACAGAAGGCTTTGCATTCTTACCAGATCAACCATGGCAGCAAGAGTTTGAAGATGCATTCCCATACGAGGAAACGGAAGACCAATTACAAGCTACGGCAGAAATTAAAGAGTCTATGGAGCGACCTGTTCCAATGGACCGGTTGCTAGCCGGTGATGTAGGCTTTGGTAAAACGGAAGTGGCTATGCGTGCCATTTTCAAGGCCGTTATGAGCGGTAAACAAGTGGCAGTACTTGTGCCGACCACGGTATTAGCACAGCAACATTTCCAAACCTTTTTAAATCGATTTGCTCCATTTGGGGTTAAAGTAGATGTACTCAATCGATTCCGCACTACATCAGAGAAAAAGCAAGTTCTTAAAGGTGTAGAGGATGGTTCCATAGATGTCCTTATTGGGACTCATTCATTGCTCAACAAAAAGGTTGTATTTAAGGACTTAGGCTTGCTTGTAGTAGATGAGGAGCAACGCTTTGGGGTAGCACAGAAAGAAAAGTGGAAAGAGTGGGCTAGTAATATCGATGTACTCACCTTGAGTGCTACACCGATTCCGCGGACCTTACATATGTCCCTTGTTGGGGTTCGAGAGATGTCTGTTATCAATACTCCGCCAGAGGAGCGCTTGCCAGTTCAAACCTATGTGGTGGAATATGATATGAACCTCATTGCCGATGCTATCAAGCGAGAATTGGCGCGGGGCGGACAGGTTTACTTTGTATATAACCGTGTTGCATCTATTAACCATATGGGAGAGCTATTAGCGGCTGCCTTGCCTGATTTACGCTATGCTATCGCTCATGGACAGATGACGGGCCGTCAAATTGAGGAGATTATGACCGATTTCTATGAAGGCCATTATGATGTACTCTTGTCCACGAGTATCATTGAAACCGGATTAGATATTCCTAATGCAAATACTATCATCATTTATGATGCGGACCGCTTGGGTTTATCTCAACTATACCAAATGCGCGGTCGCGTTGGGCGCTCTCGTAGACGTGCCTATGCATACTTTATGTATCGACCAGATAAAATGCTCTCAGAGGCTGCAGAAAAGCGTTTAAAAGCTATTGAAGAGTTCACCGAGCTCGGTGCAGGTTTTAAGTTGGCCATGCGAGATCTAGAAATTCGCGGTGCCGGTAATCTCTTAGGTTCACAGCAACATGGTAATATCGCATCTGTTGGCTTTGGCATGTACGTGAGCATGTTAGAAGAGGCGATTGCAAAGGCTCAACATAAAGAGATTGAGCGAGACGTATCCATTGATCCAGCCATCGACTTAGAGGTAGATGCTTTTATTGACGATGCATATATCAAAGACAGTGCTCGTAAGATTTCTGTATACCAACGATTGTTACATATTAAATCTAAAGAGCAACTCGACGATATGACGGATGAGCTCATTGATCGCTTCGGTACACCAACCGACCCAGTAGACCGTTTGTTGCGCATTGCTCAAATTAAGGAACAAGCACGATTACTGGGCATTAAGAGTATCGTCCGTAGAGATAAGCAGCTCACCATCCATTGGCATGACGATTCTAAAATGGCCGATTGGAATATGGGGGCTGTACGAGAAGATTTATGGAAAAAAATGAAGTTTATGGATACCAAACCAGCCACATTATATGTGAGCCTTAATGGTATGAAAGGTTCTATTTTGACCATTACGGAAGCGGTGATAAAGGCTCTTAGCCTCAAGTCACCGACTAAGGAGGGCCTATGAATCGATTTTTAAAGGGTGCCATGATTTTAACCTTAGCCGGTATTATCGTGAAGGTCATCGGTGCGTTTAGTAAAGTTCTTATCGCACGGATTTTAGGTGGTGAAGGGATTGGCCTATATATGATGGCCTATCCAATCTATCAAATTATCGTTAGTATTTCTGCTGCAGGTATTCCTGTAGCTATATCTATCATGATTGCGGAAAAGCTCGCTAATGATGATATGCGAGGCGTACAACAAGTATTTTCTGTATCATTAAGGGTACTCGCTATTTTAGGTCTTGTGTTCAGTTTGGCCTTATATGGTAGTGCACAATGGCTCGTAGATAATCAAATCATCACCGATCCACGTGCTTTAATTGCCATTCAGCTATTATCTCCAGCCATTTTTGTAGTGACTATCCTCAGCTGTTTTAGAGGGTATTTCCAAGGTTTCCAATATATGGTACCTACTGGTACGAGTCAAGTGTTTGAACAAATCTTCCGCGTGTCTTCTATGGTAGGTTTGGCATACTACTTCATTGATCGTGGACTCCATTTGGCGGCAGGTGGTGCAACCTTTGCTACATTTCCCGGCGTATTGGCGGGCTTACTCGTATTAATTTACTTTTACTATCGACAACGGAATATCCGTGAGCAGATGCTTTCACAACAGAATCCTAATGTAATTAGTGAAAGTAACAGTACCGTGATTAAACGCTTGTTTAGCCTAGCTATACCTGTTTCTATGGCGAATATTATGCTTCCTATGGTATCGCTAATAGATACATTTATCGTGCCAAAACGATTGATGGATATTGGATACTATCTCAATGAAGCAACGACGCAATTTGGCTATCTCACGGGGATGGCAACATCTTTGATTGGGTTACCGATTATTTTAACTACCTCCTTAGCGGCTAGTCTTGTACCTGCCGTATCTGAGGCACATACTCAAGGCAATGTACATCGTATCGTGCAACGGGCGGAGACGGCTATTAAAATTGCCAATATGTTCACTATTCCAGCTTGTATCGGACTTTGTGTGTTAGCTACACCAATATCACAGTTGATATATGCAACACCTCATGCCGGACCAGTTATCGCTGTTATTAGTTTGAGTATTGTTTTCCTCGGATGGCAGCAGATTACTGCAGGGGTTTTACAAGGTTTAGGCAGAACCGTGATTCCTATGGTGTCGATTTTTATTGGCTTATTAGCAAAGACTTTTTTAGATTATAAATTGACGGGTACTGTTGAGCTAGGTATTAATGGTGCGGCTTGGGCGACGAATTTTAACTTTGCCATTGCAGCGTTTATCAACTATATATTTGTAAAAAAATATGTAGGTTCGGTACTCAATAAATTAGAATTATTAAAAATAGTAGTATCCGCCATGGCTATGGGCGGCGCTACACAAGTTATTTATGCGAGCACTGTTGAATTATTAGGCAATGGTGGTGCGGTGGCTGCAGCAATTGTAGTGGCTATTTTGGTATATTGTTTATCGTTATGGCTTACTAAAGCTGTAGTAAAAGACGATATGTACCATTTCCCGATTATTGGCAAGCGCTTACAAGCTCGACGCAATAGGGAGGAGGCAAAGCTATATGAAGAACAATACTGATGTGCAACCCTTAGTCGACGTAGTGAAAGCTTTACGTGCACCAAATGGTTGCCCATGGGATCAAAAGCAAACGCATGAATCCTTACGTCGCTATTTTATAGAGGAAACCTATGAAGTAGTAGATGCCATTGATAATAAAGATATGCCTAATCTTCGTGAAGAACTAGGCGATGTATTATTACAAGTTGTCTTTCACAGTCAATTGGCAGAGGAAGCTGGTCATTTTACGTTGCAAGATGTAATTAATGATGTTACTGAAAAAATGATTAGTCGTCATCCTCGTGTTTTTAACCCAGAAAAAAATGAAAAATCATACACTTGGGATGAATTAAAGGCTCAAGAAAAGAAAAATATACAAAATTCTGTATTAGATGGTGTTTCTAAAAGTTTGCCTGCTTTAGTAGCTGCTTGCAAGCTTCAAGAAAAGGCCGCGAAGCTAGGTTTTGACTGGGACGAGCTCGATCCTGTTTGGGCTAAAGTTTCCGAAGAAATGGGGGAATTTAAGGAGGCTATTGATCAAAATAATAGAGAAAATATGGAAAAAGAAGCAGGAGATGTGCTTTTCTCCTTGATTAATCTATTCAGATGGTATAAAATAAGCGGTGAAAATGCACTAAATCGCACAAACACAAAGTTCCGACAGCGTTTTTTACATGTAGAAGCTTGTGTTAACCAAAGCGATCGCTCATGGGAAAACTTTTCATTAGCTGAGCTGGATGCTTTTTGGGAGGAGGCTAAAGTGCAGGAAAAGTAGCCTGGAGGTTTGCATACTTCTAAGGTATTGTATTTTTAAGGAGGTTCTGTCATGAACAAAACAGAATTAATCGCAAGTGTTGCACAAAAAACTGAATTAACTAAAAAAGACGCTGAAAAAGCGGTAAAAGCTGTATTTGACACAGTTGCTCAAGAATTAGCAGCTGGTGGTAAAGTACAAGTTATCGGCTTCGGTACTTTCGAAGTTCGTGAACGTGCAGCTCGTGAAGGCCGTAACCCACAAAACGGTAAAACTATCACAATTGCAGCTTCCAAATCCCCTGCATTCAAAGCTGGTAAAGGTTTGAAAGAACAAGTTAACGCTGCAAAAGCTAAAAAACGCAAAAAATAATCCATATTGGATATGAAAGAGACCCTTCGAGGTCTCTTTTTTTTATCTATTTATGGTATAATGCACAGAGAAAGGGTGCATTATGAATAACGATACATCACGGAAGGTTCTCATTGTGTCCGCCTCAATCGGGACTGGACATATGCAGGCCGCAAGAGCCATAGAAGAATATTGGAAAGAAAAAGAGCCGCAAGCATCGATTACCCATGTTGATTTTCTTGATACAGAAACTATGTCTGTAGAGCATTTAATCAAGGGTACCTATATCAAGATGATTGACGTATTCCCCATGCTCTATGACATGATTTATCGCGTATCAAAAGGGGAAAAACGAGGTACTATTATGCAAACTGCATTATCGTACCTATTAAAAAGTCGCATGCTCAAGTTAGTACAACAAGAAGAGCCAGATGTAATGGTCTTTACGCATCCATTTCCTTGTGGGGCTGCATCGATTTTAAAGCGTCAAGGTCATATTGATGTACCGCTAGTGGCTATTATGACAGATTTTAGTAGCCATCAGTTTTGGCTCTACCCACAGATCGATACTTACTATGTAGCCACAGAGTCTATGGTAACTGAAATGGTAGCTTCTGGTATCGATGAATCTCGCATCCATGTATCTGGCATTCCTGTGCGTCGTTCCTTTTTCCGTGATGCAATTGAAGAGTATAGCTTAGAGGAACCTGTGAAAGTACTCGTTATGGGCGGTGGACTTGGTTTAGGCTCTCTAGAAACGGCGTTACAGCATTTAGATGAAGTAAATGGTATTGATGAAATTACAGTCGTAGCCGGCCAAAATACATCTCTCTATGAATCCTTAGTTGTCCTTAGTGTTTCCATGAAAACAAAGACTACTGTATATGGGTATACCACAAACATTTCAGAGCTTATGAAATCATCGTCTTTGCTCGTTACAAAGCCTGGTGCGTTAACGTGTATGGAGGCTGTTACAATTGGATTGCCGATGGTATTCTTTAATGCTATTCCGGGACAAGAAGAGGCCAATGCAGAATTATTAGAGCAACGAGGTTGTGCCCGCTGGGCTCGTGATATTCACAACTTAGAAGATGTGGTAACTGCACTTTTAATTAATTCTCCGCGACTACAACAAATGTCTGAGCGTGCTCGTGAATGGCAGGTGGATGGGGCTGCTGATATCGTAAATAGTCTCATTGAAATCTTAGATGCTAGTACACAAGATGAATTGGTAAAAGCTGAAGAGGCTCTTAGCTAATCAGCGTAAAAAAAGCGATGACCTAAAAGGCCATCGCTTTTTTTTATTGATATTGTTCAATATGTTCTTGTCGAAGTTTTTGCAAAGTAGCCAGAAAAGCATCTGTACTTTCGGCACCATCCAATAAATCTTTTAATTGGTAGGAGTCATCAAGGGTAACACTCCATTGGAAGGAGTCATTATCGTCGTATACATTGAATACGATTGGTGCCTCTAAGTCCTCTAGCATATAGCCGTCATCATCGGACACAGTTGCATAAGTGCCATCCTCTAAGAGCTCAGTAAATAATGTGTCATACCCATCAATGTCGATAAGTTCAAAGTTGATACTTTCATAAAAGTCTAAAACGATATCCGTCGCCATGTGGACCTCCTCATGAATATATATGTTACGTTTATTCTACTGAGGGCGCCTGTTACTGTCAATGGTAATGTGTAGTATAATAAATAACAGAATTACAAAATAGGAGCGGAACATGAATGTTATTAGTTTACAGAACATAGAAAAATCATATGGCACAAGGCTGTTGTTTAAAGATGTGAATATTACTTTTACAACGGAAAAACGATTAGGTCTTGTGGGCATCAACGGAACGGGTAAGTCTACATTTCTAAAAATATTAGCAGGGCAAATGGAAGCTGATAAAGGTATCATTGAGCGTAATGGTAAGGCTAGCATTCATTACTTAGCGCAGACACCTGATTTTGATGCGGAATCTACCTTATTAGAAGCCGTTCTTGATGGAGATCATCCTCGGTTGCAAATGGTAAAAGCCTTTGAACGTATTAGTCGTGAGTACCGCCAAATGCAAGAGTCTGGTAGTGATGATGCTAAATTGTCTCGTAACTATATGAATGCATTGGAGCAAATGGATCAACAAGACGGGTGGCAGGTAGAACAAGAGGCGCGTATTATTTTATCTAAACTGGGTTTTCCTGAGGTGGAACAGAAGGTAGCCGTGTTGTCAGGGGGGCAAAAGCGTCGTCTTGCATTGGGGCAAGCATTGCTATATCCATGTGATTTATTATTGCTAGATGAACCGACTAACCATTTGGATGAAGATAGTATCGATTGGCTGGAGTCGTATTTGAGTGCTCGCCAAGGAGGATTATTAATTAGTACCCATGACAGATATTTCCTGGATTCCGTATGTAATGGTATTTTAGAGCTATCTAATCGTCGTATGTATCAATATGATGGTAATTACGAAGAGTTTATCGTTTTGAAAGCAGATCGAGAGGCTCGTGAAGCTGCTACGGAAGAAAAACGACGTCAATTTTTAAAACGAGAAATCGAATGGGTACGTCGTGGTGCTCTGGCTAGAACTACAAAACAAAAGGCTCGTCTTGACCGTTACGAAAAATTAAAGAATATGGAGAAAACCCGTCGTCCGGATCAAATGGATCCTATTGCGCTGAAGACACGTTTAGGAAAAACCATCTTTGATATTGAGCATTTAGAGTTTTATTTTGATGAACGTCCTATGATTAAGGACTTTACCTATCACGTGGTACGCCATGATCGTATCGGTATAGTAGGGCCCAATGGTGTTGGTAAGTCTACCTTTATGAATATCCTTGATGGCACCTACGAAGCGACGAGAGGCACTATCGGTAAAGGTGAGACCGTTCGCATTGCTCATTTTAAACAAGAGCTACCTGAATTTGATGAAGATATGCGCGTTCTCGATTATATTCGTGAGGACCACTCTTATATGGTACTCGCTGATGGATCTACATTGAGCGCAGGACAAATCCTTGAGCGATTCCTTTTTACCCCAGAATTACATGGTGTACCGATTCGAAAACTCTCTGGCGGGGAACGTCGTCGTTTATACCTCTTAAAATTGTTGATGAGCGCCCCTAACGTATTATTGCTGGACGAACCGACGAATGATCTTGATATTCCAACATTGGAGGTATTAGAGGATTTCCTTGACTCCTTTAGTGGCGTCATCATTACAGTTTGTCACGATCGGTACTTCCTAGACCGCGTAGTAGATAAATTATTTGTCTTTACCGGCGATGGGCATATTGAAATCGTTCATGGCTCCTATTCTGACTACAAGGATGCTCTTGATGAAAGTAGTGGCAGCAAGCGCCCATTCTATATGCCAAATGATAATATACCGGCTAATTCCAAAGCCGTACGAGCTGTAGAAGGTGGAGAGGCTGATACCGATGACTCTGTTGACAATCAATCAAATACGTCAGATATCTTTGGAAATGACAATGTAGTAGCGGTTGGTGAAACAGATACTTTCAAAGCAATACTAAAGAAGGGCCTCAATAAAGCAGAGGAAGCGGAGTATGCCAAAATTATGGATGAATTGCCAAAGCTAGAACATTTAGTAAAAGGCCTCGATGTTATGATAAGCCAAGTGGCTACTGATTATGAAAAAATGCAGTCACTGATGGAGGAACGAGAAGAAACACAGGCCCAAATAGATGCGCTCACTGAACGGTGGATAGAATTAGAGGAACGCCTATAATTCCTTTTATCATGCCATTTTTTAATATCTGCTATGCAAAGGAATTACGTGTAAGTTTATTGATAAAACTCACAATGTATAGTATAATTTCTACGATTAACGATAACAACGTTACCTAAGTAGGAGGAACTCATGAGTAAGTACCAATTTTTAGACCGTCGCGTACCAATTGAAGACGGAAATATTGCATTAGTACAAGATTTAACTAAATGTAAAAACTGCTCCTTATGTCGTAAAGCTTGTGCTGTAGACATGGGTGTATTTGATTATTATGATTTAACAACTAATGGAGATCATCCAATTTGTATTCATTGTGGTCAATGTGCATCTATTTGCCCGTTCGATTCCATTAATGAACGCTCTGAAATTGATGAAGTAAAAGCAGCTATTGCTGACCCTAATAAAATCGTCATTTTCCAAACTGCGCCTGCCGTGCGTGTTGGTTTGGGCGAGGAATTCGGCCTTGAGGCTGGTACATTTGTAGAAGGTAAAATGGTAGCCGCTCTTCGTAAATTGGGTGGCGACTATATCCTTGATACAAACTTTGGTGCGGACATGACTATCATGGAAGAAGCATCTGAGTTATTAGAACGTGTTATTAATAGTGATGCAGTATTGCCTCAATTCACATCTTGTTGTCCTGCTTGGGTTAAGTTTGCGGAAACATTCTATCCAGAATTCTTGCCAAACCTATCTACGGCTAAGAGCCCAATTGCTATGCAAGCGCCTACACAAAAAACATACTTTGCTGAAAAAATGGGCCTTGATGCAAAACAAATCGTGGCTGTTGCAGTAACACCATGTACAGCTAAGAAATTTGAAATTCGTCGCGATGAAATGAATTCCTCCGCGGAATACTGGAATACACCAGAAATGCGCGATACAGACTACTGTATTACTACACGGGAACTTGCAAAATGGTTGCGCGCAGAAGAAATCAACTTCGATGATCTTGAAGATTCTGCTTTTGACCCATTGATGGGCGAAGCCTCTGGTGGTGGTATCATCTTCGGTAACACTGGTGGCGTTATGGAAGCGGCTATGCGTGCGGCTTACAAAATGGCGACAGGTGAAGATGCACCTGAAACATTGATTCCATTCGAAGCTATTCGCGGCATGGACGGTGCGCGTGAAGCGGACGTAGTGATTGGCGATAAAACATTACATGTAGCGGCAGTTCATGGTACCGGTAATTTGCGTAAGTTCATCGAACGCATGCGTGCAGAAAATATCCATTATGACTTCATCGAAGTAATGGCTTGTCGTGGTGGCTGTATCGGTGGTGGTGGTCAACCACGCGTTAAATTACCGATGGCTGACAAAGCTCGTGAAGCTCGTATTGCATCCTTGTATACTCGCGATGCGGAAGTAACGGTAAAAGCAGCTTGTGATAATCCAGATATTCAAAAATTGTATGCTGAGTTCTTTGATGGCAAACCTATGAGCCACAAAGCACATCACATGTTGCATACTACCTTTGTGAGTCGTGCTGAAGACTTAGGTCCTAACGGTGCTTGCACACCTGCTACATGCCCTACATCTGTGCCTAACTTGAAAAAGGCAGCAGATGCGGCTAAAGCAGCGGCGGAAGCTAACAGCTAATAATTAATGGTTAATATAAAGCACTAAGGTAATTAACAAATATATAAAGCAGATAGTTGATGTTTTACTCAGCTAGCTGCTTTTTTGCTTTACCGGCTTTCGCAGAAGTGGATAATACATATGCCATATACGTATAGGGGTTAAAATATAGAGATTGGTAAATTGGTTTAGGAATTACCTTTAGTGTGCTATAATTAAATTATTAATATAGAAGCAATCAATACTGTTTCGGGAGGATCTTCATGGCTTTTAAATTAAAAGGAAAAGAAGAAAAATTTTTCAGTATTTTGGAAAAACATGCTGCGCTTACTTATGAAAGTGCAGAAATGATGGAACGTGTGTTTAAAGGCGATATCTCTAAAGAAGAGGCTTTTCTTGAAATTGATACAAAGGAAAAAGCGGCCGATGAATTAGTAAACGAAACTGTAGAGCGTTTGCGCAAAACATTCATCACTCCAATGGATCGTGAAGATATTCAGCTTTTAATTGATCAACTGGATACTACATTGGATAATATCAAAGAAATCATGGATAAAATGGTTATGTATCACGTTGGTAAACCAAGCGATGGTGCTATTCGTATGAGTGAAATCGTTGTTAAATGCGTTAAGCATATCAACAAATCTATTGGTTATATGGGTAGCCTAAAAAAGGACCATGTGAAGGTAGAAGGTCGTGTTCACCAAGTATTGAAACTTGAGTCTGAAGCGGATAATATTTACCACGAAGAAATGGCTAAGCTTTTTACAGAGTGCAAAGATCCAATTGAAATTATCAAATGGAAGGAAATCCTTAGTTCCATGGAAGATGTAATCGATGGTTGCGAGGATTTGGTTGGTACATTCCGCCGGGTAGTATTGAAGTATGCTTGATGCTCATTATTTAGTATGGCTAGTAGTCTTTTTAGCATTAGCTTTCGACTATATCAATGGCTTTCACGATACAGCGAATGCTATTGCTACCTCCGTTTCAACTCGAGCTATTGCGCCTAAAAAGGCGATTATGATGACTGCAGCGCTTAACTTCTTGGGCGCCATGGTTAGTACCGGTGTTGCGAAGACAATCGGTGGCGACATCGTTATGTCTGCATCTCTCATCAATAGTAGCATCATTGCAGCAGCCCTTATTGGTGCCATAACATGGAATTTATTAACTTGGTATTGGGGTATTCCTAGTTCTTCGTCCCATGCGCTTATCGGTGGTATCATCGGTGCCGTAGGTTGGTCTGTAGGTTTTGATGCTCTAAATGAGGCAGGTATATTAAAAATTTTCTTATCCCTCATTTTATCGCCAATCGTAGCCATGATTGGGGGCTATATTGTGATGAAAGTTTTGCTTCTCATCTTTGGTAGATTTTCTCCAATCGTATTAAATGATAGATTTAGATCCATGCAAATTGTATCTGCCGTTATGATGGCCTTTTCTCATGGTTCTAATGACGCGCAAAAGGCGATGGGTATCATTACGTTAACATTGCTTAGTGGCGGTTATATTGATACATTAGACGTACCTTTATGGGTTAAGTTATGTTGTGCTACTGCAATGGCATTAGGTACTGCAGCCGGTGGTTGGAAAATTATTTCCACTATGGGTACTAAAATTTTCAAACTAGAAACAATTAATGGCTTTGCTGCAGATTTGAACTCTGCCATTACTATTTTTACAGCTACATTCCTGCATTTGCCTGTAAGTACTACACATGTTGTAAGTGGTTCTTTACTAGGTGTAGGTT
>ERZ772917.654-NODE-654-length-23357-cov-3.455712_pt1 | contig 23357 bp, 20 predicted proteins | sample MGYA00511187_ERZ772917 | MGnify/ENA primary metagenome ERZ772917 (study PRJEB29015, sample SAMEA2737925) | human oral metagenome | biome: human oral; feature: human-associated habitat; material: dental | place: China | collected 2012 ...
GAAGCGCTGAAGGATACCCTTTGTTTGATGCTCCTTGATTGCTTTCAACAACTTTGAAGATTAATCAGTGCTTCCTTAAATATATTGGTCGCTTAGGAGGTAGTAACATGGCAACACCGAAGAGAAAGACATCCCACTCCCGCACGGCACAGCGCAAGGCCCAGTGGCTTGGCGCGCTCTCCGCGCCGGAGTTCCAGAGCTGCCCCCGCTGCGGGGAGAAGGTGCAGGCCTACCGCGCCTGCGCGGCCTGCGGCTACTATCGCGGGCGCAAGGTCCTGACTGTGGGGGAGGAAGAGGCGGCCAACTAGTTCACGTTTGTGCCGAAGTGCTTTGCAGTGAGACGCCGAGGGCAGATTGTCCTCGGCTTTGTGATTTATGGGGGCACGGCGGTTGACGCCCTGCCCCGGAGGGGACGGTCGTACATGGCTGAGGAGACGTTTCAATTTCAATCGGAGGCCGCCGAGCTTTTGAGGATGATGATCCACTCGGTCTACTCCAACCGGGATATCTTCCTGCGCGAGCTGATCTCGAACGCATCCGACGCGCTCGACAAGCGGCGCATCGAGCGGCTGAAGGACAGCGAGCTGGCGGACTTCAAGGGCGAGATCCGCGTGAGCCTGGATAGGGAGAAGCGCACCCTGACCGTGGCGGATAACGGCATCGGGATGACCCGCGACGAGGTGGTCCGCTACCTGGGGACGATCGCAAAGTCCGGAACGCGCGAGTTCCTGGCAGCGGCGAAGGAGGACACGGCCGCGGGGGAGCGGATGATTGGACAGTTCGGGGTGGGCTTCTACTCCGCCTTCATGGCGGCGGACCGCGTTGAGGTCGTGACGCGCAAGCTGGGCGAGGCAACCGCCTGCCGGTTCAACTCCGCCGGGGAAGGGGAGTTCACGGTGGCGGACGCCAGCCGCGACGAGTGCGGGACGTCCGTGACGCTCTGGCTGCGCCCGGTGAAGGAGGGCGAGAAGGACTACTCCGAGGAGTGGACGGTCCGCGACGTCATCAGGCAGTACTCGGACTTCATCGCCTGGCCCGTCGTGATGCCGGTCGTGCGGAAAAAGGACGGAAAAGAGACCGTCGAGGACGAGGTCCTGAACTCCCAAAAGGCGATCTGGCGTCGGGAGGAGGGCGAGGTTACGGAGGAGGAGTACCGCGAATTCTACCGCCACCTGACCCACGACTGGAAGGAGCCGCTGGCGCACATGCGCCTGAATGCGGAGGGGGCCACCAGCTTCAAGGGGCTGCTCTTCGTTCCGGCGGAGGCCCCGCTGGACCTCTTTATGAACCCGAAGGCCGGGGGAATCAGCCTTTACATCAATCGGGTCTTTATCATGAACGACTGTCAGGCGCTGATCCCGGAGTACATGCGCTTCATGAGGGGCGTCGTGGACTCGGACGACCTCCCCCTGAACATCTCGCGCGAGATCCTTCAGGAGGACCCCATCACCCGCATCATCCGTCGCAGCACGCAGCGAAAGATGTTCAGCGAGCTGAAGAAGATGCTTGAGGGCGACCGGGAGAAGTACGAGAGGTTCTGGAACGCCTTTGGCCGCATCCTGAAAGAAGGCGTCATCCAGGACCGCGAGCACGCGGCGACGATCCTGGACCTGGCGCTCTTCCACACCACGGCCCAGGAGGGCGCGACGACGCTTGAGGAGTACCGGAAGCGCATGCAGCCGGAGCAGAAGGGGATCTACTGCCTCACCGGGCGCAGCCTTTCGGCGCTGAAGGCCTCCCCCAAGCTGGAGCCCTTCGCCGCGAAGGGCCTTGAGGTCCTCCTGATGACGGACCCCGTCGATGAGGTCATCCTTGCGGAGGGACCTGAGGCGGACTCGATAAAGCTCCTGAACGCCGGCCTTGACTCCGATGTACCGGAGAGCGGCGAGGAGAAGGAGCGACGCGAAGAGGAGCTCAAGGGGATGGAGGCCGACTTTGCGCCCTTGAGGGAGCAGGCGATGGCGGCGATGTCCGACCGGCTTCAGGAGGTGCGCCCCTCCCTGAGCTTGACGAGCTCCCCCGCGTGCCTTCGGGATGCGAACGGGCTCTCGTTTCAGATGGAGCAGCTCATGCGCGCCATGGGGCAGACCCCTCCGGCGCAGAAGCGGGTCCTTGAGCTGAACGTCGGCCATCCGCTGATCAAGCGCCTGATGGAGCTGGCGAAGCAGAAGGCGCCGGAAACTTCCGACCTCCTCTCCATCCTCTACGACCAGTCCCTGATCCTGGAGGGGGCGCCGGTGGAGGACCCCGCGTCGTTCGTCAGGAGGGTCAACGAGGTCATGGCCCGCCAGCTCAAAGCGTAGGGCGACCTCTGGAGCCGCCGCAGTCTGCGGATTGGGGAATCTTTCCCCCTGTTTTTCGTTTTTCTGGTATACTTCAACGGGCGGTGTGGAGCGGCTTCAGCCGCTAACGTCGCGCTGAAACGAGATAAGCGCCCTGCAAGGCGGTCGGAATACGGGGCTGGGACACACGGGGGTGGACATCATCAAGAAGCAGGATAAAGGTGCGCTTGACGCCGCAGGCGCTGAAAAGGAAACGCGGAAGCAGACAAAGGCCGGAGCGTCGGCCTCGACGCGGAAGCGGACGAAGGCGCCAAAGCCGGAGGCGGCCGCTCCTGACGAACAGGCTCTAGAGAAAAAGGACGATTTCACCCTTCAGTACGACGTGAGCTCCAGGGAGCGCTACGTGGACTCCACGTCACAGAAGACCGACTTCGACAGGATGCTGGATGAGCTCTCGCGGATCAGCAAGGATATGCTGAGCTGGGAGGTCGAGAAGTTCACGAGCAAGTACCAGGGCGAGGGGGACGAGGCCGCTGCCACGGCCAGGAAGTTCGAGGCATTTCTGGGCGGCTTTATCACCAACGCGGCGGTGGAGCTCTACGATCGGGGCTATCGGGACGCCGCATTTCAAAGCCTGGAGCAGGCGTTGAAGGTCCTCGACGCCAAGAGGAAGCTGGAGACTGAGGTAGAGTCTATTAAGGCGCGCAACGAGGAGGACAGCGTGGACCTCTCGGACATGCTGGGGCTCTTTGGAGGCGACGATTCCGGAGACGAGAATTAGTGCCAGCACTCATACACGTCAGGGCCTGTCGCATTTGAAGCGGCAGGCCCTTTTAAATTTTCGGCGGTGCGTCGCTGAACGCTCCCGAGCAGGGCACATTCCCCTGTGGCGAAGTCAAAAAATGCGGTTGGGCACCCCCATGTTGAGCCAGCGCACCACCTTGCCCAGGATCGTCAGAAACTCGACCTCGTCCCGCTCAATCCAGATGGAGCTGAAGTCCTTGTTGGCCGGGCGCAGCTCAATGCGTCCGTCGTTGTAGAAGAGGATTCCCTTGACGGAGCACCGGTCGTTCCACCGAACGTAGGCGATGTCCCCACTCCGCACCTCGGCGTTGGGGTTGACCAGGATCAGGCAGCCGTCCTGAATGTTGGCGCCGATCATGCTGTCCCCCTCGACCTTGACGAAGTAGGGCTTGGTGGGACCGACGGGCCCCCCCGTTTCAAGCGTGGGCCAGGGCATCCATTTCCGTGCCCCGGCCCTCACGTCGGACCAGTTGAACCCGCTCCCGGCGCAGGCCTCCTGGTCCAGGATGGGGAGGTATATCTGGGGCGGAACGATGGGCTCTGGCGTCTCCGCAGGGCCTCGTTCCCGCTCCCCCTCCACTGCGCCCGACACCAGGTAGGCCAGGGATACCCCCAGCTCCATTGCGATCCTGGACTTCATGGAGTCCCGGATGCCAATGCTTCCGATCTCGTAGCGATACAGCGTGTTGGGCTTCACCCCAAGCCGCTCCGCCAGTTCGGGGCGCTTCATCCCAAGCGCCTTCCGCCGCGCCATGATGCGGGCGCCAATGCCCGCCTCCGCTCCTTCCGTCATTTCAGTCACCCCTTCCGCGCCCTGAGCGCGATCTGCCTTGCCAAGTCTGTAAGTCATTTTACAACGGATCTTGCATTTATTCCAACTATGCTACATAATACGTAGTATATTGAACGACGCAAGGGCACTATCGGGGACTACGGGCCGGAGCGTTCGAGAAACCGCACCGACCGTTTGAGCTGCGTTGAAAAGCCCGCGCTGAGGCGTGGCCAGTTTATGAAGGAGGGGTTGTGACATGGCGAATGCGTTGGGTGGGGCGCTGGGGGTCCAGCAATACGTGCTGTTGTTTCTGTGGGGCGTGCTCCTGTGGGGCGTGTGCCGTGAGGTGCGGGATTTTATGGGGATGCCGCAGGGGAGGGAGAATGCAGCGACCTCAAAGCCGCCGCGCCGCCCTCCACTCCGGAGGGCGGCGCGACCGAGGCCCTGCGGAGGCGGCTGGCTCCTCTGTCGAACGAGGAAAGAGAAGCGCTCTCGAACTCCGGAGCGCAAGGGACTCTTGAGGACGGACCCCTTTGTCGATCAGCGCTTCTTCAGGTTGTAGAGGCGTTCATCGGGGGCCGCCGTCTCCTGCGTCAGGCGTCCTCCTCGCGGTCCTTTTCAGCCCTGTGCTGCCTGGTGTCCTCCGCCTCCCGGTCGCTCTTCATTCGCGCCTTGCGCGCGTTCTCCCCGCTGCCCATGAGGATGGCGATGGGCTTCAGCGAGTGGGTGCTGGCGCAGATGATCTGAAGGATCGAGGCGATGGGGGTGGAGAGGATCGCCCCAGGAATGCCCCAGATGACGCCCCACAGGAGGAGGGAGAGGAGGATGATGACGGGACTCAGGCCGAGGCGGTCCCCCATAATTTTGGGGGTAAGGATGTTGCCGATGGAAACCTGCACGGCGGTCAGCAGGACGAGGACGAGGAGCGGCGTGGTGAGGCTGGTGGGGGATTGCAGGATCGCCATGACCACCGGCGGCACCGTCGCGATGATGGACCCGACGGTTGGGATGAAGTTCAGCAGGATGGTCAGAACGGCCCAGCCCGTCGCCAGCTCCACGTTGCAGATCGTCAAGATGACCCAGGCGCAGATTCCGGTCGCAACGCTGATGAGGGTCAGGGCGCCGAGGTAGCTGCTGATCTGGGAGGAGATCGTCGCCAGGATGCTCTTGACCGTTTCGCCGGTTCGGGCGCTGGGGCCGCGAAAGGCCTCGTCGATCTTATCGACGACGTAGGGGGCCTCAAGGAGCATGAACATCAGGAAGACCAGAGCGAGGACCAACTTGCTCAGGAGGGTGATGGCCATCTCCGAGATGTAGCGCACGTAGGACGTCCAATCGGTGCGGAGCTTCTTCGTCAACTCCCCCATGAGGATGCTGCCCCCCGATATGGCGGGAGGAAGGGCATCGGCGGAGGTGGCAGCCGTCAGGATGAAATTGCCCCGCGGCACGTCATCCCCCTCCTGCTCTTCACTCCGGACGGAGGGGCGCGAGTTGGGGAGGAGGCCCAGGGACATCAGGGTGTTGGTGAACTTCTCGATGGTGGGCTCAAGGTCGGGGTAGAATCGCTGATAGACCTCGCCGAACTCCACGGCCTGGGACGCGACGAAGCGCACCCCAATGAGGGTCATGCAGAACAGCAGGACGAACACCAGCGCGATCTTGAGGGAGGGGGGCAGCTTGAGCTGATCCCCCAGCTTGAGGACCGGGCGAAAGATCTGCAGCAGGAACCATGCGATCACCAGGGGGATGAACACCCCGCTGGCCAGGTGGAGGACGAAGCCGAGCGCGACCGCGGTTAAAATGGTCATCAGTCCAACGATGATCTTCATGTGTCTCAGCATGAACTTCGTGTTGTGCCACTTCATTTATAAATAAATCCCCCTTCGGGTCGTATCGTCTTTTCTGGAAAAGTGTGTAAGGTTATCAGAATGTGGACCATCGGGTCCCTGACTTAACTATACACCAAACCCATTTAAAAGTGTAGCGCGAAAACGGCCGCGAGGCCCGTCACGGCAATAAAATCCCATGGTGCCCTGTAAGGGACAGGCAGGATGGGGATTCCTTCAGAGGGGAGATCGTCGCACCGGGGCGCCCGTCCTGTATAATAAAAACTTGAGCGGGCCGCTTTGGCGCCCGCTGTTCTTTAAGCTGTCCGAACGAAGGAGGGGATGAGGTGGCGGAGATTGCCGATTACGCGGAGGCCAGCCCGCGGGAGGTGCGGCAGATGATCCGCGACGGGAGATGGGATCGCCCCACGTCGGGCCTGTGCGTCGGGCACGTGCAGGCCAACTTGGTGGTCCTGCCCCGTGACCTGGCGTATGACTTTCTGGTCTTTGCCCAGAGGAACCCCGGTCCCTGTCCGATCCTGGACGTCACGGAGCCGGGGGATACGGAGCCGCGCGTCATTGCGCCCGGAGCGGACATCGCGAGGGACCTACCGCGCTATCGCGTCTGGAGGGATGGGCAGTGCACGGACGAGCCGACCGACGTGACGAGGTACTGGCGCAAGGACCTGGTGGGGTTCCTTCTTGGGTGTTCCTTTTCCTTTGATTCTCCGACAGCCGTGCGGATGGCGCGCACGCTTCGCGCGCGCCTGGTCGAGGCGAGAATCGAGATCGTCCCCCTGCGCGAGTTGGCGTGAGCCGCTGCGACGACGTCGGGGCCTCCGTGAACGCCGGGCTTGCTGCGGAGGCCCTCGTTGAGTGGTTCAAGGTTCACGCCCGCTCCCTGCCCTGGCGCGAGGGCTACGACCCCTACAGGGTGCTCGTTTCGGAGTTCATGCTCCAGCAGACCCAGATGGGCGCCGCGGTCCCTTACTTTACGCGCTGGATGGAGCGTTGGCCGAACCTCCCCTCTCTGGCTGAGGCGGACGAGTCTGAGGTCCTGAAGCTCTGGGAGGGGCTGGGGTATTACTCCCGGTGTCGGAACCTTCTGAAAGCGGCCCGATCCATGGTGGAGGCGGGGCATTGGGCGCCGCCCCCCGATGCGGCGAAGCTCAGGACCTACCCCGGAATAGGGGAGTACACGGCCGGAGCCGTGGCCAGCGTGGCCTACGACCTCCCCGTGCCGGCCGTCGACGGCAACGCGGAGCGCGTCATTGCACGCCTCTGCGACATCAAGGCCCCTGCGGGGAGCGCACCGCTCCGTCGCCGCGTCACGGCTTTCGCGTCCGACATGCTGCGGACCGTCAGCCCCAGGCTCCTGAATCAGGCGTTGATGGACCTCGGTGCCTTGGTCTGCACCCCACGAGGCCCGGACTGCGGCGCCTGCCCGCTGGCGGAGCCGTGTCTTGCCCGCCGCCGTGGTGCCGTGAATGAGCGCCCCCTGCCGCGCGCCCGTCCCCCGGTGTTGCGAGAGGAGGCCTGGGGGCTGATCGCCCTCTTTCGGGATCGGCTCCTGCTGCGCCGGCGCCCGGACAAGGGAGTGTGGGCCTCCATGTGGGAGGTCCCCTGGTTCTCCAGGACCACCGCGGGCTTCGCTTCGGACTTCCGGGCCTGGACGGAGGAGAACGGTTGGAGCCTGAGGGGCGATGTGCGGGAGCTGGGGGCGGTGAGCTTCTCCTTCACCGTCCACCGCGTCCGCGCGTGGGTGGTGGCGTGCGACCTCGATGAAGCGCCTCCGTGCCCTGACGGCTGGCGCCTCGCTGCGCTGCCGGAGGCCGACGCGCTCTCCCTGCCGGCTCCGAGCAGAAAATTTCTCAAGGTTTTCCGCGAGAGGTAACATTTGACGTCCGCCTCGAAAGATGGTAATATACTCGCCGTTGTTGATAGGGGTTCCGGTCGCTTGGCAGTTCGAGGCGGCGGGGACGCTTTTCGGGGCGTAGCGCAGTCTGGCTAGCGCGCTTGGTTCGGGTCCAAGAGGTCGGAGGTTCGAATCCTCTCGCCCCGACCATTGAGCAGTACGTGGAGGTTGGGGTTCCCCAGCCTCCTTTTTTGTGGTCCTTGATCGACCTGGGACCGACTTCTGGGCGGCGGGTTGGGCGTTGGAATCTTTGAAAGGGGTAGAGGGCAATGGCGATGGGCGGTTCCGCGCAGCGGCAGGCGAAAGTTGACTTTCTCCCCGTCTGCCGCGCGGACATGGAGGCGCGCGGGTGGGGCGAGCTTGACTTTTTGTTCGTCAACGGCGACGCTTACGTGGATCACCCTTCCTTCGCCGTCGGCCTGATCTCCCGCCTCCTGGAGCGCGAGGGGTATCGGGTCGGCGTCGCCGCCCAGCCCAACTGGCGTGGGGACGAGGACTTCACCTGCATGGGGCGCCCCCGGCTGGGGGTGCTGGTGGGCGCGGGGAACCTGGACTCCATGCTGGGAAAGCTGACCGCCGGGAAAAAGGCCCGACGGACGGACGTCTACTCGCCGGGGGGCGCCGTGGGGCTGCGGCCGGATCGCGCGACGATCGTCTACTGTCAGCAGGTCCGCCGGATCTTTGGGGACATCCCGCTGATCATCGGCGGCATCGAGGCCAGCCTCCGACGCCTCGTCCACTACGATTACTGGTCGGACTCCCTGCGGCGATCCATCCTTCTGGACAGCCAGGCGGACCTTCTGATCTACGGCATGGGGGAACGGCAGCTCTTGGAGATCGCGGCGATGCTGAAAAGAGGCGTTCCGGTGGGTAAGATTCGGGACGTCCGGGGCACCTGCTACGTGGCCGAACGCGGTCAGGAGCCCTCGGACTCCGTATCGCTCCCGTCCTGGGACGAGATCGTCCGGGACCGGCGGAAGTTCGCGGAGGCCTTTCGCCTCGCCTCGCTGGAGCAGGACGCACTGCGTGGCCGCACGCTCCTGCAGGGGCACGAGAAGGGGACCCTCGTTCAGCTTCCCCCTGCGCCGCCCCTGACGGAGGCGGAGATGGATGGCGTCTACGACATGCCGTACCTGCGCCGGTGGCACCCGAAGTACGATGCGCTGGGAGGGGTTCCGGCGCTCGCCGAGGTGAAGTTCAGCGTCACGAGCCACAGGGGGTGCTTCGGTAGCTGTGCCTTTTGCGCCATCCATGCCCATCAGGGACGAATCATTCAGGCCCGGAGCCACGAGTCCATCCTCCGGGAGGTCCGGGCCCTGACGAGGCTCCCGGACTTCAAGGGCTACGTCCACGACGTCGGCGGGCCGACAGCCAACTTTCGTCATCCATCCTGCAAGGACCAGCTGGAGCGCGGCGTCTGCCGCGGGAAGGAGTGCCTCTTTCCGACGCCCTGCCGTCGGCTCGACGCGAGCCACGAGGACTATCTCGCGCTGCTTCGGAAGTGCCGCGCCGTGCCGGGCGTGAAGAAGGTGTTCGTGCGCTCCGGGCTTCGATATGACTACCTGCTGTTGGACGGCGCACACGGGGAGGCCTTCCTGCGCGAGCTCTGCGAGCACCACGTCAGCGGTCAGTTGAAGGTGGCCCCGGAACACGCTTCGCCCGCCGTGCTGCGCGTCATGCGCAAGGGAAGCATCGAACAGTATCGAAGGTTTATGAAGCTCTATGAGGAGTGCAACCGGAAGCTGGGGAAGAAACAGTACCTCGTCCCCTACTTCATGACGTCGCATCCGGGCTCCGGCGTCAGCGAGGCCATCGAGCTGGCGGAGTTCGCCGCAGAACTCTCCTTCTGCCCCGAACAGGCGCAGGATTTTATCCCCACCCCCGGCAGCCTGGCGACCTGCATGTATTACACGGGGCTGGACCCCTTCACGGGTGCTCCCGTCCGCGTGGTGCGGAGGGAGTCGGAGCGGCGGGAACAGCGGGCGCTCCTTCAGCACCGGATGCCGCAGAACAAGCGCCTGGTCCTTGAGGTCCTCCGGAGGGAGGGGCGGACGGACTGTGCGGCAAAGCTGTATCCGGACGGACGGGGAGGTCATCAGAACGGCGCTCCCGCTTCAGGAGCGGCTCCAACTCGACGAGCAGGACGGAGAGGAAGATCAAAAGGCAGCCGAACAGCATCCTGAGGGAGGTGGGCTCGCCCAGGAAGATGACGCTCCCCAGCAGGCCGAACACGGATTCGAGGCTCATCAGGATCGCCGCGTGGCTGGGCTTGGTGTACCTTTGAGCGCAGATTTGCACCAGGTAGCAGAGGAAGGTGCAGAACACGATCGCGAAGGCCAGCTCCGGCAGCCCGCGCCGCCAGTGGAACTGGAGCGGCCTCTCGAACAGGAGCGCGGCGGCCAGAGTTAGCAGCGAGAGGACTGCGAACTGCACGAAGGACAGGCTGATGGGGTCGCATTGAGCGGCGTAGCGGCTGATCGCGATGATCTGAAGGGCGAAGAACAGCGCGCACAGGACCGTCAGGGCCTCCCCTTTGCCGAGGGGCCCTGAGAGGTCCGAGGTGAGGAGGCCCATGCCGAGGAGGCACGTGCAGGTGGCCGCGAGGGTGTGCCATCCGGGGAACAGGCCGCGAAAGAACCAGAGGAGCAGCGGGACGAACAGCACGTAGGTCGACACCAGGAAGGCCTGTCTGCCTGGTGCCATGAATAGGAGCCCTAGGGTCTGGCAGAGGATGGCGCCGAACAGGGCGACGCCGATCACGATGCCGCCCGCTACCGCCTGTCGGGACATCCTGCCGATCCGTCTGTGGAAGAAGATGAGCAGCAGGGCGCTGCCGCAGGAGAAGCGCAGGAACAGGAGCCAGTTCGGCGGGTAGATGTCGAGCAGCACCTTGACGACGGTGAAGCTGCCCCCCCACAGGAGGGCGCAGAACAGGAGGGCCAGGTCCGCGATCAGCGCTGCGGCGCGTGCGGATATCCTTCCTGGGGCCGCCTTTTCGTCCGTCGGGTTGACGATTCTTCCCTCCGTGGGTTGAGCGCGTTCTTTTTCCATGAGGCGTCCTCCTGCGGGCGTTGCAGCCCCTGCGTTTTTGTTTTGTGCGCCGAAGCCCGCGTTGATCGCGGGCGCGCATTGCCCTTATGGTTAAATTGATTATAATGTAATATATTCCGCGCTTCAACAGGGCGTAGGGCATTTCTCCCTATGGCAGGGCATTTGCGATGGGGTAAAATAGGGGCGGATTTTTGAAAAGCGCCCTATCAGGTGAGGTGGAGGCTGTTGAACGAGTTGGCCGATCGAATTGGAATTTATGCGGCGAGCCGCCTTTCCGCGCAGCTACCCGGGTTGATCTTTCGCGGGCAGCGCAGCGGGGATACGGGGCTGAACGCGCACCTGGAGACCGTTGAGGAGTATCCCAAGATGGGAAAGGTCGTCGGCCTTCAAATCCGTTCCGACGAGGACAAGAACGTGGAGCGCACGGCGCGGGGGTACGTCTGCCGCGGCGAGATGCTCCACTTTGCCTATTGGCTGCAGCACTCCCTGCCGGTGATCCTCATGGTCTACGAGCGGGAGCGAGACCGGCTCGTGTGGGAGGCCGTATCGGCGGAAACGATCGAGATATCCGGGGCGCAATGGAAGCTGCTCGTCCCCTACGACCAGGCGTATGGCGTGGAAACAGGGGCCCGCATCGCGGACCTGCCCTGCTATAGCCCTTACTTGGCGCGCCTGGCGCTGGATCGCCCGTGGATGCAGCTGATCGAGGCCGGGCGTGGCATCCTGCTGGAGATGGACGAGTGGCTGAACCAGCCCTCAGTCCGGGGTAACCTGCGCCTCTCCGTGATGACGGAGGACAACTCCGCGAGAGAGCTCGTCTTCGAGTGGCCCTTCCAGACCGATCCCGACATGCCCCACGTGTTTCGCCTGCCCTCCCTGTTCCCCTGGGCCCACATCGAGCCGGACCAGGCCTTTTACCGCGAGAGGCTGAGGGATGACCGGAAGGTCGAGGGCCTCTCTCCCTGGACCGTAGAGGCGGGGGAGATCGCGCGCTTCAGGCTGCGCCTTGCCCTGAACGAGCTTGGGCGCGCCTTTCTGGTGACGGAACAGTTTCTCAGGCGCGGGGAGTTCCCCGCCGCAGAGCGTGCCAGGGACTTTGGACAGGAGTACGAGAGGGGAATCAAATTCCAGCTCTACAAAGGGCAGGGATAAGTCGTCGTCTTTGGTTGGTGACTGCCGCGGGCGGGACGACGCGCAGAACGGCCAATCCCCAAAAATCACGATGCTGGAGAGCGAGGATGGGAGCTATAGAGAGCAAAAGGCCCGGTGACGCCGCGGGACAGGATGGCGTCGTGCGCGAGGTCGCCGTCGAAGAATTGGGGCAGTTTTGCGAGGGGCAGGCCGTGATCGCAAACGACATCGCCGGGGCGACCGGGAGCATCCTCATCTCCAGGGGAACTTCCCTGATGAGCGTCGCCTCCTCCATCGCCGGCCTGCAGAAGCAGTTGCGCAACGCGAACGTCCGCAGCGTTCGCCTGCTCCTTCCCAGCGGAGGGTCCAGGGATGAGGTCGAGTCCCTCGTTCGCGGCATCAAGCCGGGCATTGCTCCCATCGACGCCGAGCTGGCGCACCAGACGGTGAATCAGGTCGAGGACGTCCTGGGGCGGATTCAGTCGGGGAACTGTACGCCGGAGAACGTCCAAGACCTGGCGGACCGCGGCAGGGTCCTGGCCAAGCAGATCGCGAAGGCCCCGCAGCTGATGTTCTGCCTAGGGCACGTTCGGGACTGGGATGAGTACACCAGCGTACACTCCCTGAACGTTTCGCTCCTGTCGAGCTTCCTCGCCGATCGCATGTTTCCCGATCGTCCGGAGTTCGCCGAGTTTATGGCGATCGGGGGCATTTTGCATGATCTTGGCAAGGCGAAGGTCCCCCACGAGGTCCTGAACAAGCCGGCAAAGCTTACGGACGCGGAGTTCGCCGTCATGAAGCAGCACCCGACCCTGGGCGTCCAGCTGGCGGTGGAGAGCGGGGTGACGGACGAGCGCACGCTCACGGTGATCCGGGGGCACCACGAGCGCTATGGCGGCGGAGGATACCCCGACAGCCTGGATAAGAAGGACCTTCCCATTGAGGCGAGGATCGCGGCCGTAGCGGACGTCTTTGACGCGCTGACGGCCAAGCGCGTTTATAAGGACCCCATGCCGGGGCGCAATGCGATCGAGTTGATGACGGGGGCGATGGCCGCCCACTTTGACCCTGCGGTCATGCGCGTTCTGCTGCTGGCCGTGGGCATCTATCCTGCGGGGACGCTGGTCGAGCTGTCGGACGGGAGCGTGGGGGCGGTCATTGGCACTACAGGGACGGACGTGGTACACCCTCAGGTGGCGCTCCGCTACGATCGCTTTGGGAAGCCAGTGACGGACAAGACGGTCGTTCAAACGGGCTCCGAGTCCGGGGTGCTCGTCGTGCGTTCCCTCCAGACGAACGACAAGATCGGCTTCTGACGTGCTGGCTTTCTGCGAACGAGGGATGATATAGAGATGATGCAAATCCAAGTGGGGTGTTGTGCGCGGCCGCGGCCTGCGGCCCGCGTTTAAATACAGTGGGGGGGTGTGTCTTGTTGGCGGAAAAGAAGAGTTTTAAGGTCGAGGTCAACAATGCGTGGTGTAAGGGGTGCTCCCTTTGTATCGGAGTCTGCCCCAAGTCCGTTTTAAGCCTCAGCGATCGCCTGAAATCGGAGGCGACGAAGCAGGAGGATTGCATCGGCTGTCGTCAGTGCGAGAACATTTGTCCCGATCTCGCTATCACGGTGAAGGAGGATAAGGCAAATGGCTGACGTCGCTTTCTGGCAGGGAAATACTGCGCTGGCCCATGGGGCCCTTGCTGCGGGCTGCAACTTCTTCGGAGGGTATCCCATCACGCCCTCGACGGAGATCGCGGAAGTGATGGCAGAAGAGCTGCCGAAGATCGGAGGGCACTTCATCCAGATGGAGGACGAGCTGGCCGGGATCGCAGCCGCCATCGGCGCCTCCATCGCAGGCGCCAAGGCGCTTACGGCCACCTCCGGCCCCGGCTTCTCGCTGAAGCAGGAGAACTTGGGCCTGGCCTATATTGCGGAGATTCCCCTCGTGGTGGTGGACGTCATGCGGGGTGGCCCCTCCACGGGGACGCCCACCAAGGTGGCCCAGCAGGACGTGATGCAGGCGCGTTGGGGCACCCACGGCGACCACGCGACGATCTGCTACTCTCCGTCGTCGGTGCAGGAGTGCTACGACCTGGCGATCAAGGCCTTCAACGCGGCGGAACGATTCCGTCAGCCGGTCCTGATCCTGGGGGATGAGGTCGTGGGGCATATGAGGGAGAAGGTCGTGAAGAAGGCTCCTGCGGAGGTCGAGATCGTGAACCGCGTCCGGCCGACCTGCGACCCGGCGAAGTTTACGCCGTACCTTCCGGACCCCGTGACGGGGGTCCCTCCCATGGCCTCCTTCGGCGACGGATACTCCTGGCACGTGACGGGCCTGACCACGAACGACTGGGGGTTCCCGACGAACGACAACGCGGAGATCGAGAAGAAGATCCTGCGGATGATGAGCAAGGTCTCCCGCGCCCGCTCCGAGATCGTGGAGTACGAGGCGGAGTACATGGATGGCGCGGACGTCGTGGTGGTGGCCTACGGCAGCGTGGCGCGGTCCGCTCTGCGCGCGGTGCGTGACGCCCGCAAAGCCGGCATCGCGGCAGGCTTCTTCCGTCCCATCACGCTCTGGCCCTTCCCGGACGAGGAGCTGCTGCGGGCCTCGCTGGGGGCGAAGACGGTCATCGTCCCGGAGTTGAACTGCGGCCAGCTCGTCCTGGAGGTGGACCGCGTGTTTCACGGCAGGAGCGACGTTCAGCCGTTGAACCTCGTGAACGGCGAACTCTTCAAGCCCTCAGAGATAGGCCGCAAGATCAAGGAGGTGGCTTAAGATGCCGAACGCAGAGGTTTTGAGCTGGGTCAGAAGCAGGTTTATGCCCCACATCTGGTGCCCCGGGTGCGGACATGGCGTCATCATGCACGCCATCATCCGAGCGCTGATCGGCATCGGAGCGGACCGGAAGAACACGGTCCTGGCTTCGGGGATCGGCTGTTCCAGCCGCATGGCGGGGTACATCAACGCCTGCACGCTCCACTCGACCCACGGCCGTTCCCTGGCCTTCTCCACGGGCATCAAGCTGCACCGGCCCGACCTGACGGTGGTGAACGTGATGGGCGACGGCGACTGCACGGCCATCGGCGGCAACCACTTCATCCACGCCTGCCGCCGCAACATCGACATCACGGCTATCGTCATGAACAACAACATCTACGGCATGACGGGCGGCCAGGCCAGCCCCACGACGCCCGTGGGAGCCTTCGCGACGACGACGCCCTACGGCGCCGTGGACCCGACCTTCGACATCTGTAAGCTGGCGGAAGGGGCCGGCGCCTCCTACGTGGCGCGCACGACCATCGCCAACCCAAAGCAGGCGGAGACCTTCATCGCAAACGGCATCCGCAAGAAGGGCTTTTCCGTCATCGAGATCGTGACGCACTGCCACACGCAGTTCGGGCGCAAGAACAACCGCAGGCTTCCCATCGAGAACTACAAGTACTTCAAGGAGAACTCCATCCCTCTTGCCCTGGCGAAGGACAAGAGCCCGGAGGAGCTGGCGGACAAGATCGTCTGCGGGGAGTTTGTGAACAAGGACACCCCCGAGTACACGGAGCAGTATAAGAAACTGGTCATCGATAAGGCGAGGGGGTAAGGACCATGGCTGATGAGAGATATGAGATTCGTATCGCCGGCTCCGGAGGACAGGGCGTCATCCTGGCGACGGAGCTGATCGGGCAGGCGATCACCTACCACGAGCCGGAGTTCTACGTGGTGCAGTCCCAGGCCTACGGCCCGGAGGCCAGAGGAGGGAAGTCCAAGGCGGAGGTCGTCATCTCCTCGAAGCCGATTGACTACCCCAAGGTCATCGCCCCAAGCCTGCAGATCATCCTGACCCAGGCGGCCGCGGACGAGTTCGCTCTCGACACCATGCCGGGCGGCCGCATCGTGTACGACGATTTCTTCGTCACGGAGATGCCCGGATTGAACCTGCAGAACGGGGCCGGCAGCGTGGAGGCCCACGGAGACATCGACGCTCGCGTCTACTCCCTGCCGATCATCAGGACGGCCCGCGAGAAGCTGGGGCGCGAGATCGTCACGAACATGGTGGCGCTGGGCTGCGTGGGACGGGTGCTGGAGCTTGAGAAGATCGCCTCGCCGGATTCCCTGCGCAAGGTCATTCAGGCTCACTTCCCGGTGCCCAAGATCGCGGACCTCAACGTGGCGGCCTTTAACGCGGGGTACGAGATATTCAAGAACAGCCCTCTTCCCGACTGAACCGGGTAAAAACTGTCGTTCAGACTTGCAAAGACGAATGAGGCCGGCGCTTCTAAGCGCCGGCCTTCGCTTACCTCACGCGCGGAGCCAGAGGGTTGCCGCCCCGTTCTCGTCCCACTTTAAGATGGCCTTGGCGTCTGCCGTAAGCTGCCCGGCCGAGCGGACGGGGGAAAGCGCTGCCCCTTCGGACGGGAGCAGGTAGTAGGTGTAGCGGCTTGGGTCTGCCTCCGCGAAGTCCGCTCGCGCCGCCTCTGCGTCGAGAGGGCGGCGGGCGATCTCGGAGGCGGCTTGCAGCATCGTCTCCCACATGGGCCGATCCCTCTCGGACAGGAGGGCCAGCACCTCCTCCGGGGCAACGCCTTCAGGGACTTCCGGCTTCGGCCCCGCAACTTCTTCCCGAGGGGCTATGTCCTCTGCAGGGGCGACGGACGATTGCATCGTCTGAGCGGGCGCAGAGGGCTGTGTCGCTTCCCCGGTCCCCTTACGTTCTACGGTTTCCTCAGGCCCTGGCTCACGCTCCTCCTCGGCGGGGTCAAAGACCCGAATGACCCCCGTGCGCAGATAGTCCTTCAAGTCAGGCCTCTTTTTCCTGGACATCTAGTTTTCCCCCTTGTGGTCTGAGCCCTGCCAGGGGCGGGGCAACGGAGCAGCGGCGGGCGCTTCAAGTCCCTCGCACCGTTCGAGGAACTCTTCAGTGGCCGCCTTGTAGTCCTTGGCGCCCGTGGAGCTGGGTGCGTAGGAGAAGATGGAAAGCCCCAGGCTCGAGGCCTCGATCAGGCTGACGTTTTGGCGTATGTAGCTCTTGAAGAGCAGGCCGCCGAAGAAGTTCGCCACCTCCCGCTCGACCTCGCGGGCGATGAATATCTTCGGGTTGTGGCGGGTCATGAGGATTCCCAGGAGCGTGAGGTCAGGGTTCAAGCGCTCGTTGAACAGGGGGATGGCCTCGTTCAGTAGCCTCAGCCCCGCCAGGCTGTAGAACCCCCCGTCCATGGGGACGAGGAGGCGATCGGCCGCGGTCAGCACGTTGCGGGTGAACACGCCGAGCTGAGGCGGGCTGTCCAGTAGGACGTAGTCGTAGCGGCTGGGGGGGAGGGCGGCCATGGCGTCCCTCAGCAGCGTGTCGCGGCCGAAGGGCCCCTCCGGGTTCAGCTCCGCCATGATGAGGTCCAGGGAACTGGGGATGACGTCCACCCCTTCATGCACCGTTCGGATGTCGTCCCAGGATGCGTTCCCCGTGAGCAGGTCGAAGACCTGCGGGGTGTTGGGAGCGACGGTGACGCCAAAGCTCGTGCTCAAGTTGCTTTGGGGGTCCATGTCCACCACAGCGACCTTCTTGCCCATTCGGGCGAGGGCGACGGCCAGGTTCTGACACGCGGTGGTCTTGCCCACCCCGCCCTTCAGGTTGCAAAAGCCTATCGTCAGCAAAGGAAACACTCCATTCGTTCTTTGTGCAGGCCGCAGTCCACCATGGACGCCCCGAAGACGCCCGGACAGTCCCCTTATTTCCCCTTACCGGCCGGGGCAGTGGCGGCGTCCTCCTGCGCGGGAAGCTCCCCGCTGCGCGCCAGGAACGCCTCGACCTCCGCGTTGGGGTGGATGGCAAGGGCCTCCCGATAGCGCGCCATGGCCTCGGCGGCCTTCCCTGCGTTGAGGAGGGCGTTGCCCTCGCGCACCTTCGCGTTGGCCGCCTGGAGGGCGCGGCGGTCGTGCAGGATGGCCTCGACGCGCTCGACCCACGCCTTCAGTTCTTCGTTGGGGAAGATCGCCAGGCTCTTGCGGTAGAGGGGAGCGGCCTCCTCGAGGCGCCGGTTGAGGTACAGGGCGTCCGCCGAGCGCGCGAGACGAGCGGCATCCGCCCTCGTGCCGATGCCGAAGTCCTCCGGTCCGCGTGGCGCGGAGTCGGCGCTCACGACCCTCTCCAACTCGTCGATACGCTTCTGCGCCGCTTCCGTGTCCCACACCCTTCGGCTCTCAAGGTATCGGGTGAGGGCTCCCTTCGCGTCGCCCTTCTTGGCCAGGGCCTGTCCCTCCTGATAGAGGGCCGCGGCCTGTTTCTTTCGGCGCTCCAGGACGACGCGCAACTCTTCAATGTGTTGCTTCAATGCAGTGTCCGGGTTGCTCACGATGCTTGCAGAGTAGTGGGCGATGGCCCCCTCGATATCGTCGTCGCGCTCCATCGCGCTGCCCTCGCTCGCATAGCGGTTCGCGTCGGCCATGAGCTCAAGGCGCTGCCGAATGCGCGTCGTCCTCTCCTGGATGGCGTCCGAGGAGAGGACGGCGGCGGACTTCTCGTAATAGGTGATCGCGTCCTCGAAAAGCCCCTCCTGGTCGTAGGCGGAGGCGGTGTCGCGCAGCCACTCCGCCCGTTGTCGCTTGACGCGAAGCGCGTCGATCTCCTCCTCCTCCTTCCGGATGAGGGCCGTGCCCTCCTCGGTGGGCCACACGACCTGAGCCAGGCGGAGGCTCTTCAGGGCGTCGTCATGAAGTCCCTTTGCGATCTGACCCGAGGCCTTGTTGCGGAAGTCCAGCGCGCGCAGGAAGCGCGAGTGCTTGGTGGTCATCGCTCGAAACTCCTTCGCGATGTCCTGGTCCCTTGGGGCCGCCGCTTGAGCCTCGGCTCCCAGCTCCATGGCTTTCGCGTAGTCCTTTGCGTTCCAGGCCTCTTCGGCGCGCTCCCACGTTTCCCAGGCCTGGCGGGCCTCCTCCGACTCCTGCAGGACCGAGCTGGGCAGGGTGACGCCGATCGTGCTGCTGCCGCTCCCCAGGAGGACACCAGCCCCGTTGAACGCACTGACGGCGACCTCGCTGTCCCCTGCCTCGCTGCGAGCGATGAGGAGGTCAGCCCCTCCGTCCGCGCTCAGGACGGCGGTGGAGGGGTCAGCGGTCCAGGAAAAGGAGGCCTCCCCGTTGAAGGCGGGGACGAGCTGAGCTCGAAGCCTTATGGGGCGATTCGTCATGAGCGCGTCCTCGGACACGCTCGCCTTTTCCGTGGCGTCCCACAACGCGACGAGATCGCGCGAGGCAACGACGATCTCGATGGCGTACTCCTTTGGCGTCAACGTCATTTCGGCATCGCCCAGGGAGGCGCCGCTATAGTCGTGGACGATAGCCGTCACCGTGATGGGAAGGGTGTTGGCGGGGGTGAAGGCGCACTCACGCCCCCCTGCGCGCAGCAGGACGGGCTTGACGTCGCCGCTGATGGCCCACTCGATGACGGCGTCCGAGGGGACGGAGGCGGGGTCTGCTATGAGGACGACCTCCGTGCCCACGTGCGGCTCCTCCTCCATAAGGATGGCGGGCTGCGCCGCCTCCGCCGGGAGGCCCAGACGTGTCAGGCTGAGGGCGAGGACCACCATGAGCGCCGCAAATCGCTTTGCACTCCCTGAAAAAACGCTCGAAACGCAAAAAAGTCCTTTCATCGAGAGCATGAGGGATCTACTCCTTACGTCAAAAGGTCTGTGAGCCGCAGGGGCGGTCCGGAAAGCGGCATCCGTCGCCTCGGCGGGCTCGGGAACTTCTGTCCCCGATCGGGGAAGAGGGCGACGTGTAGTTATCTTCAATTTTACGCTATTTCAACTGGAAAATCCAACGGTTGCGTCGGTGGAGGACGGTGGACGGATGGCCGGGGCCTGCCCAGGCGCCGCGCGTTCCCTCAAGGAGGAGGAGGTCGGGCACAGGGGGGTTTCTTGAGTTTTTTCAAGCCTGTCGCATACTGTCTTCGGTGAACAACTCAGGCTGAGTACTTCCGCTTCCTTTGTTTTTGAGTTACAATTAGGCGGGCGGACAGGTTCGTCGACTGCTCGAGGATCGCCGGGGAGATGTCGGGCCGCAGGGAGTGCACTGCAGCGGCTTCAGGGATTGTCCACTGCCCCGCTTGTCAGTCAGAGGACTGAGAGGGCCGATGCCGTCGGGGCGACGGGCGGCCGACGATTGACCATATACGCGGAGGTGAATGGATGTGCGGCTTCTGACACGATCCGACTTCGATGGATTGATGTGCGCGGTGCTCCTGAAGGAGTTGGATCTCTTCGACGATAAAAAGTTTGTACACCCCAAGGACATTCAGGACGGGACCATTGAGGTGAACTCCAACGATATCCTGGTGAACATCCCCTATGCTCCGGGGTGCGGTATGTGGTTTGACCACCACACGAGCGAGGACTCGCGGGGAGTGATGCACCAGTATAAGTACACGGGGGCGTCCTGGCCCGCGCCCAGCTGCGCGCGGGTGATCTACGAGTACTACGGCGGCGGTCGGGGTGCCCTCGTCCGCTTCAAGGACATGGTGGTCGAGGCCGACAAGTGCGACTCGGCGCACTTCTCCCGCGACGAGGTGCTGAACCCGCAGGGGATGGTGCTCTTGTCCTTCATCATGGACCCAAGGACGGGGCTGGGGCGTTACCGGGACTTCCGCATCTCGAACTATCAGCTCATGGACTGCCTGATCGACTACCTGCGCACGATGTCGGTGGACGAGATCATGCAGTTGGAGGACCTCCAGGAGCGCGTCCGCCTCTACAACGCCCACAAGGACCTCTTCGTCGAGATGATGAAGAAGTACTCCTGGACCCGGGAGGCCGCCGTGGTCACGGACCTGCGGGGCGTGGAGGAGACCTACGTGGGCAACCGCCACGTCATCTACGCGCTCTTTCCGGACCAGAACGTCTCCGTTCGCGTTTTTGACGGGAAGAACAAGGAGTTCTGCGTGTTCTCGGTGGGGTACAGCATCCTGAACCGCACGGCGACGGTGGACGTCGGCAAACTGATGCTGAAGCACGGAGGCGGCGGACACCGCAGGGTGGGCACCTGCCAGGTGCCCTATGGGGAGGCCGACGCGGTCCTTGAGGACATCCTGACCGAGATCAACAAACAGAACTGGCAGATGCTGAACATCACCGGCCTGGAGGAGGGCTAGGCGGGAAGCGGACGCCAGGGCCCCGAGGGCGGGTTTTTCCTCAAAGAAGGCGGCCCCGCTCCCGGGGCCGTTGTTTTGTCGGCGGACTCACGTTTTGGAGGCGTGTCATGTTATCCTCGGATTTTCTGATGGACCTTGCCAGGCGGATTCAGGAGGGCCTGAAGCTAACGGAGCAGGAGCTGCTCAGACGGGCTTCGGAGCCCGCGAGCGAGGGCGACGCGGCAGGCTTTTCCCCCAACGAGGCCATTTCGGGCAGGTCGGCCGACCGCGATCTGGCGGGGAACTTCGCTGTGGCCATCGCGAAGCTGCTGGACGAAGGGGGCGTCTCCGAGGCGGACCTCGCGGAGAAGCTCGGGTGCCTCGTGGAGGACGTCCACGCCCTGCGCCGCAGGAGCCCGTCGCTCCCCAGCCGGGAGCTCCTGTCCGTGCTCGCGCTGAAGCTCGCGCTGACGCCGGAGCAGGCGAAGGACCTCTTCCTGGCGGCGGGCTACGAGTTCTCCAAGTGCGAGGTCAGCGACATCGTGCTCCTCTACTGTCTGGAACAGGGCGTCTTTGACATCGACGAGGTCAACGACGCCCTGACGTGCTTCAACCTGAAGAGGCTGTCCCCTCAGGCGGCCGTCGTGGAGCTGGATCGACGGGCCTGGGTAACCTTTCACTAAACGATAGAATACGTACGGAGGTCTTTTTATGGACGGAATGGACGAAAGGACTTTTTACATCACGACCCCCATCTACTACGTCAACGATGTCCCTCACATCGGGCACGCCTACACGACGATCGCCTGCGACGCCATGAGCCGTTACAAGCGCATGAAGGGCTGCGACGTGCGCTTCCTCACCGGAACGGACGAGCACGGACAGAAAATTCAAGCTGCGGCGGAAAAGAGGGGCGTCACGCCGCAGGACCTCGTGGACCGGATACACCTTAACTTCAAGGAGTTGTGGCGCGTCCTGAACATCAGCAACGACGACTTCATCCGCACGACGGAGCCCCGTCACGTCCGCGTCGTTCAGGACATGTTCAAGCGGCTCATGGATCAGGGGGACATCTACAAGGGGGAGTACGAGGGGAAGTACTGCGTCCCCTGCGAGGCCTACGTCCCGGAGTCCAGCATGGGGCCCGATGGCACCTGCCCGGACTGCGGACGCCCCCTGACGGTCATGAAGGAGGAGAGCTACTTCTTCCGTGGGTCGCGGTACGTCCCGCAGTTGATCGAACACTACGAAAAGCACGTGAAGGGCGTGATGCCGCGCATCCGCTACAACGAGATCATGAGCTTCCTCAAGGGGGAGGTGCGGGATCAGTCCGTGTCGCGGACGACGCTGAAGTGGGGCATCCCCGTTCCCGGCGACGAAAAGCACGTGGTTTACGTCTGGTTTGATGCCCTGATCAACTACGCCTCGGCCATCGGCTACCTGGACGACCGGCCTGCGTTCGACCGCTACTGGCCCCACGTCCGGCACGTGGTGGGGAAGGACATCATCCGGTTTCACTGCGTGATATGGCCCCTGATGCTCCTGGCGCTGGGGCTGCCGTTGCCCGTTTCTATCATCGCTCACGGCTGGTGGACCGTCGATGGGGAGAAGATGAGCAAGTCCAAGGGGAACGTGGTGGACCCCCGCAGGGTGGTGGAGGAGTACGGGCTGGACCCGTTCCGCTACTTCCTGCTGCGCGAGATCCCCTTTGGGCACGACGGGGACTTCTCCGAGGCGGCGCTCGTGGGGCGCATCAACAGCGACCTGGCCAACGACCTGGGGAACCTGCTGAACCGGACGCTCAAGATGATCCAGGACTACCGCGAGGGGAGGGTTCCCGCGGAATCCCTTCGGGAGATGCCTGAGGCGCGCGATCTGCAGTGCCAGGCCCAGGCGGCGCTCGAAGGGACGGATGAGGCCATGGAGGACTTCAGCTTTGACGAGGCCCTGAAGCGGATATGGGCCTTCATCGGCCGGGCCAACAAGTTCATCGACGAGACCATGCCTTGGAGGCTGGCGAAGGAGGGGAATGGTGACGCGCTGGACTCCGTGCTGCTGAACCTCTATGAGGCGTTGCGGCTCTCGGCCCTGATGGTTGCCCCCTTCATGCCGGAGACCGCCCAGCGGATATGGGAGCAGCTCGGGCTTGAGGGTGACCCCTTGAAGTGTCTCTACGACGACTTCCGGTGGGGCGCCGCGGCGGGGACGCGCGTGGGGAGGGCGGAGGTACTCTTCCCGCGCATCGACGTCAAGGAGTGGAAGAAGGCCCACGGCGAGAAGGCCGTGGCGGCGAAGGAGGATAAAGCCATGGCGGAGGAGCGCAGGGACGAGATCTCGATCGACGACTTCAGGAGGGTTGAGATGCGCGTGGCGCAGGTGGTCAAGGCGGAGGAGATCCCGAAGTCGCGCAAGCTCTACAAGCTGGAGGTGGACCTGGGCTACGAGAGGCGCACCGTCTGCTCCGG
>ERZ772917.658-NODE-658-length-23328-cov-19.250634_pt1 | contig 23328 bp, 17 predicted proteins | sample MGYA00511187_ERZ772917 | MGnify/ENA primary metagenome ERZ772917 (study PRJEB29015, sample SAMEA2737925) | human oral metagenome | biome: human oral; feature: human-associated habitat; material: dental | place: China | collected 2012 ...
TGCTGGACCAGCAGCTCGGTGCGGGTGTCCACCGAGCTGGTGGCCTCGTCCAGGATGAGCACGCTGGGGTCGGCCACGAAGGCCCGGGCGATGGTGAGCAGCTGACGCTCCCCGGCGGAGATATTGGCGGCGTCCTCCTCCAGGACCGTCTCGTAGCCCTCGGGCAGGGCCCGGACAATGTGGTCCACGAAGCAGGCCCGTGCGGCCGCCTCCACCTCCTCGTCGCTGGCCCCGGGGCGCCCGTAGCGGATGTTCTCCCGGATCGTCCCCCCGAAGAGCCAGGGGTCCTGGAGGACCATGCCGGTGCGGGCCCTGACGTCGTGACGGCTCATGGTGGCGATGTCGCGGCCGTCCAGGAGCACCACCCCGCCGTCGACCTCGTAGAAGCGCATGAGGAGGTTGACCAGGGTGGTCTTGCCCGCGCCGGTGGGCCCCACAATGGCCACGGTGTGCCCGGGCTCCACGTGCAGGGACAGGTCGGTAATGAGCTCGGTGCCCGGGCTGTAGGAGAAGCGCACGTGACGCATCTCGATCACCCCGGGCCCGTCCGGGTCCACGTCGGTGGTGGCCGCCTCCTGCGGGCTCTCCTCCTCGGCGTCCAGCAGCTCGAAGACCCGCTCGGCGCTGGCGGTACCGGACTGCACGGCGATGACCATGCCCCCCAGCTCGCCCAGGGGCTGGGAGAACTGCTGGGAGTACTGGATAAAGGCCTGCACGTCGCCCAGGCGCATGGACCCGGAGGCCACCATGAGCCCGCCGACCACGGCGATGGCCACGTAGGACAGGTTCCCGATGACCAGCATGACCGGCATCATGATCCCCGAGAGGAACTGGGCGCGCAGGCTGGAGCGGTACAGTTCCTCGTTCTGCTCGGCGAAGGCCTGGCGCACGGCCTGGGTGCGCCCGTAGGTACGCACCAGGGAGTGGCCGGAGAAGGACTCCTCCACACGCACGTTGAGCTTGCCGGTACGGGCCCACTGGTGGGTGAAGGCCCGCTGCGAGCGGGTGCCGACCACACCCGTGACGACGCCCATGAGCGGGATCATCCCCAGGGCCACCAGGGCCAGCTTCCAGGAGATGGAGAACATCATGGCCAGCACCCCGACGATCGTCATGATACTGGTCAGCGCAGTGGACAGAGACTGCTGGAGGGTGTTGGCAACGTTGTCAATATCGTTGGTAACCCGTGAGAGCATCTCGCCGCGCTGCATGCGGTCGAAGTAGCTCAGCGGCAGGCGGTGGATCTTGTCCTCCACGTCCTGGCGCAGGGAGTACAGGGCCCTGACGGTGACCCGGTTGAGCAGGTAGCCCTGCAGCCAGGTCAGGACCGCCGAGCCCAGGTACAGCAGGGTGACCAGCACCAGGATCCGCCCCAGGCGCGGGAAGTCGATACCGGCACCGGGGACCAGGTCCATGGCCGAGATCATGCTGGCGAGGTCGTCCTGGCCCTGGGCCCGCAGCGCGGCCACGGCCTGCTCCTTGGTGGTCCCCGCGGTCATACTGGCGGAGATGACGCCCTCGAAGATGACGTTGGTGGCCCGCCCCAGGATCTTGGGCGCCGCCACGGCGGCCACGACGCCGGCCACGGCAGCCGCCACGCACACCACCAGCTCGACCTTGAAACGGGTCAGGATCCCGATCATGCGGGTGAAGGAGGGCCAGAAGGCCTTCGCCCTGCCCGGGGGCGGACCGGCCTCGGGGCCTCCGGAGGCGGCCAGGGCCTCCTGGGCCAGGGTCAGGTCGTCCTCGGCGAGGACGTCGGTGGTGGTGGGCTCGCTCATGCGGTGGCCTCCGTTCCGAGCTGGGAGGTGACGATCTCGCGGTAGGTCTCGCTGGTGTCCAGGAGCTCGGCGTGGGTGCCCACGCCCACCAGGCGCCCGGCGTCCAGGACGAGGATCTGGTCGGCGTTGACGACGGTGGACACGCGCTGGGCCACGATGATCTTGGTAATGCCCGGGGTGGCCGGCCCCAGGGCCCGGCGCAGGCGCGCGTCGGTGGCCACGTCCAGGGCGGAGAAGGAGTCGTCAAAGAGCAGGACGGCGGGACGACGCACCAGGGCCCGGGCAATGGACAGGCGCTGGCGCTGGCCGCCGGAGACGTTGGTACCGCCCTGGGCGATGGTGGCCTGGAGGGCGCCGTCCATGTCGGCCACGAAGTCGGCGGCCTGGGCCACCCTCAGCGCCTCCCACAGCTCCTCGTCGGTGGCGTCCTGGCGCCCCAGGCGCAGGTTGGTGGCCACCGTGCCGGCGAACAGGAAGGACTGCTGGGGCACGTAGCCGAGCTGGGACCACAGGGCCTCGGGGTCGGCGTCGCGTACGTCCACCCCGCCCACGACCACCCGTCCGCTGGTGGCGTCAATGAGGCGGGCGATGAGGGACATGACGGTGGACTTGCCCGAGCCGGTGGACCCCACGACGGCGGTGGTGGTCCCGGGTGCCACGCTCAGGCTCAGGTCGGTCAGGACGTTCTCCTGGGCGCCGGGGTAGGCGAAGCAGACCTTGTCCAGCTCCACGGAGCCGGGGGTCGGGAAGGTGGTGACGGCGTCGGGCCGGGTGGTCAGGGTGGGCTCGGTGGCCAGGACCTCGCTAATGCGCTCGGCGCACACGGCGGCGCGCGGGATCATAATGGTCATGAAGGAGGCCATGACAATACCGATGAGGATCTGCATGAGGTAGGCCATAAAGGCGATGAGGGTGCCCACCTCGGTGCTGCCGTTGCCCACCTGGTGGCCCCCGAACCAGACGACGCCCACGATCGTGAGGTCCAGCAGGAGCATGACCAGGGGGAACAGGAGGACGAAGAGCCGGCCCACGCGCTCCCCGACGTCGGTAATGCCCTGGTTGGCCGCCCGGAAGCGCTCCCTCTCGGCGTCCTCGCGCACGAAGGCGCGCACGACGCGGATACCGGTGAGCTGCTCGCGCAGGACGCGGTTAATGGTGTCCAGCCGGTCCTGGTAGGAGCGGAAGAGCGGGACCATGCGCGAGACCACCAGGACCACCGCCAGGAGCAGGACGGGCACGGAGACGGCAATGAGCCAGGACAGGCTGGGGGCCCGGCGCAGGGCCATGACAATGCCGCCGACGGCCATCATGGGGGCGGTCACCAGCATGGTGCACGACATCATGACGAACGTCTGGACCTGCTGGACGTCATTGGTGTTGCGCGTAATGAGGGAGCCCGAGCCGAAGCCGGAGACCTCCCGCTCCGAGAAGTCCCCCACGCGCTCGAAGACGGCTGCGCGCAGGTCGCGGCCCATGCCCATGGCGGCGCGGGCGGCGCACCAGGTGGCGGCGATGGTGGCGGCCCCCTCGAGCACGGAGACGACGAGCATGAGGCCGCCGGTGCGCCAGATGTAGCCGGTGTCACCGGTGGCCACGCCCTTGTCAATGACGTCGGCGTTGAGGGTGGGCAGGTAGAGGGCGGCCATGGTCTGGACGAACTGGAGGACCAGGACGCCCACGAGCAGGCCCGTGTAGGGGCGCAGGTGCCTGCGCAGCAGTCGAGTGAGCACGCACGGAACATAGCAGCCTCACGCCACGTGAGGGTAAAGCGCGGGTCCGGCCGGACCCACGGACCTGCCCGGGGCGTGGCGGCCCGGGCTGCCGCGTCCGGCCCGGCCTGCGTCCGGCTCAGTGGAAGTGGTCCCAGCCCATGGAGGCGGGGGCCCTCCCCGCGACCAGGACCCCCGGGGCCTGCCCGGGGCGCGGGGCGTGGACGGACCCGATGGCGCGGGCCCCTGGGGGCAGGTGCCCCAGGGACGAACGCGGCAGCGTGGACAGCATGCCGTGGTCCTCTCCCCCGGTCAGGACCCAGGTGCGGGCCAGGAGGCGCGCACCGACGCACGCCCCGGCACGGGAGCCCGGGACCGCGCCAGTAGGGGAGCCCGGGACCGCCCCGCCCTGCCCTGCCAGGAGCAGGGCCACCGGCTCCAGGAGGGCGAGGTCGGCGTCCAGGGCGCCTGGTGCGTCCGGCTCGTCGATCTGCACGACGACGCCGCTGGCCCGTGCCAGGCGGTCCGCGTCACGCACCAGGGAGTCCGAGACGTCCATCATGGCCGTGGCCCCGGCCAGCGCGAGCGCGGGGCCGGCCTCCAGCGGCGGGGAGGGGACCCGGAACAGCTCCCGGCAGCGGGCCGCCGTACCGCTCAGGTCGGCGTCCCCGTACCCGGCCTCCAGCAGGGCCAGGCCCGCCGCGCCGCACCCCAGGTTGCCCACGTGGACCAGCAGGTCGCCGTCGTGCGCCCCACCGCGCAGCACCGGGGGGCGTCCCCGGAGATCCCCCATGACAGTGACTGATACCACAATGGACTCCCCGCTGGACAGGTCCCCGCCCACCACCCCGACGCCGAGGGGGGCGCAGGCCCGCCCCAGGCCCCGGGCCAGGTCGGTCACCCAGGACACCGGGGTGTCCCCGGGCAGCACCAGGCCGACCACCAGGGCCACGGGGACCGCCCCCATGGCGGCGACGTCGGCGAGGTTCTGGGCGGCGGCCCGTCGCCCCACCTGCTGGGCGCTCATCCAGTCGGTACGGAAGTGGCGGCCCTCGACCAGCACGTCGGTGCTCACGCAGTAGCGCCCGTCAGGGGCGGCCAGGACCGCGCAGTCGTCCCCGACGCCCACCAGGGCCGCCGGGCTGGGGGGCAGCAGCGGGGCCAGGGCGGCCAGGAGCCCGGTCTCACCCAGGTCCGAGACGGTCCCCCTGGCGGCGGGCGCCTCAGCGGTTGACATCCGCAGGGCGCTCCAGGGCCAGCTCAATGAGCTCGGTGATCAGGTCCCGGTAGTCCAGGCCGGAGACCTGCCACATGTAGGGGTACATGGAGAAGGGGGTGAAGCCGGGCATGGTGTTGACCTCGTTGACGACGGCCGTCCCCTGGGGGGTGAGGAAGAAGTCCACGCGCGCCAGGCCCTCGCCCCCCAGGGCCTCGAAGGCCCGGGCGGCCGTGGTCATGAGCTGGTCCCGCTCCTGGGGACGCAGCGGGGCGGGGCAGACCATGTCCACCGCGTCGTGCGCCAGGTACTTGGTGCGGTAGTCGTAGAACTCCCCGGCACCGTGGGAGACGTCCATCCTGATCTCCCCGGGCTCGGCCACGCGCGGGGCGGCGTCGCCGTGACCGCCCAGGACCGCGACCTCGATCTCGCGGCCGAAGACCCCGGACTCGACCAGGACCTTGGGGTCCACCTCACGGGCGGTCCCAATGGCGGCGGACAGGTCCTCGGGGCGGTCGACCTTGCTGATACCCAGGGAGGAGCCGGCGCGGGCGGGCTTGACGAACAGGGGGTAGGCCAGGGCGGCGCACGCCTTAAGGACGGCGGCCGGGTCGTGGTGCCATGCGCGGGGGGTGACCACCACGTGCGGGGCGGTGGGGATGCCCGCGGCGTTCAGGAGCACCTTGGTGACCTGCTTGTCCATGCCGGCGGCGCTGGCCAGCACCCCGCAGCCCACGTAGGGCAGGCCCATCATCTCCAGCAGGCCCTGGATGGTGCCGTCCTCCCCGTAGGGGCCGTGCAGCAGGGGCAGGACGACGTCGACGGCCCCCAGCAGGTGCGTGCCGGCGGGGGTGACGGCGCTCAGCGCCCCGCCGCCCGGGCGCATGGTCAGCTCGCCGCGTCCCAGGCCCGTGGCCGTGACCTCCACCGGCGGCTCGTCCCCGCGCAGCTCCAGGGCTGCGGGGTCGTCGTCCACCAGGACCCACTGGCCCTGCCGGGTCACGCCAATGGGCAGGACGTCGTAGCGCCGGCGGTCAATGGCGGACAGGACCCCGGCGGCGGTGGCGCAGGAGATGGTGTGCTCCCCGCTGCGGCCCCCGAAGACGACGGCGACGCGCGTCCTGCGCCCGCCAGCAGGGTTCGAGGGGGAGGTGACGGGGAGGGTCTGGGGTGTGTCAGGCATAGTCCCACGCTACCGCGCCGTGACACCTATCCTGGATAACGCATCCGGTTCCTGACGTGAGGAGAACCCATGACACGCCACGCGCTCGCCCCCGCCCTGGTCATGCTGCTGGCCGGTGCCCTGGCCCTGGGCGCCTGCGGCACCCACCCCGCCGCGAGCCCGTCGGACCCGGTACCCGAGACACCCGCCACCGGGACCGCTACCAGCACCTCCACCGCCACGGGCGGCAACGCGCCGCTCGCACCCGCCACCTCGGCACCCCCGCTGTCCCCCGACGAGAGGACCGCCTCCAACGAGCCCGCCTGGGGCACCGGCGAGCAGGGTCAGGAGGCCTCCGCGGGCTCCCAGCTCGTGATCACCGACATGCGCGTGGGCTCCCACGACGAGAACGGCCGGGAGTACGACCGCATCGTCCTGGAGTTCGCCGGGGAGGGGACCCCAGGCTGGCTCCCGCCGCAGTGGGTCACCCAGGCCTCCACCACCGGCAAGGGCGACCCGATCAATATCAAGGGGGACCACCTCCTGGTCGTCAAGGGCACCGGCATGGCCGGCGTCCCCGACGCCGACCAGCAGGCCCACAGCTACAAGGGCCCGCGGGAGCTCAACCTGGACGACAGCCCCCAGGGCGACGAGATCGAGGGGGTCCACCTGGACATGCCCTTTGAGGGCGAGTTCCAGCTGGTGCTGGGCACCGACTCCAAGACCTACCGGATCTTCACCCTGTCCGGCCCCACGCGCCTGGTCATTGACGTCGCCGACGACTGACCACAGGAGCATGGCCCCGTCCTACCCGCCCTGGGGACGGGCAGGACGGGGCGGGCAGGCGGCACTGCTCAGAGCGGGGCGGCGTTGACGCCCTCGGCCTTGCGCGGGCGCGACAGCAGCGCGTCAGAGACCTCCCTGACGGAGGCCCGGCCCTCCACCACGGCCACGACCCCGGCGGTGATGGGCATCTCCACCCCGTGGGTGTCGGCCAGGTCCAGCACGGCCCGGGCCGACTTGGCCCCCTCGGCCACGCCCCGGGAGACGGCGGTGGCCCGGGCCACGCTCATCCCCTCCCCCAGGCGGCGGCCGAAGGACTGGTTACGGCTCAGCGGGGAGGAGCAGGTAGCCACCAGGTCCCCCATGCCGGCCAGGCCGGAGAAGGTCTCCGGCCGCGCCCCCAGCGCCAGGCCCAGGCGGGTGATCTCCACCAGGCCGCGGGTAATGAGCGTGGCCTTGGAGTTGTCCCCCAGCCCGCGCCCGGCCGCCATGCCCACCGCGAGCGCAATGACGTTCTTGACCGCGCCGCACAGCTCCACGCCCAGGACGTCGTTGTTGGTGTAGGGGCGGAAGGTGGCGGTGGCGCAGGCGGCGGCCACGGCGGCGGCGGTGTCCTGGCTGGAGGAGGCCACCACCGTGGCGGTGGGCTGCCTGACGGCGATCTCGTCGGCGAGGTTGGGGCCGGAGACGACGGCGACCCGCTCCCCCGGGACCCCGAGCACCTGGGCCAGGACCTCGCTCATGCGCATCCGGGTGCCCAGCTCAATGCCCTTCATGAGGGAGACCACCAGCGCACCGGGCTCGACGGCGCCTGCCAGGGGCTCGATGGCGCCGCGGGCCAGCTGGGAGGGCAGGGCCACCACCACGATCCCCGCGCCCGCCACGGCCGCACGCATGTCGGTGGTGGCCCTCACCTCCGGGGGCAGGCTCAGGCTGGGGGCGTAGCGGCTGTTGGTCCCCGAGTTGATCTCGGCGGCGACCTCCTGGCGGCGGGCCCAGACGGTGGTGGGGGCACCGGCCTCGGCCAGGAGGCTGGCGAAGGTGGTCCCCCAGGCCCCTGCGCCTACGACGGCGGCGCGGGAGGGGAGCTGGTGCGCGGTGTGGGTGGGGTTCACTGCGGGTCCTCCTGGGCGACGTCGTCGAGCGCGGCTCCCGGGGCCTTAACCGGTTCAGGTGCCACGGCCGGGTCGGAGATGGCCGGCTCCGGCGCCTCAGCTGGCTCGGGATCAGCTGGCGCCATGGCCGGCTCCGGTGCTTCAACCGACTCAGGCGCCTCAGCTGGCTGAGGCGCAGCTGCCTGCGGGGCCCCCGGGTCCTGATCCGGCCCCAGCAGCGGGTCGGGCCTGCGTACCCCGATCCTGCCCTTGCCGGGGTCGCCGTCGTAGTGCATGTCGTAGGGGCGGGGCGCCTTCTCGCCGCGCAGGTCCTCCACCAGGTGGGTAATGGCCTCCATCATGGCGGCGGTGCACTGGCGTACGGCCTCGTGGTCCTGGGTGTCGGAGCCGAACCGGGACAGGTCCAGGGGGGTGCCGATCTTGACGCGCACCTCCTTGCGCGGGAAGGGGTGGAAGATCTTGCCGTAGGTGTGGAGGACGTCCTGGGCGCCCCACTGCCCCACGGGGACCACGGGGGCCCCCGAGACCATGGCCAGGCGGGCGGCCCCGGTCTTGGCGACCATGGGCCACTGGAGGGGGTCGCGTGACAGGGTGCCCTCGGGGAAGATCATAATGGCCCCGCCCTCGGCCAGGACCTTCCTGGCGGCCTCCAGGGACCTGGCCGCGTCCCGGGTGCCGCGCTGGACCGGGATCTGCCCCCCGGCCCGCAGGATGGCGCCCAGGACGGGGACCTTGAACAGGGTCGCCTTGGTCAGGGAGTAGACGGGCACGTCGGCGTCGACGAAGGCCCGCATGGCGGTCAGGGAGTCCAGGTCGGTGAGGTGGTTGGCCACCGCGATAAAGCCGCCCTCGGAGGGGATGTTCTCGGTGCCCTCCACGTGCTGGCGGGAGACGGCCTTGAGGAAGGGGATGATCGCCCCGCGCGCGGCGAGGCGGTAGAACGGGGTCATGGGGCGCTGGGTCACGCGCTGAGCCTAGCCGCTCGGCCGCCGCGGCCCCTTTGAGGAACCGTACAAGCCGGTCTCAGGCCAGGCGGGTGACATTGGCCTCCAGGCAGCCGAGCTTGTGCATAAAGTGCTCGTAGCCGCGGTCAATGAGGTTAATGCCCTCCACCCGGCTGGTGCCCTGGGCGGCCAGGGCGGCAATGAGGTGGGAGAAGCCACCGCGCAGGTCGGGGACCACGATGTCGGCGCCCGTCAGGGGGGTGGGGCCGGAGACGACGGCCGAGTGGTAGAAGTTGCGCTGCCCGAACCGGCAGGCGCTGCCCCCCAGGCACTCGCGGTAGACCTGGATGGTGGCCCCCATCTTGCACAGGGCGGCGGTGAAGCCGAAGCGGTTCTCGTAGACGGTCTCGTGGACGATCGACAGGCCCTCGGCCTGGGTCAGGGCCACCACCAGGGGCTGCTGCCAGTCGGTCATGAAGCCGGGGTGGACGTTGGTCTCCACCACGATGCTGCGCAGGTCCCCGCCGGGGTGGTAGAAGCGGATGCCGTCGTCGCGCACGTCAAAGGCGCCCCCGACCTTGCGGAAGATGTTGAGGAAGGTGGTCATGTCCCCCTGGTGGGCGCCGTGCACCAGGATGTCGCCGCCGGTGGCCAGGGCGGCGGAGGCCCAGGAGGCGGTCTCGATGCGGTCGGGCAGGGCGTGGTGGTTGTAGCCCACGAGCCCGTCGACCCCCTCGACGTGGATGGTGCGGTCGGTGTCCACCGAGATAATGGCGCCCATCTTCTGGAGCACGTCCACCAGGTCCAGGATCTCGGGCTCGACGGCGGCGCCGCGCAGCTCGGTCAGGCCCTCGGCGCGCACGGCGGTCAGCAGGGTCTGCTCGGTGGCGCCCACGGACGGGTAGGGCAGGTCGATGACGGTCCCGTGCAGCCCGTCGGGGGCGGTCAGGCGGATGCCCTGGGCCTGCTTGTCCACGGTCGCCCCGAACTGGCGCAGGATCTGCAGGTGGAAGTCGATGGGGCGGTCCCCGATGCGGCAGCCGCCCAGGTCGGGGATAAAGGCCTCCCCCAGGCGGTGCAGCAGGGGCCCGCAGAAGAGGATGGGGATGCGTGAGGACCCGGCGTGGGCGTCGATGTCGGCCATGTGGGCGGACTCGACCTTGGAGGGGTCCAGGCGCAGGACGCCCTCGGTCTGGTCGTAGTCGATGCTCACCCCGTGCAGGGCCAGCAGGCCGGAGACCACGTCGACGTCGCGGATGAGGGGCACGTTGCGCAGCACCGAGGGGGTGGCCCCCAGCAGGGCCGCGACCATGGCCTTGGGCACGAGGTTCTTGGCCCCACGTACGGTGATCTCGCCGGTGAGCGGGTGTCCGCCCTCAACCTGAAGCAGACCGTCAGCCATTGTTTCCTCCGGGGGTGGGTAGGCCCCGCGGGGTGGGCGGGGTCGCCCCAGCATAGGTGCCCGCGCACCCCGTCGTCCGTCCCCCGCCGGTGACAAGGACCTGCCGACGGCGAAAACCAGCTGGTCAGGGCGTTCCGCCCGTCACCGGCCACCGGGACACGCCGACGGGCACAGGGGCCACAGGAACCTAAGGAAGTTCTCACACAGGCCTCACAGGCCTGTAGCCTCCGCCTCCCAGACTCGGGGTATGAGCCAGACAGCACCCTCACCCGCGCCCCTGCGCGTCGTGCTCTACTCCCACGACTCCCTGGGGCTGGGGCACCTGAGGCGCAACCTCGCCCTGGCCCACGCCCTGGCCCAGGACCTGCCCGCCCTCAGCGGCCGGGACGTGGCCGGGCTGCTGGTGCGCGGTCTCACCCCGGGGGTGGACCTGCCCCTGCCGCCGGGCTTTGACTGGCTCACCCTGCCGGGCGTGGCCAAGGGCCCCGGAGGGTATGAGCCCCGTCACCTAGGGACCGGTACCGCTGACCTGCTGGCCCTGCGCTCGGCCCTGCTGGAGACCGCCCTGACCCGTTTCAGCCCTGACCTGGTCGTCATCGACCGCCACCCCTACGGGGTGCACCGCGAGCTGCTGGCCCCGCTGCGCCGCCTGAGGCGGGCCCGTCCCTCCTGCCAGGTGGTCCTGGGGCTGCGGGAGGTCCTCGACTCACCGGGGTGCGTGCAGGCCGAGTGGCACCGCCTGGGCGACGCCAGTGAGCTGCGCCACCTCATTGACCACGTCTGGGTCTACGGCGACCCCGCGGTCCACGACCTGCGCCGCAGCGGCGAAGCGCCGACGGCGCTGGCCGACCGGATCACCTACACCGGCTACCTGGCCGCCGGCCGCGCCCGCACCGACCGGCCCGAGGCCCTGCTCACCACCCGCCCCTACGTGCTGACCACCACCGGCGGCGGCCAGGACGGGACGGTCCTGGTGCGTGCCGCCCTGGAGGCGATGATCCCATCCGGCCACGCCCACGTCGTCGTGGCCGGCCCCCAGGCCCGGGCCCGCGACCTGGCCGACCTGACGCCCCGGGCGGGGACGCGCCTGCTGCGCTGCCTGCCCGGCCTGAGCCTGCACATCGCCCAGGCCAGCGCGGTCATCGCCATGGGCGGCTACAACACGGTCAACGAGGTCCTGGCCTCCACCACGCCCGCGCTCATCGTCCCCCGGGAGGCCCCCCGCGCCGAGCAGCTCATCCGCGCCCGGGCGCTGGCGGCCAGCGGCGCCGTCGACCTCATGCGGGTGGCCGACCTGAGCCCCCAGGCCCTGTCGGAGTGGGTCCACCGGGCCGTGGGCCGGCACCGGGACCGCTCCCACCTCAGGCGCGACGGCCTGGCCCGGGTCGCCCGCCTGGCCGCAGACCTCCTGGCCCCCTCGGCCGGGGCCAGGGGCCCTGGTCCCGCAGGGCCCACCGGCCCCGGGGCGCGCCCCGTCCCGGCCCCCCGTACCCGTCAGGCCCCCGCCCGGGGGCGCCCTTCCCACCAGCGGCCGGCCGCCCCGGCCACCACCAGCCCCAGGAGCACGTCATGACCACACCCCACGTCGGCTACGTCCTGAAGGTCTACCCCCGGTTCTCCGAGACCTTCGTCGTCACCGAGATCCTGGCCCGTGAGGCCCTGGGAGACCGCCTGAGCGTCTACGCCCTGCGCCCCACCACCGACTCGCGCTTCCACCCCGAGATCTCCCGGGTCAGGGCCCCCGTGCGCCGGGTGCCCCGCCCCCACCTGCTGGAGAGCCTGTGGACCTGCCTGGGCGCGGGCCTGGACCAGGAGCCGGTGCGGCAGGCCTTCTGCGAGATCCTGCCGGTGCTGGCCGGCCTGCCGGGTGAGGACGTGGCCCAGGGCGTGGCCCTGGCCCAGCAGGTGCGTGCCGACGGCGTCACCCACCTGCACGCGCACTTCGCCTCCCTGGCGGGACGCACCGCCTGGATCGCCTCCCGACTGACCGGCGTGCCCTACACGGTGACCACCCACGCCAAGGACATCTACCACCGCGACGTGGACCGCACCTGGCTGCGCCGGGTGTGCGGGGACGCCGAGCGGGTCATTGCCATCAGCCGCTTCAACCGGGACTTCCTGGAGCGGGTCCTGGAGGGCAGCGGTGCCCGCGTGAGCCTGCAGTACAACGCCCTGGAGCTGGACCGCTTCCCCTTCCGCGCCCGCCCCGCCCCGGGCCCCGACCGGCCGCTGCGGGTCCTGGGGGTGGGCCGGCTCGTGCCCAAGAAGGGGTTCGGGGACCTCGTTGACGCCGCTGCCAGCCTGCGCCAACGCGGCGTAGAGGCCCAGGTCACGGTGGCGGGCGAGGGCGAGCTGCGCACCCCCCTCCAGGAGAGGGTGCGCGAGGCGGGCCTGGAGGGGACCGTGACCTTCCTGGGCGCCCGTACCCAGGCCGAGGTCCGCGACCTGCTGGGGCGGGCCGACGTCCTCGTGGCCCCCTGCGTGGAGGCCGAGGACGGCAATATCGACGGCCTGCCCACCGTGGTGCTGGAGGCGATGGCCTGCGGCACCCCGGTGGTGGCCACCTCCGTGTCCGGCCTGCCCGAGGTGGTCCAGGACGGTGTCACGGGGATCCTGCTGGAGCCCGGGGACGTGGACGCCCTGGCCGACGCCCTGGACGACCTGGCCGCCGGGAGGCGGGACACCGCCGCCCTGGCCAGGAACGGGCGCGCCCTCGTGGAGGAGCGCTTCGACTGCCGTCGGCAGGCCCGGCGCCTCTCACGCTGGGAGGGCGGCACCGGCCGGACTCCCCGGCCCGGGACAGAGCCCGCACGTCCTGGGTCGGGCTCCCCGGCCCGGCCCGAGGCCCCCACCCGCTCGGACGCCCCCACCAGGCCGGACGCCCCCACACGGCCCGAGGCCAGCCGCACGGACCCCGCTGGTCCCGCCGCGCCCTGCCACACGGCCCCCAGGGCCCTGAGGGTCGCCTACCTCAGCGTGGACCCGGGGGTCCCCGTGTTCGGCACCAAGGGGGCCTCGGTCCACGTCCAGGAGGTGGTGCGTGAGCTACGCGGACGCGGGCACGAGGTGAGCGTGTACACCACCCGGGCCGGTAGCCGCGTCCCGGCCGACCTGGAGGACCTGCGCGTGGTCGAGGTGCCCCTGGGCCCCCACCCCGGTACCGCCGCCCGGGAGGCGGCCCAGGCCCGGGCCTCCCGGGAGCTGGCCGCCCGGGCCGAGGCCGACCACCCCGACCTGGTCTACGAGCGCTACTCCCTGTTCTCCCGGGCCCTGAGCCAGGTCACCGCCGCCACGGGGGCCGCCAGCGTCCTGGAGGTCAACTCCCCCCTGGTGGACGAGCAGCGCACGCACCGGGGGCTGTGCGACGCCGAGGGGGCCCTGGAGGCCCTGCGCGCCCAGGTGGGGGCGGCCGGCCTCACCCTGTGCGTCTCGGGCCCGGTGGAGGCCTGGGTCCGCGGCCACTGCCCCACGGGCAGGGTGCGTACCCTGCCCAACGGGGTCAATACCGTCCGGATCACCCCCCGGCCGGAGGACCCCGACCAGGTGGTGGTCACCTTCGTGGGCACCCTCAAGCCCTGGCACGGGGTGGAGGACCTGCTGCGGGCGGCCGCCCTGGCCAGGGAGCCCTGGAGCCTGCGGGTGGTGGGCGACGGGCCCCAGGGCCCGGCCCTGCGCTCCCAGGCGCGCGAGGACGGCCTGGAGGTGGACTTCCGGGGCGCCGTCGCCCCCGAGCAGGTGCCCGACCACCTGGCGGGGTCGGCCGTCGCGGTCGCCCCCTACCCCGAGCCGACTACCGGGCAGGGGCACTACTTCTCCCCGCTGAAGGTCTACGAGTACATGGCGGCGGGCCTGCCGGTGGTGGCCTCCGCGGTGGGCCAGCTCCCCGGTGCGCTGGAGGGCTGCGGCCTGCTGGTCCCGCCCTCGGACCCCCAGGCCCTGGCCGACGCCCTGGACGCCCTGGCCTCCGACCCGCGGCGCCGGCGCGAGCTGGGACAGCGGGCCCGGCAGGAGGCGGTGGAGCACCACTCGTGGTCCCGGGTGGTCACCCGGGCCCTGGAGCTGGCGGGGGTGGACAGTGCCTGAGAACCGCGGCGCCCTGCGCAGGAGCCTGCACCTGGTCGCCCCCGACCTGCGCCCCCAGTGGGGCATGGTCCTGGCCGGGGTCCTCGCCCTCATGCTGGAGGTGGGCTTCCGGGTCATGGAGCCCTGGCCCCTGAAGATCGTCATTGACGCCCTGGTCTCCTCCCTGAAGGGGTCCGGCTCCCCGGGGGCGACGGTCCCCTTCCTGCTGCTGTGCGGACTGGTCCTGGTGGCAGTCACCGCCCTGCGGGCCCTGTGCAACTACGTGGCCACCATGTGCTTCGCCCTCATTAGCTCACGGGCCGCCGCTCGTCTGCGTGAACGTGTCTTCTGCCACGTCCAGGGGCTGTCCCAGCAGTTCCACGCCCGCAACCGCAGCGCCGACACCGTCCAGCGGATCGTCTCCGACGTCGCCCGCCTCCAGGACGTGGCCATCCAGGCGGGGCTGCCGCTGCTGGCCAACGTGTCCACCCTGGCGGTCATGCTGGGGGTCATGGTCCTCCTCGACCCGGTGCTCGCGGTGGTCGTGGTGGCCGCCGTCGGCGCCTTCTGGCTCACCTCCCGGGGCGCCGGGGCCCGTATCACCCAGGCATCGCGCCGTACCCGCCAGGGCGAGGGGCGCCTGGCCGACACCGCCCAGGAGTCGCTCAGCTCCATCGCCGTGGTCCAGTCCTACGGGCTGGAGGACCTCATCGCCCGACGCTTCGCCAGCGCCAACCAGGTCTCCCTGCGCCAGGGGGTGCGGGCGCTGTGCCTGTCGGCCCGCCTGGAGCGCGGCACCGACGTCATCGTGGGCCTGGCCACCGCCGCGGTCATGGTGGGCGGGGGCGTGCGGGTCCTCCAGGGCGCCATGTCCCCCGGGGACCTGGTGCTGTTCACCACCTACCTGCGCACCACCATGAAGCCCCTGCGCGACATGGCCAAGTACACCGGGCGCCTGGCCCGGGCCGGGGCCTGCGGGGAGCGGGTGGCCGACCTGATGGGCCGCACGCCCCAGGTGACCAGCCCCGCCGCCGCCCTGGTCCCGGCCCGGCTGCACGGACACGTCCGCCTGGAGGACGTGCGCACCGAGTACGACGGCGTGGAGGTCCTCCACGGGGTGAGCCTGAGCGTCTCCCCCGGCGAGTACGTGGCCGTGGTGGGCCCCTCCGGGGCGGGCAAGTCCACCCTGGTCTCCCTGCTGACCCGGGCCCAGGACCCCGTGGGCGGCACCGTGTCCCTGGACGGCTACCCGCTCCAGGCCCTGGACCTGGGGCTGCTGCGGGCCAGCGTCTCGGTCCTGCACCAGGAGGCCCTGCTCCTGACCGGCACGGTGGCGGAGAACATCCGTATGGGACGTCAGGACGCCACCGACGCGCAGGTGGAGGCGGCGGCCCGGGCCGCTGGCGCCCACGGCTTTATCACGGACCTGCCCCAGGGCTATGACACGGTGGTCGGCGAGCGCGGGGGCACCTTGTCCGGGGGGCAGCGCCAGCGGGTCGGCATCGCCCGCGCCCTGCTGCGCTCGGCGCCCGTGGTGGTCCTGGACGAGGCCACCACCGGGCTGGACCCCCACTCCGCGTCCCTGGTCCTGGACGCCGTGGACCGCCTGGTACGGGGACGGACCACGATCGCCGTGACCCACGACGCCGAGGTCGCCGTGCGCGCCACCAGGGTGGTGTGGCTGGAGGAGGGCCGGATCCTCATGGACGGGACCCCGCAGGAGCTGGCCGCGACCTCCCCTCGTTTCCGTACCTGGCTGGACAGCCGTCGCGCCACCAGCCTGGCCGGCGGAGGCGTGTCATGAGCGCGTCCGCCTCACCCCCCAGCGAGGTCGCCGTGCTGGAGGCCGCCCTGGATCCCGCCTGGCTGACAAAGCGCTGCGGCCGCCCGGTGCGGGCCTCCCGCCTGCGTCTCAAGCCGGGGGTGTCACTGGCCCTGTCCCTGGTGGACGCCTGCCGGGGCACGCCCGTGGGCTGGGCCCGGTTCCTGTGGCCCCGGGCCCGCAGCCGGGCCAGGTCACTGGCCGCCTGGGCGGGGGCCCAGGGGCTCGCGGTCCACCAGCGGGACTGGGCCGGGCTGGTCCTCCAGTGGGGCGGCCTGGCCAGCGACCCGGCCCTGGGACGGGTGGTCGCCTCCAGCCTGGGCCCCTGGGCCGCGGCCCTGCCCGGCCTGGAGGGGCCCGGTGGCACGGGACCGGGCGGGGCGGTCGCTGAGGCGCCGTGCGATCCCCCAGCACCAGGAGACCCCCCGGCGCCGGGGGACCTACCGGGCCGCCGGGGAGCCCCCGGGGCCGAGGGGACCCTCCAGGTCATGCGTCACAACCCCTTGCGGCGTCTGGTGATACGAGCGGGTTCCTACGTGGTGCGCCTGAGCGCCCGTCCCACGCCCTGGGGGCCGGCCCCGCTGTCCGAGCTCGCCGCCCTGGTGCCCACCCCGCCCCCGGTGGAGCTGCCCACCAGCCCCGCCCCCGGGCTGCCCGCCCAGGTCAGGGGTGAGGGCGGGGTCCACGTAGCGGCCCAGGCCCTCACCGGTGACACCGACCTGGGGCGCTGCCCCGACCCGGAGGCCACCTACCGGGCCGGGACGCTGCTGGCCCGGCTGCACCGCGCCCGCCCCGTCCCCGGTGGGGCCCTGGAGGCCGCCCTGGGGCCGGCACCCGACGCCGGGCGCGCCCTGCGGGCCCACGCAGGCGTCCTGGACCACCTGGACCGGGCCCTGGCCGGGCGCGCCCGGGCCCTGGCCGGGCGTCTTCCCCGCTCCCCGGTGGGACCAGGTGTCCTCAGCCACGGTGACGCCTCCCCCGACCAGGTGCTCCTGGAGCGCGCCTCGGGCCTGGTGTGGCTGACCGACTTCGACCGTCTCTGCCTGGCTGAGCCAGCCACGGACCTGGGCTCCTACCTCTCGCAGGTGGACCCGGAGCTGGGGCAGGCGCTGCTGGACGGATACCGCGCCGGCGGAGGGCTCCCGCCCAGTCCCGCCGAGCGCGAGGCGGCCCTGACCCGCAGCCTCGTCCTGCGGGCGGCCGAGCCCCTGCGCGCCGCCGATCCCGCCTGGCGCCAGGCGCTGTCCGCCACGCTGGAGGACCTGGAGGAGCGCTGCCCATGAGACCCCTGAACGTGCTGCGCCGCACCGAGGGCGTCCGCCGGGCCTGGCCCGCACCCGACGGCGGGCTGACCTTTGAGACCACCGACGCCCGGGGCCGCCTGCGGGCCGGACGGGTCACACCCCGGGGGCAGGTCCACCTGGTCCCCTACGCCACCGACCCGGACCTGCCCGCCCTGGGGCCCCGCCCGCAGGGCCGCCTGGTGGTCCACCGGCTCTCCCGCCGCGCGGTCGTGCTGTCCCCCACCCGGGCCGTGAGGATCCTCAGGCCCGCTCGGGTGGACAGGACCCTGGAGGTGGGGGCCGCCATGGCCGGCCTGTGCACCCGGGCCGGGGCGCGGGCCGCGGTGGCACGCCCGGCCGGCGGGGGCGCCACCACCCAGCCGCTGCTGGAGGGGCGGAGCCTGCATGACCTGGGTGCGGGGGCGCTGCCCGCCTGGCAGGCCCTGGCAGGCACCTGGCCCGCCCTGGCCTCCCTGGCCGACTCCCCCCAGGCGCTCTCGCTGCCCCGGCACACCGCCTGGGACGAGGCCCGGGTGCTGCGCGGCTGGCTCACCCAGGTCCGGCGGCACCGGGCCGTGGGCCCCCTGGAGGCGCTGGAGCGCGCCGTGGAGGCGGCCTGCACCGCCCTGGTCCGGCAGGACGCGCCGGTGCGGACCACGCCCCAAACGGGTGCCGGGTCCCGGGGCAGGCCGGTGACCGAGGTCCCCAGTCACCGTGACCTGCACGACAAGCAGGTCCTGTGGGACGGCCGCACCCCGGGCCTGCTGGACCTGGACACGGCCGCCCGCGCGGAGGCCGCCCTGGACGTGGGCAACCTGCTGGCCCACCTTGAGCTGCGCGCCCTGGCCGGCTCCCTGCCCGCCGAGGCGGCCCGGGCCGCGGCGGGGTACCTGCGCGACGCCGTCGAGCACCTGCCGACCACCCCTGAGCGCACCGAGGTCTACACGCGCTCCGCCCGCCTCCGGCTGGCCTGCGTATACGCCTTCCGCCCCGCGGCCGGCCCCTGGCTGGACGCCTGGCTGGACCACGTCCTGGGCACCTGAGGGCCCGGACACCCCACGACCCACCCACCGACAACCGACCACCCACCGACCGCCAGATCCGCGCCCCGGCGCGGCAGGACACCCGACCACGGCGCCTGAGGGCGCCAGAGAGTGATAGGAGCCACCATGAAGATCACCGTCACAGGGTGCGGCTACCTCGGAGCCGTCCACGCCGTCTCCATGGCCGAGCTCGGCCACGAGGTCCTGGGCATCGAGGCCGACGCGGACAGGGCACGCTCCCTCCAGGAGGGCCGGACGCCCTTCTACGAGCCCGGGATGGACCAGGCCCTGGGATCCGCCCTGGGGTCGGGCAGACTGCGCTTCACCTCCTGCCCGGACCCCGGCGAGGTGGCCCGGGCCCAGGTGCACTTCCTGTGCGTGGGCACCCCCCAGTCGGCCCACAGCGGCGCCGCCGACCTGCGGTTCCTGTGGTCGGCGGTGGACCGTCTCCTGGACTGCCTGCCCGCCCCCACCCAGGCCGTGGTGGTCGGCAAGTCCACCGTCCCGGTGGGGACCGCCGCCGAGGTCGCGCGGCGCCTGGGCCAGGTAGGGGCCACGCTGGTGTGGAACCCCGAGTTCCTGCGGGAGGGGCACGCCGTCCACGACACCCTCCACCCCGACAGGATCGTCTACGGGCTGCCGGATGACCCCCGGGCCGCCGAGCACGCCCAGGGGGTCCTGGACGAGGTCTACGCCCCCGTCCTGGCCGAGGGCGTGGAGCGGATCACCGCCAACTACGCCACCGCCGAGCTGGTCAAGGTCGCCGCGAACTCCTTCCTGGCCACCAAGATCTCCTTCATTAACGCCATGGCCGAGATGTGCGAGGCCACCGGCGGGGACGTGACCGTCCTGGCCGAGGCGATCGGCAGGGACGAGCGCATCGGCCGCAGGTTCCTGGGCGCCGGGGTCGGCTTCGGCGGTGGCTGCCTGCCCAAGGACATCCGCGCCTTCACCACCCGGGCCCGCGAGCTGGGGGTCCAGGACGCGGTGGCCTTCCTGCACGAGGTGGACCTCATTAACCAGCGCCGCCGGGACCGGGTGGTCTCCCTGGCCCGCAGGCACCTGGGCGGGGACCTGCGGGGACGCCGCGTGACCTTCCTGGGGGCCGCCTTCAAGCCTGACAGCGACGACGTGCGCGACTCCCCCGCCCTGGACGTGGCCCGCCGTCTCCAGGAGGCGGGGGCGCTGGTGACCGTCTGCGACCCGCGGGCCCTGCCGGTGGTGCGCTGCCAGCACCCCGGGCTGCGTACCGAGGAGGACCCCGCCGCCGCCATGAGCGGGGCGGAGGCCGTCCTGCTGCTCACCGAGTGGGACGAGTTCACCGGGCTCGACCCGCACGAGGCCGCCACCTGGGTGTCCCGCCCGGTCATGATCGACGGGCGCAACGCCCTGGATCCCGAGCAGTGGCGCGAGGCCGGGTGGACCTACGCCGGACTGGGGAGGTGAGGGCCGCCGCGGAGGGGGGCAGGCGTCACAATAGGGTCATGGAGGTTGCCCGCACCACACTGAGGTCCCGCATCGTGGGGACCATGGTCCTGGTCGCCACCGTGGCCCTGAGCGTCTCCGGGACCCTGCTGTGGGTCCTGGAGGAGCGCAGCATCCACCACGACGCCGACCGTCAGCTGGATCGCGTCCACACCCTGCTGACCGACCTGGCGGTCACCGGGACCGACCCGGGCACCGGCGCGCCCTTCACCTCCCCCTCCCGGGTGCTCCACGCCTACCTGTCGGCCACGGTGCTGGGCCCCACCCAGGGGGCGGTGGCCCTCCTGGGCTCCCGGGTCTACCTGCTGGCGCCCCGGGGGGTCACCCTGCGCCCCGAGGAGGACCCCGAGCTCATGTCCTACGCGACGGCGCACGCCACCGGGGTGGACGCGGTGGTGGACACCCTGCGCACCGCCAGGGGCACCTACCGGGTGCTGGTCTCACCCATTACCACCCACGGGGAGCAGGGGGCCCTGGTGTACGTCATCGACCTGCGCGCCCCCACGTCCTCGCTACGCCAGTCCATGGCCCTGTACGCCCTGTCCGCTACCGTGAGCCTGGCCGCGGTGGCGGTGCTGGCCAGGGTCGCCGTCGGACGCCTGCTGCGCCCCATTGGTGAGCTGCGCCAGGCCGCGGAGGCCATTGACGAGCGCAACCTCTCCCAGCGGGTGCCCGTGCGCGGCCGGGACGACCTGGCGGCGCTGGCCTCCGCCTTCAACCGGATGGTGGGCCGGGTGGAGCGGTCGGTGGAGGCGCAGCGGAGCCTGACCGACGACGTCGGCCACGAGCTGCGCACCCCCATCACCATTGTGCGCGGCCACCTGGAGCTGGTGGACCCCCACGACCCCGAGGACGTGACCTCCACCACCCACCTGGCGCTGGAGGAGCTGGACCGCATGGGGGTGCTCGTCAACGACATGCTCACCCTGGCCAGATCCCTGGACTCCCAGCACGTCCGGCCCCAGGACCACGACGTCGCCGCCCTGACGCGCACGGTCCTGGACAAGGCGCGTGCCCTGGGGGAGCGCCGGTGGCTGCTGGAGGGGACGGCGCAGGTCACCGCCCGGGTGGACCAGCAGCGCCTGACCCAGGCCTGGCTCCAGCTGGCCGCCAACGCGGTGCGCTACTCCGACCCCGGATCCACCGTGGCCCTGGGCTCGGCCGCCACCGGATCCGAGCTGCGCCTGTGGGTGCGTGACGAGGGCACGGGGATCGCCCCGCAGGACCTGGAGCGCATCCGGCAGCGCTTTGTACGCACCGCCCAGGCGCGGGCGCGCTCCAGCGGGTCGGGGCTGGGGCTGCCCATTGTGGAGAACATTGTGGCCGCCCACGGGGGCCGGCTGGACATCGCCTCCGAGCCCGGTACAGGCTCGGTGTTCACCATGGTCCTGCCGTGGAGCCCCGACGAGGCGTCGGGGCCCACCGGACGGTAGCAGGCAAGCACGAGGGAGAAGGTATGAGCACGGTACTGGTCGTCGAGGACGAGGCGCGCATCGCCTCCTTCGTCTCCAAGGGGCTGCGGGCCGCCGGCCTGAGCGTGGAGGTCACCGGGTCCGGCAGGCAGGCCGTGGCACGCGCCTGCCAGGAGGGGATCGACCTCATCCTGCTGGACGTGGGCCTGCCCGACGTGGACGGCTTCGAGGTGCTGGAGCGGATCCGCGGCCAGGGGGTGAGCACCCCGGTCATTATGCTCACCGCCCGCTCCTCGGTGGAGGACCGGGTCGCCGGCCTGAGCGGCGGGGCGGACGACTACGTGGCCAAGCCCTTCGCCTTCGAGGAGCTGCTGGCACGGGTGCGCCTGCGTATGCGCCCCCAGGGGCGTGAGCCCGGGGGTGGCTCGGCGACCCGGCTGACCCACCGGGACCTGGTGCTGGATCTGCGCACCCGCCGGATCCTGGCGGACGGATCCTGGCGCGACCTGTCGGCCCGCGAGTTCGCCCTGGCGGAGACCTTTATGCGCAACGCCGGGATGGTGCTCAGCCGTGAGCAGCTGCTGGGCGCCGTGTGGGGCATCGACTTCGACCCCGGCTCCAACGTGGTGGACGTCTACGTGTCCTACCTGCGCTCCAAGATCGGGCGGGAGCGCCTGGAGACGGTGCGGGGCATGGGCTACCGCCTGGTGTGAGCACCCCGGCACCGGCCCGGCGCTGGGGCTCAGTCGTCGTCACGGTCGTGGTCGTCGTGGTCCTTGTCGTCATCGTCGTCGTGGTCGTCGTCGACGACCACCGGGGGCGCGGGGGCCACGGGACGGGGAGCGGGGACGGTGCCCTCCGACGGCGGCTCGGCCGGTGGCAGGGGGCTGCCAGCGGGGTCGGTGGTGGGCGCCGCGTCCCCGGGCCCGGCGGTGGCGGAGGGGGCGGGGCTGCGGCTGGGGATGGTGATCCCCGGCTTGCTCGCCGGGCCGTCGGTGTAGGAGGCCAGGGCCACCAGGCCCAGGAGGAGCCCTCCTGCGGCCACGAGGATGCTGAGGATGAGGACGACGAGTCGGGATCGGTGCATGAGCTTCACGGTTCTACCTCCGCCACCATGGCACCACACGCCCCTGAGACGTGGGCCAGGCCAGGATGAGAGTCCTCTCATGGAGCAGGTGACGTGTCCGGGGCCGCGCTAGGTCACGACCCGGCAGGTGGACAGGTCGGCGGCCGGGCTCGCCGGGTACCGGCCCTTGGTGCCCAGGCCGTGAGCCTGGCCGCGCGGCCCCAGCCCCGCACGGCCCCGGCCCCGGGCGCCGTAGCCCCGGGTGCCGCACCGCGCTCAGGGACGCGGCATGTCGGCGGCCCGTGCGGGCACCACCAGGGCCGGGGGCAGGTGGCGGGCCGGCAGCGTGGCCGGTTTGAAGGCCGGCCGCGCCCGCTCGTAGGCGACGATCTCCTCCTCGTGCTGGAGGGTCAGCGAGATGTCGTCCAGGCCCTCCATGAGGGTCCAGCGCACGTAGTCGTCGATGGAGAAGGTGCACCGGAAGGCGCCCGCCTCCACGGTGCGGGCCTCCAGGTCCACGGTCACCTCGGTCCCCGGGGCGGTCTCCAGGATCTTCCACAGCTGCTCGCAGTCCTCCTGGCTCACCACCCCGGCCACCAGCCCCTGCTTGCCGGCGTTGCCGCGGAAGATGTCGGCGAACCGGGGGGCCAGGACCACCTTGAAGCCGTAGTCCTTCAGGGCCCACACGGCGTGCTCGCGTGAGGAGCCGGTACCGAAGTCGGGCCCGGCCACCAGCACGGAGGCCCGTCGGTAGGCCTCCTGGTTGAGGACGAAACCGGGCTCGCCCGCCCTCCAGGAGGCGAACAGGGCGTCCTCGAAACCGGTGCGGGTTATCCGCTTGAGGTAGACGGCCGGGATGATCTGGTCGGTGTCCACGGCGCTGCGGCGCAGGGGGGCGCCGATGCCGGTGTGGCGGATGAACTTCTCCATGGGTCTGGATCCTCCGTTACGTCTCAGGCCGCGGCGGGGACGGGTAGGGTGACGGCGGCCGGGGCGGGCCCGTCCACCGGGGCGGGCCCGTCCACCGGGGCGGGCCCGTCCAC